>Ga0182738_1000424_pt1 | contig 61533 bp, 48 predicted proteins | sample eDN5th30CBELigMG_FD_128876 | JGI IMG/M metagenome (GOLD analysis project Ga0182738, IMG submission 128876) | Enriched Miracle-Growth compost microbial communities from Emeryville, California, USA - eDNA 5th pass 30_C BE-Lig MG (version 2)... ... | reverse complement strand
CACGGCGCCAGACTCGTGGGGTGAGCGCGTGATTCGGCGTGCGCATGCGAGGTTGCGGCAGCAAGACCGTGAGACGCCTGCGCTGGAGCCTGTCGACTTCTTGATGTGGGTGGATGACGAGGCGCGTGTCGGCGCGCTGCGTCTTTTTGATCGTCAAGCCCAAGTTTATTTGCGATCTGGCGGATCGCATTGGCACGTGCCGCCGTTAGTGGAGTTGGGTAAAGTCGTGCAAGCGGCCTGCGCGTTGGAGGCCGGCACGGAGACTGCGCAGGATTTGCAATATCTGTTGGGGCAAGGCACCTCGTTGGGTGGCGCCCGGCCGAAGTCAACCGTTCGAGATACGGACGGTCGCTTGGCCTTGGGCAAGTTTCCCAGCCAGGCGGACAAGCGCGACGTGACTAGAGGCGAAGTCCTAGCCATGCATCTTGCCGCGAAGGCAGGCATCAATGTAGCAGCGGCGCGTGTGAAGGTAATCAATGAGACGGCGGTGGCCATCATCAGGCGGTTCGACCGCGCCGATGACGGTGGCCGTATTCCCTACGTGTCGGCCGCGACGATGTTGCAATCCGATGGCCGCGGCACGACACATGCTTATACGGAACTGGTTGACGTCCTGTTGCAGGAAGGCGTTAGCCCAATTGCTGACATCCATCAATTGTGGCGCCGACTGGTCTTTAATTTTCTGATCTGCAACACCGATGACCACTTGCGTAATACCGGGTTTCTTTATGATGCGCGCAACCGTGGATGGCGTCTGTCGCCAGCGTTCGACCTCAATCCGATGCCTGGCGATCGTCGCGAGAGCAAGACATGGTTGACCGAGGATTCCGGACCAATTGATAGTCGGGACGTATTGATGGAAGGGGCACCATACTTCAGATTGGGCGCGGAGGAGGCAACTGCGATCTGGGCCGAAGTGGTCCAGGCAGTGGATAGCTGGCGCCTTGTGGCCAAAGGATTGGGCATGCGGGATATAGATCTAGTGGATTTTGAGCCAGCATTTGCATAAGGCATGCATTATCGGCTATCGCGTCATCGAATACGGAATCATGTGGTGATGCCGCTTTCGTCCATCCGGCGCACGGTGGACAGCGAAGCGCCCATGCGCTCGGCAAGCGAAACCTGGGAGATGTGGCGTCGCCTGTGAGCTAGGGAGAAGTCGTTGCCGAACTTCTGTATTGCACGCTCCATGGGTAACGGAATGGGTTGTTCCATGATATTCATTGTGCCACCACGGCATCGCTCAGCTTGCGTCTTTTGCGAGCGAGGCACAGCCGCTCACCTAGCTCTGAGATCAGGCGCTGCTCTTATGGAAAAACGTGAAACGGATGCCTCTTTGGTTGCATCCGATGGGTAAGACATGGCGATTTGCGCTGTGCGCCTTTGGAGCTCCCTCATGATTCGTTCCGTCGCCACCGCTACCGCATTTGCGCGCGATGATGGGCAAGGTGTGGGTAGCGATGCTAATCATCGCATTGGCAGAATTATTTGATAAGGAAGAAGTCGTGGCTACATATACTGTGCGCTTGACCGCGCGTGATGAGGTCGCCGAAGGCACGCTGGCGTTTCATTTCGAGAAGCCGGTTGGATTCACATTCAAGCCGGGCCAAGCCATTGATCTGATTGTGCCCAAGCAAGGTGTGGCCAGCGACTCATCGCAGGCACGTCATGCCTTCTCCATTGTCACAGCGCCTTTCGAGGACGATCTGATCATTGCCACGCGCATGCGCGACAGTGCTTTCAAGCAAGCGCTTGGCGCACTTCCCGTTGGCACCGAGGTTCAGGTCGAGGGTCCTTTCGGAACGCTGACCCTGCACAAGAATACGGCGCGTGCCGTCGTATTCATCGCCGGCGGCATCGGTATCACACCCTTTATGAGCATCTTGCGAAATGCGGTGGAGCAGGGGGGGCCGCAGCCCTTGACCTTGATCTACGCCAACCGTCGGCCCGAGGACGCCGCGTTTCTTGCACAGCTGCAGCAATGGGAGCGGCAAAATCCGGCCTTTCGCCTGCTTGCGACCATGACGCAGATGAATCATTCATCCCAGGCTTGGGATGGCCATGCCAAGCCCGTGGATGGCGATTTCATCAAATCCGCGATAGAACCGCTGCCGTCGCCGGTTTTTTATGTATCAGGCCCGCCAGCCATGGTTCAGGCGATGCAGGCGACACTGGCCGCTGCAGGCATCGACGAAGATGATGTGCGCAGCGAAGAATTCTACGGCTATTGAATCCGTGTCCGGTCCTGCCGGCCCCGGATACTCAGGCATTTCTTCATCTGTTGTTGCCTATCGGTTTATGGTCTCAGTAGCGGGCGGGATCTGCGCCCCACTCTCAGGCACTTCAGTCGATAAACGGGCGCGCCCCCATATGTTTAAACATTCTCACCGCCTGAGCGGACGAAGGAATAGCGGTTGATGTCGGTGCGCAGCTTCCAGCCTTGACTCTCCCAGTACGATGAACCGGCCTGGTTACTCTTGAGAACGTCAATATGGGACTTGCAGATGCCAATTTTCTCTAAGGAGGAAAGGCAATTTTCAACTAGCGCATTGGCAATGCCTTTTCTGCGATGATCAGGGTGTACCACGAGATGCTGCAAGTAGCCGCGACGGCCATCATGGCCGGACATGATGCATCCAACGACCTTGTCTCCCACGCTCGCAACGAAACTGAGATTCGGATTTCGGTCCAGATAGCGTGCTGTGCTTGCACGGGAATCGGCATCTCGAAGGGTTAGCCCAGAAGCTTGTTTCATCAGATGAATGACCAAATCATAGTCAGCGATACTCATAGGGCGAATAACAAACATAAATATCTAGTGTGTCGTTGGTGGAAAATCTTGATTAAAAATGGCTTGAATGCCCGCTCCTGTCTGAACCCTGTCTTTTTGCCATCCATTGCAGAAGTAGCCTGGCCAGGTTATGGCATTCACTGGCGTGGGGCTTGCGCTTTTCGAGGGCGCAACTGACACATCAGTGATGCGTGTCGGTGGCGATCAGGCTCCACAAATAGTTCAGCGCCGCTTCCTCATCAAGCGGCCTGGCCCCCGTGACCGCCAGTGCGTCGTTGGTTTCGATGTCACTGTGCAGAAAGAACTGGATCAGGCCACCGGTGGTGATCATCAGCAGGCCAGCGGGCACGTCCGGGCGCAGCAGGCCGGCGTCCTGTGCAGCCTTGAAATGCGGTACGAACATGCCATTGAGGCGTTCGGAGCGCGTCTTGCGCTCGTCTTTGGGAGCGCCCAGTACGCGCCAGAGTTGAAAGCGCAGGGCGCGTGGGTGCTCGCGCCAATAGCGCATGTAGGCCGCCAGTATCTGGCGCAGGCCCTCTGCGGTTCCCTTCAGGGCGGGGTCGGCCTGCGCTTCGATGGCTTCGACAAATTCCTGCGAAATGCGCGTACCGACCAGGTGCCACAGATTTTCCTTGTCCTTGAAATGGTGATGAATCAGTGCGGAGGAGACGCCTGCCTCCTTGGCGATTCCGCGTGTCGTGGCGCCATCAAACCCGCATTCGGCAAAGACGGTGAGGGCCGCTTCCACAATGCGGTCCCGTGCATCGACGGTGGTATAGACCTTGCGCAATTCGGGCATGGGGGCATTTCTCCTGTTCGGGGCTGGATCAGCCGCCGATAAAGCAACAGAGAAGGCTGATCACATAGTCAATCGGCTAATCATAGTCGAGAGGGCGCATCTGCGGCCCTTTGGGAAACAGACGCAGGAAATACCAGGCCGACGCTGCGAAGGCGATCGCCACGGCGCCTTGGAAGGCGGACCAGCCGATCACCTGAACTACGCCGGGCAGGATCATCAATGCTGCGGTGCCGATCAGCCGGCCCACCCCGTACAGCAATGCGTAGTCGGTGGCGGCCTGCTGGCCGCTGGCCCATTCCAGGATCAGGCCGCCCAGCACCACATACAGAGCCGCCGCGCTGGCTGTCGTCAAGACGCTGCCCGCCAGCGCTGTGGCGGTGTTGCTCAGCTCGAACCCCAGCCAGACGGTTGTTACACTGACCAGGCATAGCCCTGTTATCAGCCATGCGGCGCGGCGCACCGGCAACAGCCGAAGCAGCCATGGCGCCATCACGCAGGCCAGCGCATTGACCAGTGGCGCCGTTGTTCCCAATACGCTGCCGATGCGCTCCAGCGACACGCCCATGTCGACCAGCAGCAGCCGGTTGAAGTTAAAGAGTGCAAGCAGCGTACACACTAGCAAAGTCAGCCGGATGAAGCGGGTTCTCATGCCAGGCTTGCGCAAGGTCTGCATCAGTGTTGCGCCTTGCGCAGGCGGCGCGCTGCGGGCCATGCGATCCCGGCTGATGAGGGCCAGCACCGGGATACCGGACAGCGCCGTGATGGCGGCGATGATCCACAAGGTTTCCCGCCAGCCGAGCCGGGGGTATAAGGCAACCAGCACGCCGCCGCCCAGCACCGAGCCAAGCGATATGCCTCCGACCTTAGCCGCCGCTGCCGCGGCACGCCGCCCATCGGGAATCAGATCGACTGTCAGCGCATCCATGGCCAGATCCATCGTGGCCGCTGCGAGGGTGGCCACCAACCCGAGGGCGAGCAGGATGCCCCAGGCCCCTGGTCCGGGCGAATGGAATGCCGCTGCCGCGATGGCCAGCACGGCGATGCCTTGCATGGGGATGATCCAGCCGGTGCGCCGGCCCAGCCAGGGCCAGCGCCGGGCATCGATCCAGGGCGCCCACAGGAATGCAATGCCAAAGGGCAGGTAGAGCGCATACACCCAGCGCATGGCGGACAGCTCCAGCCCCTGGGCGCGCAGCACCGGTGCAATGCCTCCCTGGACGAAGCCGAGAATGGCGCCCAGGGACACATAGGTCAGGGCGACAGCCAGCAGCACGACCCAGGCACGGCTCTGGGCTTCGTCCGGGGCTGCTGCGGCTGGACGGGTGGTTTCCATCATCGGCGCTTTCGATCAGAACCGGATCGTCGTGCCGAGGCCGACCACGCGCGGCTGTCCCACCCGCACCGAACTGACATCAGGCGTCCAGGCCTGACCGGCTACGAGATACCGCTTGTCGAATAGGTTGGACGCGAATCCGTAGACCTCCCAGTCGCCGTGCTGCCAGCCGATGCGGGCATTGACGATGCCGTAGCCGGGCAGCTCGAAACTTTCTTTCACATCGGCGGCGCGCTTGCCGACATATTGCCAGGCCACCGCAGCCTTCAAGCGTCCCTGGGCACTACCGATTGTCATTGGCGCGTCGTACTGCAGGCCAAGGGAGGTATTGAACTTTGGCATGTTGGGCACACGATTGCCCGAATGGGCACCCGTCGAGCTGCCTGCTGGCACGTTGACCAGCTCGGCATGCGTGTAACCCAGGCCGGCGGTGATTTTCAGGCTGGAGCTGAGGCTGGCGGTAGCCTCCAGCTCGAATCCCTTGCTTTGGTAATCAAGTGATGCGGCGCCGAAGAAAAGCTGGCCCGGATTGAAGACGATCAGGTGGCCGTTCTTGACATCGTTGTAGAACACGGCACCGTTCAACTCCAGGCGCCGATCCAGCCACAGGGTCTTGAAGCCGGCCTCATAGGTCCAGCTCGTCGAGGTGGGGTAGGGGAACTCCGTTTTGCCGGTCATGGGGCCGTTGGTCTGCACGACAGGATAGCCCGCGCTGACCGCGCCGCGCGACACTGTGGCATACGTCATCACGTGAGGGGTCCATTCATAGGAAAGCCCGGCGCGGCCCGTCAGAAAGCTGTCGGTGAGGCTCAAATCGTTCTCGGCGTACGGTACGACCGCCGGATTGCCGTTGCCGGTGAACTGATAGTCGGCCTTTTTGCGCTCGTGGGTATAGCGCAGGCCCAGCGTGGCCTTGAGCCTATCCGTCAGGGCCATGGTGCCCTCGCCGAAGGCCGCCACGCTGTCGGTGTCGACGCGGTTGTCCTGGGTGCCGTTTTGGGTCTGGAAATTGAAGGCGGCGGGCGAGGCGACCGCCCAGGTGTCGTTGGTGAAATGCGAGCGGAAATAGTTGATCCCCGCTGTCCAGGTGAAAACGCCGTCTTCCAGAGAAGACAGCCGCAGTTCTTGTTGGAACGTCTTTTCCCTGAAGTTGATATCGACGTAATCAGCATAGGGGGCGTTGAACACCGACTGCGGCCGGCCTGTCATGGCTGCATAAATCAAGCCATCGGTCAGATCGAAGGGTTGGAAGGAATGATCGTCCTGATAGCTGGTCAGCGATGTGAGGCGCACCCGGTCAAACTCGTGTTCGACCTTCAGGCTGGCGCCGGTATCGCGCCAGCGGATGTTGCCGGACGGATCCACGGCGCTTTGCGGAAATTGTGGATTTTGCAGCCAGATGAAGCGCGGTGCGTCCGACTCGCGGCGGTCATAGAACCCGGTCAGGGTGACAGTTGTGTTTTCCCCCGGCAGCCATCGCAGCGACCCTCGTGCCGCGCCGACCTGGACGGTGCCGTCGCGTCCTCCAGCGGTTGTATTAGGTACCGTGCCGTCCAGATTCGAGTAGCGAACAGCTACTCGCCCAGCCAAGTCATCGGTGAGCGGGCCGTTGGCGACGATTTCACCGAGGCGATGGCCATGCGTGCCGACCTCTCCAGTGACCGAAAATTCGCGCTTGAAGGTGGGCGGATTGGGAATCACATTGATCGCGCCGCCTTGGGTATTGCGCCCGAAAAGCGTGCCTTGCGGACCGCGCAGCACCTCCACCCGGTTGATGTCGAGCAGTGCTGGCGGTGCCCCATAGACTGAACGCGGGACTTCGTTCAGGTACATCACCACGGAGGTGTCATCGGAGGAGAGTGGCGCAAAAGAGCCGACGCCGCGAATGACGAACAGGTTTCCAAACTGACCGCCACTGTCGGCAAAGGACAGATTGGGTGTGGAGCGCGCCAGGCCGGCATTCTCGTCCGCAGGCGACGCAGCGGTCTGGGCCGTTTTGCCGTCAAGCACGGTGACGCTGATAGGTACCGCCTGCGCCGATTCTTCTCGTTTGCGTGCTGTCACCGTTACGGCGGGAAGTTCCGCAATCGGTTGCGGCCCGGCCTTCGGCTGGGGCTGATGGCTCTGTGCCCACGCACTAGGCATGGCGGCCAGCAGCGAGGATATCAACGCGCAAGCGATGCCCGACAGTCGTGGTCGGGCGCTCAGCGGCACCGTCTGAAGATTTCTTCTGCGCATGATTTCCCTTTCAATATGAGCCGACAGGAGGCGGACCCCAGCGGCTCATAGGCTTGTGTGATTGCAGTGGCCTAGGATGGTCTGGGTTTGCTGGGCCTTCATCCCTCGGCATGATCCGCATATTGATCATATGATTTGTAAACTAATCAATTGATCAGTGCAAATAATAATCGTTGCTATTTGATCGTGTCAATCACGCAAATCATGGGTTTTTTCGCCAAAGCCGATCCCTTTCAGGCGCTTTGGCCCGCATGCGGGCCAAAGCGTTCGCCTGGCTGGGCTTGTGGCTGTATTGAAGCGGGGCCGGATTCTCGTCGCTTTGACAGGCGCGCTTCGTGTTTTTATCGTCGGCATCCCCGGCACGAGCGGGCCTCCGCGCCGTTGGGGCGTATGGTGTGGTGGAGTTCGCCGCGCTTTTCAGGCCGGGGACTCGCCTTTATCACGCTTGGTACGTTGGATCGCTCTCGGGGCCGGCGACGACGCCTGCGTCATGCAGTCGGCCGATGGCTGCACTGTCCAGCCCCAGGACGCCGCTCAGGATCTGGTCCGTATGTGTGCCCAGTAGGGCGGCGGGTGGTGTAGCCTCTCGGCGCATGCCGGGTGAGCGAACGGCGGAGCCTGCAGCCAAGTGTTCGCCTACCCCTGGTGTTGAGATGCGCTCGAACACCGGGTTTGATTCATCGACGCGCTTGTCGTGGGCCAGAAGTTCACGCACCGTGCTGTAGCGGCCCCAGCAGACTTTGTGCTGATCCAGTTCTGCCTCGGCCTGTGCCTGTGTGCGAGCGGCAAACCACGGCTCCACGAGTTCGGCGATGGCTTCCCGGCCCGCGAAGCGTTGCGCTTCGTCGCTGAAATCCAAGCCCAGGCGCTGCTGCAATGCAGAGATAGGCTCGGAAATTGCGCAGCAGTTGACGAGAGACTTCCACTGCCCAGAGGAAATCGCCGCCACCATGATGCGGCCGCCGTCCGCGGTGCCGAAGTCTCGCCCGAAAGCGCCATAGAGATGGTTTTCTATGGAGGGGCGTTCCTGCTGCAACAGTTCCGCCTCGGTCAGCACGCCCAGATGCGAAAGCAAGGTGAATGCTATGTCAGAAAGCGCGAGCTTCAGTTCAGCGCCCTCTCCGGTGCGACGCCGATGATCCACTGCGGCGGCCACGGCGAAGGCGGCCTGATAGGCGCAGGCGATATCCCAGGCCGGCATTACGTGGTTCACTGGTTGCTGGACCGAGCCCCCGCCGGTGATCGCGGGGTAGCCTGTGGCGCAGTTGACGGTATAGTCCAGCGCCGTGCTGCCGTCGGCATTGCCCTGGATGGTGCAGCTGATCATATCGGCGCGCCGCTGCGCCAGCACATCGTGCGCCAGCCAGGGTGTGCCAATGTTGGTGAGCAATACGCCTGCTTCCGGTCCCGGCGCGGTGGCCAGCGCCTGGATCAGCTCGCGTCCTTCGGGCTTGCGCAAATTGATGGCGATGGAACGCTTGCCCTTGTTGAGCGCTGTCCAGTAAAGGCTGCGGCCTTTGCCCTCGGGATGCGGCATGCGAGGCATGCGGCCATAGTCGATCCCGCCTCCAATCATGTCGACACGAATCACATCGGCGCCGAATTGAGAGAGTGTGAGACCGGCCAGTGGCGCCGCAATGAACGCGGAGCTTTCGATGATGCGCAGGCCTTGAAGGAAGGGATAGGTCATGGCGTCAGGCACTCTCGAACACAGCAGCCAGCCCCTGGCCGCCACCGATACACATGGTCTCCAGGCCGTAGCGCGCGCCACGGCGCTGCATTTCGTACAGCAGTGAAGTCATGATGCGCACGCCCGTCGCGCCTACCGGGTGCCCCAGCGATATGCCGGAGCCATTCACGTTGAACCTGTCCGGGTCGTGCCAGCCCCAGCCTTTGGTAACGGCTAGTGCCTGGCATGCGAATGCTTCGTTGAGTTCTACCAGATCCATGTCGTCGAACGAGAGCCCGTTGCGATGGAACAGTTTGCGCACGGCGGGGACCGGACCTATTCCCATGTGCGATGGTTCACAGCCTGCTGCTGCCCAACTGTGCAGATAACCGATGGGCGTAAGCCCCAGTGCGTCCAGTTTGTCTTCGGCCACGATCAGGCAGGCCGCTGCGGCGTCATTCTGCTGGCAGGCGTTGCCGGCGGTCACGACGCCGTCCTTCATGATGGGTCTGAGGCTGGCCAACTGTTCTATCGTCAGATCGCCGCGTATTCCTTCATCTTTTTCTATCACCAAGGCATCGCCTTTGCGTTGAGGCACGCTTACCGGCACGACTTCCTCTGCGAACTTGCCGCTAGACCAGGCAGCGGCCGCGCGTTGATGGCTGCGCAGCGCGAACGCATCGGCTTGTTCGCGGGTAATCTCGTAGTCGCGCGCCAGATTTTCAGCGGTTTCTATCATCCCGCTGATGCGGCCAAAGCGCTGCTCGGGCTGTGAGCGCTCGCGACCGCGTTCCAGGCGGTCGTGGAATCTGACAGTGCCCGCGCGTTTTCCCCAACGCATGTCGGTGGTGTAGTACTCGACATTGCTCATGCTTTCCACTCCACCGGCCATGACGACATCGGCCACGCCAGTCTGCACCATCATGGCGGCGGTGGCGATGGCCTGCAGGCCGCTTCCGCAGCGGCGGTCAAGCTGCATACCGGCTACCTCGATGGGAAAGCCTGCCTGGAGCGCGACCCAGCGGCCGGTGCAGGGCACCTCTCCGTTGGCATAGGAATGGCCAAAGACCACATCCTCGATGTGGGCGGGGTCCAGTCCGGTTCTGGCAATAATAGCGCGGGCGACGGTGGCGCCCAGTTCTTCCACGGGTACGCTGCGCAGGCTGCCGCCGAAGGCGCCGATAGGAGTGCGAAGGGGGGAGACAATAGCTGCGCGTTTCATGGCTTTTGGTTTCTCTCTGGAAGCAATGCGTTTGGAAATTTCGGTGTTTTCTTGTTCAGAAAGGCTTGCACACCTTCCTGCGACTCGGTCGACGTGAATGCTCGTTCGGATAGCGGAAGCGCAGCAGCAATGGCAGCTTTATCAGAGGCGTCGAATGTCAGGTCGATAGCCTGCTTGCACAACGCCAGCGCCAGTGGCGGACGTTGCGCGAGGGTGGCGGCCAGGGCGAGGGCGGCGTCCAGTGCTGTTCCGTGAGGAACCACGCGGTTGATCAAGCCCCAGGCCTGCGCAGTCGGCGCGTCGATCGGCTCGCCGAGGAACATCATTTCCTTGGCGCGCCCTTCGCCCACGCGGCGCGTAACCCGTACCGGCCCTCCACTGCCAGGGAAAACGCCCAGCTTGATCTCGGGCAGTGCGAAGCGAGCCTTTTCGTCCGCAATGATAAGGTCACAGCAAACCGCGATTTCCAGCCCGCCTCCGTAGGCCAGTCCGTTCACTGCGGCGATGGTCGGTTTTTGCAGATCGTCGAGTTTTGCAAAAACCTTGTGCTGCAGTTCGAGCTTTTCCGGGCCAATGCGGCCAGGCTGCATCATTGGCTGGAACTCCGCGATGTCGGAACCGGCGCAGAAGGCGCGAGTCCCTTTTCCTGTGACGATGACCGTACGCACACTGGCATCTGCCGCGATGGCGTCGAGGGCCTCGTCCAGCGCTCGTGTGAGGCCGCGGAATACAACGTTCAGCGGCGGGTTGTCCAGCGTCACGACAGCTATGTTGTTCGTCACCTGGAGACCCACTGGTCCAGTCCCCGTATCAGCCATAGCGTCCCCCGGTGACATGCAGCACTTCACCCGTGATGAAGCTGGCTCGTTCGGACACGAGGAAGCCCACCGCATCTGCAATGTCCGATGGCCTGCCGGCTCGTTTTATGGGCTGCATGGCTACAGCGCGTTCCTTAATGGTTTCGTAGGTGGGCAGGGATTGCACCATCTCGGTGTCCATGAAGCCGGGCGCCACGCAATTGACGGTGATGCCGTAGCGGCCTTCCTCAATCGCCAGGGCCTTGGCCATGCCGATCAGGCCTGCTTTGGCTGCCGAATAGTTCGCTTGTGTCGGATTGCCAAAGTGCGCGCGCGAGCTAATGTTGACAATACGGCCCCATCCCTGTTGGATGAATGTTGGCATTACCGCCTTGCTGGCCAGGAAGGCGCCCTTGAGCATCACCTCCATGACCTGATCCCAGTCCTCCTCGCTCATCTTGACTAAGTAGCGGTCGCGCGGAAAACCGGCGTTGTTGACCAGAATATGGACGCCGCCGAAGTGCGCGATCGTTTCCGCGACGAGCCTGCGTACGTCGGCGCTTTCGGTGATGTCTGCCACGATGCAGTGGGCGGAGAGGCCGTCTTCCAGGAGTGACGCGGCGGTGGCCCTGGCTTGTTCCGACAGGATATCGGTGATGACGACATGGGCGCCTTCTTCGGCCAGGCGGCGCGCCGTGGCGGCGCCCAGGCCTCGGGCCGAGCCGGTGACGATGGCGACTTTGCCCTTTATTTCCAGATCCATGGAGAGTTCCTTCTATTGCTGTTTTGTTTTCGTTCAGGCCAGGTCGACTCGACCTGCATTGAGCACGATTGCGCCGCGCTCCACTGCGGTGGTGCGCAGGGAAATCACGGCGCCGTCGCGCCAAAGCTCAGTTCTCAGGGTTTCGCCCGGCAATACCGGGGCGGTGAAGCGCACGCGCATTCCTCTCACGCTTGTGGCGTCATAGCCCAGCAGTGTCTTGAGGACTGCATGCATGGCGACGCCCATGGTTGCAAGCCCGTGCAGGATGGGGCGGGCGAAACCGGCTGTCTGGGCCACGGCGGGATCCGCATGCAGCGGATTAAAGTCGCCGTTGAGGCGGTATAGCAGGGCGGCCTGGGGAAGTGTGGGCAGGTCGCATACGGCGTCGGGGGAACGGTTGGGCAGTGCGTGGGGCGCCATCAGTGGTGCGCCATGCGCGCCTCCGAAACCCCCATCGGCGCGGAGCATGGTGGTCTGGGTGACGGTGGCGATGAGTTCTCCGCTGACGGTATCGCTTATGCAGCGTTCTTGCAGCATAAGCGCGCCTTTTTCTGCGCCCTTGTCGTGCAGGCCGGTCACGCGGGTGTGGCCTGTCACGCGGCCCTGTGCCGGCAGCGGACGATGCAGCACAATGGCTTGTTCGGCATGCACCAGTTTCCGCCAGGTGATGCCGGTGTCCGGCTGGTCCGCCCAGAAACCGCTATAGCCAAGCACATTGGCCTGTGTAGGAAGTGCCTGCAGCCCTGGCGCGCGTTCGTACACATAGCGCAATTGGTTCGTGTCAAGTGGATCGGTTCCAAGGCCGCAGCCCAGGGCGTATAGGATGCTGTCGCGCTCGGTGTAGGCCTGTTCCACCGGCGTGAAGGCTCGGCTCAGAAGCTGTTGTGGGTCGAGTGGCATGGTGGCAGTTATTCCCATTCAGGCATCAGCCGCCGAGCGGACCATATTCCGGGCGATGACCAGTTGCTGGATCTGGCTCGTGCCTTCAAAAATGCGGAACAATCGCACATCGCGATAAAAGCGTTCGATACCATTGTCTGCGACGTAGCCCGCGCCGCCAAATATCTGCACGGCCCGATCCGCCACACGGCCACACATTTCGGAAGCGAAGAGCTTGCAGCAAGCGGCTTCAGTGGCGATGTCTTCCCCATTGTCGCGTCGGCGCGCGGTGTCCAGAAGCATGCTGCGCGCTGCGTACAATTCAGTCTTGCTGTCGGCGAGCATGGCTTGTATGAGCTGGAATTCGGCAATGGGCCGGCCAAACTGCCTGCGTTCCATCGCGTATTGCAGGGCATCGGCCAGCATGCGTTCCGCAGCGCCCACGCATACCGCGGCAATGTGAATACGGCCTTTGTCGAGCACCTTCATCGCTGTGCGGAAGCCCTGGCCTGTGTTGCTTTCTCCGCCGATGATGCGGCTGGCAGGCACCCGCACGTTGTCGAAGATCACATCGCAGGTATGCGAGCCTTTCTGCCCCATTTTGCGGTCACGTTTTCCGAAGCTGATTCCCGGCGTATTGGCATCGACAATGAAAGCGCTGATACCGCCTGAGCCTTTGATTGCGGAGTCGGTGCGCGCCATCACAGTAAAGATGCCTGCGTGTGGCGCGTTGGTGATATAGCGCTTGGTGCCGTTGATCAGGTAGTGATCGCCATCCTTGCGGGCAGTAGTTCGCAGTGAGGCGGCATCTGATCCCGCTTCGGGCTCGGTAAGTGCGAAGCTGGCCAGGATTTCCCCGCTGGCCAGACGCGGCAGGAAATCCTGCTTCTGTTCTTCTGTGCCATCCATCAGGATGCCCTGTGAGCCGATTCCTATTGTGGTGCCGATCAGCGAGCGGAAGGCCGGCGATGTTTGGCACAGTTCAATGGCGGCCAATACTTCTTCCTCGGTTGTCAGGCCGAGGCCACCGTAGGCCTCGGGGATAGTCATGCCGCACAGACCGAGGTGCTTCATGCTTTGGACGATATGCGGCGGGATTTCGTCGGTTTCGTCGACTTCCTTTTCCGCTGGCACCAGCTCTTGGCGTACGAAGCGACGGATATTGTCGAGCAACGCTTGCAGTGTTTCGGGATCGCGTATCATGCCACCTCCGCATGGACGATAGACTTGGAAGCATCCTCTTCGGCCGGCCGAAGCACGATGACTGCATCGGCGGCATAAGCGCCTTGCCCTTCAGGCAAAGCGATCACGGGATTCAGGTCTATGGATTCCAGGCGTTCTCCCGCCTGGCATGCGAATACCGACAGGCGCGAGAGCATTGCCGCCAGAGCCTTCACATCGGCCGGCGCCTTGCCTCGCGCGCCCTGGAGCAGTGGCGCGCCTTTGATGGAGAGAATCATTGCTTCGGCCACATCCTCTCCGAAAGGACACTGGCGCAGCACCACATCTTGCATTACTTCGACGAAGATGCCGCCCAGACCGAACATCGCCACTGGACCAAATACTGGGTCGCGCTGGATTCCCAAGATACACTCCACGCCGCCGTTTACCTGCCTGGCGACCAGCACGCCTTCGATGCGGGCGAGCGGCGCAGCCTTCCTGGCGCGTGCGATCAGGGTGTTGAAGCCCGCCTTTACGGCGCAGGAATCGGCCACGTCGAGCAATACACCGCCAATCTCTGATTTGTGCAGGATGTCGGGCGACAATATCTTCATGACGACCGGGAACCCCAGCGCTTCGGCGGCGGATACCGCTTCTTCAACTGTGGCGCAGGCGCGCTCGGGAACGGTGGCGATACCCGCTTCCGACAGCAATCGTTTGGCATCGGCTTCACCAGGCGTTTCGGCAGGCAGGGCGATGGAGGGAATCTGTGGCGCGGGCAAGCCTGGCTGGCGTGCAAACGCCTTGCCGAAGCGGCCCATGGCTTCGATCGCGACTACAGCGCGCGCGGGATCCTCGAAGACGCTGAACCCGTCTTCTTCGTATTGTCTTACCCGTTCTTTGGAGGCAAGAATCGAAAGCACGAAAAGCCGGTCGGGGTACTTGTCGCGCACAGCCTTGAGCTGCGCACGCAGCCCGTCAGCGATAGAGGCGGCATTCACCGTGTAGGTGAAGAAGCCCAGTACCGATTTGTAGCCGCCTTCTTCGACCATTGTTTCGGTGAAACGGCCAGCGATGCTCAGATCATTCATGAACTGCGCGGTACAGTCCACTGGGTTGCGTGGGGCTGCGAAGGGGATGAGCTCTTTCAGGTGCTTTTGTGCGGCGGCCGGCATTTCGGGCATGGGCAGGTTCGCCTTTTCGGCCGCATCCGACACAATCACGCCGGCTCCGCCGCTCACGGTGATCACACCCAGCGAATTGTCGGTCGGATAAATGCGCCGTGTTGCCAGGCGTGCGACGTCCAGCATATGTTCGGTAGAGTGTGCCCTTACCACGCCATAGTCGTTCAATATGGCATCGGTGACGGCATCGTTGCCAGCGATGGACGCAGTGTGCGACTGGGCCGCCGCGCTGCCGATGGCGCTGGTGCCTACTTTCATCATGACCACGGGTTTGCGTGCGCGACGCGCGGCTTCCAGCGCCGAGAGCAGATGGGCTCCGTCGCGGATTCCTTCGGAGTAGACAGTAATGACATCGGTGTCCCCATCGTCCACGAAGGCTTGAACAATATCCCCCAGGCTGATGTCCGACTCATTGCCGCTCATCACCGCTGCCGATACGCCGATGCCGAAGTCGCGCGCCAGCCCCAGGATATGGCTGCCATAGGCTCCGGACTGGCTGGCAATGCCCACGCGGCCGATCTTTGGAAAGCCTCCTTCCACCACAGAAGTGAAGCTGCCATAGAAACCGATGCGCGGGTTCAGCACGCCCAGAGAGTTGGGGCCCAGCAGGCGCATGCCATGGCTGCGCGAGGCATGCACCATATCGCGTTCGAGCGCCGCGCCCTCATTTCCCATCTCCGCGAAGCCAGCAGAAAAGACAATGGCGGTAGAGGTGCCACGGCTTGCCAGATCGGCCACTACCTGCGGTGCGAGCCTCGCGGCGACGGCCACGATGGCCAAGTCGGGCGTTTCGGGCAGGTCGGCCACGGAAGCGAAGGCGGGCAACCCCTGGATAGCGGGACGGTTAGGGTTTACTGGCATCAGCCGGCCCTGGTAGCCCTGCTCCATCATGTATGCGATGGGCCGGCCACCAATGCGCAGCTTGTTGTCCGATGCGCCGATCACGGCAATGGAGCGGGGGTTCAGGAGGAGACCCAAGGTCTGGGGTGTGGACATGAGGCAGGACTTCCGGGGAAAGATGAAAAGTAATGGTTTATCCAGCTTTGGCGCCGGAGCTTTCGACCACCTTGGCCCAGCGGTCAATGTCGGAAGATATCCGCTGGCCGAATTGCTCGGGTGTGGACCAGATGGGCTCATAGCCCTGGGTGGCCAGGCGCTGCTTGAAATCAGGCGATTCGATCACCTGTTTGATCTCGGTGTTGAGCTTGGCAATCACATCTGCTGGCGTGCCGGCTGGAGCCATGAGGCCGTTCCAGACGGAAACCTCAAAGCCTGGCAGCCCGGATTCGGCCACCGTGGGCACATCGGGCATGGCAGGAGAGCGCTTCAGGCCGGTCTGGGCGATGGCTTTGAGCTTGCCGCTCTGCACCTGTGGCGAGGCCGAGAACATCATGTCCATTACGACTTGCGTGTTGCCGGCGATCACATCCATCATTGCGGGCGCGCTGCCGTTGAAGGGGATATGTGTCATCTTTATGCCGGCTTCCTCGCTCAGGTACTCGGTTCCCAGATGCGTGGACGAGCCATTGCCGGCGGAGGCGAAGTTCAGCCCGCCGGGATCGGCTTTGGCGCGTGCAATCAGATCCTTGAGATTATTGACGCCGATGTTCGGATTCACCATCAGCAATGCAGGTCCTGTTGTGAGCGATGTCACAGGTGCCAGGTCTTTGCGGATGTCATAGCGCAGATTCTTATACAGGGAGGGGTGAATGGTGTGCCCCATGGTGACAACCAGCAGCGTGTAGCCGTCGGCGGGCGCGCGCGCTACCGCGTCCGCCCCGATATTGCCGGATGCGCCGGCCCTGTTTTCCACGATGAAAGGCTGACCGAGTTTGTCGCTGAGGCGTTGAGCCAGCAGGCGGGCGACGGTGTCATTCGTGCCGCCCGGTGGATAGGGGACGACAATCTTGACAGTGTGGTTTGGATAAGAGGCGTCGGCCCAGGCAGTGCCGGACAATGCAACAAGGCCTGCCAGGCAGGCGCTCAGGACGGTACGGCGGGAAATGGACTTCATGGTCTTGATGTCTCCGTTTATGACTGCTCGTGATAGTGGTTGAAGGGCCACCGATGCCGTTGCATCATGGCATTTGAGGTATATTTATTCAAATACTTTTGGTGTACATATCTATACATCGCATATATATCTAAATGGACCTTAAACAATTGCGGCAGTTCACGGTCTTGGCCGAGGAAGGCAGCTTCAGCACTGCCGCCAATCGTCTGTGCATGGCGCAGCCGCCTCTATCAGTGGCTATCCGCAAGCTGGAGGAGGAAATCGGCGTGCTTCTGTTCGTGCGCGGGCCGCGCGGTGTGCGCCTCACTGCGGCGGGAGAAGCTGCGCTGGAGGTCGCGCGGCGCTGCCTGGGCGAGGCGGCGCAGATCAAGGCGGTTGCGCAATCCGCCGAGGCGGGTGACACCGGCCACTTGAGCATCGGCTTTATCGGGTCGGTCACGGTAAGGCTGCTTCCCCGACTCGTGCAGGCGTATCGAAAACGCCGGCCGGGCGTGCATCTGGATCTGAGCGAGGGAACGAACCTGGAACTATTGTCGCGCGTGGAGGCGGGTACGCTGGATCTGGCACTGGTACGCCTGCCAACCGATCGTCCCGCGGATTTGCATTTTCAGCAAATCGAAGAGGATCATTTTTGTCTTGCCCTGCCGCGTGACCATGCGCTGGCGTCCAGGTCGGAGATTCATCTTGGGGAGCTAGAAGGTCAGCCCTTCATTGCTTACACGCCTTCGCCGGTGGGTGGCTTGCATGCGGCCGCGAGTCTGGTGCTGCAGCGAGGCCGTGTGGCGCCGCGCGTGACGCAGGAGGCCGTGCAGGTGCAAACCGTGCTGGGTCTGGTGGCCAGCGGGCTGGGGGTGGCGCTGGTGCCAGCGGCCAACACGTCTTACCAGCGCTCATCGGGGGCGGTGTTCCGCCCCATTGCCGGCCTGCCAAAAGATACACGCATCGGTATTGCGCTGGCCATTCATTCCCGCAACGACAATCCAGCGCTAGAGCGCTTCATGGATATCGCTGCCCAGCAACGTTTTTCGACTGACGCGCATCCGCCGGCATCCATATAGGCTGCACCATCCCTCGTGGTCACGCGTCAAGCCTGCCACGAGGCCTGTAACCGCCATGCAGGGCACTTATCGGTTCTTCATTCCCTGTCGGCAAGAAGCGCTTCGATTAGCGAGTAGCTAGCCTTGACCCGCGCGTCATTAGGGAAGTTCCTGTTTGCGAGGACAACGATGCCGAGGTTTTCTCCGGGAAGCATGGCCACGTATCCGCCAAAGCCATTTGTCGATCCTGTTTTGTTGACGATGACGTTCTTCTGTGGCGCAAGTGCGGGTTTCAGTTTTTCCATGGGCTGGGGATGCAGGATGAAGTCATATCCGTTGCCTGATTGCATTGTTTCCAGATCGACCGGCCAGGGATACTGCTCCCAGACCATGTCCTGCGTGAAAGCGGCTGTCTTGAATTGTCCTTCCTGCGTGCGACGAATAGCGGCGGCCAGCTCGGGGGATAGGGCTGTATTGCCAAGCTCTGCATCCAGAAGCCTGAGCATGTCTCGTGCGCTTGATTTCACCCCATAGGCTTCCGCATCCAGCACGCCTGGCGTTACGCGTATGGCTTCGTCGGTCTTGCGATCATAGCCAAAGGCATATCGATCCATGGCCTGGCTTGGAATATCGATCCAGGTGCTTTGCAAGCCCAATGCATGGAAGAGTACGTTTTCTGCCGCCTGGGCATAGCTCATTCCGAATGTCCGTGCCGTGATGTGGCCCAGCAGGCCTATGCTGATATTGGAGTAACTGCGGGTTCCGGGCTGGGGCGGCTGCCATGCTTTCAGCCAACGCACCAAGCCATCCGTATCCTTCACATCATCCGGAACCTGCAAGGGGAGGCCGCCGGAATGATGTGTGGCTAAATCCATCAAAGTCATATCGTCGCCGATCCTGCAGGCATCGGCGCACAGATAGTGGGCTGCCTTGTCATCGAGCGACAGCATGCCGCGCTGCTCCGCCAGCGCCGCTAATGTTGCATTGAAGATTTTGCTGATCGAACCCAGCTCGAACAGTGTATCGGGTGTGACCGGCTGTTTGTCGGCTCGCGATGCAAGGCCGGTCGAGTAGAAGTCATGTCTGCCTTTGCTTGTAACGCCAACGACAAGCCCCGGAATGTTGTACTCTGCCACAGTGTCGGCGAATGCCTTCTGTGCCTTGTCTTGAAAAGATTGATCGTTCGCCTGGCTGACCGCCAGCGGAAGCAGTGAGAGGGCCAGCCCGGACAAGAGTGTCTTCAAGCGTTTCATTGTGCTTTCCTTCTGATCTCTGCGAACGACAGGCGAAATGCTAACATCGCCGCCCGGCCAACTGGTGTCGCACGCTCGCCCGGACCGCGTTCACCGCCGCGAATGCACGTGCGCATGGATAAGGATGCCGCTCAAGCCTCTATCCCCAACATGACGATCTTCTGTGAAATGCTCGAACAAGCCTGGCGCAGCGGCTCGATGTATGTGCCCTGGCGGTCGCCAGCGATCCGGAACAGCGGAATAGTCAGGCTGACGCAGGCAATGGGCCTGCCGTGTTTGTCGAGAATCGCGCCGCCGTAGCAGAAAATATCTTTCTCGTTTTCTTCGCGATCTTCGGCATACCCCTGTTTCCGCACATCCCGCAGTTCTTTGCGCAAGGCTTGCGGCGACGTGATGGTTGATTCAGTAAAGCGCTTGAAGTCGATTGCGTCTATGAGGCGATTGCATTCATCTTCGGGCAGCCCGGCCAGATAAGCCTTGCCGACCGAGCTGGAATAGAGCGTGACCTGGCTGCCCAGGCGGGAGTTCATGCGTACCGCCTGTGGGCTCTCCAGCTTGTCGATATAGGTCATGGCGCCATTTACCGGCACAGCCAGGTGTATGGTTTCGCGGGTTGTGTCGCGCAGGGCCAGCAAAGGGTCGCGGCAGACGCGGCGAAGATCCGAGGTTTCGAGGGCGGTGCTGGCCAGGCTGACCAGGCGGGGGCCAAGGCCAAACACCTGCCCGCCTTTGCTGGCGATCAGCCCTTCGGCCAGCAACGCGTCGACAATACGATAAAGGGTGGGCCGGGGATAGCCCACCGCAACACTGAGATCCTGGATGGATACGCCCTGGCTTGCCCCGTTTGCAATGGCGTCGAGCACACGCATGAATTTGGAGAACGAGGCGGTGCCCGCCACCTTGTGGGCGGGCGTCTGCTGCGAAGGTAAGGAGGTAGTCATCGGCGCAGCTTAGGTCACCATATAACCACCGTCAACAGGCATGATGACGCCGGTCATGAAGGCTGCGGCTTCTGAACTTAGGAACACCACAGCCTGGGCGACATCCTCCGGCGTGCCCCAGCGTTTCAGCGGCGTGCGGTCCAGAATCGGGCGTGCGCGCGATTCATCGTCCTGCAGCGCCTGGGTAAGCGGCGTTGCGATCCAGCCCGGTGCGACGGCGTTGACACGTATGCCATCTTCCGCATAGGCAATTGCCAGTGATTTGGTCAGCTGTGCCACGCCGCCTTTGCTTGCGGCGTAGCCGGGCACCAGTCCGCCACCAAAAAAACTGAGCATGGACGCGGTATTGACAATGCAGCCGCCAGAAGCCGCCAGTGCGGGGCGCAGGGCTTCACACATGCGCATAGTGCCCGTCAGGTTTACGTCCAGCACGCGCTCGAAAACAGGCAGCTTGAATTCTTCCTGACGCTGGATAATGCCCGCGCAGTTCACCAGAATGTCGAGGGAGGGCGTGGCGGCGGCAAAGGCCTGGACCTGTTCCTCGCTGGTTACATCCAGATTGGTTTCGCTGATGAGCTCGGAGCAATAGGCTGGGCTGTCCTTTGCGGGCAGCCCGGCGACGTGGACACGTGCTCCCAGCTGTGCCAGCGCTTTCGCGATGCCGCGCCCTATGCCTTGTGTGCCGCCGGTGACGACTGCTGTTTTTCCCTTGAATAAATCGGATCTGAAGCTCATTGATGTGCTGCCCGTCAACGGATGAACTGGTCTACATAATCAGCGCCAAGCCCGACACTTTCGTAATGCTTGCGGCACATGTCGATCTTGATGAACACGTCTTCGTAGCCGGTATGGTTGCCTTCACTGTCGACGTAGTACATCACCCCGTTCACTTGGAACATGGTGATCATTTCCTCAACGTCCTCAGGCACATACAGTGTGTGTGTTTCGCCGGGCGGCTCGAACACATAGCTGCCTTCGGTCGCCACCCAGTCGTGCTCCAGGTAGCGCCAGGTTCCCTTGATCACATAGCCATGAACGGGCTGCGGATGGCGGTGGCAACTGAGCACGCCGGACTTCCTGACGCGCAGCAGATTCATCCAGTAGCCCTGGGAGGCGTTCAGACAGAGGGGGCGGAACCAGACATTCTCGGCCTGGGGAACCCATACACGCTCATCTTTGGGGACGGCGTGGGGGACGACGATATCGCTCAATGCTTCCTTCGGATTGGGATAGCGATATGGGGTGGGGGTGGCGGTCATGGTTTTTTCCTTCAGGTAATTACTTCTGGAAGTTGAGGTCGCTGAGCGCCTTTAATCCATAATATGGATAAATATCTATGATATGGATTAAAGTATAGCGAAGTTTGATGCACGCAATAAACTGGCGCGGGCAAGGGAATACCCGCGCGTGCGTGGCCTCTGGCCTGCCGCATGGTTCGGCTTGCTGAATGGTCCGGCCATGCCCCGCATGGGCTGGGGTAATTGCCCTGGCGGCCTGTACAGCGTCGGTGTCTGAGGGCTGGCGGGCCGCCAGCGAAGGCGCGCGTGTTTAGCGCAGTGCCGCGACGTTGATCGTGCGTGCGCCGCAGGCCCGCACCAGCTCGGCGTCGTGGCTGGCGAAGAGCACGACGCGATCACGGGACCAGGCTCTGAACTGCTCGGCCAGCACGGCCCGGGCCTGTGCATCCAGCCCGTTGCTGGGGCCATCCGCAACGATGACGGCTGGCTTGCCCAGCGCGGCTGCCGTCAGAAATACCTTGCGGCGCGTGCCCGTCGACATTTGCTCGAAGCGCTTGTCCAGGTGCGGTTCCAGCCCCAGTTCGTATGCGAGCTCAAACACTTCGTCGTCGAGCCTTGTGTTCTTTTCCGAGGCGATCTGTTCAAGCAGCCCACGCCCCGTCTGCTCGGGAAATGCCAGGCAATCGTCGGGCACATAGGCCAGGCGAGCCTTGGCTTGCTGAGGCGTCTGGCCAAGCGAGTACCCGTCAATCCAGACCTCGCCTTCATCCGGCGCAACCACCCCCGCAATAATGCCAAGCAGGCTGGATTTCCCTGTGCTGTCTTCTTCGCATAGCGCCACGCATCCCGGCTGGAAGACGTGCGTCAGCCCCTGGAACACGAGATAGTCGCCATAGCGCTTGCTGAGATTGTCGATGCGTAGCATGCCCGGAAGTGTACGCACGAATGTGTCCTCTGGCTAGAACGTTTGATGGCTGGGGGGCGCCGCCGCCGGTTTTTCAGCCGCCGAATTCAGCCGCCGAAGAATGACAGCATGTCCCGCAGCACCTCCTCGGGCTGTTCTTCTGCCAGGTAATGGCCGCAGTTCACGGCGCGGCCGCTGACTTCGCTGCGGGAGACGTCTTGCCACAGGGAGAGCACATCGAAATTCTGGCCAACGACGCCATGCTGCGCTGGGCGCTGGATGGCGAGGCCTGCTGCTGCGTTCCGCATGGAGCGTCGAACCCTTGCTGGCGAGGGGGACCTGCTACCCTCTCAAGATGAGGGACGGCGGTTGGCGATCCAGGTGGTCCCGCCGTTGATGGTGCCGCGCATTTCGTTGCCGTTGACCTTGCCCGCATAGCGCTGGCCGTCAACTGTGAAAAAAATATCGGTGCCATCCAGGCGGGCATCGCGGATGGTGGATATTGCACCATTGCTTCGCAGCGAGCCCTCCAGCGCCTGGAAATTTTGCGCCAGGACGAGGTCCTTGTCGCCAAGCTGCCAGGTGCCCGAGGCTTTGGCGGGTACGATCCATTTGTAGGCAACGCACCAGCTGCCGCAGTCGCCCGTGACTTCTTCGCTGGCGTCTGGCTGCCAGTCTCCCATGGTGAAGGAATTGGAGACAATGCGGGTGCCGGGCGGCATGTCCAGCAGGATGGGGCGCAGCCGCACATTCAGCGAAGGCAGGAGAAACAGCGTGACCACAGTGGCGTCGGAAAAGTCTGACTCGAAGATATCGCCGTGTACGAAGGTTGCGCGATCCGCAACCCCTTCCGCTTTGGCCGCCCGCTGCGCCAGCGTTACCATTTCGGGGTTGAATTCTATCCCCCTGGCGGTTGCGCCGCGCTTTGCGGCGGTGATGACGGTTCTGCCGTCACCCGAGCCCAGGTCTACCAGACGGTCATCCGGCTTCAGCCCGGCCATGTCCAGCATGCGATCAACCAGCATCTGAGGCGTGGGAACCCAGATCACATCCTTGCCTGTTTGGCCTACCTTGGGTGTATAGGTCTCGGATGCAGCGTCTTGCCCCCAGACTGGACCGCCGAAGACAAAGGCGGCCGAAAGGGCTGTGACGACAAGAGATATGTGCGGCGGCTTCATCGTCATTCTCCTGAGGAAAGCAATTTCTTTGATGTAGCAATGCTGACAGCGTTCTCTGGCGCTGCCGGGTCGGAGGTGCGCCTGAGCAGAAGGATAGGGGCGCCCGCGAGCAATACAGCGATGCCTACCCATGCGGACTTCCCGGTGTACATCACACTGGCGTGAAACATGTACAGGCAAGTGAGGCAAAAGAGGACAGGCGTGATGGGGTAGAGCGGGACCCGGAACGGCAGCTGCCTGTCTGGATATCGCCAGCGCAGGATGAAAAGGGCGAGTCCGATCATCAGCAGGAAAGCCCAGAACACGGGCGCCGTATAGTCCACCATGGCCTTGAAGCCGTCCCGCGTTGCCGCACCCATGCCAATCAGGGCCAGCGCTATCGCGGCCTGCACAAGCTGGCCGTTTGCGGGGGTCTTGCCGCGGCCATCCCATTTCCCCATCCAGCGCATCGCGGCCAGATCTCTCCCCATGGCATAGAACACACGGGCGCCTGTGAAAATGGTCGCATTCAATGTGGAGATTGCCGCGACTACGATGGCCAGGGTCACAACAACCCCGCTGGCTGGGCCCGCTACGGCCCGCATCATGTCCGTGGCCACGGCATCGGAGCTGCGCAGGCCCTCCAGGCCGAGAATCGACAGCAGGGCGAGATTCGACAGGCTGTACAGAATGACGAGAATCAGTGTGCCAATGGCCAGGACTCTGGCGATATTGCGGGGCGCATCTTTCAGCTCGCCGGTAAGATAGGCGGCTTCGTTCCATCCCCCATAGGTCAGCAGCACAAAGATCATGGCCACGCCCAGCGCGGCGCTTTCAGGCGGGGCTGTTGCGGCGGGAAGATCAGCCTGAGGCGGGGCGGTGCCAAACAGGCCAAACAGAATGATGGCGGCGATGGCGCCGATTTCCAGAAAGGTCACGACAACCTGGAGGTTTTTCCCCTGGGTGGTGCCGATGACATTGACAGCCGTGAACAGGATGACGGCAATTGCCGCATACAGCGCGGGTCCGTGCGGCCCCAGCGGCGCAATCTGTGTCATGTAGTCGCCAAGCATGAAAGCCACGCCGGCGATTGCGCCGGTCTGGATGACCGTGCATCTGGCCCAGCCGAACAGCATGGCGACCGGCTTGCCGTAGGCGCGCGACAGGAAGTGATACTCGCCTCCCGCGTGAGGATGGGCGGCGGAAAGTTCAGCGTAGCAGAGTGCCCCGATCAGGGTGATGACACCGCCGATGATCCAGACGGCGACGAACATCCATTCGGTTTCGACATTGCTGGCGACGATCGAGGGCGCCCGGAATATACCCACGCCCACCACCAGCCCCACCATGATCGTGACGGCGTCGAAAACCGACAGCAGGCCCTGGGGCCCATATCGCTCGCGGTTGGTCATGACCATCCTCGCAGGTCAGTCGGCGGATGGCAGGCGGAATTGAGCCGTGGCGCGAATGCCCGCGGCTGCCAGCCGATATGCTGTGCAGGCGTCATCAAGGATGATGGCGCATTATTCAGCTTCCAGTAAGAATTTACTGGAGCCATAAGGCCGTGACCAGTGCTGGTTTGTAGCGGATTGTTATTAAAGTTGTCCTCCTTCCCTGTCTGGAGACAAGAGATTCCTGCCGCGCCATTGCAGACAGTTTGTCAGCGTTTGTCGCGCATGCGATCAATGCATCGCGACAACCGGGCAGGCCGTATTTGCGGCGCCGGCGCTGTGGGTGCGCGCAGCGGCTGCATGTCGGCGGGTGCGCTGGGGCGGCACGCCTGCCATGGCGTGTGCATGTAGTACGATGGCCGCCATGCAAACTGGAGCGTCGGATCACGGAGCCGGATATGGAAAATTTGCTGCGCAAGCTCGATCTGACATCGCTGCGGCTGTTTGCGGCGGTCTGCCAGGAACACAGCATTGCCCGTGCTGCCGAGCGTGAATTTATTGCGCCGTCGGCTGTCAGCCGCCGCATTGCCGAGCTTGAATCATTGCTTGGCCTGAGCTTGATGCAGCGACATACGCGTGGCGTGACCATTACCCCCGCTGGCGAGACCGTGCTGCATCATGCCCGGCGAATCATCGGCGATGTGGAGTCGATGGGGGCGGAGCTCTCGCGTCTCTATGCTGGTGTGAAAGGCCATGTTCGGGTAGTGGCCAACCTGTCGGCCATTGTCCAGTTTCTTCCCGAGGATGTGGCCGCTTTCCAGCGCCTGTTTCCCGAGGTTGAAATAGATCTGGAAGAGCGGCACAGCCAGGACGTGCTCAAGCTGGTGGGCGAACGCGCGGCGGACTTTGGCATCTGCAACCGGTCCGCCGGTGCGCAGGGGCTGCAGGCGTTGGCATACCGGAATGATCGGCTCGCCGTCATGCTGCCCGCCGGGCATCCCAGGGCGCAGGCGCGCCAGCTTGCATTGAAAGATATTGTCCATGAGCCGTTTGTCGGGCTCGGGGACGACAGCGCCTTGACGCAGTTGCTGGCCGCCCAGGCGCAGGCTTTGGGTGTGGCGCTCAAGGTCAAAATTCGGGTAACCAGCCTGGACGCCCTGTGCCGCATGGCGCATGCGGGGCTGGGTATCGCCATCATGCCGCTGCAGGTGGCGCAGCTGTATCTGAAGGCGCTGGATGTGGTCGCCTGCCCCTTGTCCGATGCCTGGGCGCAGCGGGAGCTGTGCATTGTTTTCCAGGATCGGGGCCGACTGTCCGCAACGGCTGGCGCGCTGGTGCGATTCCTCTCGCAGCAGGACGTTTGACCACTCGAATTGCGATGGCAAGCATGCCGAATTGGCGCTTCGGCGGCTGCGGATGTCTGTTTATAGTCGATACCGACACAGACGCATGGGGCGACCAGACCCCGCAGCCAAACGAGGAGACTTGATCATGATTGCCCGAATCCTGGCGAGCGGCATGCTCGCTGCCTGTATTTTCTCCACCCCGGTCCAGGCGCTTGCCGCCAGCTACCCTGATCATCCTGTTCGCCTGATTGTGCCCACCTCTCCAGGCTCCACGGCCGATGTGGTGGCCAGGGTGGTGGCGGAAAGCCTGGGCGGTGAGTTGGGGCAGCCGCTGGTTGTCGAGAACCTCTCCGGGGCAGCCGGCATACCGGGCACGCGGCAATTGGTGGCAGCCAGGCCGGATGGCTATACGCTGGGCATTATTTCATCCAACCATGCCATCAACCCCAGCCTCTACAAGAACATGCCTTATGACTCGGTGCGCGATATCACGCCGATATCCATTATCGGCACCACGCCGCTGGTATTGGTGGTGGCGCAGAATTCGCCTTACCGCTCCGTGGGCGATCTCATCACGGCGGCGAAAGCTCAGCCAGGCACGATCAACTATGGCTCGTCGGGTACAGGCAGTGTGCTGCATCTGGCTGGCGAGCTGCTCAAGTCCAGGGCGGGCATAGACATGATGCATATACCCTATCGGGGCGGCACATCGCTGATCACCGATGTCATGTCTGGGCAGATCCAGACGGCTTTCCTTGCCGTGCCTTCGGTAGTGGGCCAGATCCAGTCGGGTCATTTGCGCGCGCTGGCGGTCAGCACACCGGAGCGCGTGCCGGTCTTGCCCGATGTGCCGACGCTGGCGGAGTCGGGCGTGGACAATTACGCTTACGATGCCTGGATCGCCCTGATCGGTCCGGCTGGCCTGCCCAAGGATATTGCACTGCGGCTGCAGCAGGCCGCCCAGCAGGCCATGCGCAGTGAAGCAGTGCTGAAGGCGCTTGGGCCGCAGGGTTTTGTGTCCCAGGGCAGCGATACCGCCAGGGCTGTCCAGACGCTGACAGCGGAGATCTCCCGGACGCAAACCCTGGTTGCCGGGGCAGGCATAGCGCCCACAGAATAAGGTGTCTTGCGGATTTTTCCTATGAGTGCTTCCCTGATTCTTGACCGCCCCGCACGCTTGCTGTTTCTGTCTTGCGACCCCGCCTGTATTTCCGCGCAGCTTGCCGGGGAGGCGCTGTCGCTGCGGCAAGCATCCCCTTTGCGCGACGACATCTCCACAGACGAAATAACGCCTGTGCCCATCCTCACGCACTTCGACGAGAAGCTGGGCGCCTACCCTTATACAGGCTTGCAGGCGGGCAAAGTGAGGCCTATAGGCGAAGGCGCTATCAGCCTTTCGGGATGCAATGTCGTGGTGGCCGGCAGGCGTTATGGCAAAGGCTCGTCGCGCGAGCACAGCCCCATGGCGGAAAAGCTGGCGGGCGTGCGCCTGGTGATAGCCGAGAGTTTCGAGCGCATCTATAGACAGAATGCCGACAATATCGGGCTCTATACGAGCACAGATTTCACGCTGATCGAGCGCCTGCAACGCGGTGATGCCATTACGGTGGATGAGATTGTGGCGGGACGCGATGCGCTTGCGGCGGCCATCGTCAGGGCGGGCGGCTTGCTGGCCTTCGGGCAAATTCATCTGGGAACGGGAACCGCAAGGGGAGATGACGCGAAGCCATCATGCGCCGGGGCGCGCCAGGCAAGCGCTTCCTCCGCGCAGGCGGGAGGCCATGGCAAACCGGGAAATGAGCGGCCTTTGACCCTGTTTGAAAAAATCGTCCAGCGCCATCTTTTGCATACGCCAGTGACCCCGGATCAGCCCTTGCGGGGCGAGGGCGTGTTTGTTCGCGCGGACTGGCGCTTCATCCATGAATACTACACAGGCATGGCCAGCCATATGCTGCATGCCCGGTTCGGGCGGCCCTTGCAACTGGTTGACAGGGATCGCATCGTGGTCTTCGAGGATCACACTTCCTATGTCGAAGAAAGCCCGAATCATGTGCGTGCCGGTTTCATTCCCAATGTCAGGGCCATGTGCCAGGCCCAGCGCGATTTTGTGCAGGCATATGGCTTGCGCTTCCATCGGACGCTCACGGAGCGGGAAGCCGTCCTGGATGCTGGCTTGAACACGGCCGGGATCTCGCACGCGATGATGGCCGAGCATTATGCCTTGCCGGGGCAGGTTGTCGTGGGGACGGATTCGCATACGCCTCACAGCGGCGCCTTGGGTTGTGTTGCCTTTGGGGTAGGCACGACGGACATGGCCAATGCCTTCGTGACCGGCGCGGTGCGCCTGACCATGCCGGCCAGCCTGCGGGTAAATCTGAAAGGTGTCTTGCCTGCCGGCGTGACGGCCAAAGATATTGTGCTTCACTTGCTGGCGTTGCCACAGATCCGGGCCGGGGAAGGGGTGGGCAAGGTGTTTGAGTTCACCGGCGATACCGTGGCAACCTTGTCTGTGGACGAGCGCGCAACGCTCACCAACATGACGGCGGAGCTGGGTGGGCTGACGGGGATTGTGGCCCCTGATGCGGTCACGGCGGCGTTTCTCAGGGAGCGCCGTGGCGTCGAGGCCGAGCTGGCTTCCTGGATGTGTAGTGACCCCGGCGCGGAGTATGCGCTGGAGCTGGATGTGGACTGCGCTGCCCTTGAACCGCTGGTCGCCGCGCCGGGCGATCCGGGCAATGGCATGCCGCTGTCCAGCATGAAGGAAAGGCCGAAGATAGACATTGCCTATGGTGGTTCCTGTACCGCGGGCAAGCGGGAGGACTTCGACAGCTACCACGAGGTTCTGGCGTGGGCACTGGAACATGGGGTGGGAGTCGCGCCGGGTGTGCAGCTTTATCTTCAGTATGGCACGACGGCAGTGCGCGACTATTGCATCAGCAGGGGCTATGACCGCACCTTCGCCGCCATGGGCGCGCGCATCCTGCAGCCCTCCTGCGGGGCTTGCGCCAACTGCGGGCCGGGCTCATCCACCGCGCCCTCCCAGGTAACCGTCAGTGCCATCAACCGCAACTTCCCTGGCCGGTCAGGGCCGGGCAGCGTATGGCTGGCCAGCCCGCCGACCGTCATGGCCAGCGCATTGGCCGGGAAGCTCACTTCCTTTGAGGAACTGCGACGGCAGCAGCCACTTCAGCAGGATCGGCGGCCCGCTGCGCGCGCACGGTAAAGCCAGCGTTGATCAGCTGGCGAACCGTAGACGCGCGGGCGCAATTCAGAAGCTGCCGAACACCGTGCCCAGGGCAATTACCGTGACCAGGGCAACCATGGGGGCGCCCATGGTGACGGCGGCGATGTTCAGGTAGGACTGCCGGTGGGTCAGCTTGCAGATTGCCAGGAGCGTGATGATGGCGCCGCAGTGAGGCAGGGTATCGAAGCCGCCAGCGGCCATCACCGCCACCCGGTGCAGCAGTTCGGGGCTGATCCCGGCTGCCTCGGCCATGCGCAGGTAATCGGGCCCCAGGGTTTGGAGGGCGATGCTCAGGCCGCCCGAAGATGATCCGGTGATGCCCGCCAGCACATTCATGGCGACCGCCTCCGAAATCAGCGGGTTATCCGGGGTGACATTGAGCACGGCATCGCGGATGATCGCAAAGCCCGCCAGGCCTGCGATAACGGCGCCGTAGCCAACCTCCGACGCTGTGTTGAACAGAGGCAGCATGAAGCCAAACACGCCCTTGTTCACCGATTCGCGCAGATTGTTCCAGCGGCCCAGGCGGGACAGGACAAGCGCTGCGCATGCTGCCGCCAGCGCAATGATCAGCGCCCACAGACCGATCATTTTCTCGGGAGCGACATTGGGAAAGCGCGCGGTCAAAAAGCCCAGGTCCATGCGGGGAAAGATCAGGTAGGTGAACAAAGCGTTCACGCCCACTACCAGCAGCAATGGCAGCACCGCCAAAAAGAGCGGCATTGAGGTCAAGGCGCCTTCCTCTGCTTCCGGGACCGCGTCCAGTTCGTCGCCTTCCGGATGGTGGCCATAGCCTTCGCCGGCCATGCGTGCTTGCGCGGCCCGCGAGCGCAGCCACCACAGGCCGCCGAACAGCATGATGGCGGCGGCAATGATGCCCAGCCCCGGCGCGGCAAAGACATTGGTGCCGTAGAAGGGGATTGGGATGGCGTTCTGGATGGCAGGCGTGCCCGGCAGGGCTGTCATGGTGAAGGTGAACGAGCCCAGCGCGATAGTGGCCGGTATCAGGCGCTTCGGGATATCCGCGGTGCGGAACATGTCGCGCGCGATGGGGTAGATGGCGAAGGCCACGACGAACAGCGACACCCCGCCGTAGGTCAGAATGCTGCAGGCCAGCACGACGGTGATGATGGCGTGCCGATCACCCAGCTTGTCCACAAGCCAGCGGGAAATGGTGTGCGCCGCGCCCGAGTCGGCCATCAACTGGCCAAAGAGCGCCCCCAGCAGAAAGATGGGCAGAAATTGGACGACGTAGCCGCCCAGGGCCTTCATGAAGGTATCGGTGTAAATGGGCAGCAGGAAGCTGGCTTCGCCCGACAGCAAGACAGCCAGCGCCGCCATGAGCGGCGCGAGCAGCAGCACCGTGATCCCCCTGTAAGCCAGGTACATCAACAGTACCAGTGAAATGATGATTGCCAGTGTTCCCGTCATGCCCCATGCTCCTAAAACGACCGGCTGGTCGTATTACGTAATGTTATCATAAAGCGACTAGTTGGTCGTATCAGCTGGTGATGCGCGCCCGGTTTCCGGCCGGGCGTCGTAAAAATCAGGCCGTGTAACAGCGTTGCGTGAAGGATATATCGCGTGGCGGATGGCTGTCAGGGGCAATGCCGGCCAGGGCCGGCGCGCTGGTGGATTGACAAGCTGTGCCGCCCGGATCCGGGCGGCGTGTATACCTCAGCTGATGCGCATGCCTGGTTGCGCGCCAGGCCATGCCTGCAGCACGTACAGGCCGGGCTCGGCATCGCGGTCGGCGTGGCTGGCCGACAGCACCATGCCTTCCGATACGCCGAAGCGCATCTTGCGCGGGGCAAGATTGGCGACGACGACGGTCAGCTGGCCTTGCAGGTCTTCTGGCTTGTAGGCGGACTTGATGCCTGAGAAGACCTGCCTGAGCCGGCCTTCGCCAAGGTCCAGCATCAGGCGCAGCAGCTTGTCGGAACCTTCGACTTCGCTGCATTCGACGATGCGCGCGATGCGCAGGTCGAGCTTGGAGAAATCTTTTATATCGATGGCATCGGCAATGGGCTGGCCGCCGGGAGCGGGCACAGGCTCTGCCGGTGGCTCGAACAGATCGTCCAGCATGGCAGGCTCGACGCGCTGCATGAGGTGTTTGAAAGGTTCGATCCGGACCGGCAGGACGCCGGCGTCTGCCCATTGGAAGCCACGATCTGCGCCAAACAGCTCACGGGCGACGCGATCGGCCAGGGCGGGCAGCACAGGCGCCAGCATGACGGTCAGCGCCTTGAAGCCCGCAATGGCCCGCGAGCAGACATTCTGCAGGCCGGCTTTCTGTTCATCGTCCGCTGTGGCGATACCCTTGGCCATGATCCATGGCTGGGCCGCGTCGAAAGCCTGGTTGATCTGGTCCGCATGCGCCATCAGGCGGCGGATTGCGCGGCCATATTCACGCACCTCAAGGTCGGCGCGCACTTCCTCTGCCACCTGCTGCAATTCCTGCCGCAGTGTCGAGGTGTCGCCCAGATAGCCCAGTTGACCGTCGAAATGGCGTGTGATGAAGCTGGCCGCGCGGCTGGCGATGTTGACGTACTTGCCGATAAGGTCGCTATTGACACGGGCGACAAAGTCGTCGGGATTGAAATCCACATCTTCAACGCGCGAATTGAGCTTGGCGGCAATGTAGTAGCGCAGCCATTCGGCGTTCATGCCCAACTCCAGATACCGCAGCGGCGATATGCCGGTGCCGCGACTTTTGGACATTTTTTCGCCGCTGACGGTGATGAAACCATGCACATGCAGGTTGTCGGGTGTCTTGCGGCCGGAAAACTTCAGCATGGCGGGCCAGAACAGGGCGTGGAGATAGACAATGTCCTTGCCGATGAAATGCACCTGCTCCGTGTCGCCTTCAGGGTCGAGCAGGGCGTCGAAATCCAGGCCCTTGCTCAGGCAGTATGACTTGAGCGAAGCGAGATAGCCCACGGGGGCGTCCAGCCAAACATAGAAATACTTGCCCGGCGCGTCGGGAATGGGGATACCGAAATACGGTTCGTCGCGTGAGATGTCCCAGTCGGCGAGGCTGCTTTCACCGTCCTCGCCGTTGCCCAGCCATTCGCGGGTCTTGGCCAGTACCTCGGCCTGCAGGTGCTTGTGGCCCTGGGCGTTGCCGCCAGTGGTCCATTCCTGCAGGAACGAGACGCAGCGCGGGTCGGACAGGCGGAAGAAGAAATGCTCCGACGACTTCAGGACCGGCGTCGCCTTGGTCAGCGTGGAATAAGGCTCGATCAGCTCTGTGGGCGCGTACACGGCGCCACAGACCTCGCAGGAATCGCCGTATTGGTCCTTGGCATGACAGCGCGGGCATTCGCCCTTGATATAGCGGTCGGGCAGGAACATGCCCTTTACGGGATCGTAAAACTGCTCGATGCTGCGGCTGTAGATGAAGTCCGCCGCCTTGAGCTTGCGGTAAATGTCTTGCGACAGCTCGACGTTCTCGGCTGAATCGGTGCTGTGCCAATGGTCGAATTTGATGTGGAAGCCGTTCAGGTATTGCGGCCGCTCGGCGGCGTAGCGCGCCACCAGTTCCTGGGGCGTGATGTTCTCGCTGGCAGCCTTGAGCATAATGGGCGCGCCGTGGACGTCGTCCGCGCCGACAAAATGAACGGTATGGCCCGACATTCGCATCGCGCGCACCCATATGTCGGCCTGGATGTATTCCATGATGTGGCCGATGTGGAACGAGCCGTTGGCGTAGGGGAGTGCTGTGGTGACGAAAATCGTGCGCGGCATGTCGGATGCGTGAGTTTATGTAACAGAGGATGAAAGCGCGGAAGCGCGAAACGTTGATTTTAGGGCTTTCCCCGTCCGGCTGCTTGATGTGGCTTTTGCGCAAAGATTGCCGCCGGAAAAACGTGAAGAATCGTCAATTCCGGCAAAAGGCGGGCGCGGGGAAGAATGCGGCCGCCGGAAGGGCGGCGCAGCCTGTTGGTCAGGGGATTTCGCGCATTTCGACGTCGGTGACGTCTTTGGGGTTGAACATCCGGCCTGAGCCACGGTGCGTGGCTGCCTGGCGGCGCTGTTCCCAATAGGCGCGCGCGCCAAAGGGGCGCCCCTTGATGCGGGCGACAATATAGAGGATACCGACCGCAATGGCGGTGGATGCCATGAAGACAAACGCCGCCACCATGCCGAAAATGGCCAGTATGAAGAAAAGGATGCCGCGGATAATCTGATTGAGTGTGTTCATCGTGCCTTGATAGACCTTTCAGCGGGAAAATAATTCCCGTAGATCTGTAACCCCCCGTGATCCGCTATTCTTGAGTCTTCAGTGTATGCTTCCTGTATCGGGCTGTCGAGTTGGGGTTTAATGCCGGACACGGGGGTGAAACGGGTATACAGCTACCACTGTACCCTCAGCTTTATTCTCGCACAACGGTTGCCTGCCGTTGGCGAAACGTACTGAAACTGCTTTGGCGCCCGAAAGGAGCGCCTCGCGCAAGGATTTGATTACATGCAGATTGTCAGCCATGCCGTACAGGCCGGTCTGAAGCCGATGTCTAACATACGCAATATCATTGCGGTCGCCTCCGGGAAGGGGGGGGTGGGCAAGAGCACCACCGCCGTCAACCTGGCCCTGGCGCTGTCCCGCCTGGGCGCGCGCACGGGGCTGCTGGATGCAGACATCTACGGGCCAAGCGTGCCCATCATGCTGGGCCTGTCCGGCAAGCCCAAGAGCAATGACGGCAAAACCATGGAGCCGCTGATCGGCCACGGGCTGCAGGCCAATTCCATAGGCTTCCTCATTGATGAGGATGCCCCGGCCATCTGGCGCGGCCCCATGGTGACGCAGGCCGTCCAGCAACTGCTGACGCAGACCAACTGGCATGACCTGGATTTCCTGATCGTGGACATGCCTCCGGGAACCGGCGACATTGCCCTGACCATGGCGCAAAAGGTGCCTCTGACAGGCGCGGTCATCGTGACGACCCCGCAGGATCTCGCCCTGGCCGATGCGCGCAAGGGGCTGCGCATGTTCCAGAAAGTGAATGTGCCTGTGCTTGGCGTGGTCGAGAACATGTCTGTGCACATTTGCAGCCAGTGCGGCCATGCGGAGCCTATATTCGGCGAGCATGGCGGCCAGAACATGGCGGCGGAATTCAATCTTTCCTGGCTGGGCTCGCTGCCGCTGCAGATGAGCATACGCACACAGACCGATTCCGGCCGACCCACCGTGGAGGCCGAGCCTGCCGGCGATGCGGCGCGCGCCTATATGGATATCGCGCAGAAGCTGCTGGAAAATGTCGCGGCGCTGCCGCCGGATACCTCGGGCAGCCGTCCGACTGTCGTGGCTCGCAAGCCCTGATCGCGTATGCGCAGGGTAGCGGCAGCCTCCTTGATATTCTTTGCGGGTCTGGCCCATGAGGCCGTTGCGGCTGAACGTCCCGAGGTTGTGATCGACCCGGGCGGCGTGCCGCCCGAGGCGTTGCAGGCGATCAATGGCGCGGTCGAGGCCATCACCCGTCTGGCCGAAGACCAGGATGGCGGCGAAGTCGCGCGCCTGCGCCGGCGCGCGCACGACGCCACCGTATCCGCCCTGGAAACGCAAGGCTATTTCTCTCCGGTCGTGACGCTGGAGGTCGGCGAGGATATCGGCGGGGAAACCTGGGACATCACCATCGAGCCGGGCGAACGTGCCCGCGTGGGCGATGTGGATCTGGCGTTTTCGGGGCAGATAGAGCGGCCCGAATTCAAGACGCGGCTGATCGGGCTGCGCAAAGGCTGGCCGCTCACAGAGGGCATGGTTTTCATCAACAGCAAGTGGAGCGATGCCAAAACGTCGCTGCTTGATGATGTCAGCCGCCATGATTTCTACTTTGCCAAGTATGCCTCCACGCGCGCGACGGTCGACGCCGAGGCGGCTCGGGCCGATCTGGCCGTGAACGTCGACAGCGGCCCGCGCGTGCTCATGGGGCCGCTTTCGATCCATGGACTCAAACGCGTCCCTGCCAGTTTGATCGATCGTTATATCCAGTACGCTCCGGGCGACCCATACGATCAGGACAAGATGGATGAATGGCAGCAGTCGCTGCAGTCAACGTCCTTCTTTCGCGGAGCCTTTGTCACGCTCAACCAGGATGAAGCGGCCCGCAAGACGCATGACGACGGCTCGGTGGAACTGCCGGTGCGCGTCGACGTATCAGAGGCGCCCGCCCGGCGCTTCTCGACATCTATCGGCGCGGATAGCGATCATGGCCCCCGCATCGAAGGGGTTTACCGCCAGAACGTCGTGTTCGGCCAGCCGGTCTGGATAGAAACCGGCGCGGGCGTGGACAAAGACCGCCAGCGGGCATTTTTCGACCTGCATTTCCCGCCCACGCTCAGCGGCCATCAGGACAGCGTCGGCATACTGTACGAACACTCCGATATCGAGGGGCTGGATAACAGCCGCTTCGGTCTGGGCGCAAAGCGTTTTACGGCCTGGCCGGCGGGGGGCGACAGCCGTGTGGACTACGAGTCTGAATGGGGGCTGGTTGCGGCCTTCGACAAGACGCGCATTTCAGGTGCGCCAGGCTACGAGGTGCCCACGCTCACCGGCACATATCGCCTCATGCGGCGCGATGTCGACAAAAAATACGACCCGCGCGAGGGCAACCTCGTCGAGGCCAATCTCGGCACCGGCATCACGCTCGACAAGGGCGAGAGCTTCTCGCGCGCCGGCCTGCGGGCCCAGAAATGGTGGCCGGTGGGCCGGCGCGACGTGCTGACGGCTCGTGCCGAGGTCGGCAAGGTCTGGACCCAGACCGACCGGCTGCCGCAGGACTTCGGCTACCGCACGGGGGGCGCGCGCACCATACGCGGCTACCGCTACCAGAGCATCGGGCAGGAAAAAGGCGATGCCACGATAGGCGCATATGCCCTGGCCGTGGCCAGCGTGGAATACACGCACTATTTCACCGAGACACTGGGCATGAATTTCTTTGTTGACGCGGGCGACGCCGCGCAGTCATTCCATGAAATGGACTGGCACGTGGGCGTTGGCACGGGCCTGGCGGTGCGCACGCCCGCAGGGCCGTTCTTTGTCGATGTGGCCTATGGCCAGCGCGACAAGAAGCTGCGCCTGCACTTTTCCCTGGGTATTGCGTTTTGAGTCGTGCTAGCCGCTGGCTGCGATCAGCCCTCATCTGGATAGGACCTGTTGTCATACTGCTGCTCATGGTGGTGAGCGGCTTCTGCTATTGGGCGCTGGCCACTTCATCCGGCACGCGCTGGGCGCTAGAAACGGCTGCGGGGCAGCTGGACGCAAAGATTCAAGGGGTTGCTGGCACGGTCTGGGATGGCCTGCGGGTGGCATCGTTCGACATGCCTTTGCCTAGGGATGGACGGGTGCGCATCGATGGACTCGATCTGCGGGTGCGGTGGCGCGAGCTGCGTGAGCGCCGCCTGCGTGTCGCCAACCTGTCCGCGGATGCGGTGCGGGTCGATATCCCCGCGCCAGGGCCGCAGGAGCCTGAATCCGAGCCTTTTCAGATGCCCGAGCTGCCGGTCAGCCTGGCGCTGGACCGCTTTGCGTTGGGCAAGCTGGATCTTTATCAGCCGGATGGCGCGAGGATACCGGTTGATGTCGGCAACGTGGCCGCTTCGCTTTATGCCGACAACAATGGCGCCCAACTGGGCCTGCAAAGCGCGCAAGTCGGCAACGAACAGCTTGCCGCCTCGCTGGAAGGCGATGTCCGGCTGCTGGGCATGGCTGATCCATGGCCGATGAAAGTCGTGCTGGATGCGCAGGCCCGTGGCCTGGTTGACTCTTCCCCCTTGTGCGCCCGCAATTACCTGGAGACGCTTCCCGCCGCTGAAGGCCCGCAAGACTGCACGCTGGCGCTGCGCACCACGGTGGAAGGCAGCCTGGACGAGGTTGCGCTGGCGCTCAAGGGCACAGGGCAGGGCATGGGCGCCGACGTGCAGGCGAATCTGACGCCGCGCGGCGCTTTCCCGCTCAAGGATGCCAGTGCCGATATCAGCCTGGCCGATGGCTCAAGCGTTCAGGCAAAGCTGGACTGGCAGGCCGAGGCCCCGGTGGATGGCCATGCCAGCGACCGGCTGACCGGCAAACTGCAAGTCGGCAGGCTGAACCTGGCCCAGTTGGCGGGCAAGGATGTGATTCCGGAGGCCATGATCACCATGGCGGCCGATTTTGATTTGAAGCTGCTGGATCGCAGCGCCTTGCAGTCCGCCGATGTGGCGCTGGCCTTTGACGACGCAAGCTCGTGGAACAAAAACCCGCTGTCGGGCCATCTGAAGGCAAACGTGCGGGCGCATCCACAGGCACGCGCGGCGAACGATAGCGCAGGCAGCCAGCCATCAGGGCAGGCCGCCACGGCCCAGGTTGATGCGGGCGCTGCCGAACCGGCGTCCGGCACCCAGGGGGCCGACGCGGGGCCAGCGGCGCGGCCCTTCTGGGAAGGGTTGGCGCTGGCGGCCATTGACATGGACCTGAGCCTTGGCCAGAACCATCTTCAGGCCAAGGGTTCGCTGGGCGTTGAGGACAGCAGCGTCAAACTGGACCTGAACACCCCCGAGCTGGCAGCCTTCTGGCCTGGATTGCCCGGCGGCGCGTCGCTGGCCGGAACGCTGGCCGGCACCCTGGCAAGCCACAAGACAGATCTGGTGGCCCACTATGCTGCTGGCAAGGGCGGCGTCGACGCCAAGGTGGGCGAGGCCCCGGTGGATGTCCATGTCGTGGTGGATGGCGGCTGGGGGCGTGGGCCCGATGGCAGGCAACCGGAAGGGTGGCGTGGCACGCTGCGTTCCCTCGATGCCGATCATGCCGGCCTGACGGTGAAGTCTGACAGTGCAACGGCAATCAGCTTTATCCCAGGCGCGCAGGCCCCGGCATGGCAATGGCAGGTCGGCCCCTCCAGCGTGGCGGTATTGCTCAACTCGCGGCCCCTGGTGACGCTTTCGCACGCGGGCTCGCGGGGGGGCGCGGGGCGCTGGGAAACACAAGGCGCGATCAGCCAGCTGGTCGTGTCTCCGCGCCGCATTGATGAGGTGCGCAAGCTCCTGGGCATGCAGGAAGCGGCGGCAGCCCGTGAGAAAGGGGGCGTCAAGATACGTGGCGAAGCCAGCCAGAAAGACACCGAAATCACGCTTGCGCTGGACTGGAACCTGCGTTTTGCCGGCGTGCTTGAAGGCGAGGCGCATGCGCAACGCGTGTCGGGGGACATCATTGTTCCAGCGGAGCCCGCATTCCCCCTGGAACTGGAAACCCTGGGCCTGGATGTCAAGATTCGGCGCGCGAGCGCAACCGCCAGCACGGTAACGGCAGACCTGCGCGTCCACACGCGCCGGATGGGGCAGGCTACAGCCAGCGCCACCACATTGCTGCATGCGCGTGACGGCAGCCTCTATCTGGAACCCAAGGACCGCAAGTCGGCCAGGATTGCGGCCGATATCGGCGACCTGAGCTGGGTCAGCCTGTTTACAGGCGATGCCATGGAATTCGGCGGTTCGGTCAGCGCCAACCTGGAAGTCGAGAGCCGCCCGGATGGCAGCTGGAACAGCAGCGGCATCATAGAAGGGAGCAAGCTGCGCGTGGTGCGTGTGGATGATGGCGTCCGCCTGCTTGATGGCACCCTGGCCGCGCGCATCGCGGATAACCGGCTCATCCTGGACAAGCTCAGCTTCCCGGCCCGGTTGCGGGCCAAGCCCAAGGAATGGCGTACCGAGGAATGGGTGACCACCAATCCCGATGCGCAGAACGGCAGCGTGACAATTACCGGAGAATGGGACTTGCTCAAGTCCACCGGCGACATCGACATCAATCTGTACCGTTACCCCATTTTGCAGCGGGCGGACCGTTACGCCATGCTGACGGGCAAGCTGCGGCTGTCGGCCGTATTGCCCCGTATGTCCATTACTGGCAGCGTGACGGCGGATGCGGGCTGGTTCGATCTGGACATGCTGGGCGGCATACCCACGGTGGATAGCGACGTGGTTGTCATCCGTCCGGGCGAAACGCTGGAAGAGCCCAGCGCGCCGCTGGACCTGTCCATGGACCTGGAGGTCGATCTGGGGCCGCGCTTCTACCTGACCGGCTATGGCGTCAACTCCGGCCTGCGCGGCAATCTGCACATCACCATGGCAGGCAACAAGCTGACCGGGATAGGCGCGCTCAACACCCGTGGCGGGGCCATCGAAACCTATGGCCAGCGGCTGCAGCTGCGGCGCGGCACGATCACCTTCCAGGGCGATATTGCAAACCCCATCCTGGATATTGAGGCGCTGCGCACAGGCCTGGCGGTGGAGGCCGGGGTGCGGGTGGCGGGAACGGCCAGGCGGCCCAAGATAGACCTGATTTCCTATCCCGCCGTGAGCGAGATCGAGAAACTGTCGTGGCTGCTGCTGGGCCATGGCCCCGACGACTCGGGCGGCGACGTTGCGCTGCTGTTCTCGGTGGGCTCCTCGTTCCTGAGTGATGGCGAGCCGTTCTACCGCAAATTCGGCATCGACGAGATCAGCATGCGTTCGGGCGAGCTGGGCGGCTCGGGCAGCATTTTGCCGGCGGAAAGCGTGGTCAAGGGTCTGGACGACAGCGCGAGCGATATCGAGCGGCGTTTTGTGATTGTGAGCAAAGGGGTGGCGAACAACCTGACGCTAAGCCTGCGACAGGCGCTGTCGGATACCGGGACGGTCGGCCACCTGAGCTACAGGCTCACGCGCCGCCTGACGGCCGAGCTCAGTGTCGGCACGGTCAGCGGGCTTGCCCTGGTGTACAGGTGGTTCTCGCGCGACTAGCCGGATATTTTTTTCCGCCGGCTTTAGCCCCTGTCACGTACAGGGGCTAAAATACGCGCCATTGTCAAAAGGGTAGGGCTATGAGCATCAAAAACGACCGCTGGATACGGCAGAGCGCCGAAAAGGGCATGATAGAGCCATTCGAGCCGGGCCAAGTGCGTTCGGTGGACGGCAATCGTATTGTCAGCTACGGCACCAGCAGCTACGGCTATGATGTGCGATGCGCCGACGAGTTCAAGATATTCACCAATATCAACTCCACCATCGTCGACCCCAAGGCTTTTGATGAGAAATCCTTTGTGGATTTCAAGGGCGATGTCTGCATTATTCCGCCCAACTCCTTTGCCCTTGCCCGCACTGTGGAGTATTTCCGCATCCCGCGCAGCGTGCTGACCGTTTGCCTGGGCAAGAGCACTTATGCCCGCTGCGGCATTATCGTCAACGTCACGCCCCTTGAGCCCGAATGGGAAGGGCATGTGACGCTTGAGTTTTCCAACACGACACCCTTGCCGGCGAAGATTTATGCGGGTGAGGGATGCGCCCAGATGCTGTTCCTGGAAAGCGATGAGGTATGCGAGACGTCCTACCGCGACCGTGGCGGCAAATACCAGGGCCAGACTGGCGTCACGTTGCCCCGTACCTAGCGGGACCCTGATTCAACCGCAGTTTGGCGTGGGCCGCAATGCTGCATGGAGCCATTGATGAAATTCCGTTTTCCCATTGTCATCATCGACGAAGACTACCGCTCCGAAAACGCCTCGGGTTTCGGTATCCGGGCGCTGGCCGCAGCCATAGAGGCCGAGGGTGTCGAGGTGCTCGGTGTTACGAGCTACGGCGACCTGAGTTCCTTCGCCCAGCAGCAGAGCCGGGCAAGCGCCTTTATCCTGTCGATCGATGATGAAGAGTTCGTAGTTGCCTCGCCCGAGGATGTGGCCAACGCCATCAAGAACCTGCGATCCTTCATCGGCGAGCTGCGTTTCCGCAACGCCGACATCCCCATTTATCTGTACGGCGAGACGCGCACCTCGCAGCATATCCCCAATGACATCCTGCGCGAGCTGCACGGCTTCATCCACATGTTCGAGGACACGCCGGAGTTCGTCGCGCGCCATATCATCCGCGAGGCCAGGGCCTACCTCGACAGCCTGGCGCCACCGTTCTTCCGCGAGCTGGTCAAGTATGCGTCGGACGGTTCTTATTCCTGGCATTGTCCGGGTCATTCCGGCGGCGTAGCCTTTCTCAAGAGCCCGGTGGGGCAGATGTTCCACCAGTTCTTTGGCGAAAACATGCTGCGCGCCGACGTCTGCAATGCGGTGGACGAGCTGGGACAATTGCTGGACCACACCGGGCCGGTTGCCGAATCGGAGCTGAATGCCGCGCGCATTTTCCACGCGGACCATTGTTTCTTTGTGACCAACGGTACCTCCACGTCCAACAAGATCGTCTGGCATGCCAATGTGGCGCATGACGATGTCGTGGTCGTGGACCGCAACTGCCACAAGTCTATTCTGCATGCCATCACGATGACGGGCGCCATCCCGGTGTTCCTGCGTCCGACGCGCAATCACCTGGGCATCATCGGCCCGATCCCGCTCGAAGAGTTCGACCCGGAGAACATACAGAAGAAGATCGACGCCAACCCCTTCGCTAGCAAGGTTGCGGGCAAGCGTCCCCGCATTCTGACGCTGACGCAGAGTACCTACGATGGCGTCATCTACAACGTGGAAATGATCAAGGCCAAGCTGGGCTCTTATATCGATACGCTGCATTTCGATGAAGCCTGGCTGCCGCACGCGGCATTCCACGAGTTCTACCAGGATATGCACGCCATTGGCGAAAACCGTCCGCGTCCCAAGGACACGATGATTTTTGCGACCCATTCCACGCACAAACTGCTGGCCGGGCTGTCGCAGGCATCGCAGATTACTGTGCAGGATTCGGAAAGCCGCCAGCTGGACCGCAATGTGTTCAACGAGGCGTATCTGATGCATACCTCGACCTCGCCGCAGTACGCCATTATTGCGTCCTGTGACGTGGCGGCGGCGATGATGGAGCCTCCCGGCGGCACGGCGCTGGTCGAGGAGAGCATCAGCGAGGCCATGGATTTTCGCCGCGCCATGCGCAAGGTGGAATCGGAATTCGGCAAGAATGACTGGTGGTTCAAGGTCTGGGGACCGAATCGCCTTGTGCCCGACGGCATAGGCGAGCGTGACGACTGGCTTCTTCAGTCGGGCGACAAATGGCATGGCTTCGGCGACCTGGCCTCGGGCTTCAATATGCTCGATCCCATCAAGGCGACGATCGTGACGCCGGGGCTGGACATTGAAGGCACCTTCGCCGACACGGGTATTCCCGCCGCGCTTGTCTCCAAATATCTTGCCGAGCACGGCGTGGTGATCGAAAAGACAGGGCTGTATTCCTTCTTCATTCTGTTTACCATCGGCATCACCAAGGGCCGCTGGAACACCTTGCTCACCGCCTTGCAGCAGTTCAAGGACGACTACGATCGCAACCAGCCCATGTGGCGCATCCTGCCCGATTTCTGCAAGGAGCATCGCCGCTACGAGAAAATGGGGCTGCGCGACTTGTGTCAGCAAATACACGAGGCTTACCGCAAGTATGATCTGGCGCGCCTGACGACCGAGGTTTACCTGAGCGATATGGTACCGGCCATGAAGCCTTCGGATGCCTATGCCAAGATGGCGCACCGGGACGCCGAACGGGTCGATATCGATCAGCTGGAAGGCCGCGTGACCGGCGTACTGCTGACGCCATACCCTCCCGGCATTCCGCTGCTGATTCCGGGCGAACGCTTTAACCAGCGCATTGTTCATTACCTGCAGTTTGCGCGCGAGTTCAATGCCAGCTTCCCGGGCTTCGAGACATACGTGCATGGCCTGGCCAAGGATATTGGCCCCGATGGCCATGAGCGCTATTACGTAGACTGCCTCAAGGAAGACTGAGCCGCGTGAGCTCTGGCGTATTCGACGTTGCGGTAATCGGTGCCGGCGCGGCCGGTATGATGGCCGCCGCCGTGGCCGGCCAGCGCGGCCTGCGTGTCGTCCTGGTCGACCATGCCAGCCGGCTTGCGGAAAAAATCCGCATTTCGGGGGGCGGGCGCTGCAATTTCACGAATATCGGCGCCGGCCCCGCCAACTTTGTTTCTCAGAACCCCAACTTCTGCCGTTCCGCGCTTGCAGGCTATACCCCGCGCGATTTTCTGGAACTGGTCGGGCGGCATGGCATCGCCTGGCATGAGAAGCACAAGGGCCAACTGTTCTGCGACGAATCCAGCGAAGACATTATTGCGATGCTTCGGGCGGAATGTGACGAGGGGCGGGTGAGCTGGCGGATGCCTTGCACCGTGCATGCCATTGCACGCATGCCGGTACGAGGCTCGGCCGGGCCGGGCATTGCGCGGATACATGGCCCGGCACAGGCGGCCCAAGGGTCTCCGCCATCCGGGAAGGCGGATGCCCATGGTACGAAGCCGCCGGCGCTGGAGGAAGGTGAAACCCTGTTTGTGCTGGATACCAGCCAGGGGGAAATTGCCGCACATCAACTGGTGCTCGCCACTGGCGGCATGGCGATTCCTCAATTGGGCGCAACCGATTTTGCCCTGGGCGTCGCGAGGCAGTTCGGCCTGAAGGTGGTCGAGCCCCGGCCCGCCCTTGTGCCGCTGAGCTTTGATGCGGAAGCCTGGAAGCCTTATGCCGCCTTGAGCGGGGTGGCGCTGGAGGCCGAGGTGTCCGTGGCGCATGACTCGGGCGGGAAGAAAAAGGCGGTAACCACCTTCCACGAAGATCTGCTGTTCACGCACAGGGGCCTGTCTGGCCCGGCCATCCTGCAGATATCGACTTTCTGGAATCCGGGCCAGCCCCTGAAGCTGAATCTGGCGCCAGGGGTGGATATGGAGCAGTCCCTGCTTGATGCAAAACAGGGCAGCCGCCAGCAGTTGGGCTCGGTCCTCTCGGGGCTCTGGCCGCGGCGGCTGGCGGAACAGTGGCTGAGCAATGCGATACAGGCCGGTCAGCAGCTCGACAAGCTGCGCATGGCCGATGCGCCCGACCGGCTTTTGCGCGCCCTGGCACAGGCTATTCACGCATGGGCGCTTGTCCCTTCCGGAACCGCCGGATACAAGAAAGCCGAAGTCATGCGTGGCGGCGTGGACACGCGCGGCCTGAACCAGAAGACGATGGAAGCCAAAACCGTTGCCGGCCTCTATTTCGTCGGCGAGGCCGTGGACGTAACCGGCTGGCTGGGCGGCTATAACTTCCAATGGGCCTGGGCCTCCGGCGTCGCCTGCGGGCGGGCATTGCAGCGATCCTGACGCGTTTTCCCTTGCTTGCAAAGCTGGCAGCCGCCCCGGCGAGCGGCGGTGCGCCCGCGTGCCTGCCCGCGCTATATCGGTGATTTGGCTGGATATCGCATTGGCAAAATCACAACAGTTCTGAAAAAAATAACTAATAATAATGAGAATTGTTTTCTATAATTTCGACGAAGTTCTTCTGCGCCAGCCGGTCCCGGCTGGTTTGGTCCTAGTCCGCATCCCCCTCTTGTTTCCAGAGTCTGACGTATTGGCGGTGCTGCCTTTTCCCTGGCGCAGGCGAGCATTTGCCGCGCCTCGCTGCGTTCTTTAATTGCCTGAACGGGAAATTCTTATGCATGTAATCCGCCCTCCTTTCAAACCGGCTCTGACGTCCTCTGCGGTTTTTTTCGCCTTGATGGTTGGCGTGACGCTGGCTCACGCGCAGACGTCATCGCCCGCATCTGGAACACAAGCATCGCAGGGCAGCGGGGGTGGCGTTGAAACGTTGTCGCAGATCACGGTGCAAGCCAGCGCGGATGCATCGGCCGAAGGGCTGGCGCCGGCTTATTCAGGCGGCCAGGTGGCGACAGGCGCACGCATAGGCATTCTGGGCTCCCGTGACTTCATGGAGACGCCATTCAGCTTTACCAGCTATACCAATGAGCTGATCGAAGACCGCCATGCGCACAGCGTGGGCGATGTACTGCAAAACGATCCGGGTGTGCGGGTGGCCAGGGGTTTTGGCAATTTCCAGGAATCCTATTTCATGCGTGGCTTCCTGCTGGGGTCGGATGATGTGTCGTACAACGGGCTGTATGGCCTGTTGCCGCGCCAATATATTTCGGCGGAAATCTTCGAGCGGGTGGATGTTCTGCGCGGCGCCTCGGCCTTCCTGACGGGGGCGACGCCCAGCGGCGGCGGAATAGGCGGTGTCATCAACCTGGTTCCCAAGCGGGCGCCGAACGAACCCCTGACGCGCTTTTCGGCGGGGTGGACGGGCAAGGGCACGCTGGAAGCCTCTACTGACATTGCGCGGCGATTCGGCGCGGACGATCAGTTCGGTGTGCGCCTGAGCGCCGGCCAGCGAGGCGGCGAATCATCTGTCGACCGGGAAAACAGCAGTACCGGCGTCGTCTCGCTGGGGCTGGACTGGCAGGCAGACCGATTCCGTCTCTCTGCTGACCTGGGCTGGCAGGAAAACCGCCTCAAGCGTACCCGTACCAATGTCACTGTGACGGGCCTCACCGAGGTTCCGGACGCACCCGATGCCAGCAGCAATTTCGCGCAAGACTGGACCTATTCCAACGAACGCGACCTGTTTGGTTCGCTGCGTGGGGAATTCGACGTGACGGACAACGTCACTGCCTGGGCTGCCTACGGCATGCGTCGCAGCGAAGAGGCCAATTCCCTGGCCAACGTGGCGCTCAAGAATGGCGCAACGGGCGATGGCACCATCTATCGCTTCGACAATGCCCGCCGCGATCGAGTCAAGACTGGCGAGGTGGGCCTGCGAGGCAAACTGCGCACGGGACCCGTCGGGCATGAGCTTGTCGTCGCCGCATCGTATTTCGATGCCGAGAAAGACAATGCCTATGCCATGGACTACACCAATACCTTCGCCACCAATATTTATTCGCCGCGCTACTATTCAAAGCCCGCTTTCAGCGCCGCAACGCTTTTCGGCAATGACCTTGATGATCCAGCCCTGCAAGGCCGCACCCGACTGCGCAGTTTTAGCTTGGGCGATACGCTTTCGTTTCTGGATGACCGCGTACTGCTGACGCTGGGCGTGCGGCACCAGACCATAGAAGCCAGAACCTTTGCCTACAACACTGGCATAGAGGGCGATGCCTACAAGAAGAGCCGCAATTCTCCCGCCGCCGGGCTGGTGGTCAAGCTGACGCCTGATCTGTCCGCTTATGCCAACTATATCGAGTCGCTTTCCCAGGGCGGTACCGCACCTTCCGCGCAGAACGGGCAGCCGGTGGAAAATGCGGGCGAAATGCTGTCGCCCTATGTCTCAAAGCAGAAAGAAATCGGCCTCAAGTATGACGGCGGTGATCTGGGTGGCGGCATTGCTTTCTTCAGCACTGACAAGCCGCGTGCCTATGTTGGCGATGATCTTCGTTATACGGCCGGCGGCAAGGACAGGCACCAGGGCGTGGAGCTGACCGCATTCGGCGAGGTCACACCCTCGGTGCGTGTCCTGGGCGGGATGACTTGGCTCGATGCCAAGCAGCGCGATACCGGCGCTGCGGCGACGGACGGGAAGCGTGTTATCGGCGTCCCCCGTCTGCAGGCCAACCTTGGCGTGGAATGGGATATTCCCGGCGTGGAAGGCCTGACGGTGGATGGCCGTGTCGTTTACACCGGTTCGTCTTATGCCGATTCCGAGAACACACTCAAGGTGCCGGGCTGGACCCGCTTTGATGCCGGCCTGCGTTACCGCACCAAAATTGGCGGCAATCAAGTGACATGGCGGGCCAGGGTCGACAATATCGCCAATCGCGATTACTGGGCCTCCGTGGGCGGGTATCCAAACAATGGCTACCTGGTGCTGGGTGCGCCGCGCACCTTCTCGCTGACGGCCAGCATCGAATTCTAAGGGGCGGGCGCAGGCGCGGCGTTGCGTGGACAAGCCCGCGCAACGCCATCGATAAATTCCATTTGTAGCCGAAAAATATTCGGGTTATGCTTTCACGTTGCTGATATCGCACAGGGTGGGAGAGCGTCGCTTCCCGACCGCCGAAGGCGCAATTCGCCCAGAATCGCTCAGGCACCCCGTACCGCCCGCGTGCCCCGCCGCCCATAAAGCGCAGCGAAGCAGCATTCTGGAGAGACCCACCCGCCGAGGCGGAAATGGGCGCCGAAGGGGAACCCCGCCAGGGTCAACTCTCAGGCAAAAGGACAGAAGGGCGAATCTTCCAGCCGGAACGGCTGGCCGTATTCGTTTTTCAGACTCCAGAGCGCCCATGTCAGCACATCACACCCCTCTTCACGCAGCGCATCTCGACGCCCAGGCCAAAATGGTCGATTTTGGCGGCTGGGACATGCCGCTGTCTTATGGTTCCCAGATCGAAGAACACCATGCCGTTCGTCGCGGCGCGGGCATGTTTGACGTGTCCCACATGCTCAATGCCGATGTCAAGGGGCCGCAGGCCAGGGCCTTCCTGTCCCGGCTGCTCGCCAACGACGTTGCCAAGCTCACTGTGCCCGGCAAGGCGCTCTACAGCTGCATGCTCAACCATGAAGGCGGGGTCATCGACGACCTGATTACCTATTTTTTCGCTGAAGACGATTGGCGCGTCGTGGTCAATGCCGGCACTGCCGAAAAAGATATTGCCTGGATGCAGTCCGTCGCGCAGTCGGAAAATTTTGATGTCACGATCACACCGCGCCGCGACCTGGCCATGGTTGCCGTGCAAGGCCCGCAGGCGCGCGAGCGGCTGTGGGCTGCCCGGCCTGCCTGGCGCGAAGCCACTGAAGCGCTCAAGCCTTTCAACGGGGCGCGTATCGCCGGCGATACCCTGGTGGCCCGTACCGGGTATACCGGCGAGGATGGTTTCGAGATTGTGCTGCCTGCGGGCGAGGTCAACGTCTTGTGGCGGGATCTGCTTGCGCAGGATGTCCGCCCCTGCGGCCTGGGCGCCCGCGATACCCTGCGCCTGGAAGCAGGCATGAATCTTTACGGCCAGGAAATGGACGAAAGCGTCAGCCCGATGATTTCCGGGCTTTCCTGGACGGTGTCGTTCAAGAACCCAGAGCGCCAGTTCATTGGGCGCAAGGCCATCGAAGAGGCTCCGGTTGACCGTACCCTGGTGGGTGTCAAGCTGCTTGAGCGCGGCATCATGCGCAGCCATATGAAGCTGCGCACCGCGCTGGGCGATGGCGAAATCACCAGCGGATCCATGTCGCCCACCATGGGTATGTCCATAGGCATGGCCCGTGTGCCGCAGGGCGTGCAGCCCGGCGATGCGGTACAGGTGGAAATACGGGGTAAATGGCTTGCCGCGGAAGTGGTAAAAATGCCTTTCGTGCGCAACGGTGCCATTGTTGCCTGACGCGCGCGGCACGCAGCAACACGTGCAGGGTACTTTCCAGCCGGCCCATGGCGGGTCGGCCTCACAGAATGCCGCCGGCAACGGCGGGTTTGCCGAATATAAACGTATACAACAACTTAATTTCCGGGGTAACCAATGAATCTTCCCAATGATCGCAAATACACCGCGTCTCACGAGTGGGTCAAGGCCGAGGGCGACCTGCTGGCGGTCGGCATCACCGACAACGCGCAGGACCAGCTCGGCGATATCGTCTATGTGGGCGACTTCAACACCGGCGTGACGCTGGCAGCCGGCGATACCGCCGGTGTGGTCGAGTCTGTCAAGGCCGCTTCTGACATCTACGCGCCCGTGGCGGGTGAGGTGGTGGCGTTCAACGAGGCGCTGAACGATGCGCCCAACCTTATCAATGAATCCGCCTTCGACGCCTGGATCTTCAAGATCAAGCCAGCGAATCCCGCCGACATCGATGGCCTGCTCGACGCGGACGGCTACAAGTCAGCCGTAGACGCTGGCTGACAGCCGGCATTGCAGCCGGTAAGCGCTGCCTGCACGCCGCGCGCCCCGGACAGGGGCGGGTCCCGCAAGCGGCGCGGGACCCCGGCGCGGAGCCGGCGCCTTGCCGCATTTTGTGCGCATAGGCGCACCCATTCTTCAAAGACCCGATCATGTTGCGTGATTTAGACCCTCATACCGATTTCATTCCCCGCCATATCGGCCCCGGCGCTGACGACCAGGCTGCGATGCTGGCTGCCATAGGCGTTCCTGACCTGCACAGCCTGATAAAGGATGTGGTGCCGGAAAGCATCCTCAAGCGCGGCGGGCTGGCGCTGCCTGCCGCGCGCGGCGAGGCCGAGGCGCTGGCGAGCCTGCGCGGCATTGCCGGCCGCAATCAGGTTTTCCGCAACTACATCGGGCAGGGCTATTACGGCACCCATGTGCCGAATGTGATTCTGCGCAACATACTCGAGAATCCTGCCTGGTACACGGCCTATACGCCATACCAGCCCGAGATATCCCAGGGCCGGCTGGAAGCGCTGCTCAATTTCCAGACCATGATCACTGACCTGACCGGACTGGATATTGCCAATGCTTCGCTGCTGGACGAGGGGACGGCGGCAGCCGAGGCCATGGCGCTGGCGCGCCGTGGCTCCAAGGCCAAGTCCAATGTGTTCTTCGCATCGATCCACTGCCACCCGCAGACACTGGAAGTGGTGCGCACGCGTGCCGAGGGGCTGGGTATCGAGCTGGTGACGGGCGATGAGGCGCAAGGGCTGCCGGAGTGCTTTGGCGTCCTGCTGCAATATCCGCACAGCCTGGGAGACATCGTCGATTACCGCGCGCTGGCCAACGCGGCGCATGAGCAGGGCGCGGTGGTGGCGGTGGCCACAGATTTGCTTGCCCTGGCCCTGCTGGCCGCGCCTGGGGAATGGGGCGCCGATATTGCCGTGGGTTCCGCGCAGCGATTCGGCGTGCCGCTGGGCTATGGCGGCCCGCACGCAGGCTTCATGGCCTGCCGGGATGCATTCAAGCGCAACATGCCTGGCCGCCTGGTCGGCGTGTCGCGGGACAGCCAGGGCGAGCCCGCGCTGCGTCTGGCGCTGCAAACACGCGAGCAGCACATACGCCGCGAGAAGGCCACATCCAATATCTGCACAGCGCAGGTGCTGCTGGCGGTGATGGCTGGCATGTATGCCGTGTGGCACGGTCCGGAAGGCATCCGCCGCATCGCCGAGCGTGTTGCCGCCTTCACCGCTTTCCTGGCCGAAGCCTTGCGGGAGCTGGGCGTCCCTGTGTTGAACACACATTATTTCGATACCTTGCTGCTGGACACGGGCATCCGCACCGAAGCCATCGTGCAGGCGGCCCGCGGCGCGCATATCAACCTGCGGCGGGTCAGCGACACACAGCTTGCCCTGTCGCTGGACGAAACCGTCACCACAGCCGATCTCGACGCGCTTCTGGCGGTCTTTGCCGGCCCTCTGGGCAAACATTGGGAAGCGGGCAAGGCCGCTGAAGGCAAGGCGGCCGGGCAGGGCATTCCTGCCACGCTGCGCCGCCTTACCCCCATACTGTCGCACCCCGCATTCTCGCGCATCCAGTCCGAGACAGACATGCTGCGCTATCTGCGCAGCCTGGCAGACAAAGACCTGGCGCTGGACCGCAGCATGATTCCGCTGGGCTCCTGCACCATGAAGCTGAATGCAACCGCCGAAATGATTCCAATCACCTGGCCCGAATTCAGCAACATCCATCCCTTTGCGCCGGCTGAGCAGACACAGGGCTATCGCGAGCTGATAGACCGGCTGTCGGCAGCGCTGTGCGAGATCACAGGCTACGACCGCATCAGTCTCCAGCCCAATTCCGGTGCCCAGGGCGAGTATGCCGGCCTGCTGGCGATCCGGGGCTATCACCGCGCCAACGGCCAGCACCAGCGCAATGTCTGCCTGATTCCATCTTCGGCCCACGGCACCAACCCGGCATCGGCGCAACTGGCTGGCATGGACGTGGTGGTGGTTGCGTCTGACAGCAATGGCAACGTCGATGTGCAGGATCTGCGAACCAAAATTGCACAGGTCGGTGATCGTCTGGCCGCGCTGATGATCACCTATCCGTCCACCCACGGCGTGTTCGAGACCGCGATCCGGGAAATCTGCGAACTGGTGCATGAGGCCGGCGGGCAGGTGTACCTCGATGGCGCCAATATGAACGCGATGGTGGGTCTGGCCCAGCCAGGAAAATTTGGTGGCGACGTGTCGCACCTGAATCTGCACAAGACCTTCTGCATTCCGCATGGCGGCGGCGGCCCCGGCGTGGGGCCTGTTGCCGTGCGTGAACATCTTGCCCCTTATCTGCCTGGCGTGGTTGGCGAAACGGGCGTGCTTGGCCCGGATGCCAAGGTCGGGCCTGTGTCGGCAGCGCCATTTGGCTCGGCAAGCATTCTGCCGATTTCCTACATGTATATCGCGCTGATGGGAGCGGAAGGCCTGCTGGCCGCGTCGGAGGCTGCCATACTCAACGCAAACTATATCGCTGCGCGCCTCAGGAACCATTACCCCATTCTGTACGCGGGACATGCCGGACATGTGGCGCATGAGTGCATCCTGGATATACGTCCCATCAAGGACGCCTGCGGCATCTCCGCGGAGGATATTGCCAAGCGCCTGATGGATTATGGTTTCCATGCGCCCACGATGAGCTTCCCGGTGCCGGGCACGCTGATGGTCGAACCGACGGAATCCGAAGGCAAGGCTGAGCTGGATCGCTTCATTGACGCAATGATTGCGATCCGCGAGGAGATCGCCCAGGTCGAGCGCGGTGAACGCGATGCGCAGGACAATGTGCTGAAGAACGCCCCGCATACGGCGCAGATGCTGATGGTTTCGGAATGGCATCACGACTACTCGCGCGAGCAGGCTGCCTATCCTGTGCGTTCCCTGCGCGATGGCAAGTACTGGCCGCCAGTGTCCCGTGTCGATAACGTTTGGGGCGACCGCAACCTGGTCTGCGCTTGCCCGCCGGTCGAAGCCTATCAGGACGATTCGTCTACCGAGCCCGTCCAGGCATGATCCGTCGGTGCGCGGCTGGTGCCGCGCACCCGCGACCGGTCAGGCTACCGTGTCAAGCACTTTGCCCAGTGTCTGGAAGAGGTGGTGGATCTGCTCTTCTTCCACGATGAGCGGTGGCGAGACGGCGATGGTGTCGCCGGTGTAGCGCACCATCACGCCCTGGTCAAAACACTTGCCAAACACCTCCGCGGCTCGGGCGCCAACGGCGCCATCGCGCGAGGCCAGTTCTATGCCGGCCACCAGGCCAAGATTGCGTACGTCGATCACGTGCCGCGAGCTTTCCAGCGCATGGGCGGCATCTTCAAAGGCCTGCGACAAGCCTCGCGCGCGCTCGAACAGCCCGTCGCGTTCATAAATGCCTAGCGTAGCCTGTACAGCCGCCGTTGCCAAAGGGTGGGCGGAATAGGTATAGCCATGGAAGAATTCAATGCCGGTTGCGGCGGCGCCGAGTATGGCGTCGTGAATTTCCCTGCGCACCGCGACCGCGCCCGCCGGCACGGCGGCATTGCTGATGCCTTTGGCCATGGTGATGATGTCGGGCCTGATGCCAAAGAAGGCGCTGGCCGTGGGTGCGCCCAGGCGTCCAAAACCAGTGATGACCTCATCGAAGATCAGCAGGATGCCGTGTTTCTCTGTAATGGCGCGCAGCTTTTCCAGATAGCCTTTGGGCGGAACCAGCACGCCTGTCGAGCCCGCGAGGGGTTCGACGATGACGGCCGCGATGGTCGAGGCATCGTGCAGGGCAATGATGTTCTCCAGCTCATCCGCAAAATGCTCGCCCCAGGCCGGCTGGCCGCGCGAGTTGGCGTTCTTCGACAGGTCATGGGTGTGCGGCAGGTGATCCACATGAGGCAGCAAGGCGCCCGAGAAAGTCTTGCGGTTTGGCGAGATGCCGCCCACCGATATGCCGCCGAAGCCCACGCCATGATAGCCGCGCTCGCGGCCAATCAGCCGGGTGCGCTGGCCTTCGCCGCGCGCCCTGTGGTAGGCCAGGGCGATCTTGAGCGCGGTGTCCACGGATTCGGACCCGGAATTGGTGAAGAAAATGCGGTCCATGCCTTCGGGCATCAGGCGTGCAACCGCTGTTGCGGCATGGAAAGAGCCTTCATGCCCCAGTTGAAAGCTGGGCGCATAGTCCATCTCGGCAGTCTGCTTCGAGATTGCGTCGATGATTTCCTGCCGCCCGTGCCCGGCATTGACGCACCACAGCCCAGAGGTGCCGTCCAGGATCTGGCGATCATCGGCTGAGGTGTAGTACATGCCCTTGGCGCGCGCGAGCAGGCGAGGGCGTTCCTTGAACTGGCGGTTGGCGGTAAAAGGCATCCAGAGATGCGACAGGTCAGGAGGAGTGGCTTGGCTGGTCATGGTTGCCTCAAAGCTGGAATAAGACAGGTGTATTGGCCGGCCTGCGCCGGGCGTATTGGAAAAAGCGCTTGGCGCCAAGGCTGTAAGGCTATTCTCGGCCCGCGTGGTCGGCAAATAAATATACGGTGAGGTTGAATTCTTTCAACTGTATTGTTGAGATAGAATTAACTGTACTGTTATGGAGGCGGCATGCGTTACTTTGAACCTGTTCGCGACCGGCGTCATGCCGAACCGCTTGTCGACCAGGCCGTCGCAGCGATGATCGCCGCAATCCAGGGGCGTGTGCTGCGTCCAGGCATGGCGCTGCCCTCCATACGCGCATTCGCGCGCGAGCATGGCCTGAGTCCTTTCACGGTATCCGCCGCATACAGCAGGTTGGTGGCGCAGGGCTGGCTGACGGCGCGGCCTGGGTCGGGCTATCGCGTGGCGCCTGCCGCTCCCGTAAGCCGTCCGGTGATACAGGACAAGGGCTGGACGCCGCCGCGCCTGGGGGCAGCATGGCTGCTGTCGGATGTCTTTGCCGATCATTCCATCCCGATCAAGTCCGGCTGCGGCTGGCTGCCCACAGAATGGCTGGACGACAGCGGGCTGAGACAATCATTGCGGCAGGTTGCGCGCACACCCATCAACCAGTTGGCGGGCTATGGACATCCCTATGGTTATTTTCCCCTGCGCGAGCATATACGGCAGGCGCTGGGCGAACATGGGCTCGCGCTCGAGACCGATCAGGTTCTCCTGACCCAGGGGGCCAGCCAAGGCCTGGACATCGTGGTTCGCACCTTGCTCCGTCCGGGGGACGCGATTGCGGTAGAGATGCCTTGCTATGCCAATATCCTGCCTGCATTGCGCCTGGCCGGGGTGGCGGTCTACCGTGTGGCGCGCAGCCCCGAGGGCCTGTGCATCGATGAGCTGGAAGCCGTGGCGCGCGAGCGCCGCATCAAGGCGCTGTTTGTCACGACTGTGCTGCACAATCCAACCGGAGCCAGTCTTAGCATGAACAATGCGTTCAAGGTGCTGCAGCTTGCCGAACGCCACGATTTCCACATCATCGAGGATGATGTGTCGCGCGAACTGCTGCCGGGGCTCGGTCCCATGCTGGCGGCAATGGCCGACACCGGCAGGGTGATCCAGGTGTCCGGGTTCTCGAAAAGCATCCTGCCCTCAATGCGCGTGGGCTACGTGGTGGCTGATGCGGCGCTTACGCGGGCGTTTGCGGGCACCAAGATGGCACTTGGCCTGACGACGCCAGAGATGATGGAGCGTACCGTACACCAGGTTCTGCGGCAGGGGCGCCACCGCATGCATTTGCAGCGCGTCAGGGAGCGGCTGCGCCAGGCCCACGATGAGCTGTGCGAGCTCATGGATGAGCACGGGCTGGATATTTACACGCGTCCGGGGGCGGGCCTGTTCTTGTGGGCGCGCCTGCCCGGTGCATGGCGTGACAGGGGAGCCCTGCATCTGGCGGAGCAGGCGCTGCTCGATGGCATCTGGCTGGCCCCAGGCTCTTATTTCGACCCGGAACAGGAAGACACGGGGTGGCTGCGTTTCAATGTTGCCTATTCAACGCACCCGGCATTGTGGAAGTTCATGCGCAAGATGATTCAGGACGGCCCGGCAGCCAAGGGCTGACTGTCTGGATCGAGATCAGCGGACGCGTTCGTATCGCACGAAATCAAAGCGCAAGCCGTTTTCTTCCGCCTGGGGCAGGCGCTCGGTTTCTTTCCATTCCGCCTGCGGCAGCTCGGGAAACCAGGTATCCCCTTCGATCTGTGCATGCACTTCGGTCGCGATGACACAGTCGGCGGCAGGCAGGGCGTGGCGGAAAATCTGCTCGCCGCCGATGATGCTGATCTTGTCTGCCGCCGCCCCGCGACACGCTTCGAGCGCGCCTTCGAGCGAAGTGCAGACCGTGGCGCCGGACGCTTGGTAGTCCGGGTTGCGCGAGATGACGACATTCAGGCGTCCCGGCAGGGGCCGGCCCAGCGATTCCCAGGTATTGCGGCCCATGACAATTGGGCTGCCCAGCGTGGCGCGCTTGAAATGCGCAAGGTCGGACGGCAGCCGCCAGGGCAGCGTGTTATCGCGCCCGATGACACGGTTGTCGGAATAGGCAACGACGATCTGAATGGTGGGTGTGGGCATGGGGGTCTGTGTGAGCCTGTTTCTGGCGTTGAAGAGGGGGCCTTGGTCTGGGTGCGGGCCTGGCTGGCTGCGCCAGCCGCTCAGACCGCCATGGGAGCCGTCAGCGGCGCATGGTGCTGGTAGCCCTCCAGCTGGAAGTCGCCCGGTTGCACTTTTTCGAGCCATTCCGGTTCGTACTGGCCGGTGACGGCGTAGTCTGGGATGCGGTCGGACAGCACGAGGCGTGGCGCTGGGTAGGGTTCGCGGCGCAATTGTTCCTGCAGCATGTCGACGTGGTTTTCGTAGATGTGGGCATCGCCGATGAAGTAGGTGAACCAGCGCGGCTTGTAGCCCGTCAGGCGTCCCACGAGGTGCAGCAGCGCTGCGCCTTCCGTCAGGTTGAACGGCGTGCCCAGGCCTACGTCATTGCTGCGGATGTACAGGCAGAGAGAAATCTCGCCTGCCTGTTTGTTGACCAGGAACTGGTACAGCAGATGGCAGGGCGGCAAGGCCATTTCTTCGAGCTGGGCCCAATTCCAGCCGTGGAACAGGATGCGCCGGCTGCCGGGATCTTTCATGATGGTATCCAGGCAGGCCCGCAACTGGTCGATGGCCTTGTACAGCACCACCCGCTGGCCGTCTGCCTGCTCTACGATGCCGATTTCAGCATAACCCTGGCCAAGCGCATGCCTTATCTGGCTTTCGCCTTGAGGCGTGGCGGGGTCCAGCAGCTTGTAGGCCGGCCATTGGCGCCATTGCACGCCATAGACGGGGCCAAGGTCGTCTTCGGCCAGCCGGTAAGGGTTGGCCAGCCACTGTGTGTTTTCGTTGGCGTTCTGGTCCCAGACCTTGCAGCCCAGCTCGCGGAATTGCGCGGCGCTGCGCGTGGCGCGCAGAAAGCCGACCATTTCGCCGATGGCGGACTTGAAGGCCAGTTTCTTGGTCGTGACGGCGGGAAAGCCTTGTTGCAGATCGAAGCGCATCATGGCGCCGGGGATGCTCAGCGTGCGGATGCCCGTGCGGTTTTCCTGCCAGGCGCCGTTGTCGAAAATGTTCTGGACCAGTTCGAGATATTGTTTCATGTCTGAGTGCGGGCTGGGCGCTGCTGCGGGGGCGATGATTTCCTGAGAGGCGCCTTGTCCGGCGCCCCTAGGGTTCAGGCCTCGACGATATTGACGGTATGTGTGATCTCGGCTGTCTCGGCCAGCATTGCCGACGCCGAGCAGTATTTCTCATGCGACAGCTTGACCGCCCGCTCGACCACGGCGGAACTCAACCCCTTGCCGGTCACCGTATAGGCGAAATTGATCTTCAGGAACACCTTGGGATCGGTCGTGGCGCGCTCGCCCTCCAGCTTGACCTGGCAGTGCCGGATGTCGTGGCGTCCGCGCTTCAGTATCAGCACGACGTCATAGGCGGAACAGCCGCCCGCGGCTGTGAGCAGCATTTCCATGGGGCGGGGGGCGAGATTGTTGCCGCCGCCATCAGGTGCGCCATCCATGGCGACGACGTGGCCCGTGCCTGTGCGGGCCACGAACAGCATACCCTCGGGGCCATGCCAGTCTATTGTGCATTCCATTGTCAGATTCCTGCTGCGGGAGAAAGAGTAATGATACCTACTTCGTGACGGCGCTGCCGGGGCGGCGCACCATGCGGGCGTCATGACAAAGGAGGGGGAAAGCGGTTCGGCAGCCAGAAAGGTGTTGCTTTCGGGCAACTGGGACAATATGTCCCATTTTTTTCATGAAAGCGCGAATTCGCTGGGTTTGCCGCGTGAGGTCAGCATTGGATAGGGCGCCAGAATACCGTATGTAAGACAGGGTAATTGCTTAAGCCTCAAGAAAGAATACGTAGCATGTCAAATGTTTGCATCTGAAACGGTTTGCCGGTGCCCTTCGCGTGCCGAGGCCCGCGAAGATTGCGTTTCGGATTTCTTGGCCTGGAATGCATATGAATACCACTGTAATACTGCTGCTGACGTTCATCCTGTCGGTGACCGGCCTGTTCGTTTTTATCTGGTCACTGCGGCATCATCTTTTCGACGACAATCCCGCTGCCGCCAATGTCATCTTTTCCGAGGGTGAAATTGGCCAGATCGAGGACCCCTCGGCCACCGCCGCCCAGCGCAGCGCGCTGCAGCGCACGGTGGATGCGACCCATCATCCCATCACGGTGGCGACGGACGAGGCTGCGGCGCGCAAGGAGCTGCGCGACCGCTTGCAGGCCGACCAGTCGTCGGCGGGGGTTGTGTTTGTTTTCCTGTCCTGTGCCATCGTCTGGCTGATCTTTGCTTCGCTGGCCGGCGTGCTCAGCTCCTACAAGCTGCATGAGCCTGACTTTCTCACGCAGTATGCCTGGCTGACCTTCGGCCGTACCCGCACCCTGCACCTGAACGCCGTGGCCTATGGCTGGGCGCCCATGGCGGCGTTTGGCATCGCGCTCTGGACGCTGCCGCGCCTGCTCAAGACGGGGCTTATTGGCGGGCGCTTTGCGCTGTTGGGCTGTATGCTGTGGAACGCCGCACTGATCGCGGGGCTGGGCAGCATCGCGGCGGGGTTGAATGACGGTCTGGAATGGCTGGAAATTCCCTGGCAAATTGATGTCCTGTTCGTGGTCGGAGGGGCGCTGATCGGCCTGCCGCTGGTGTTCACGCTGCAGAACCGCAAGGTCAAGCATCTGTATGTGTCGATCTGGTACATGGGCGCGGCGCTGTTCTGGTTCCCCATCCTGTTCCTGGTCGGCAACCTGCCGGGCGTGCATTTCGGCGTGGAGCAGGCAACGATGAACTGGTGGTTTGGCCATAATGTGCTGGGCCTTTTCTATACGCCGGTGGCCCTGGCCTCGGTCTATTATTTCCTGCCCAAGATCATCGGGCGTCCAATCCAGTCATACAACCTGTCCCTGATCGGCTTCTGGGCGCTGGCTTTCTTCTATGGTCAGGTCGGCGGCCACCATCTGGTGGGCGGACCTGTTCCGAGTTGGCTGATTACGCTGTCAATCGTGCAGAGCATGATGATGATTGTGCCGGTGCTGGCCTTCTCGGTGAACCAGCACCTGACCATGCGCCATCACTTCAAGACGCTGATCTACTCGCCCACGCTGCGCTTCATCGTCCTGGGCGGGATGATGTACACGCTGAGCTCGATCCAGGGATCGTTCGAGGCGCTGCGCGCCATCAATACCGTCACGCACTTTACGCATTTCACTGTGGCGCACGCCCACCTGGGGCTGTATGGCTTCTTCTCCCTTGTCATGTTTGGCGCGATTTATTTCGTGATGCCGCGCGTCATGTCCTGGGAATGGCCTTATCCCCGCCTGATCGCCGCGCACTTCTGGCTGGTCGTGCTGGGCTTTGCCGTGTATTTCATTGGCCTGTCCATAGGCGGGTGGCTGCAGGGCGAGGCCATGCTGGACGCGGCGCGTCCCTTCATGGATTCTGTGCGCGTGACCATTCCCTATCTTGAAGCGCGTACCGTGGGCGGCGCGATCATGACGCTGGGGCATCTGGTCTTTGCCTTCCATTTCATCGTGATGGCACTGCGCTACGGGCGCAAGCGCATTGGACCAGCCTTGTTTCACACATCACGGCAGCCTGTCGAGCAAGCCGCAGCCGTCCAGGAAGTCTGATTATGGAAAGCGAATACAAACTCTTGGGTGGCGCGATGGTCACCCTGGCGCTGGCGACCGCCACGCTTGTTGTCCTCCCCTACATGCAATTGTCCGATGTGGAGCCTTCTCCCGGACTCAAGCCTTATACCTCCCAGCAACTGCGGGGTCGGCAGGTATATATAGAGAATGGCTGTGTGTACTGTCATTCGCAGCAGCCTCGCGGCCAGCAGCAGGCGCCGGACTTCAAGCGGGGCTGGGGCAGGGCGCCGGTGGCGGGCGACTATTTCTATGACCACCCGCACCTCCTGGGCACCATGCGCACAGGCCCCGACCTGCTGAACATAGGCGCCCGCCAGCCCAGCGAAGACTGGAATCTGGGGCATCTTTATCAGCCCCGCGCCTATACCCCCGGCAGCATCATGCCTGCCTATCCCTATATGTTCGAGATCAAGGACAAGGCCGAGGAGGGCGACAAGGTGGTTGCGCTGCCGCCCGGCTATGAGCCGCCGGGCAAGGTGGTTGTGGCCAAGCCGGAGGCGCGCGACCTGGTTGCCTATCTGCTTGCGCTGGATCGCACCTATCCCGTGACGCCGCCGGCGGGCCTGCCTGCCGGGGAAGGGGGCGACGCCGAGGCTCAACCTGAACAGGGAGGCCAGCAATGAACGACGATTCCAGAAAGATCGCGGCGCAGCAGCGCGAGATGCCCGAGCCTTATGAGGGCAACCGTCCGGTGCCGTGGCTGGTGATCCTTATCGTCGCCGGTCTGTTCATCTGGGCGATCAGCTATCTGTACCTTTCCTATCAGCCAGCCCCTGCGCAGTACGGCGATCAGCGCGTCGCAGCCGATTTTCACACCGCTTCCGGCGGCGCGGGCGGCAAAGTCGACGGCGGTCAGCTCTATACGGCGCAATGCCTGGCCTGTCACCAGGCCACGGGTGCGGGGCTGCCGGGCGTATTTCCGCCCCTGGCAGGTTCCGAATGGGTCACGGGCAAACCCGAGACCGTGGCCGCGATTGTGCTGCATGGCATCACAGGCGAGCTGACAGTGGAGGGCACGAAGTACAACGGCGCCATGCCGACATTCAAAGACAAGCTGAGCGATGCCGAGATAGCCGCCGTGGTCAGCCATATACGCGAGTCGTTCGGTAATTCGGCCGATCCCGTTGACGAGGCGCTGGTAAAAAAGGTGCGCGAAGCCACGCAGGCCCAGGCCGCGCCCTGGAATGGCGATGCGGACCTGAATGCGATGAAATAATGCGGCCGATCACATGAAAACCCTGCTGGCCCTGTTGCTGGTATGCCTGGGTGGCGTGGCGGCCATTTATGCCAAGACCGATGGCTTCACTGTCGTGACCACGGAATCGGCGCGCAGGGCCGACATTGCCAAGGCTCCGCGTACCTTGCCGGATGCCGTGCTGCTGCCCCAGGAGGGGCGGCAGGCCGATTTCCTTGAAGATCTGGCCCAGGACGGGCGGCTGACTGTCGTCAATTTCATATATACCCGCTGCATATCCATCTGCCTGTCCATGGGAGGCGAGCTGCAGCAATTGCAGGATGCGCTGGCAGAGGAGGGCCTGGACGGACGTGTTCGGATACTCAGTCTGAGTTTTGACCCGCACGATACGCCCGAGCGGCTTGCCCGCTATGCAGCCAGCATGCGTGCGGACGCGCGGCTGTGGCGCTTCGCGGGCATTGAGCGGGAAAGCCAGCGCAAGGCCCTGCTGGATGCCTTCGGCATCATCGTCATTCCCGCGCCCTATGGTCAGTTCGAGCACAATGCCGCTTACCATATCGTGACGCCGGACGGACGTCTGGCGCGCGTGCTGGACATTGGCGACACCGACGGCTTGCTGGTATATGTCAAGGCCATGCTTGCCAAGAGCAGGGCCGAGGCGGCTTCGCCCGCGAGGGAGGCGGGATCGGCAGCCAGTCTGCAAGCGGGGGCGGGCTCGTCCGGGTGGAATGATGCGCGGGCTCATGACGACATCCTCCCTGGCAGAGGGGCAAACACTGCTGCCAGGGCGGTGGCTGAAACAGGAGGCGGAGCATGACAGCAACTGTGCGCCGAGTCGGCAATGTCCAGTCGTTTCTCAAGGCCCGAATTCCAGGCTTATGCGGCAGCGGTTTGCGATGGGCGGCGGCAAGCGCGGCTCTGCTGCTTGCCGCGCTGCTTCTGGACAGCGTGCTGACGCGGACAATGTCGCTGCATATGCTGGTGCATATCCCCCTGATCCTGCTTGCGGGGATATGCGCGGCGCGCTCGCTGTCCCGCAGGCCTGCGGGAGCCTGGGCGCGAAGGCTTGCGGCCTTCGATATGCAGGGCCTGGCCGGGCTTCTGCTGTTCAACATTGCCGGTGCCTACTGGATGATCCCCAAGGCGCTGGACGAT
>Ga0182738_1000423_pt1 | contig 61550 bp, 58 predicted proteins | sample eDN5th30CBELigMG_FD_128876 | JGI IMG/M metagenome (GOLD analysis project Ga0182738, IMG submission 128876) | Enriched Miracle-Growth compost microbial communities from Emeryville, California, USA - eDNA 5th pass 30_C BE-Lig MG (version 2)... ... | reverse complement strand
GTGTAGGCGTCGGCGCCGTTGCGGTAATAGCGCTTGCGCAGTCCGGTCTCGACGAAGCCGACATCGCGGTAGAGCGCGATGGCCGCAGCGTTGTCGGTGCGGACTTCCAGGTACACCACGCCGCCGTCGGCGTACTCCAGCAGGTCGGTGAGCAACCGCCGCCCGATACCGCGCCCCTGATGAGCCTTGTCCACCCCGATGGTGTGCACCTCGTACTCGAACGGCGGGGTGCGCCCAAGCCGCGCGATTCCGCCGTAGCCCACCACGGTGTCGCCGATCCGGGCGGCGACGTAGTGGTGGTCGCCCGCGTCGATCGCCCGGCTGAAGGCTTCGGCCGGCCACGGGTCGTCGCCGCCGAATAGTTGGGCTTCCAATTCGGCGCAGCGCACTGCGTCGCTGTCCACCAGCGCGCCCAGCGTCACTGGCGCAGCGGCCGATGCGGGCGGTTTGGCATCCGGGCGGCGCAGATACAGCGGCACCAGTGATTCCGGAGGGTCGCTCCAATCCCGCACCGCGGCAACCAGTCCCGCAGGCGTCGGGTAGGCGATATCGAGAACCGGTAGGGCGAACAGCTCGGTGTGCGCGGGTGAACCGGCCACCGCGACGGCGTCGGCGGGATCGACGTCGGCCGGTGCACACACCGCGGGGCCCGCCACCCGGGCGCCGTCGCGGTAGCGCGCCCAATAGACCTCCCGACGGCGCGCGTCGGTGACCACCAGGACCGGCCCGCGGCTGCGCACCCCGATCGCATCCAGGCTGCACACGCCGTACACCGGGATACCCAGGGCGTGCCCATAGGCGGCGGCGCTGGCCATCCCGACCCGCAGGCCGGTGAACGGCCCCGGCCCGCAACCCACTACGACCGCAGTCAGATCGGCCATGCTCAGGCCGGCGTCGGCCAGTGCGCCCAGCACATTGGGGGTCAGCCGTTCGGCGTGCGCGCGGGCGTCGGGGGTGACCCGCTCGGCCAGCACGGTGCGCCGGTCGGCAGCCACCACGCCTGCGGTAACGGCCGGGGTGGCGGTGTCGATGGTCAGAATCACTCCGGTCACGGCGCGTGCCACCGCCAGCTCGCGGTGCGCGTCTCGGAGTCCGCCGCGCGGCCCAACCGGATGTCGAGATGCCGGTCGGAGAGCCGCTCGGCCAGGCCTTCGCCCCACTCCACCACGACGACCGCGTCGTCGAGTTCGGTGTCAAGGTCTAAAGAGTCAAGCTCGGCCAACAGGTCCAGGCCCGACTCGTCGAGCAGCCGGTAGAGGTCGACGTGGATCATCGCCGGGCTGTCGGGCCGGCGGGCCCGATGCTCACGGGCCAGCACGTACGTCGGCGAGGTGACCGGACCGTCGACATCGAGCGCCGCCGCGATCCCCTTGGCCAACACGGTTTTTCCGGCGCCCAGCGGTCCGGACAGCACCACCACGTCGCCGGCGCGCAGCTGTTCACCCAGCCGAGCTCCCAGCGCAACAGTGTCCTCGGCGGTGGCCAAGGTCGCCTCCTGCGGATCAGCCACTGCGCCCGGCCTTTCGGCGCAACCGGTGCGTCAGCATGCCACGGCGCGGGGTGGCCCGCTCCACCAGTCGCACCAGCGCCTCATCGATGACATCGGGTTCCTCCAACTGCACCAGATGCCCGGCCCCGGGCACGATCACCAGCTCACAATCCCACAACGTGGCCGCCATCGCCCGCGAGTACCCCGGCGGGGTGAGCAGGTCTTGGTCGCCACAGGCGACCAGCGTAGGGATCTTGGCCAGCGTCGGCAGCGCGGCACTCTCGTCATGCACTTCCAGGGCGTGCAGGAAGCCCACCATGGTGGCGACCGGGGTCGAGTGCATCATCTCCTCGGAGTAGGCCACCACACTCGGGCTGATCTGGTCGGTGCCGTAGGAGGCGGCCCGCAGAATCGGTGCGATCACCCCACGCGCCGCACCGCGGCCGCGGTGCACCAGCTTCGGCGCGTAACGCACACTGAACTGCACGGCCTCCAGCGCCGGGTTGCGCAGGATCTGGCCCAGCGGGGACCGCGAAACACCTTTGGCGGCCGACGATATCAACACCGCACCCACGATCCTTCTGCCATAGCGCTGGGGAAACTGCCGAGCGTGCGCCAGCACCGTCATGCCGCCCATCGAATGCCCGACCAGCACTATCGGGCCACGCGGCACGGCCGCCTGCAGCACCGCTTCCAGATCCTGGCCGAGACGCGGCACGGTGTAGGTCCCCGGTGGGGCGACACTGGAATCGCCGTGCCCGCGCTGGTCGTAGAAGACCATGCGCACCTGATCGCCCCACTCGGCGGCCAGCCGCGCCCGCTGAAAGTGGAAAGAGCCCATCCGCAGGCAGAATCCGTGCGCGAACACCACGGTCAACGGGGCGTTACGCGGGCCGGTGTCGCGCACCGCCAGTTCGACGCCATCGTCGGTGACCACCACCGAGCTATGGTCGTGGTCGAGTATTTCGAAATCCTCGTCGGCGTAAGCGTCTTCGGCGGTGGTCCGTCGTGTCACCGACCGGGCGATGGTGCTTCCGGCGATGGTGCCGACGGCAGCCAGACCTGCCATCCCCGCCAGCCAGCCGCCGGCTCGCCGCGACCCGCGCCGATCACCCGCCATCGGCGCCCCGATATGTCCGGGCGACCCGCCCGCGCGGGCTGTTGACCACTTCGTAGTGGATGGTTCCCAACGCGTCGGCCCAGTCCTGGGCCAGCGGTTCGCCGTCGGCTCCGGACCCGAACAGGATGACCTCGTCACCCTCGGTGACGTCGGCGGGGCCGGGACCCAGATCGACGACGAACTGATCCATGCACACTCGGCCCACGCTGTGCCGACGCCGGCCGTTGATCAGCACGTCGAACCGTCCGCTCAGCGGTCGGAACACCCCGTCGGCGTAGCCCATCGGCACCAATGCCACGGTGGTGTCGACCGGGGCGACCCAGGTGTGCCCGTAAGAGACGGCCTCGCCGGCTTTGATCGAACGTACCAGCACCACAAGCGATTTCAGCGTCATCGCCGGAATCAGGCCCATGTCACCACGTTCGGGGATCGGACTCAGGCCGTACATGGCAATGCCGGGCCGAACCAGGTCGTAGGCCAGATCGGGGCGGGTCATGGCCCCGGCCGAGTTGGCCAGATGGGCGATCGGGAATTCCAGTCCCTGCTTGCGGGCCACGCTCAGCAGATCAGAAAAGCGTTGGGCCTGGATGTCGTTGACCGGGCTGGCAGTCTCGTCGGCGCAGGCCAGATGCGACATCAGGCCGCGCACCCGGATCGCGTCGTCGGCGACGGCTCGCCGCAGCGCAGTCACCAGGGCCGGGAAGTCGGCGGCGCCCACCCCGTTGCGGTTCATGCCGGTGTCGGCCTTGACCGTGACGGTCGCGGTTTGACCCGTGCGTACCACCGCGTCGAGCAGCTCGTCCAGCTGCGACACTGAGGAGACCGCGATCTGTACGTCGGCGGCCAACGCGGGAGCGAAGTCGGTGTGGGGCCCGTGCAGCCACGCCAGCACGGGTGCGGTGATGCCGGCCGCTCGCAATGTGAGGGCCTCGTCGACGGTGGCCACCCCGAGTTCGGCCGCGCCGGCGCCCAGCGCCGCCCGGGCCACTGGGACCGCGCCGTGGCCGTAACCGTCGGCCTTGACCACAGCCATCACCCCGGCGGCGCCGGCGTGTTCGTTCAGCACCCGCACGTTGTGAGCAATGGCGTCCAGGTCCACCAGCGCTTGCGCGAGCAGGCCGGACGTTCGGGATACGGCAGTCATGTCAGCCTCGATTGTCCCAGAACCTGCCAAACCGACCCGTCGGATCGGCCAGTGTGCGGTTTGATCGGCCCGGAAGCCGTTTTGCGACCGAAAACACACACTCGACGGGCGGGCTGTGGATTGACGTCCACGCCGGGGCAGGCCGCGGTGCCACCCTCGGTCATGCGATCACCGCAAAGGCCGTTTCGGGCGGCTGAAGCGCTGGCCCGCGGCGGCGTGACCCGCGCCCAGCTGCACCGCGACTACGTCCGCATCTACCCGGGCGTGTGGACGCCCCGTGGGCCACTGACGGCATCCGACCGGGCGCGGGCCGCCTGGCTCTGGTCCCGCCGACGTGGTGTTCTTGCCGGGTTGTCGGCGTCGGCGATGCTCGGCGCGAAGTGGATCGATCCCGACAGCCCCGCAGAACTCATCCACGACAACCGTCGGGCGCCAGCGCTGCTCACCGTGCACAGCGACACGCTGCTAGCCGGCGAGACTCGAACGGTACGTGGGCTGCCGACGACGACAGCTGCGCGTACCGCGTTTGACCTGGGCAGACATCTCAATCTCACCGAAGGGGTGCAGCGCATCGACGCCTTGATGAATGCCACCAACCTCAAGACGGTCGAGGTCATGGCGGTGGCCGACGCACACCGAGGTGCACGGGGCCTACGGCAACTCGACGAGACGCTGCAGCTTGTCGACGGAGGAGCCGACTCACCCTACGAATCGCTCACCCGCCTCCTGCTCGTGCGCGCCGGGTTTCCGCGGCCGCAGACCCAGATCCCGGTATACGGCGACTACGGCCAACTCGTCGCCGTCATCGACATGGGGTGGAAAGAGCACCTCGTCGGCGTCGACTTCGAAGGCGCCCACCATTGGACCGATCCCCAGCAGCGGGAACGTGACGCCGAGCGTTACAACACCCTTCTCGAACGCGGTTGGATCGACATCAAGCTGACGAGCCGCACGCTGCACATGACTCCGGACCGGTTCCTGGACCGAGTCGGAGCAGCCCTGATCAGCCGAAGCTGCCCGAAAACCTGGTGAGCTGCCGCGCCGAGTGTGCGGTTTGGTCGCCGAAATCGCGATCTTGGGACCGACAACGCACACTCGGCGGCCGGATGGGTCTGCGGGTAGCGCGGACGACTCAGTGCGAAAAGTGCTGCTGATCGTCGTAGTGGCCCTCCGGTTTGACCCGGTCCAGCGCGGTCACCGATTTCATGATGTCGTCGAAGAGCGCCCGGGCAAGATCCGCCGACAGCCCCTCACGGACCACGACGCGCAGCACCGCGACGTCCTCGGCGCCCTCGGGCATGGTGTAGGCCGGGACCTGCCAGCCGAACGTGCGCAACTCGTGGGAGACGTCGAACTCGGTGTAGCCGCGCTCACCGGCCAGCCGGCAGCTCACCACCGGGATCGCCGAGCCGTCGCTGATCACCTCGAAATGCTCCGAAGCGGCCAGCTGATGCGATAGCCAGCGGGCGGTGTCGGACAGGGTCCGCATCACCTCGGTGTAGCCGGCGCGGCCCAACCGCAGGAAGTTGTAGTACTGGCCGACGACCTGGTTGCCCGGCCGGGAGAAGTTCAGCGTGAACGTGGGCATGTCCCCGCCCAGGTAATTGACCCGGAATACCAACTCCTCGGGCAGATAGTCGGCGCTGCGCCACACCACGAAACCGATGCCCGGGTAGGTCAGCCCGTACTTGTGGCCGCTGACGTTGATCGAGACCACCCGCGGCAGCCGGAAATCCCACTTGAGGCCGGGATGCAGGAAGGGCACCACGAATCCACCGCTGGCCGCGTCCACGTGCACCGGCACGTCCGGGCCGCCGCCGTCGGCCAGGGTGTCCAGTGCCGCGCAGATCGCCTCGATGGGTTCCAGTTCGCCGGTGTAGGTGGTGCCCAGGATGCCCACCACGCCGATGGTGTTCTCGTCGACGGCGTCGATCACCTGCTCGGGAGTGACCACGTAGCGGCCTTCGGCCATCGGCAGGTAGCGGGGTTCGACGTCGAAGTAGCGGCAGAACTTCTCCCACACCACCTGGACATTGGCGCCCATCACGAGGTTGGGCGTGCGCCCCTGCCAATCGGCGACCTTGGCCCGCCAGCGCCATTTCATCGCCAGCCCGCCCAGCATCACCGCCTCGCTCGACCCGACGGTGGACACCCCGATCGCACTGGCGGGGTCGTCGTCGCGCAGGTTCTCCGCGTGGAACAGGTCGGCGACCATGGACACGCAGCGCTGCTCAATGGCCGCGGTGGCCGGGTATTCGTCCTTGTCGATCATGTTCTTGTCGAACGACTCGGCCATCAGCGCCGACGCTTCGGGGTCCATCCAGGTGGTGACGAAGGTGGCCAGATTCAGCCGAGAACTGCCGTCGAGCATCAGTTCATCGTGGATGAAGCGGTAGGCGGTCTGCGGGTCCATCGGGTCGTCGGGCAACCGCAGCGCCGGGACCGGCGAGGTGAACATCCGGCCGGTGTAGGCGGGTGCGATGGCGTGCGCCGGCACGGACGGGTGGGAATGGGTCACTGCGACTCTCCTCTTATAGCTGGGCCAGGGCGGTGCGGATGTGGGCCAGGATGCGCGAGGCCGACGTCGGGGTGTCGCCGGGTCCGGGGTCGGCGGCCGAGGCTGCGGCGGCGCGGGTGTGTACGAACGCGGCGGCGGCCGCGGCCAGTGCGGGCGTCAGGCCCGATGCCAACAGCGCACCGATGATGCCGGAAAGCACGTCGCCGGAGCCCGCGGTGGCCGCCCAGGATCCGCCGGCCGGATTGAGGTAGACCGGGCCGGGTTCATGCGCCGGTCCCAGCTTCGCCTCTCCTTCGTCGAGCCTCGCTGAACCGCCGGCGGGGTCGGCGATGACGGTGACGTTGCCCTTGAGCAGCACGGTGGCCCCGAAGCGGTCGGCCAGCTCGCGCGCCGCACCGACCCGATCGGGTCCGGGTGGGTGTCCGGCCAGCCGGGCGTATTCGCCCGCATGCGGGGTCAGCACCGTTGGGGCGGTGCGCTCGGCCACCAGGGCTGGGTGGGCGGCCAGGATGGTGAGCGCATCGGCGTCGACGATCACCGGCAGATCGGTGCCAAGCGCGAACCACAGTGCGGCGGCAGCCTGTTCGCCGGTGCCCAGACCGGGACCGACCGCCCAGGCCTGCACCTTCCCGGCGGCCGCCGGACCGGGTGCGGCGACCACTTCCGGCCAGTGCGAAACCACTTGGGCGTCAGCGCTTCCGGCGTAGCGCACCATCCCGGAGGTGGCGGCCACCGCTGCCCCGGCGCACAGGATCGCCGCGCCCGGGTAGGTCGCCGAGCCGGCCAGGATTCCAGTGACGCCCTGAGTGTATTTGTCGTCGCGTGGGCCGGGCGCCGGCCAGCAGGCCTCGACGTCGGCCGCGGTCAACGAATGAATGTCGGTGTCCGGCAAGTCCAGGCCGATCTCGACCAGCTCGACCCGCCCGCACTGCCCCAGTGCGTGCACCGGCTTGAGACCACCGAAAGTGACGGTGAGAACGGCGTGCACCGCGGGACCGTCCACCGCGCCGGTGTGCGGATCCAAGCCACTGGGGATGTCGACGGCCACCACCGCAATACCCGCCGCCTCGACCGCGGCGAAGACTTCGGCGGCGTTCGGCCGCAACGGGCCGCGCCCGGAGATCCCGACCACGCCGTCGATCACCAGATCCGTTGCGGGCGGCACGGTCTCAACGATCCGGCCGCCGGCACGTCGGAACGCCGCGAGTCCTTTGGCGTGGGCGCGCTCGGGGTCCAACAGGATGGCACTGGCCGCCACACCGCGCCGGCGCAGCAGGGTGGCCGCCCACAGGGCGTCGCCGCCGTTGTCACCGGAACCCACCACCGCGCACAGGTGGCGACCGGCTATCCCGCCGGTGCGCGCGGCCAGTTCCCGAGCGATCGCGGTCGCCAGCCCGAACGCGGCCCGCCGCATCAGCACCCCGTCGGGCAAGCTCGCCAACAGCGGTGCTTCGGCAGCGCGAATCGCCTCGACGCTGTAGTAATGCCGCACTTGCCCTCCTCGCCCTGCCCGCGACTGTCAGGCTAGTGGGCGCCGACGCCGCTCGGGTGATGTCGCAGCGGATGGTGGGGATGCGTCAGCGGATAACAGCACAATCCGATCACCAGGGCGGCGGCGTGGCCGATCGCGGTGAAGTCGGGGTTGATGAGCAGGGGCACGGTGAAGATGACGATCAGGCCCGCCAGGTAGGCCCAGCGCCACGGCCGACGGATGCGGTAGGCGAGCACCGCCATCACGCCCACCAGGAAGTAGCTGACGCCGATGTCGCGGGCGTAGGTCAACCGCTCCGATTCCCGGTGCAGGTGAATCAGCGCGTACAGCGCGCCCTCGCTGACATAGGTGGCACCGACGTGGGAGATCAATCCGACCATCAGCCAACGCAGGTGCCCCAGCCAGTGTTCAGCCGGCGCCAGAAACAGGGTGAACAGCACCAGATACGGCGACCAGTCCTTGCCGTCGATCCACAGCAGGCTGGAGACCAGCACCTCCAGCGGGTCGGTGGCCAGGTGATGCAGGTTGGTGGATTGCTCCACGAGCATGGTGTGCAGGCGCCGGCCGACCAGGTGCTGGATGACGGTGGTGACGCCCAGCACCGCCAGCCACAGGTAAGTCAGCGGCGCGGTGTGCACAAAATGCCACACCGCGGCCAGGCGCGTTCGGACGTCCGCCACGGCGTACAGCGTCGCATGGTTGATGCAGACACGGACAGACCGACCGCTGATAACGTCTGTGAAAATCGGGCCGTCCGCCTGCGATCGGCCCTAAGGGGATGTGGGGGCACCTCATGAGCGAACCGCACGGTCCAACGCCCAATCCGTACCACCAGCCCCCTTACGTGCCCGGGAACCAGCCCATCCCGCCGGTTCCGGGCGGACCATTCCCACCGCCGTGGCTGCCGCCCGGGCTCAGCGGTCCCCCACCGGGCTCACCAGGCCCCAACCGCCGGATGTGGATGCTGTTAGCCGCGGTCGCCGTGATCGCGGTGATCGGCGTCGTGCTCACCGTGACGATGTCCGGGCCTGGCCAGCGCGACACAGCCAAGCCCGCCGTAAAGACGGGGACCTCGGCGACGGCGTCGGCATTCCCTGACAAGGCACCGGTGCCGGTCGCCAAGATTGAGGGGTTGCTGCCTCGCCAGGAGGTGCTTGCCTCGGCAGTGGCCGATCCCGAACTCGGTGTCGTGATGAGTGGTGATGCGATGGATGAGGTCACCGTGGTGGATGCGGACTGCCAGGGCATCAGTTCGGTCGCCTCGGGACCTGTCTACGCCGGTACCGGTTGGACCGCGATCCGCTGGCAGCGCTGGTACAGCCCACCCGACATCGACACCCACGACCTGAAGCACGGTCTGCTGGTATCGGTGGCGACCTTTCCGCGGGCGGAGAACGCGCGGGCCTTCTACTCAAAGCAGAGCGACAAGTGGAAAAGGTGCGCCGGCCGCACCCTGAACATGACTGTGACCAGCGGCGACAATGAACCGAGCGTCTTCTGGACCGTCACCGAGGTCACCGAGTCCGATGAACTCGTCAAGACGACCGCGATCAGTGAGGGTGGTGGCGGCTGGTCGTGCCAGGACGCACTGACCATCCGCAACAACGTCGTTGCGCAGGCCGATGTCTGTGGCGACAGCATCCCGGCCAATGCGGCGCAGGAGATCCTCGGCTCGATCACCCCGAAGGTCGACGCGGCGGGGTGAGCTGACCGCGCCGGAGCAATCCCTTGATCCGCCCTTGTGCCTCGCGTATCGTCCGATTCAATTTCGCGTCGCACAGTAGCGAATACAGGGAAAGGGCCGTGCCGTTGCGCAACCGCTACGCCGGGGAACCGTTCACCACCACCGATTCTGAGATCGCTGCGGCTTTGGAGCAGGTGTCGATCCCCACCTTGTTGCTGTCGTGCGTGCACCTCACCGGCGACCCCCGCTTCATCCGGGACTTCAAGCAGAACGGGATCTTCCTCAACGAGATCCAGGGGTTCATGTCCGAAGAGGACAAGGCCCGCGCCCGCGCCGAAGCGCTGCCGGTGATCATCGACTACCGCGACCGCGGCTGTCCGCAGCCCGCTCCCCTGTCCGCCGAGCTGGTCAAGGAGATGATGGACTGGGCGGCCTGCGAGACCGTGCCGGATGCCTACCTGGGGCTGCTCTCCGAAGAACTCGACCTCGACGGCCGCGATCCACGAAGCCCCGCGCCGCTGGACCCCTCGCGGGCGGCGGAGCTGTCGGTGGTAGTGATCGGCTGCGGCGAATCGGGCGTACTAGCCGGAATCCGACTCGCGCAGGCCGGTATTCCCTTCACGATCATCGAGAAGAACGAGGGTCCGGGCGGAACGTGGTGGGAGAACGACTATCCGGGCGCTCGGGTGGACGTCGCGAACCACTTCTACTGCTACAGCTTCGAACCCAACAACGACTGGGGGCACTACTTCGCCGAGCAGCCCGAGCTGCGGGCATACTTCACCGATCTGGTCACCAAACACAGTCTGGCTGACCATATTCGGTGGGGCACTGAGGTCACCGACGCCGTCTGGGACGAGGGCAACGGAACATGGACGCTGACCACCCGCACCGCCGACGGTGCAGTGTCCACGCTGACAGCGCGCGCGGTGATCACCGCGGTCGGTCAGCTCAACCGGCCGCATCTGCCCGATCTCGACGGGGCGGACAGTTTCGCCGGGCGAGCATTTCACTCCGCGGCCTGGGATCACAGCATCGACCTGACCGGCAAGCGAGTGGCGCTGATCGGTGCCGGCGCCAGCGGGTTCCAAATCGCACCCGCGATCGCGGAAAAAGTGCAGCACCTCACGGTGTTTCAGCGCACCCCACAGTGGATGTTTCCCAATCCGATGTATCACGACGCCGTCCACGACGGGGTGCGCTGGGCATTGCAGCACTTGCCGTTCTACGGCCGCTGGTACCGCTTCCTGCTGCTGTGGCCCGGCGCCGACAAGGGCTTGGAGGCCGCCCGAGTAGATCCGGACTATCCGGACCAAGACTACGCGGTGAGCGAGATCAACGCCCTGGCCCGGCAGATGTTCACCGGCTGGATCACCGATCAGGTGGGCGACGACGACGAGCTGCTGGCCAAGGTGCTGCCCGATTATCCGGCGACCGGCAAGCGCACCCTGCAAGACAACGGCACCTGGCTCAAAACCCTGCGGCGCGACAACGTCGAACTGATACGCACCCCGATACGGCGAATCACCCCGCAAGGTGTGGAGACCGACGACGGCGTCCACCACGACGTGGATGTGATCGTGTACGCCACCGGCTTTCGGCACACCGATGTGTTGTGGCCGATGCGCATCACCGGCCGCGACGGCACCGATCTGCACGCGCTGTGGGGCAGCAGACCGTATGCGTACCTGGGTATCACGGTGCCCGGGTTCCCCAACTTCTTTGTGCTCTACGGGCCCGGCGCGCATCTGGCGCACGGTGGCAGTCTGATCTTCAACTCCGAGTTGGAGATGCGCTACATCGACGCCTGCCTGGCCAAGCTCGCCGACGAACAACTGCACTCGATCGAGCCGACCGCGCACGCGGCCACCGAATGGCACCAGGCCACCCAGGCCGCGATCGCCAAGACGGTGTGGGCGCATCCGGCAATCAAGCATTCCTACTTCAAGAACGCCGACGGCGAGATCCACACGGTGAGCCCGTGGCGGCTCGACGAGTACTGGTCGGCGGTGCGTGAACCGGATTGGTCGCAGTTCGTCATCGCAAAGGAGCGCTGAGTTGAGCGGAGTTGTCGTCACGGGGGCTGCATCGGGAATCGGCCGGGCCTGCGCCCAGGCCTTGGTCGCTGAAGGCCGCCGGGTTGCGTTGTGGGACATCGCCCCGGCGGTTCAGGACGTGGCCGAGAGTTTGGGGATGCCCGGAGCAGTGGTCGACGTGTGCGACGACGACGGGATGCCCGCCGCGGTCGCGGCAGCGGCCGAGGCGCTCGACGGAATCGACGGGCTGGTGCATGCCGCAGGCCGAGTGCTGCCCGAACCGGTGGGCGCCTACACCGGCGAATCTTGGGATGCGGTGATGGCTGTCAACCTGCGGGCCCAGGCGATGCTCGTGCAGCTAATGCTGCCGCACCTGGAGGCTGTCGCCCGGGCCGGTGGCGACCCGGCGGTGGTCGGTATCTCCAGCATTGAGGGCCTGACCGCCAACCCCTTCATCCCCGCCTACTGCGCCTCCAAGGCCGGACTGCTGGGGCTGACCAGGTCGATGGCCGCCCAGCTGGGCCCGGCCGGAATCCGCGTCAACGCGGTCTGTCCCGGCTTCATCGAAACCCCAATGCTGCAGGTCGCGCTCGACGTCGAAGAAGTCGCCGCCGGCTTTGTGGCTGCGGCGCCGCTGGGGCGTATCGGGCAACCGGCGGAGGTCGCCCAGGCGGTGGCGTTCCTGATGTCGTCGCGGGCGTCGTTCATCACCGGAACCCAGATCGTCGTCGACGGTGGAGTCACCGCCCGGCATCCGTAATGGGGTTAGAAGACCCAGCTCTGCGGTGCGGCGATGACGAAGCCGTGGATGGCCACCGGACTACTCGCCTCACCGCGCACCTGGGGCTCGCGGAGCACACAAACCAAGTCGGTGGACGGCGGAACCCCGCAAACCATCGACTGGGCGGGTGAGAAGTCCCAAAACACGATCTTGTGGCCCACGGGAAGCTTTGCCGCCGGCGGGTCTCCGGCGAGCAGAGCATCCGGTGGGGTCTGGACGAAACGTGCCGGCGCGCTTCCCTTCCCGTAGATCCCCGGAAGATGTACGGAGCCGACGTCCGGCGGCGCACCCGGAATGTCGCCCGCGCAGTTGACCTCATGGGTGATCTTCCCGTGCCGTACTGCGCAGACCAACCCGGAATCGGTCGCAAAGACCACGTTGGGCGCCTGCTGCAGGTCGCTGACTGAAGCGGGCAGCGGTCCGCTGTCGTCGATCAGGGAGTCCACATCGGGGATCCCCGGCGCCGCTACGGCATTCGACACCGTCGCCACCAGGGCCAACGAGGTGACCGCCACCACCAGGGCCCGCCGCGCCACCTGAAGCCTCCTTGTTCGCCGTCAAATCTTCAAACTACGAGCGACGAGCTCGCGGGTCAACGTCATCGGCCGGCCCAACCATGTGCATCCGAGGCGCGCGAACCTCGCCACACCGAACACCGGCGTCAATCACTCAATGCCGGCCTGCCGCGCCGCCACCGGCGCGCACGGTGCGCATGGCCGAATCGGCGATCGCTTCCTGTAGGCCCCGCGTCGCCAACTCATCGGCCAGCTCGTTGTCGGCAACCCCCGAATGGCCTTTCACCCAGAACCACTCGACCTGGTGACGCGCGCACGCGGCCTGAAGCCGTTGCCACAGGTCGACGTTCTTGACCGGCTGCTTGGCGGCGGTCAGCCAGCCGTTGCGTTCCCAGCCTGAGACCCACTTGGTGATGCCGTTGCGGACATAGGTGCTGTCGGTGTGCAGATGTACCACCACGGGCCGGGTGAGGGCTTCGAGCGCCACGATCGGAGCGGTCAGCTCCATCCGGTTGTTGCTCGTCTCGCCGGGCTCGCCACCGTACATCTCGCGGACGTGGTGACGCATGCGCAGCACCGCGCCCCAACCACCGGGCCCCGGGTTGGGGCGGCACCCACCGTCGGTGTGGATGACGACCACGTCATCGGTGGATTCGGCGAGCGGTGTAGTTCCGCGACCAAGAGATCCGACGCCATCAGGATCGGTGGATTCGGTCATCGGCTGAGGATAGGCGGCGAGATCATCGCGGTGCGGACCGACATACCCAGATCTCGATGCCGCAGCGTGGTGATCCGGCGGCCGGGCTGCACGGCGTCCTTCACCGGCAACGTGCGTTCGCCGAAGAACGACGCCGTCGCCTCGATATCGGCGACGACGTAGGTGATACCCCACAGAGATGACGGGCCGTCGGCCGCCGACTCGGGCGACCCGACGACTTCGAGGATCACCGCACCCAGCCGGAAGAAGATCTGTCGCATCGGCCGGCCGCCGAGTTCGGCGTCTCGTACCCGGCGCGACTGCAACCCGACGGCAGCCAATGCCTCGACGGTGCGAGACAGGTTGGGAGACAACAGCACGACGTGATCGATCGAGGTCACGCCGTTCGGATGCGTGGCCGGTTCAGTGGCCGCCGCGGCGGAACGGGAGGTGGGGATACCGTCGAGCGGGCCGTCTTGGGGCAGGCCCCGCAGTGCCCACCCGAGGATGCCGGTGCCGGCTCCGGTCAGTCGCAGCCGAACCTCACCCACCCGGCAGACGTCGTCGGGGTCCACGCGGAACCCGGCCGACCGCCACGCGTCAGCCGGATCGGCAAGATGGATTTCGTCGACGGTGACGAACATGCCGCGCACTCGCATCAGCCCGGTGCGACAGGCTCGGGTTTCAGATCACGCCACCAGCAGTAGATGAACAGCAGCATCGACATCACCAGGGCGACGATCACCCAGAGCGTGATCGTGACATCGATCCAGGACCCGATCGGTGGAGCATCAGGCAGCGCATTTCTCAGCGGAACCACCGCGAAAAGCATTGCCGCATACCAAGTCGTCATCGGCGGCTGGAATTTGCGCCAGCCCAGGAACGTCAGGTTCGCGACGACGACGGCCACCGCGGCCAGGGCGACCAAGACGCCGACGATCACGGCACCGAAAGCCATGGTGCTCGGCGACCGATGCAGTGTGATCCGGTACGGGCCACCGTCCTCGCGGTCGCTGACGATCTCGTTCTTCCAACCGGCGATGTGGTCGACGAATGTCACCGACATCCGTTCCGGGACCGTGGCGTCTCCGCGCACGACGTCGACGGTGATCGGACCGGTCTGATAGTGATCGAACGGCCACTTCGCCGAATTACCGGAGATGGTCAACGGGACCGGGAATTCCCCGGGCACCATGCCCTTCGTCCAGGTGCGCTTGGTCGGCGTGACTGCGGAGTGCACCGCGATGCTCAAGTCTTCGGTGAGCCCGTGCCGGGTCGGATCGAGCAGTGCAGGACCCGGGCTGATGGTGACCTTGCCGGTCAGGGTGCCCTTCACCGTCTGGAGGTCCTCGATGTCGATGGTCACGGTGGTGCCATCGGCCGACACCAGACCTTCCGTGAGGTGGCGGGGGCATCCACACCCCGCTCGCTCATACAGCGCGACGGTCACGATGTAGGACGCGACGAAGAAGACCGTCATGCCGAGGATCAGCAGCAGCCTGGGCCGGTTGACGTGAACAGCAGAATCAGCGTTGGACAAGCCTGTATCTCCCTGATGTCAGCTTGGTGGTCGACAACGACGGCTGCATCGTCTCATCGTCGCCGCGATCACCGCCAAGTTTTCGGCGGACGAGCGGCATACAAATCGAGCTGCTGCAACCAGATTCCGGCTCTGCCGAAGCTGTGGCGCGTTAGAAGACTTCGCTGTGCGGCGCCGAGATGACGAACCCGTGCGTCACTCCCGGGCCGCCGCTCTTGCCGCCGTTCTCACGCGCGGCCTTGAGCACACAGGCCACCTCGGTACCCATCGGAGCGCCGCAGACCAGCGATTCGGTGGGTGAGAAATCCCAGAACACGATCTTGTGGCCTGGCACCAACATGATCGACGGAACCTTTGCCGGATCGCCGAGGAGCCCGGCAGGCGCCATCGGCATGAACTGCGCCGGGCCGCTGCCGTCGGCATAGACGGTCCCCAGACTCACGCTGCGGCTTCCCGCCGGGGCGCCGACGAGATTCCCGGCACAGGCCACACTGTGCGTCACTTTCCCGCGACTCTTGCGGCAGGCCAGACCCGAGGGGGTGGTAAACGCCAGATCCGGGATTCCGGTGAGGTCAGCAACCGAGCCGGGCAGCGGCCCGCTGTCATCGAAGAGTGGATCGAGATCGGGAACCTCGTTTGCTGCACCGGCATTGGGTACCGGAATAAGTACCGCCATCGCGGCGCACGCCACCGCCAACCATTCTCGCACTGAAAGCTCCCGCTACTCGACGGTGACTGACTTGGCCAGGTTGCGCGGCTTGTCCACGTCGTAGCCGCGAGCCTGCGCCACCCCGGCAGCAAACACCTGCAGCGGAATGGTCGACAACAGCGGCTGGTACAACGTTGACACCGCAGGGATTTCGATCAGGTGGTCGGCGTAGGGGCGCACCGTCTCGTCGCCCTCCTCAGCGATCACGATGGTGACGGCCCCGCGGGCCTGAATCTCGCGAATGTTGGAGAGCAGCTTGGAGTGCAGCATCGCCGCGTTCTTGGGCGACGGCATCACGACGATCACCGGAAGGTCGTCCTCGATCAGTGCGATCGGGCCGTGCTTGAGCTCACCGGCGGCAAAACCCTCGGCGTGCATGTAGGCCAGCTCCTTGAGCTTGAGCGCGCCTTCCAGGGCCACCGGGTAGCCGACGTGCCGACCAAGAAAGAGCACCGCGCTCGACGACGCGAACTGCCGCGCCAACTCCGCGACCGAGTCGATGCCCGCCAGCACATGCGACACTAGTTCGGGCATCGCCTCCAGTTGCCGGTACTCGTGCTCGACCTCGTCGGGGTACTTGGTGCCACGGGCCTGGGCCAGGGCCAGACCGACCAGGTAGTTGGCGGTGATCTGCGCCAGGAACGTCTTCGTGGACGCGACACCGATCTCCGGTCCGGCCCGGGTGTAGAGCACCGCGTCGCACTCCCGCGGAATCTGCGAGCCGTTGGTGTTGCAGACCGCGAGCACCTTGGCCTTCTGCTCCTTGGCGTGCCGGACGGCCTCCAAGGTGTCGGCGGTTTCGCCGGACTGGCTGATCGCCACCACCAGGGTGCTGCGGTCCAGCACCGGGTCGCGGTAGCGGAACTCACTGGCCAGTTCGACTTCCACCGGCAGCCGCGTCCAGTGCTCGATCGCGTACTTGGCCAGCAGGCCGGAGTGGTATGCGGTGCCGCAGGCCACCACGAACACTTTGTCGATCTCGCGCAGCTCCTGGTCGCTCAGGCGTTGCTCGTCGAGGACGATCCGGCCGTCCTCGAAGTGCCCCAGCAGCGTCTCGGCCACCGCGGTGGGCTGCTCGGCGATCTCTTTGAGCATGAAGTACTCGTAGCCGCCCTTTTCCGCGGCAGACAGGTCCCAGTCGATGTGAAAGCGCCGGGCGGCGGCAGTGTCGTCGTTGCCGTGGAAGTCAGAGATGCGGTAGCCGTCGGCGGTGATGACCACCGCCTGGTCCTGGCCCAGCTCGACAGCTTCGCGAGTGAACGGGATGAAGGCCGCCACATCCGAGCCCAGGAACATCTCGCCGTCGCCGATACCGACCACCAGCGGGGTGGACCGGCGCGCCGCCACGATGGTGCCCGGTTCGTCGGCGTGGGCGAACACCACGGTGAAGTGGCCCTCCAACCGACGTAGCACCGCCAGCGCCGAGGCAACAAAATCTCCGGCGGTGTCGCTGTCCCGGTACTGGCAGGCCAGCAGGTGGACGGTCACCTCACTGTCGGTCTCGCTGGTGAACTCCACCCCGGCTTGTTCCAGTTCGTCGCGCAGCACCGCGAAGTTCTCGATGATGCCGTTGTGCACCACAGCGAACTTGCCGGCCGCATCGCAGTGCGGGTGGGCGTTGTGATCGGTGGGACGGCCATGGGTGGCCCAGCGGGTGTGACCCAGCCCGGTACCCCCGGCCAGCAGGGCCGGATCAGTGGCGGCCAGTTCGGCTTCCAGGTTGGCCAGCCGGCCGGCACGACGCCGGACGGTCAGCTGCCCGATCCCGTCGACGACGGCGATTCCCGCGGAGTCATAGCCGCGGTATTCCATGCGACGCAGGGCCTCGACGACGACGTCGCGAGCAGGGCGTTGCCCGACGTAGCCGACGATTCCACACATAGCTGTTCAGGGTAGTGCACCGGCAGCCCAACTCAGACAACCGTGCAGGTCAGACAGCTGCGCTATCAGCCGGTACAGTCCACCGCGACCTCAAGGGCACGGCAGATTTCACGCATCCGGGCGCCGGCCAGCCGGCCGAGCCGGTTGACCAGCACCGTGATTGAGACGCTTTCCACCGAGTCCAGGTTGACCGCCGAGCGAAGTGGAATGGGGTCGGTGTCCGGCTCGAGAAGAACCTCACTGGCCAGTCCGCGGATTGTCGTAGTGCACGGTGCGACCAGCGCGCGGCGAAGGCGTGAGATCGCCGCGTCCCGGGATAGTACGACAACGGGGCGACGGCCGATCTCGGGCAACTCGCACCACCACAGCTCGCCACGCGACGGTAGTTCTCTCACGACGCGCCGGCCACCCGTCGCCATGAACCCAGGTCACCCCACGCGTCCGGCCCTTCGATGGGGTACTCGTCATAGGCCGCATAACCGGCGTCCACCTCGGCCGAGCGGTGCCGCGCCAATAGCGCCTCCAGAGCTTCCTCGATGAGCGCCGCGTCGGTACCGTGCGAGCAGGCGTGACGGGCAGCGTCGAGAAGCTTGGCGTCCACCGTCGTACTCAACCGAATGCGAGGCATGCCACGAGTATGCCACTTTTGTGGCATTGCGGGGATCATCGGTAGCGTCGTGCGTTACCGTCATCGGGTGGCCAGCATCAAGCGCCTGTACACCACCTTGACCCGACCCGGACCGCACCGCGTGTTGCGGGGAGATCTGGCCTATGCCGGGCTGACCGGGGTGGTGTATACGCCGCAGTCCGGGTACCGGCTGCCCGCAGTGGCCTTCGGCCACGACTGGCTGACCGGGGCCGACCGCTACGCCGGACTGCTGGAGCATCTGGCGTCGTGGGGCATCGTGGTGGCGGCCCCCGACACCGGGCGGGGGCTGGCACCGTCGGTGTTGGATCTGGCCGCCGACCTGGGCCGCGCCCTGGAGATCGCCACCGAGGTCCGGCTGGGGCCGGGTCGAATCAGCGTCGACCGCAATCGGCTCGCGGTGGTCGGACACGGGTTCGGCGGTTCTGCCGCGGTGTTCGCGGCGGCCACATTGTCGGCGAAACCCAAAGCGGTGGCAGCGATTTTCCCGACCGTCACCACGCCGCCCGCCGAGCAGGCGGCATCGACGCTGGACGTGCCGGGCGTGGTGTTCAGCAGTCCCGACGACCCGAAAGCTCTGCGGTCCAACGCGATCGAGCTGGCACACGCCTGGCAGCTTTCCACTCTGCGCGTGATCGACAAGGTGTCGCCGGCGGGCTTGCCGCAGGGCCGCCGGCTGACCGGGTTCTTCGGTTTGCCGACCTCGGATCGGCGCACGCAGCGGCGGGTGCGGGCCCTGCTGGCGGGATATCTGCTGGCACAATTGGTGGGCGACAAGACGTTCCGAGACTTCGCTAACCCGCAGGCGACCTTGCCTAAGACCGAGGCACTCGACGCCCTGCCGGAGCCGGTGACCCCGGAAGAGAAGTTCGCCGCGCTGTTCAAGTAGTTCTACCTACGGCAGCGGCCGCCGAGTCCTCATCGACCCGACGGCCGCTGCCGCGTACTGCTGGTGTCTACACGCCGGGCGCACCCGCGGTGCCGGGGTCTCCGGCCGTACCACCGGTGCCCGCGGGTGTACCGGTGCCGGCCGCACCACCAGTGCCACCGGCACCGGCAGCACCGCCGTTACCACCGGTGTTGTCGGCTCCGCTTGCGGCGCCACCGGCACCACCGACGCCGCCCTTGCCGCCGGCACCGCCGACTCCACCGGCACCGTTGGCACCTGCGGTACCAGTCGCCACACCCTGAGGCGCAGGTAGGACCAGAGGCAACATAGCTAATATTTAACTTAGAAGCAACTGGAAACGGGTGGACTGCCCAAAAGCGGCAAGAAATGCGACCCCCACCTTCGAGCCCGCGGCATTAAACGCCTCTGAACTGCAATTATTAGCCCCTATTAACGCCCAGAGACCCACACTCCGACCCCGCGGAAAAGCCGTTCACCTAAGTGGACTTATCTTGCTTGCTGTGAACTTACTTAGAAAGGTTGCTTAGAGCCGCGACGGACACCGAACCGGGGCAAACCCGCATGGCCGATAACTTGCGTCCGTTTCGCAGCATGGTTTCGTCGGTGGATTTGTGGTTCATACAGGTGCGCTGAACGCCCCTCGAGTGGACACCCGCGGTCATATCTGACTCTAAGGCCGTTCAAGTCGCGCCGGGTCGCCCCGCCCGCCCGGAACCAAGGGCGAGAACGACGCCAAAACGACCACGGTCGCCGAGCCCGTGATGGACTCGGCGACCGCGGTCGCGTCGGGGTATCGGCTAGGAGCCGGGCGTCCCGTCAGTGCCCGGGGTGCCGGGGGCGCCGTTGCCGGCACCGCCGGTACCGGTGCCACCGGCTCCGGCTGCCCCACCGGAGCCGCCGGCACCACCTGGGTTGCCGCCGATTCCGTTGCCGCCGTTGCCGCCGTTGGCGCCGTCACCGCCGTCGCCACCGGTGTTACCGGTGCCCTGAGCAGCACCGCCCCTACCACCGGCGCCACCGGAGCCGCCAGCGCCACCGGCGCGGTCGGCACCGTCGGTGCCGTCGGTACCAAGCGGGCCGGCGTCGCCGCCACCACCGCCGAGGCCGCCCTTACCGCCGCCGCCGCCGGCGCCGCCGTTGCCGCCGTCGAAGCCGTCACCGGTGGCGTTGGTGCCGCCGCTGCCGCCGGCACCGCCGCTGCCGCCAATACCGGCATGGCCACCGGCGCCGCCCGCCCCACCGACGCCATTGCCCGTGGTGCCACCGGCTCCGCCCTTGCCGCCGTTGCCGCCGTCACCGGCCGCGCTGCCGTTGCCACCGGCCGCGTTGGTGTTGCTCGTGCCGGCCGCGCCGTCACCGCCGGCACCACCACTGCCGCCTTCGCCGCCAGCTCCACCGTTGCCGTCGGACCCGTTGGCTCCATCGGTGCCGAGCGGGCCGGCATTGCCGCCGGCACCACCGCTGCCGGCCGTGCCGCCGTCCCCGCCTGCACCACCGTTGCCACCGTCGAGGCCCTTGCCGCCACCGCCACCGCCGCCGCCGGCCCCACCGGCACCACCGGTACCGCCGACTCCACCGGCGCCCGCCGTGCCGTTGCCCGTGGTGCCGCCAGCACCGCCCTTGCCGCCGGCACCACCGTTGCCGCCGTCGGTGCCGTTGCCGCCGGCCGTGCTCGCCGCGCTGGCCCCATCGGTACCAGCTGCCCCGGCCCCACCATTACCGCCGGCCCCGCCTGCGCCACCGTTACCGTCGAGTCCAGCGGTTCCCGCCGCGCCGTCGGTGCCGCTGGCACTCGCGCCGCCCGCGCCGGCCGCGCCGCCCTCACCGGCGGCACCGCCCTTACCGCCGTCACCACCGGCCAGGCCGTGGCCAAGGGCGCCGGTGCCGGTGCCGCCGACGCCGCCGGCCCCACCTGCTCCACCGGTGCCGCCGACGCCGCCGTTACCGCCCTTGCCGCCGTCACCGGTGTTCGCGGCGCCGCCGGCGCCGCCCTTGCCGCCTGTGCCGCCCGCTGAGCCGTCGCCGCCCTTGCCGCCGGCCGCGTCCGCGGAACTGGTGCCGGCCGCTCCGGCCGCTCCAGCCACGCCCATGGCGCCGTCACCACCGTTACCGCCGTCACCGCTGCCAGTCGCGGCACCACCCATGCCACCGTCACCGCCGCCGGAGCCGCCGGCACCACCGTTACCGCCGTCGGCCGTGCCAGCACCGGCACCGCCGGCACCACCTAGGCCGCCGCCGGCACCACCGGCACCACCGTTACCGCCGTGGCCGTCACCAGCCGCGATGCCGAGCGGGTTGCCGACCGGCGCCGCCGCAGTGCCGCTGCTCGCGCCGCCGGCACCACCGGCACCGGCCGTACCGACCGGGCTTCCGGCACCCGCCGCACCGCCGGCACCACCGTTACCGCCGATGACCGTGCCGCTGCCGCCGGCACCACCGGCACCACCGTTACCACCGGACGCGGCACCGCCGGTCAGCCCGGCTGAGGTGGAGCCGCCAGCCCCACCGGCACCACCGCTACCGCCCACGCTGACACCCGTGCCAGCACCGGCCCCGCCGGCACCGCCTGCACCGCCGTTACCGCTGACTGCACCGGCGCTGCCGAAACCACTTCCGCCGGCACCGCCCGCGCCGCCGGCACCGCCGCGGCTGTAGACACCGAGGCCGTTGTTCCAGCCGGTGGCGTTACCACCGGCGCCACCGTTGGCGCCGTCGCCCGCGTAGGAACCACCGGCACCGCCCGCACCACCGTTACCGCCGGCGAAGGTGCCGGTACCGCCGGCACCACCGTTGCCGGCGGCTCCGGCCGTACCGAAGTTGCTCGTTCCGGCGCTACCACCGGCACCGCCGGCACCACCGATGGTCTGCACGGTGGCATCGCTGGTGGCGCCGGCACCGCCAGCACCGCCAGCACCACCGTTACCGGCCAGGCCGTTGTCGGACGTGCCGCCCTGACCGCCGGCACCGCCGGCACCACCGGTACCACCTGTGGCGGCACCACCGACGCCACCGGCACCACCGTTACCGCCGACGTCAGAGCCGAAGCCCTGGCCGCCCCTGCCAGCGCCACCACCGGCGCCACCGCTGAGGCCGGCACCACCGGCACCACCGTTGCCTCCGTCGGCACCCGCACCGGCCTTGGCGCCGTAGGCCTGGGCTCCGCCGGCACCGCCGGTGCCACCCTTGCCGCCGTTGCCGAGGAAGGCACCGCTGCCATCCTTGGCCGCGTCCCCGCCGGCACCGCCGGCACCGCCGGCCGAGTTGCTTCCAAGCTGGCCGGCCCCGCCCAGGAAACCGTTGAATTTGACGCCGGCGGCACCGCCGGTGCCGCCGCTGCCGGCGTTGCCGCCGGTGCCGCCGTTGAGGTGGGTGGCGTCGCCGTTGGCGCCCGCACCACCGGCACCGGCTTCGCCGGCGTCGCCGCCGTTACCACCGGCACCGAAGACGTACCCGCTGCGGCCACCGGCGCCGCCGGCGCCGCCGTTGCCGCCGTAGCCACCGTTACCGGTGCCGCCGTTGGCGAAGGTGCCGGCCGCACCATTGCTGCCGCTGCCGCCCGCGCCGCCCGCGCCGCCGTTGCCGAACAACCAGCCGAGTGCGGCGCCACCGTCACCGCCGACGCCGCCGTTGAAGGGCGCCGGGCCAACGCCGGCAGTGATGGCGTCGCCGCCGGCGCCACCGTCACCGCCGAGGCCCATGAACCAGCCACCGGAACCACCGTCACCGCCGGCCGCACCGGCACCACCGTCACCGCCTGCGCCGCCGTTGCCGATCCCGCCGAGAGCGTTGCCGCCGGCGCCACCCGCGACGCCGGCCGCGTCGCTGGTCCAGCCGGCACCGCCGTCGCCGAACCACAGACCGCCGTCGCCACCATCGGGATTCAGCGCTGTGCCATCGGCGCCGTCACCGATCAGATACAGCCCGGAGATGTCGTTGATGGCGCCGTTGACCAACTCGCCCAGCGGGTTGTTGATCCACAGTTCGAGCGCCCAGTGGATCGGGCTATAGATGAGGTTGTTGATCAGGTCACTGCCCAAGTCCGCAGCGGGCATGGGCTCGAAGTTGAAGCTGAAATCGGCCGGCTGGGAACCCGACTGGAACATGTCGGAGAGCCAATCGAAGTTGAACAGATCTTCGAAGTCGGCATGTGCCGCGGGCGCGGTCGCCAATGGGGCCATGCCGAAAGCCAAGAACGCGGCGACCGCGCTGCCGGCACCGGCCGCCCGGTTAAGGCGCCGCGCGCCAGTTCCGGGCTGAGTGCCACGCTGGCTGCTGGTGTGACGACGATTCATTTTCGAACACCTCTCCTGTGAACAGTCCTGTTGAGCGGTTGTGACTTCTCAGTCCGGGTCATGTGATGATGTGCGGGCTGTACGGGCTTAGATGCCCAGGGCGTCCATGAGGCTCGTGAAATCGAACGCATCCGCCGCGCTGGAGCCGGTGCCGCCGTCGTCGAAGAAGTCGGAGGGGACAACGGGGAAGGAGAAGCCGGACAGTGGCGGGTCCGCGGGCGGGGGGGCACCGTCCTTGCCGCCCCAATTCCAGGCTTCTCCGCCCAGCAAACCGGTGATGGCCTGCTCCCAGCCCATGATGGCGCCGATCGGGCCAACCCCGTGGCTGGGGACGGTCATGTCCAGCGGTACCCCCAGCAGCGCCGAGGCGTCGAGAGAGAGTCCGACGCCGTTGAAGATCGACCCACCCACCGCGGGCACCTCGGAGACAACGGCTCCGGAAGCGTCGTAGATCGTGTACGGGGTGTTGCCCACCTCACCAGGAGTGAGCAGGCCGCCGAAGGCGAATTCGATGTGGCTCAGCATGCCCGGCGGCACCGCATCCCCGAGCAGCGGTATCAGAAAGTCGAGGTTGAGGGTGGCCCCGTTGAAAAAGGCACCGGCCATGTTGGCCAGGGTCTCGTTGATGCCGTCGCCATCGGTGATGCTGTTGAGCAGCGCTACCCACGGGCTGATACCCGGCCCGATCATGCCCATGATCATGCCGCTCATCGGTGACGAGACGAAGTTGATGATCGGCATGATCGAGTCGACATCGGTACCGGGCGGCAGAAGGGCCGGCAGCAGGTTGGGCAGCAGCGTGTACAAGAAGCCGTGGCCGAGGAGGAAGTTGGTCAGGTCCGCCTCCCCGCTGAGGGTGTGCAGGGTCGTCGTGACCGCGATGGGGTCAGTCGGGTCGACGGTGAGCATGGTGTAGGCACTCATCACCGCGTGCAGGTGGTCCTGCATTGTGCTGACCACGTTGGGGATGTTCGCCGGGTCATCGAGGATCTGCTGCATGAAGGCGTACTGGTTCGCGAGGAACTGCTGGAACGCCACGAACGGAGCGACGTTGAAGTTGTTGGCGAGCACCGTGGAGTTCTCGGCCGCGATGTTGTACTGATCGATCCACGGGGCCATCGCATCGGTCAGGAAGCTGGTGAGTGCCACGTCGCGGGCCGCGGGAATGTCAGGCAACGACGCGACCGCCGGGGGGACGGTCATAAGAGTGGCGCCCACGATCGCGACACCCGTGGTGGCGTAGGGGCGAAGGGTTTTCTGCACAGCCATCTCCTTTTGTGAGGTGCCGCCCTCGGCAAACGCCTCGAGAAGCCTTGGCGCTGCCGTGTTGCTCCTGGATTCACACTTATTTGCTGATGTGAAACAGAACACTAGCCGTGAGGAAGTTAAGACACAAGCATCTTCGTCCAATAAATTTCCGACATTTCCAAAGCTCACAGGCGTTAACTTCCCAATACCTCGTGATACAGCCTATTTTCCCCCTGAGAGTGGACAGTGGTCCTGTTCGGGGCATGGCAAGGCGCCACACCAGACCAGAAACCTGTGGTATAGGCAAACCGGTGGACAACCCCGCAAACGACACGGTCGCCGGGCCCCTGTTGGGGACCCGGCGACCGTGAGGCGATCTATCTGGGTGTAACTAACTACCGGGGTTGCCCGGGGTGCCGGCGGTACCGTCGGCACCCGAGGTGCCGGGGTTGCCGTCGGGGGTGCCGGTTCCACCCGCGCCCGCCGCACCGCCGGTCCCGAGCGCGCCACCGGCGCCGCCCTCGCCGGGGGTGCCGGTTCCGGCCGCATTGCCGCCGTCGCCACCGTCGCCACCATTACCGCCGCCGCCGCCGTTGGCGCCGGCGCCGCCGTGCCCCTGGGAGCCGCTGGTGCTGGAGCCGCCGTTACCGCCGATGCCGGCGCTGCCGCCCTTGCCGCCGCTACCGCCCGCGCCACCGTCGAGGCCATTGCCGTTGGCGCCGGACCCGGCGCTGCCGGTCCCGCCGTCACCGCCGGTGCCACCGTGGCCGCCGGCACCGGCCGCGCCGCCGGCGCCGCCCGTGTTGCCGGTGGAACCGCCTCCGGCCCCGCCACTGCCGCCGGCGCCGCCGGCCCCGCCAGTACCGCCATCGTCGCCGGGCATGGTGGGCACGCTGGCACCGTCGGTGCCGTTGCCACCGGCACCGCCCGCTCCGCCCGCTCCGCCGGCGCCACCGAAGAGGTCGTTCCCGGCAGTGCCGTCGGTGCCGCTGGTGCTGGCACCACCCGCGGCGCCGGTACCGCTGTGACCGCCGACGCCACCGTTACCGCCCTTGCCACCGGCCAAACCGTTGCCGTTGGCGTCAACACCGCCGGTACCACCAGCGCCACCGGCGCCGGCGGTCCCGCCCTGACCGCCAACGCCGCCACCGCCGCCGTTGCCGGTGCCCGAGGTGCCGCCGGCGCCACCGTTGCCGCCCTGACCGCCGGCGCCGCCATCCTTGCCGTCGCCGCCGGCCGCAGTCGCCGAGCTGGTGCCCGCGGCGCCGTTGCCACCGGCACCGCCCTGACCGCCGAAGCCGCCGAGGCCGCCGTCGCCGTCGGTGGCGGCGGCGCCGTTACCGGCCCCGCCGTGCCCGGCCTGTCCGGCAGCACCGCCGGCCCCACCGAGCCCACCGTTACCGCCGGTGCCGCCGGCCAGGCCAACGCCAGTGATGGGGTCGTTGCCGCCTGCACCACCGTCGCCGCCCGCGCCACCGCGGCCACCGGCACCGCCCTTGCCGGCGTTGCCTCCGGTCCCGTTCTCCGAGGTGCCGCCGTTGCCACCCTTCCCTCCGGCGGCGGCGTTGGTGCCGTCGCCACCAACGCCGCCCGGGGTAGTACCGCCGGTGCCGGTCAAGGCGCCGTTCGTGGTCGACCCGACAGCGCCGGCCGTACCCGCGCCACCGACGCCGCCAGTGCCGCCGTTGCCGCCGTTGACGTCACCGGCACCGTTGCCGCCGTTACCGCCGGCCCCACCGACGCCGCTGGTGCCGTTACCGCTGCCGCCGATTCCGCCGTTTCCGCCGTTACCGGCGTGGCTGGACCCGAAGCCGGCAGGGTTGCCGACCGTGGTTTGCACGCCGCCGCTGTCGCCGCCGTTGCCGCCGGCCCCGCCGACTCCGGCGGCCGCCTGCTCGGCGTCGCCGCCGCGCCCGCCGACGCCGCCATTGCCACCGGAGGCGGTGCCGTCGCCGCCGTTGCCACCGGCGCCGCCGGTGCCCGCGACCTGCTCGCCGAAACCGGCTCCGCCCGCGCCGCCGTTGCCGCCATTGCCGCCGACGCTGACCACGCCGGCGCCCGTAGCACCGGCTCCGCCGTCACCGCCGGTCCCGCCGTTGCCGCCGATGCCGGAGGCGCCGATCAGCACGCCCTGGACTTCACCGCCGGTGCCGCCGGCGCCGCCGTTGCCGCCTTGGCTGTAGACGGTGCCGTCGGCGGCCTTCCAGCCGGTGCTGGTGCCGCCGTCTGCACCGCTGCCGCCGTTTCCGCCGGTGCCGCCGGTGATCGTGGAGCCGCCGTTGCCGCCGAGGCCGCCGGTGCCGCCCTTGAACGTGCCGGTGCCACCGACGGCGCCGTTGCCGCCGTTGCCGCCGGTCAGGCCCGAGCCACCGCCGCCGCCTGTACCGCCCTGGCCGCCGATGGTCTGAATGGTGTTGTCGTCGGTGGCGCCGTTGCCGGCCGCACCGGCATTGCCGCCGGCGCCACCGGCTCCGGCGGCACTGGAGCCGCCGACGCCACCGCCGCCGCCGTTGCCTGCGGTGCCGGTCACGCCGACCGCACCGGTAGCGGCACCGCCGACGCCGCCGTTACCGCCGGCGCCACCGGCGTTGTCGCCGAGGGAGGCGCCGCCATTGCCACCCTGGCCGGCCTGGCCACCGTTGATACCTTCGGCGCCGTTGCCGCCATTGGCGCCGACGCCACCGATGTTGCCGGCGCCACCAGCGCCGCCGAGGCCGCCCCTGCCACCGTCGCCGAGGTAGTTGCCGCCGGCGGCGTCCTTGAAGGCCACACCGCCGTTGCCGCCGGCACCACCGTCGCCGCCATCGCCGACCTTGCCGGCCGCACCCACCAGCGGGGAGTTGTAGAAGTTGGAGCCGCGGGCACCGGCCGCGCCGCCCGCGCCGCCCTGGGCCTGGTTGAACGTGGCGGCGCCACCGTTGCCACCGTTGTGGTGGTCGACGGTGCCCGCAGCACCGTCGCCGCTGGTGCCGCCGTCGCCGCCGACGCCACCGCTGCCGCCATTGCCGAACAGGTAGCCCGAGACCCCGCCCGCACCGCCGGCACCACCGGAACCGCCGATGCCGCCGTTGCCGGTGCCGCCGTTGGCGTAGGTGCCGGCCGCGCCGTTGGCGCCGTGGCCACCGGCGCCGCCCGCGCCGCCGTTGCCGAACAGCCACGCCATGGCCGCGCCGCCGTCGCCACCGGCGCCACCGAGCAGACCGTTGCCGGTGGCCGCCAGACCGGTGGCGTCGCCGCCGGCACCGCCGGCACCGCCGTTGCCCATCCAGACGCCGCCGATACCGCCGTCGCCGCCGGCCGCACCGGCACCGCCGGCACCGCCGTCGCCGCCGTCGTCGAAGCCGATCGCGTTACCGCCGTTGCCGCCGGCCACCCCGGCCACATCGCTGGACCATCCGGCGCCACCGTCACCGAACCACAGCCCACCGTTGCCACCATCGGGGTTCGCCGCGGTGCCATCGATACCGTCGCCGATCAGGTACTGCCCGGAAATGGTGTTGATGGCGCCATTGACCATCTCCCCGAGCGGATTGTTGATCCAGAACTCGGTCACCATGTGCAGCGGGCTGTAGAACGCCTGGTCGAACAGCGTGGCGAGGTTGAAATCGCCCATCAGGCCGGAGAGGTCGAAGGCATCCGCCGAGCCCGCGACGTCGACGTCAGCGGTCGGGACCAACCAATCGAAACTGAACAGATCCTCGAAATCGGCCTGCGCGGCCGGCGCCGGCGCCAACGGCGTCATACCGAACGCCAGAAACGCCGCCACGGCGCTGCCGGTGCCAATCATGCGGTTGCGGTAACTCATGTGTGAATACCTCTCGTGTGAAAAGTCTGGTTTGGGATAAGAGATTTAGGTGGGATATACGCCTAGAGCGGACGGGCGGGTTACAGGCCCAGCCCCGCCACCAGATCGGCGAACCAGTCGGTAGCCGCAGCACCACCGGCACCACCGTCATCGACGTCGGGGATCAGCGGCAGGTCGGTGCCGGCCAGCGGCGGGGTAACCGGCACCGCACCCTTGCCGTCCCAACCCGAACCCAACAACGCACCGATGGTCTGGCCGAGACCTAGGATCGCGCCGAGCGGGCCGACCGGGTTGCTGTCGATGCTGATGCTGCCCAGAATCGGAACACCGGTGAGGTCGATGCCGACGCTGTTGAGGACCGACCCACCCACCGCGGGCGTCTCGGCGATCACCTCACCGTTGGCGCCAAGCACCTGATAGGGGTCGATGGCCACATGCCCTGCGCTGAGCAGCCCGCCGAACGCGATGTCCAGGTGGCCGATTCCCATACCGGCCGGCAGCATGCCACCGGCGACTTCATTGATGATCGGCAGCAGGCTGTCCAAGTTGAGCGTGGCACCGTTGAACGAGGCGCCAACCATGTTGGCCAGCGTGTCCGAGAGGCCGTCGCCGTCATTGATGCTGTTGAGCAAGCCAACCCACGGCGCGATCCATGGCCCCAGCGAGCCCATGATCAGTCCACTCAGCGGCGAGGACAGGAAGTGGATGATCGGGATGAGATCCGCCGGGAACATTCCGCCCACAATCGACGCCAATGAGCCCGCGAACAGGTCATACCAGCCGAATGTGAAGTCCGCCGAGTTACCGGCCGCCAAGGTGTGGCTGAGCACGATGTTGAGAGTCTCGTCGGTGGGATTGGTCATCGTGTACCCGGTCAGTAGCGCATCCAGGTTGTGGCGCATCTGCTCGGTGACCGCGGTGATGTTCGCCGGGTCATCCATCAGCTGCTGGGCGTAGTCGTTCTGGTTGGCGAAGAACTGCTGAAACGCCACACCCGGCGCCAGGTAGTAGTTGTTCAGCATCTGCGTCAGGTTCTGCTGTGCGGCGTTGAACACCTCGTCCCATGCGCTGTTCGCAGTCAACGCCACGTCGCGCGCGGTGCTGACCTTTGGCGGCGACATCGCGGCCGGGGTGGCTGCGATCAGGCTTGCGCCCACGATCGCGACGCCGGCGGCGGTGACGTAGGGACGAAGGGTTTGTTGCACAGCCATCTCCTTGTTGTTGGGTACCGCCCTTGACCAGCGTCTCGAAGGCCGTGACGCCGCCGTATTGCGTCTGTGGACACATTCGTCCACCGATGTGAAAGGCGACACTACCGGTGAGTAACCTTAGAGGCAAGCAAATTCGTTAGATGTTTTTCTAGCGTTTTCGGAGCTCGATCCAAGTACACGCCTTAACTTGCCTGGTCAACTGTATGTAAAACCTGAGACCGATCAGTGGACTTATTGCCGATACGGCGTACCACTTAGGCTGTCGCAGTAGGTCGCAGTAGAGAGCGCCGTGGTATGTCTGTTAAGTGCGGATCGGTGTACAGCTGGCCTATGCGGGTGGGTTCAAGGAAGCGGCAGAGCAGGTTGTCGCGCTGGAGCGAGTCGGGATCGACGTAGTCTCGGTCGCCGAGGCCTACTCGTTCGACGCCATCAGCCAGCTGGGCTACCTGGCCGCCAAGACTTCGCGAGTCGAGCTCCTCACCGGAGTTCTGCCCATCTACACCCGAACACCCGCCCTGCTGGCAATGACAGCCGCCGGCTTGGACTACGTCTCCGACGGCCGGTTCGCCCTGGGCCTGGGCACCTCTGGGCCGCAAGTGGTGGAGGGCTTCCACGGCGTGCCGTTCGATGCTCCCCTGGGCCGTACACGCGAGGTCGTGGAGATCTGCCGGGCGGTATGGCGCCGCGAGCGCCTCAACTACCACGGGAAGCACTACCAATTGCCCCTTCCGGCGGACCGCGGAACCGGACTGGGCAAGTCATTACAGCTGATCAACCACCCGGTGCGGATGCGGATTCCGATCTCGATCGCCGCGTTGGGACCCAAGAACGTCGAACTGACCGCCGAGATCGCCGACGGTTGGCAGCCGGCGTTCTTCTACCCGGAACGGGCCGATGAGGTGTGGGGCGAGTCGCTGAAAGCCGGTGCGGCCAAACGTGATCCGGCGTTGGGTCCGCTGGATGTCATCGTGGGGGCATCGCTGGCCATCGGCGACGACGTCGAGGACCGGCTGGCCTGGGTGAAACCGCAGCTGGCGCTCTACATCGGTGGAATGGGGGCCAAAGGCCGCAATTTCTATCACAATCTGGCCACCCGGTACGGCTTCGGCGACGTCGCCGATCGCATTCAGGAACTTTATCTGTCCGGACGCAAGGCCGAGGCGATCGATGCCGTGCCCGACGAGCTGGTGCGCAACACCTCGTTGGTCGGGCCGCGGGGCCTAGTGGCCGAAAGGCTGGCCGCCTACGCCGAGGCCGGCGTGACCACGCTGCTGGTCGGCCCGCTGGCCACCGGGCCCGACGAATCGCTGCGTTACGTCGAGGAGCTGCGCGCCCTGCTGCCGTCCTGACTCCACGCGCGGGGGCCGAGTGTGGCCCGGATGTGGCCCAGGACACCCCGCACGCCAAGATGGGAGTCATGGACTTCGCGCCTACCGTGACAACGCCCATTGCTCAAACCCTGGTCGAGCTGCTGCAGCGCCAAGCCGAGCGGTTCGGCGACAAGGTCGCCTTCAGCTTCTCCTACAACGGCGACGACGACGGCCGCAGCGAGCTGACGTTTCGTGAGCTGGATCGCCGCGCCCGCGCGATCGCGGCGAACCTGCAGCGCTACGACGTGACCGGCGAACGGGTACTGGTGCTGGTGCGGCCGGGCCTGGACTTCATCGCCGGGTTCTTCGGCTGCCTGTACGCGGGCGCTGTGGCCGTGCCGGTGCACCAGAAGCTGGCGCCGCGCCTGCAGGTCGTCGTCCCCGACGCCCAGGCCCGGTTCGCGCTCACCGCCGCCGAGAAGAGCCAGGACACCCGGGCCGCGGTCGCCGGTCTTCCCGGGGCACCCGAGCAGTGGTTCTTCACCGATGCCGGCGCCGACCCCGACACCTGGGCCGCTCCCGATATCGACATCAACTCCCCGGCCGCCATCCAGTACACGTCGGGCTCGACCCGCTCCCCCAAGGGCGTGCTGCTGAGCCACGGCAACATCCTGCACAACTGCGATGCCATCCGTCAGTCGTGGAACGGCGACGAGAACGCCAAAGGCGTGTTCTGGCTGCCACCGCACCACGACCTGGGTTTGATCGGCGGAATCTTGTCGATGATCTACATCGGGGCCAGCACGGCGCTGATGTCGCCGACGGCGTTTATCAAGCGCCCGATGCGCTGGCTGGAACTGGTGTCGGCGCATCGCGGCGTGATCACCGCCGCACCGAATTTCGCCTACGACCGGTGCGTGGAGACCAGCACGCCCGAAGAGCGTGCCGCACTGGATCTTTCCTGCATGACCGTGGCGATGAACGGCGCCGAATCGGTGCGCGCCACCTCGCTGGCGGCGTTCGCCGACGCCTTCGCGCCGGCGGGTTTCCAGCTCTCGTCCTGCTATCCGGTGTACGGGTTGGCCGAGGCCACCCTGTGTGTGGCGTCCGGATCGCCCGCCGGAGTACCCGGAGTGCGCTACCTCGACCGGGTCGCGCTGGAGCAGGACCGCATCGTCGACGTGGCGCCGGATGACCCCGCCGCCGCGACGTTCGTGGGCTGCGGTCAGCCACGGCAAGCCGACATCGCGATCGTCGACCCGGTGACCCGCCAGCCCTGCGGTCCCGACGAGATCGGCGAGATCTGGGTCGCCGGACCCAATGTCGCGCAGGGCTATTGGAACAGGCCAGAGGAGACGGCGGCGACGTTCGGGGCGGTGCTGGCCGAGCCTGGCGAGGAGACCCGCGGCCCGTTCCTGCGCACTGGAGACCTGGGATTCCTTTGTGCCGGTGAGATTTTCACCACCGGACGATGCAAGGACCTGATCACCATCGACGGTCACAACTACTACCCCAACGACATTGAGTTCACCGTGCAGCAATGCGACCCGGTGCTGGTGTCGGGACGCGGGGCGGTCTTTGCCACCGACGCGCCGCCCGGTGGCGTCGAACAGCTTGTCGTCGTCAGCGAAGTGGACAGTGCGCGGGCCGCTGAGACCGACCTCGACGCCGTCATCGAGGCGATTCGGCTGGCGGTCGCCACCCATCACGGGATCGCGGCCGACGCCGTGGTGCTGGTGCATCACGTGTCGCTGCCGACCACCTCGAGCGGCAAGATCCAGCGCGGCCAGTCCAAGCAGAACTTCGTCGAGGGCACACTGGCGACCCTCGCGGAGTGGCGTACACCCACCCGGGAACTGTCGCTGGAAGAACTGGAGGCAGCCGCCAAGATCGTCTCGACACTGCAGTCGTGGGGAGCCCGCCCAGGCTGAACGACGCGCCGGGCACCGAGCCGGAAGTCAGCGGGTTGATCCAGCGCAGGCCGGGAAATCGCTGAAAATCGGAGTCAGCAGAGGCGAGCTCGACGCCGTGCTCGATCGCGAGGGCAGCAAGCTGAGCATCCGGTACCAGGTTGCCAGTGACATCGACCTGCGTACAGCAGGAGGTTCGCGTCGACAATCATCGATCGTCATCGAGTCGGTCGAGCACCTCGGCCACGTTGGTGACATCGACCTTCAGGCCGATCGGCGCCGTGCGATGACGGTACCGCGGGCTGGGGGCGCTGGCCTGCGAGGCGATGCCGCGGCGGGCAAGCAGGTTCAGGCCTCGCTGATACCCAGACCCTGCCGGCGAAGATATCGCATCATGATGCATGCCGCTCGAATTACTCTCCCACCTGCGGCAATTCCTCGGCCGCCGTTTCACATGGGGTCTTCGGCGGGAGGACGTCTGTCGACTCGGCAGCCGGTTCGGCCTCGCTGTCACCGGTGTCGACTGCGGGTTCGGAATCCCCGGCGCCTGGTGCTGGCTCCACTGCGACGTCGCTGACCGCCGCGTCCCCCGCCGGCTCCTCGGCGTCAGACTCCTCAGCGACCTCCACCGCCGGTTCGGTCTCCGGCTCGGAATCGTCGGGGTCGTCGGATTCCGCCGGGTCAGCATCGCCCCGGATGTGATCGTCGAACGGTTGCCCAGCGCCGGGATCGCCGAGCGCATCGACAAGCCGCGGGATCAGCCCGCCTAGGCCTGCGAGTCCGCCGAGCCCACCGCCCGCGCCGCCCGGTAGCCCCGTCGACGGCAAGCCCAGGTCGCCGGGCAGGCCGAGCGCGCCGGGCAGGCCCAGATCGCCCGGCTGGTCATCGAGCGGTTTGGCGGGTTCCGAGGTGCTCACTGCCGGCGCCGGTGGATCCGGCGCCACCGCGGCTGGCTGGAGCAGCGGGACGTCAGCGGGGCCCGTCATCACCGCGACCGGGAACGGCACAGCCGGCCCCGCCGCTTCGGGCTGGACCACCGGTCCGAGGTCCCCGGGAATCGCGAAGACCATGCCCAGCCCGGGCTCGGCCGCCGCGATCGCGGCGCCGTATGCCGCGGCAATCCCATCCTGCGCAGTTCGGATGGCCGTCACCCACGCGCTGCGAACATCGTTGTCCACGTAAGGAATTACCTGCGTCTCCACCACCTCGGCGGCACCCTCGTCGTCGGAGCCGGAGTTCACCGCGTGGGCCGCCGCCAGCCAGGAAGGCCGGTGCGCGCCCACCCGCTCATCGACGGCCACCATCGCGGCGACCTTGGCGTCGACCAGCCGCCACAACTCGTCGCGCAGCACACCGCAACCCGCGGCTGCCGCACGCAACCGGGCCGCAAGCTGTGCTGCGACGTCGCAGTGCTGGCGCAGGAATTCCGCGGCCGCGTCGGCACCCGGTCCGCACCAGGCATTGTCCAACTCGACCAGTTGCTGCCGTTGCGTACGCAGTGCGTCGTCGGCGGCGTCGGCCAGTGCATTCAGTGCGGCACAGTCGGTGTCGAGGGACCGCAGGTCCAGGCCGGCTTCACTGTCGTAGCGGTCGGCGAGCTGACCGTCGTAGCCGGTGAGCTCCGGATGCCGGTATCCCCGTCGTTGGCAGGCCGACACGTAGGCCTGGGTGTGCGCGACGGCCTCGCGCCCCTCGGCCAGCCGGGCGGACACGTCGTATCGCTGGGCCATGTCAGCCCACCCGTTCGGCGGCAGTGGCCTCGGCCTGCCCGTAGCGCACCAGGCCCATTCGCAGCGCCGTGGCGATCTCGGTGTTGGCCCGCGACCAGCGCATCAGCTCGGGCAACCAGGCCTGTAAACCACGGCGCAGCGCCTCACCCGCACCGATATGGTCACGCCCGGCAATGCCGCCGTCGAATGTCAACCCGCCCAACCGGACACGGGAAGCGGTATCAATGGCCGCCGCGATCGCATCGAAGTGCGCCGCCACCGAGTGCAGCGCGGAGGCGTCGAGGTAGAGCTCCTGTCGTCCCATATGGGTTTGACGGTGCGAGAGCCCCGGCGGTTCCAGCCACAACCACTTCAGCTGTAGTGCAGGCGGCACTGCGCGATACGAACCTCGTCATCGACGACTTTGTAGACCAGCCGATGTTCGGCAGTGATACGGCGTGACCAGTAGCCCTGGAAGCCGTGCTTCAACGGTTCGGGCTTGCCGATACCCTCGTTGCCGTTGCGCTGAACATCGGCGATGAGCTGGTTGATCCGACGCAACACCCGACGATCCTGACGCCGCCAATAAAGATAGTCGTCCCAAGCCGATTCGTCCCAGACAAGCTTCACCTACTTGTCCAACAGGTCGTGCGCCGCCCCTTCGCCGGCTTCCAGCCGCTCAATCGAGCCAAGTAGTCGCCGCGCATTGGCCGGGTTCTGCAGAAGGTGCGCGGTCTCCTTCAGCGCCTCGTAGTCCTCGAGCGCAACCAACACGACCGGAGGCTTCCCAGACCGCGTGATGATGACTTCCTCACGGTCATCGAGGACGGAGTCGAGTGTGGCCGCGAAAGCCGCTCGCGACGCCGAATAGCTCATGGTCTTCATAGTCCGTGACCCTCCCGCCGCGGTAATGATTGTACAAATAATTGTACGTCATCTCGCTCGCAGGTGGGCGCCACGGACGCAAGGAGTGGGCGCCGGGCCGAGGCTCATGCGGCGGTCCCAGCTTCGCCTCTGCTCCGTCGAGCCGCGCTGAACCGCCGGGCTCAGTTCCGGGTACGCACCGCGTCGGCGACGTCGACCGCGATCCGGCGAGCCGTCTCCTGGTCGGAGGCTTCCACCATCACCCGGACGAGCTGCTCGGTTCCCGACGGGCGCAACAGGATTCGCCCAGTGTCACCGAGCTCGTCGGTGGCGCGCTGCACCGCATCACGCACTGCCGGGCGGCCCACCGCTTCGGCCTTGTCAGTGACCTCGACATTGATCAGCACCTGCGGCAGCGTGCGCATCGCCGAGGCCAGGCCGGCCAGCGGAGTGCGAGTCTGCGCCATTCGCGCCATCAGGCGCAGGCCAGTCATGATGCCGTCGCCGGTGGTGGCCACCTGGGGCAGCACGATGTGACCGGACTGCTCACCGCCGAGGGTGAATCCGCCGGCTCGCAGCTGCTCGAGAACGTAGCGGTCACCGACGTCGGTGGTATGCACCGTCACCCCGGCCTCGCGCATGGCCAGGTGTAGACCGAGATTGCTCATCACGGTCGCGACCAGGGTGTCGTCCGCCAGTTCTCCGGCTTCGCGCATGGCCAGGGCCAGCACCACCATGATGGCGTCACCGTCGATGACGTTGCCGTCGGCGTCGACGGCCAGGCAGCGGTCGGCGTCACCGTCGTGCGCCAAGCCCAGGTCCGCTCCGTGGTGCAGCACCGCGGCACGCAACGGTTCCAGGTGCGTCGAGCCGCACCCCTCGTTGATGTTGAGCCCGTCGGGGTCGGCATTGATGGTGATCACGGTGGCCCCGGCTGCCCGGTAGGCGCGCGGCGCCGCGTCCGATGCTGCGCCGTGAGCGCAATCCACCACGACGGTCAGGCCATCCAGCCGGCTGGGATTGGACTCGCCCAGGTGCCGCAGGTAGCAGTCCAGCGCATCCTTGGCGTCCACCACCCGGCCCAGCTCGGCGCCGATCGGGCGCAAGCCTGGTCCGGCAGCCACCAGGTCTTCGATCTGGTCCTCGGTGGCATCGTCGAGCTTGTGTCCGCCGGGACCGAAGAATTTGATGCCGTTATCGGGCATCGGGTTGTGCGAGGCGGAGATCATCACCCCGAAGTCAGCTTCATACGCGCTGGTCAGATAGGCCACTGCCGGGGTCGGCAGCACACCGGCGCGTAGCGCGTGAACGCCCTGGCTGGTCAGCCCGGCGATGACCGCGGCTTCCAGCATCTCGCCGCTGGCCCGCGGGTCACGGCCGACGACGGCCACCCGACGCCCGGTGCCAGTGGAGAGCCGCTGCGCCGCCGCGCCGCCCAGCGCGACCGCCAGCTCGGCGGTCAGCTCGCGGTTGGCAACCCCGCGGACGCCGTCGGTGCCGAAAAGTCGACCCATAACTATCCTTTATCGCCGCGAGCGCGCGTGTCCCCGGCCCGACACGCCGGTATTGAACCGAAAACACGCACCCTCAAACGCAAGCCGGGGGTGCCTTCCGCGTGCGGAAGGCACCCCCAACTCGCTGCCAGAATGCAATCGCAGATCAGCGCTTGCTGTACTGCGGAGCCTTGCGGGCCTTCTTGAGACCGTACTTCTTGCGCTCGGTGGCCCGGGGGTCACGAGTCAGGAAGCCGGCCTTCTTCAGGGCCGGACGGTCTTCGGGCTGCACCAGGATCAGCGCGCGGGCCAGAGCCAGCCGCAGTGCACCGGCCTGGCCGGAGGGGCCGCCGCCGTCGAGGTGGGCGTAGACGTCGAAGCTGTCCACCCGGTCCACGGTGACCAGCGGAGCCTTGATCAGCTGCTGGTGCACCTTGTTGGGGAAGTAGGCCTCCAGGGTGCGCCCGTCCAGGTTGAACTTGCCGGTGCCGGGCACCAGCCGGACCCGCACCACGGCCTCCTTGCGGCGGCCGACGGTCTGGATGGGACGACCCAGGTCGTGCGGCTGGTAAGCCGGCGCGACCTCTTCGTACACCTCTACGGTCTCGTCAACCACGGGAGCCTCGGCGGCCTCGGCAGCCTCGTCGATGGCCTCAGTACCTTCAAATGCAGTCTCGGTCATTGCGCCACCTGCTTGATTTCGAACGGGATCGGCTGCTGAGCGGTGTGCGGATGCACCGGCCCGGCGTAGACGTGCAGCTTGCGCTGAATCTGACGCCCCAGCTTGTTGTGCGGGATCATCCCGAGGATCGCCTTCTCCACGACGCGGTCGGGACGGGTCTCCATGAGCTCACCGATGCTGCGCTTGCGCAGCCCGCCCGGGTAGCCCGAGTGGCGGTAAGCCATCTTCTTCTGCAGCTTGTTGCCACTGATGGCAACCTTGTCGGCGTTGATGATGATGACGAAGTCACCGCCGTCAACGTTCGGTGCGAATGTCGGCTTGTGCTTGCCGCGCAGCAGGGTTGCTGCCGCAACGGCGAGCCGGCCAAGCACCACGTCGGTGGCGTCGATGACATACCACGAACGTGTGGTGTCACCCGCCTTCGGCGCATAGGTGGGCACAGCGCTTACCTCTTCTTTTAACTCGAGCCGGGGTTTCCCGGTTCTAGCGGATCCCGGAGCGAGCCGGGTGCCGGTCTGGCGGCGACGGGTTGGTTCTCGGCGACCGACAGTGACCCGAGGACCCGCTGTGCCAGGAGGCACCGCACGCCAACGGTGCAGCTTACCGGCGGTGATCGCGGCGGGTCAAAACGCGAGTCGGGTTGCTCGTTCCGAGACTTGCTAGCCATGTCAGGGGCCAGGGCCCCATCGTCGAGCGGGACTTCCGCCACACTCGTGCGCGAGGCCCGTAGGCGCCGGGAGATGTCGCAGCGCGATCTTGCGCGCGCTGCCGGTGTCCCACAGTCAACCGTGGCCAACGTTGAGTCCATCCGTTGCGATGCTCGAACGCCTACTCACTGCGGCGGGTTTTCGGCTCGAACCACGGCTGGTCAATACGGTCCGACCGGGTGAACTCTTGGAGCGGCACCACGATGCGGTAGCGCGCCTGCTCGCCCGCTACCCCATCAGCCACGCCTGGACCTTCGGTTCTGTGGCGCGCGGTGATGACCGCCCCGGCTCCGACCTCGACCTCTTGATCGAGCTGACGCCCACCGCTTCCTTCACTGATTACGTCGGCCTCGAAGACGATCTCACCGAGCTGCTGGCCTGCCCAGTCGATGTCATCACCACCAGGGAACTGGAATCCAATGAGTTGTTGCAGCACCGGGTGGACCGTGATCGACGCCCGATGGAGATCGCCTCCTGACATGGATGACCGGAAGGCCATCGGACATCTCACCGACCGACGTCTACAACCACGAGTACGACGGGTTCGCCGACTCCCCGAAGTACCCGATTAACTTCCTGCCCGACATCGACGCCAACCTCGGCATCGTCTTCAACCACATCGCCTACCTGGGGCTGACGCCCGACCAGATCGCCAACGCCGTCCATCTGGAGACGTCGGGCCCGGACTCGCTGACCAACTGCTACATGATCGAGTCGCCGAGATCCGCCGACGAGCACACCGTGATGGGGTTCCTGCCGGACCAGAGTGGTCTCGACCAGGTTCCCGACGCGCTATGGCAGGTCCAGGGGCAGGGCTGATGAATCCGACCGACTACCAACTGATCTCGCCGAAAAAGATGACGGATGTCCTTGTGCCGCTGATTAATTCGTCGACGGCCGCGTTCAACCTCGACTGATCTCCGGCCGACATCTCGAGTTACTTGGCGACGTTCTTCTCCGGCGTCGAGAACTGGTTCACCAGGGCTTCCACGAGTTGTCGTTGACCCACACTGGCCTGCCGCCGGTCGACATGGCCAGCACGCTGCTGTTGACACTGCCCCAGATCGCCTGGCAAGTGTTCGAGACCCAGATGGCCGCCGGCAACCCGCTCGACGCGGTCGGCGAACCGCTGGCGGCGCTGGTGGGGCTGGCCCCGCTGATGCCGATCGGTGCGGTGATCTGACGGGGCGGTAGCTCCAGACCGACGTTTCGCAGGGAAAGTGCGAGTACAGACCTGCAAAACGTCGGTTTCGGCGGATGGAGCGGGTTACCGGGTTGAGGCGGCGGCCAGCCGACGGTCCAATTCGACCTCGGTCAAGACCTCGACACCCAGCTTTTCCGCCAGCGCCCGCGCGTAGGGGCCGGCCTGCGAATCCGCGTCGATGCCGAATAGGTATACGACGATGCTGTAGTCACCCCAGTCCTCGGGGTGAATCGTCTTCTGCTCGACTTCGACGGCGAGAACGCCGTCGGGAAACCCCAGATTGTCGACTGCCGTCTGCACACGGGAGACACCTACAGCAGCGGGGCTCAGGTAAACTCCGGCGCTATTCATTTCGCCATCCTAAGTGCTCATCGTCGGCGAGGACCAGCACGATCTGCGCCAGTCGAAGCCCCGAGGCGCCAACTTCACGAGCCAGCGCTGACCACGCCAGGTCTCTGCTCACTACGACGGCTTTGCGGAGGTCCAAAACGCCATACGGCGATCGCCTCCCCAACTGCGTGATGCTGTCCCGGATCGCCCTGATGGACGAGGTCTCAATGGTCTTGAATTCGACAGTGACGCCCGCGACGTCGATGACACCGTCAGGAATCTTCCGGCCCAGCCGCTGGATGTCGACATTCCGCTCATCGACGGACCGGGCTGACACGTCACGGCCCGGTGCCTTGCGCCAGTCCGCGATCGCCTCTTCGGGCTGGCCCGGTTTCCCGGCGGCCTTGCGATCCTGGTCGAAGTATTTGTAGGGATCATCCAATGGCGCAGCGGCTCTCAGAACGTCGGTGTAAATGTATCGATGGGCCATACGCCGACCGCCAGCCGCCGCGTGCACGCGCTCACCCGAAGGCAAGGGAATCTTGAGCCGGTGTGGCCCCGTCGGCTCTCCACCGTCGGGGCCACACCGTGTTCGGGGGTGGCCTCTCCTACCTCCCCCAAGCTCCCGCGGCGCGACGATCAGCATCGGCGACGTCGGCAGCGCCGTCACGCACGGCGCTGCCCAAGTCGAACAGGATCTGGTTCAGCGCGTTGACGGCGTGCTGCCATCGCAGCTGCTCAGCGTGGTAGGCGCCGGCCGCCTCCCGTGTCCAGACCTGCTGCAGGGGTGCGATCTGCGACCGCAGCTCCTCGAGGGCCCCGTTGAGCCGGGCGCCTGTGGAATGGATCTCCTGGCGGACGGCATATTCGATCTCGTCGAAGTTGTACGACAGTGCGGCGTCCATATCCGGCCCGACTCAGATTCCGTCGCCGGCAGCGGCGATGTGGTGGGAGTGGGCCTGGGCGACCTCACGCAGCGCACGCTCGTTGTGGCGGATGGTCTCGGCGATGCGCGCCAAGGCGTGGTGCAGCTTCATCGATTCGGCGTTCCAGCGGTCCACGACATCGTGGAAGCGGGCAGCCGCCTGGCCCGACCACACCGATGGCGGCACTGCCCCCATCCGGCCGACGAACGCCTGCAGCATCCCCCGGATCTCCTCGTTGCGGGCGTCGGTGGCCGCCGCGACGGCGAGCATGACGTCGAAGTCGGCGCTGAGTGTGGTGGTGGCTGCGGGTGTGGTCACATCGTCTCCTGCCGTCGGCGACCGCGATCGAGTCGCGCTGTTATGTAGTTCGACTGCGCTCGGCGGCTTTTGGTTCCATCGGCTTGGCGACCGCCGGGCGACGCGTCAATCTGCGCATTCCCCGTCGACGACCACCGCCGGAATGACATAAATGCAGAACGAGGACCGCACGCGGCTCGTCGCCTGCATCGAGGAGGGGAAATGCAGCGTGCTCTGGGCGCCTATCTCACCGCTGGACTGGCCATCGCCGGCGCCGGAGTGCTGGTCGTTCCGCCGGTGCAACCAGCGGCAGCACACGCACCGGTGCTACTGGCCGGCGCTGAATCCTCGCTCGGGGACGGCACCGCCCTGATCATGGGTGCCAGCTTCATCGCGACGCCCAGCCAGGGCTGGCTCAACGCGTTCGACAGGTTGTACCTGCAACCCCACGGGTTCACCGGCGACCTCCTGCCGGCGACCACACCGGAATCGCTGTATCCGTTCACCGGCCCGTTCAGCATGACCTTCGACAATTCGACGGCCCAGGGCCTACAGATCATCGAGGAGGCAATCCAGCGGCAGATCGCGGCAGGCGGAGTCAGCGCCGACAACCCGGTGGTGGTGAGCGGCTACTCGCAGAGCGCCTCCATCGACTCGCTGCTGATGGCACGACTGGAACAGGACGGCATCGATCCCACGAACGTGCATTTCGTGTTGCTGGGCAACCCGAATAACCCCAACGGCGGGTTGCTGGAACGCTTCGCCGTCCCGTTCGGCGACAACCCCGACGCCGTACACCTGGGGCTGACGTTCTCGGGCGCCGCCCCATCGGATGTGTCGCCGACCGACGTCTACACCTATGAATACGACGGCTTCGCCGACTTCCCGAAGTACCCGATCAATCTGCTGTCCGACCTCAACGCGTACCTGGGCATCCTGTTCAACCACGTCGCCTACCTGGGGTTGACACCGGAGCAGATCAGCAATGCTGTCGCGCTGCCGACCTTGGACCCCGACAGCCTGACCAACTACTACATGATCGAGTCTGCGAGTCTGCCGCTGCTGGCCCCGCTGCGACTGCTGCCGGTATTCGGCAATCCACTGGCCGACCTGCTGCAGCCGGCGCTGTCTGTGGTGGTCAATCTGGGCTACGGCAGCATCGACAACGGCTGGTCGCCCGGCTACGCCGATGTGGCCACCCCGATGGGTTTCCTGCCCGACCGGAGCGTCCTCGACCAGGTTCCCGAGGCGCTGTGGAACGGTGTGCTGCAGGGATTCACCGACGCCTACCGGGACCTGATCGATCCCTCCAACTACCAGCTGATCTCACCTCAGACGATGTCCGATGTGCTGGGGCCGCTGCTGAACTCGGCGACCGCGGCGTTCAACCTCGACGGGTCGTGGGAGGACATCACGAGTTATCTGTCGACCTTCCTCTCCGGCGCCGCGAACTGGTTCACCGAAGGCTTCCAGGAGCTGTCGCTGATCCACACCGGGCTGCCGCCCATCGACATGGGCAGCACTCTGCTCTTCACGCTGCCCCAGGTCGCCTGGAATCTATTCGAAACCCAGATGGCGGCCGGCGACCCGCTGGCCGCCATCGGCGAACCGCTGGCGGCGCTGATCGGCCTGGCGCCGCTCATGCTTGTGGGGGCGGTGATCTAGGGCCCAACGGTGCTGAGGAGCTGGCCTGCGTGTGTTATCCACAGGCTCACCCGTGATCCGAATGGCCGCGACCGATCCGGCGGTAGGCTGCCGGCATGGAGCCGGGCAACCTGGAGGCACGCGTTGCCGCACTGGAAATTCAGGTGCGCGACCTTGACGGCCGGGTGCGCGGAAGCGAGCGTGACGCCGCGGCCGCACGCGTCCTCGCCGGCGCCGCCGATCGGGACGTGAGCGAGATCCGCGGCGAACTGCGGGATTTTCGGCGGGCCACCATCGCGAGCTTCAATGTCCTCCGCGAAGACATGAACGCCCGTTTCGCCCAGGTCGACAACGGATTCATGGAGATGCGCGGAAGGTTCGACGCCACCGCGGCCCGCCAACAGCACATTGTCGAACTCATCCAGGGCCTGATCGGCGAGCAGGGCGGCACCAGCTAGGCCCTGCGGAAGCCCAGCTCTCCCCTGCATTACGCCCTCGCCTATAGCCCACAAAAGGCACGGTCGGCCGGGCCCCGTGTGGGGACCCGGCGACCGTGTCGAGGGGTGTTGGGTCGAGGGTGTTGGCTAGCCGGGGTTGCCCGGGTTGCCGGGGTTGCCGTCAGGCCCAACCGGGTCGCCGGCGCCTCCGGCACCACCGGAGCCGGCAGCACCACCGGCACCGCCTGCGCCCGCCGAACCCGCAGCGCCGTTACCGGCCCCGCCCTGCCCGGCAGTGCCCGCCGCGCCACCGGCCGCACCATTGCCGCCGTTGCCGCCGTCGCCGCCCGCCAGGCCGGCGCCGGTGTCGGGGTTGATGCCACCGGCGCCGCCACCGCCGCCGCCACCGCCCTTACCGCCCGCGCCGCCGTTACCGGCGTTACCTCCGACACCGTTCTCCGAGCTGCCACCGTTGCCGCCCTTGCCGCCGATGGCCGCGTCACTGCCATCGCCGCCGTCACCGCCGGCCGTCTTGCCGGGGGCACCGGTGAGCGGGTTGTTGCCGGTCGAACCTTCGGCGCCGTTCACGCCGTCGGCGCCCTTGCCTCCATCGCCACCGTTGCCGCCGTTGACATCACCGGCGCCGTTGCCACCATTACCGCCGGCGCCGGCCGTGCCGGCGGTCCCGTCGGTGCCGGCACCCGCGTAGCCGCCGTTGCCGCCGTTGCCGCCGTGGCTGGGCCCGATGCTCAAGGTGTTGGTCGGGGTTTCGACACCACCGCTGTTGCCGCCGTTACCTCCGTTACCGCCGTCGCTGCCGACGTTGCCCATGTTGCCGTTGCCGCCGGCGCCCCCGTTGCCGCCCGAGGCGGTGCCGTTCCCGCCGTCGCCACCGGAACCAGCAGCACCACCTGGGGCACCGTTGCCGGCGCCACCGGAACCGCCCGTACCGCCGTTGCCGCCGACGCTGACCACACCGGGGCCGGTCGCGCCGTCAGCACCGTTACCGCCTTGGCCACCCGCACCGCCAGCACCAGTACCACCGGTCAGCATGTTGGTGCTGGTCTGACCGCCGCCGCCGCCGGCGCCACCGTTGCCGCCGATACTCCAGATCACGCCGTCGGCGTCCTTCCAGCCGGTCGCCACGCCACCGTCGGCGCCGTTGCCGCCGGCACCGCCGTTGACGGCGTTGGCGCCGTTGCCGCCGCCGCCACCGTCGCCGCCCTTGTAGGTGCCTGTGCCACCGGCCCCGCCGTCGGTGCTGGCCCCGGCGGTCTGGCCGTTCCCGCCGCCGCCGCCGTAGCCGCCTCGGCCGCCGATGGTCTGGATGGTGTTGTCGGTGGTAGCGCCGTTGCCGCCGACGCCGGCCTGGCCGGCGTCTCCGCCGCGCCCGCCTTCCAGTTCACCGCCGTAGCCGCCCTGGCCGCCGGAGCCGCCGTTGCCGGCGGTGCCGGTGACCCCGATCGCGCCGGTGGCATCGCCGCCGACGCCGCCATTGCCGCCGTGCCCGCCGATACCCGTGGCGCCCTCGGTGGTGGCGGAGTTGCCCAGGCCGTATCCGCCGCTGCCACCCCAGCCGCCGGCGTTGCCGCCGTTGATGCCGGAGCCGCCGTTGCCGCTGTTGCCGCCGTCGCCACCGGTGTACCCGGCGCCGCCGTCACCACCGACGCCGCCCTCGCCGCCGCTGCCGATGAAGTGGCCGCCGGCGTCGGTGGCCGCCTCGCCGCCGGCGCCGCCATTGCCGCCGTGACCGCCGTCGCCGGCCTGGCCGGCGCTGCCGTAGAGCGGGGCGCCGTAGAAGTGGGAACCGCGGGCACCGCCCAGGCCGCCCACACCGCCGCGGCCACCGACGCCGCCGGCCAGTCCGTTGGTGCCATCGTTCGTGCCGTTACCACCGTCGCCGGCCGCGCCGCCGGCGCCGCCCTTGCCACCGTTGCCGAGCAGGTAGCCGCTGACCCCGCCGGCGCCACCGTTGCCGCCTTGGCCCCCGCTCATGCCGGTGCCGCTGACATTCTGGGTGCCGTCCATGCCGGTGCCGCCGGTGCCGCCGGTGCCGCCGTTGCCGAATATCCAGGCCATCGCGGCACCGCCGTCGCCGCCGGAGCCGCCGAAGCCGCCCGCCACAGTCGCCGCGCCGCCGGCTCCGCCGTCGCCGCCGTGGCCCATCCAGACCCCGCCGATACCACCGTCGCCACCTACCGCACCCGCACCGCCGGCACCACCATCGCCACCATTGCCGAAGCCGATCGCGTTACCGCCGTTGCCGCCGGCCACCCCGGCCACATCACTGGACCAGCCCGCGCCACCATCGCCGAACCACAGCCCACCGTTGCCACCATCGGGGTTCTCCGCGGTGCCATCGATACCGTCACCGATCAGGTATCGCCCGGAAATGGTGTTGATGGCGCCGTTGACCATCTCCCCGAGCGGATTGTTGATCCAGAACTCGGTCACCATGTGCAACGGACTGTAGAACGCCTGATCAAACAGCGTGGCCAGGTTGAAGTCGCCCATCAAACCCGACAGGTCGAACGCATCAGCCGAGCCCGAGACATCGACATCAGCGGTCGGGACCAACCAATCGAAACTGAACAGATCCTCAAAATCAGCCGAAGCGGCCGGCGCCGGCGCCAACGGTGTCATACCGAACGCCAAAAACGCCGCCACGGCACTGCCGGTGCCAATCATGCGGTTGCGGTAACTCATGTGTGAATACCTCTCGTGTGAAAAGTCTGGTTTGGGAAGGGTTTTAGGGGATCTACGCCTGACGCGAGTTACAGACCCAGCAAGTCACCGAACCAGTCGGTAGCCGCGGCACCACCGGCTCCACCGTCATCGAGGTCGTTGATCACCGGCAGGTCGGTGCCGGCCAGCGGTGGGGTAACCGGCACCGCGCCCTTGCCGTCCCAACCCGAGCCCAGCAGTGCACCGATGGTCTGGCCCAGGCCCAGCATCGCGCCGAGCGGGCCGACCGCATTGCTACCGATGTTCAGGCTGCCGATCACCGGGGCACCGGTGAGCTCGATGCCGACGCTGTTGAGGATCGAGCCACCCACCGCGGGCGTCTCCGCGACGACCTCGCCGTTGGCGCCAAGCACCTGGTAGGGGTCGATGGCCACATGCCCGGCGGTCAGCCATCCACCGAACGCGATGTCCAAATGACCGATCCCCATACCGTCGGGCAGGTAGTCACCGGCCACCTCATTGATCATCGGCAGCAGGCTGTCCAAGTTGAGCGTGGCACCGTTGAACGAGGCCCCGACCATGTTGGCCAGGGTGTCACCGACGTTGTCGCCGTCATTGATGCTGTTGAGCAAGCCAACCCACGGCGCGATCCACGGCCCCAGCGAGCCCATGATCAGTCCACTCAGCGGCGAGGACAGGAAGTGGATGATTGGGACCATTTCCGCCGGGAACATCCCGCCCATGAGCGACGACAACGGCCCGGCGAACAGGTCATACCAGCCCAACGCAAACGTCGAGGAGTCGCCGGCCGCCAGAGTGTGGCTCATCACAATCTCGAGCGTTTCCTGACTGGGGTTGCTCAGCGTGTACCCGGTCAGCAGCGCATCCAGGTTGTGGCGCATCTGCTCGGTGACCGCGGTGATGTTCGCCGGGTCATCCATCAGCTGCTGGGTGTACTCGCTCTGGTTGGCGAAGAACTGCTGAAACGCCACACCCGGCGCCAGGTAGTAGTTGTTCAGCATCTGGGACAGGTTCTGCGAGGCCGCGTTGAACACCTCGTCCCACGCGCTGCTCGCAGTCAGCGCCACATCGCGCACCGCGCCGATCTCGAGCAGCGGTGCGACGACCGGGGTGGCCGCGATCAGGCCAGCGCCCACGATCGCGACACCTGCGGTGGCGTAGGGGCGGATTGTTGCGCGCAAGGGATATCTCCTCATGGTTGTGGCGAGAACAGGTGTGGGTTTTGCGTTAGCTGACGTGCTGAGGGGAAGGCGAGGCTTACCAGAATTTTCTCAGACAAATGCAGGTATTCGTCGGTACCGGGCGCCAACAGGATGCGAATCCGCAGTAATGACACTGCATCTCATTCAACACGGCTCAAAGCTAACCGTCATTTTTCTGTGAAGTTAGGACGTTCTTTCGCAGGTTTGGATTATCGTCGGCGCCATGGTTCCCACAGCCCGCTTGGTGCGTCAGCGCGCCGGGGTACAGGTCTACGAGTATCCGATCGATCCCCATCTGCCGCCGGTGGTGGTGGCCCGGGTGGGAAAGGAACGACTGTCCCAGCACGGCCAGATCCACAACTTCCCGGCCATCTGGTGCGATCGAGCGACCGGAGTGGTCTACGTGGTCGCGATGGGCGCCACCGTCGGTCCAGAGGCGGTGGAATGCACCGACGACGGCATCGCGGTGTTCTTCGACCCAGCCGCGATCGGCGACGAGGGCGCGTCGCCATGGCTCTCCTGGCGCTCCCATCCCCTGCTCTGCCTGTTCCTGCATGAGCACGAAGACGGTCTGCTGCGAGTAGAACTGCCCGCCGCCGATCATCCGATATTCTTCCGCATCCTTGATGCGATGAAATGTGAACTCGCGCAACGACAAGACGGAAACCGCGAAGCGGTGTCGGCCCTGCTGACCCTGCTGCTGGTCAAGCTCAGCCGACTTGCCGCCGACACGGTCGGCGGCCTACGCCACGAAGACGAACCCCTACTGGCCGAGGTGTTCGCGACCATCGACCGGCGTTTCACCGAGCCACTCTCGCTGCGCGAAGTGGCGCGCGAAGTGTCGGTATCAGCGGGGCATCTCACGACCGTGGTGCGCCGCCGCACCGGACGCACGGTCCTGGAGTGGATCAGCCAACGTCGGATGGGCGAAGCGCGCCGCCTGCTGACCGACACCCGACTGCCGATCACCGAAATTGGGCAACGGGTCGGACTGCCGGATGCGGCCTATTTCACCAGGCAGTTCCGCCAAACGCACGGTGTTTCACCCAGCCAGTGGCGGAAATCCCCCCCACCCCCCATTTGACGGTCGGTGACCCCTACCATCAGCTGACGGCGCGGGCGGAACGCACCGCCTGCTCACACACCGCCCGCGGAATGTCCTCGCCACCCGTTCCGCTCTGACACCCGATGCCGATACGCACCGCGCGATCGACCACGACCGCCCAGTCGACGTGGTGGCCGTCGCGCACCTCCCGATAGGTCACGGCGGGCCGTCCTGCGCTGGCGCCCGCCGGATCGAAACCAGTGAACACTCCGGGCGTCTCGGCGTCAGCGCGTTGCAGTGCTCGCTGCAACGGTTCTGCGATGGCGGCCAGGGTATCTCCGGCAGCCGGCGCTTGGGTGACGTGCAACACCAGCTGCGGGTCGCCAGGCGACACCACCTCCACCCGCACCGATCCTGGCCCGTCAGTCACCCGTCGGGTCGCCCAATCCGCCGGAACCTGCACCGCTACATGGCCTTCCACCAAGTAGGTCAAGGGATTCTCGGTGTCCGACCGAGCGTCGTGACCTGCCAGGAGGGCCAGCGTCACCACGCCGCCGACCACGACGGCCGGGGCCAACCGCGGCCGGAGACCGACGGGTGCGGGATCGGCGACCGGCGTACTGGCAGCACGGCGGATCGGCGGCAGCCGATCGACCACGCTCGCCCGCACCTCCGGCCGCAGCCGCTCCTCGATCAGCGCGGCCAGCGCCGCGGCCCCGCCGATTCCGGCCGGTGCGTCGATCACGACCGCTCCGGGATGGCCCCGAACCACCGCACGTATCCGGTGCGCCACCGCGTCGGCGACCTCCTCGGGGGTACCGATGCGCGGCTGGGCGACGACGTCAGCGCTGTCGGCGTCGGTGACGGCCACCAGGCCGGCCCCGATCTCCACGACGACCGCGGCGCGGTGCACCGTTGCTCGCGATCGGGTGACGACCTCGCCGGCCAGCTCTCGCGCCGCCGCGGCGAGCAGTTGCACCCTTCGAACCGGCCACCACGACGGGTGGATGAGCTCGACCGACCCACCAGGCAGCGAGCAGTTCAGCACCTCGCGCAGTAGCTCGGGCACCGCGACCGGTTGCCCATCGACCAGGCCGACCGGGTCATCGATCCACTCCAGCGCCGCTGCAGCGTCGGCCGATTCAGCCCCGCCGCAACACAATCGGCGGATGGTTGCGGGGCCCGCCTCGATCACTGCACGATGCGATGCACTCATGGCTCCCAAGCCACCTGGATAAGCCGCTCGCCGTCGGACCGGGTGACCAGGGTGCCGCGCCCGGGCGGCAGCGGTGTTGGGCGAACCGAACCCCACGGGGCGTCCGCGGCGCTGCCGGAAGAGCCGCTCATCATCAGCGTCATCGCGCCCAGATCGGTCAGCGCGGTCAGCAACGGTTCGTACATCGACCGGGCCGCTCCCCCGCTGCGACAGGCCACAATCAGGTGCAGCCCGAGATCTCCGGCGTGCGGCAGGTATTCCAGCAATGGTGTCAGCGGATTCCCGGTGCTGGTGGCCACCAGGTCGTGGTCATCGACCACCACGTACAACTGCGGGCCAGACCACCACGCCCTGGCGTGCAGCTGTTGCGGGCCGAGGTCGGCGCCGGGCATCCGCCTCGCCAGCTGGTCGATCAGGCCCGGCAGCAGCGTTGCCAGCGCGGGCCTCGACAGCGCATAACCGGCTAAGTGCCCGGTCGGTACGACGTCCAGCAGGCCGCGCCGGTAGTCGACCACCAGCAGCTGAGCCTGCCCGTCGGGGTGGCACCGCACCAGCTCCCGGCATAGCGTTCGCAGCACGGAGGTCTTGCCGCACTCGCTGCCGCCCACGATGAGCAGATGCGGTTGGCGACTGAAATCGATAGGAACAAAGTCGAATCCACGTTCGTCGATGCCCAGAACCGGCAGGCCAGCGGGAGCGGCGGCAAGTTCGTCCCGGTCGACGACGGTCGGCAGCAGCCGGATCGGCGGCGCGACGGCACCATCGGGGTGGTACATCGGTTCCCAGCCTTGCGGGCGGGCCAGCAGCATGTGCATGCCGTCGTGGGTCAGGCCGCGTCCGGGCCGACCCTGCGGCACCCGCTGGGCCTGGCGACGGTCCAGTTCGGATTCGGCCGGCTCCCCCAGCCTCAGCTCGATACGGGTGCCGATCAGGTCCCGCAAGGCGGGCCGCACCTCGGCCCACCGCGACGCGGCCAGCATCACGTGCACACCAAAGGACAGGCCACGGGCGGCCAGCGCGACAATCCTGGCCTCCACCTCGAATTCGCGGCACAGGGCGGACCATCCGTCGATCGCCAGGAAGATGTCCGGGGCCAGGCGTTCGCCGTCCGCGATGTGGTCGGCTCGCTGAGCTTCGCGGCGCGCCACGATGGCCTCCACCTCGGCGACCACCCGCCGGACCAGGTCCGGTTGCCCAACGCCGGCGACCGCACCGACGTGTGGCAGCGTTCGGATCGCCGAGAGCGTCCCGCCGCCGAAATCCAAGCAGTAGAACGCGACCCGGGTCGCATCGTGGGTGGCGCACAACGCGGCGATCAGGGTGTACAACGCGGTCGACTTGCCCGATTGCGGGGCACCCACGACGGCGACATGGCCGGCAGCGCCGTCCAACCGAATCGCCAGGGTGGTCCGACGCTGCTCGAAGGGCCGATCGACGACGCCGATCGGGACCATCAGATCCGCGTAGTCGGCGTCGAGGAGTGATCCCAGTATTGGGGAATCTCCCAGGGGCGCCAGCCATATCTGTCGTGCTGCCGGACCGTGCCCGGACAATCGTTGCAGCATTGCCTGCAGCACGGTGCGCCCGCCCGGATCGGCCCCTTCCCGGATCGGGCCGAGTGGCATGGCGGTGAACGGGCGTACCGCGACCGGATCCGCCCGCGCTGGAGGGCAGATCCCGGATACGAAGGCCGTCTGGAATCTCTGGACTGTGCCGTCGGCGGTCCGCAAGAGCCCCGTGCCGGGGATGTTGGGCAGTTCATGAGCATCGTTGGTGCCCAGCACGATCCGGGATTCGGCGGCCGACATCGTCTTGAGGCACACCCGGTAGGACAGGTGCGATTCCAGACCGCGGAGCCGGCCCTCTTCGAGCCGCTGGCTGGCCAACAGCAGATGCATTCCCAGTGATCGCCCCAGCCGGGCGATGGCGACAAAGGTGTCGAGGAGATCGGGATGCTGGTGGAGCAGTTCGGAGAATTCGTCGACGATGACCAGCAGCGCAGGCAGGGGCGGTAGCTGCGGCTGCGTGGTTCGTGCCTGCCGATATCCGGCGATGCCGGGCGCCCCGACGGCGCGCAGCTGTTGCTGGCGCCGCTGCATCTCGCCGGCTAACGCGTCGCGCATCCGTTCCACCAGCGATGCCTCCTCAGCGAGGTTGGTGATGACCGCACAGACATGCATGGTCTGCTCGAAGCCGAGAAAGGTTGCACCGCCTTTGAAATCGACCAGTACCAGATTCAGGTCCGCCGGTGAATGCCGCGCGGTCATGCCCAGCACCAGGGTGCGCAAGAACTCCGATTTACCCGAGCCGGTGGCGCCGACACACAGTCCGTGCGGCCCACTTCCCCGCTCGGCGGCCTCTTTGATGTCCAGCCGTACCGGCTCTCCGCTCGCATCGGTGCCGATCGGGACGCACAATGGCTGCGCCGAGGCGCGTGCCCATTCCGCCGGGGCGTCGAAGCGGTCGATGTCACCGATGCCCAGCAGATGAGCCCACGCCACGCTCCCGGAGCCGACGGGCCGGTGCGCGGCCAGACGCCGCGCACATACCACCGCGTCGGCAGCGGTCAGAAAGTCCGGTCGGCCAAGGTGGCCATTGGCGTCACGCAGCATCGTCGCCGTCACGTGCAGGACGCGTACCTCGCCTCGGGCGCCCAGCTCGGCCACCTGAAGACCGCTCGTGTCGTCCCTGACCACCACCACCCGACGACCGGTCAGACTGGTTTCGGCGGCGGTCAGGTCGGGGTAGGCCAGGCGCACTGGTCCACCGGCATCGGCGCCCGACGGATGCTGATGGTGCGGAAGCCATTTCAGCCAATCCCAGTCGCCGCGGTGCCGGCCGTCCACGGCCGCGATCAGCAGCGCATCGGGGCCGTGCAGCACGGCGAGCTGACAGATCAGCGCGCGCAGCAGACCGCGTGCCCGCTCGGTGTCGCCGTCGAGGCGCAGCGGCGACGGTCCCAGCACCATCAGCGCGACCGGTACGTCGGGCACCGCAGCGTGGGCGTCCAGGAAACGGCGCAACGCTGCGTCGGTGACCGGATCGACCCGTCGCACCGGGTCGCGCGATGGTGCCACCAGTCGACTGGCCGGCGCGGCCGGGCCGATCCCGACTCGCACCGAGCCGAACCCGGGGTCGTCAAGCTGGCGCTCCCCCGTGCGGGGCCCGCCGGCCAACACCCAAAGGACTTCCGGCTCTGGGTGCGACCACAACGCCCAGGCGCGCTGGGCTGCAGCGTTGTCTGCCACGGACTTCCGCAATCCCACGAGATAAGCCAGGTAGTTCTCGCGGTCGTCGTCGATGTCGTTGCCACGTCCATGGTTTCGCCCGGCGAATGCGGCAGCCACCGCCGAGGTGAGCATCATCAGCGGGAACAACGCGAACACCGGGCTGCGCGCGGCCGGGGAGCCCGAGCGGTAAGCGACGGCGGTTACGGCGAGCATCCCCACCGCCATAACGGCGGGCAGCAACCGGGTCAGAATCATCCGCGGCCCGGACTCCGGAACCGATGGTGGTGCAGCGACGGCGATTTCGTCCCGCGATGGCGGCGGCGGCGGGAGCGCGGTCGGCACGGGACCGGTCATCGGCACACCGTAGGCAGCGCCGACTCCACCGACAAGTCAGCTGTGGATAGCCGAAGACGTCTCGGCTGCCGGGCCAGTAGCGTGCGAGCAACGAAGCCGAAAGGAGAACAGGACGTGTCGAATCCGGATTCCGGCCTGCGTCGGGTCGCAGTACACGCCGGTAACGCGCACGCTGATCTGACGCTACCGTCCGGCGTGCCGGTGGCGACTCTGATCCCGGCCGTCGTAGAGCTGATGCCGCATCGGGCCAGCCCGGACTCGCTGCGCCCCTATCGGCTCTCCGAACCGGGACGAGCTGCGCTCGACGGCACGAAAACCCTGTCTCAGCAAAGCATCCGCGACGGCTCCACCTTGGTCTTGACCCACGCCGAATGCCCGGCCCCGCAGGTATCGTTCGACGATCCCGCCGAACAGGTGGCGGCCGTGGTGCGAACCATCGAGCGCCCGTGGAATCCGGCGGCGCGCCGGCTGGGCGCCGGGCTGACCGCGTCCGGGCTGGCCGGCGTCGCCGGCTTCGTGGCGATTCCGGGCGGTCCCGGCGCCCCGAACGCGCTGTTGGCGGTCGCGGCCACCGGCGCGGTCGCCCTGATGACCGTCCCACCGAGTGGCTGCAACGGGCAGGTGCGTACGACGTTGTGCTGCCTGGCCGGATTGGCGGTACTGGGCGCGGTCGCGGGAATGGCCGTCGCGGTGACCGGGATTGAACTGTCCCGGGTGGGAGCCGCGGCGGTTGTCGCCGGAGTCGGCATGATCCGCGTCGCCGGCCGAGTGGCGGCCGCGGCGACCGGGCTGTTCCGCCGAGGGCAATCGGTGCCGTCGCAGGTCGGCAAGACGCACGACTTGCTGACCGGATTGGTTGCCGCGGCTGCGGCATTGGCGGCTCTGGGAGCCGCCGCGGTGGTCGTCGGGGCACCGGTTGCCGAGGCGCCCCACCTGGTCGGTGCGGTGTTCGCGGCGACGGCCGGCATGGCGCTGGCACTGCGCGCCCGCTCGCACACCGATGGCGTGCAGATCGCGGCGCTGATCGCCGGCGGTACCGCCACATTGGCGATCGGCCTGCTCGGCGCGGCGAGCAACGCGACGGTGCAATGGCCGGCGGTGCTGGCCGTGGTGCTGGTCGCGGCGGCGCTCGGCCTGGGCTTCGCGGCTCCGACCACATCCCCACTGATCCGGCGCAGCGCCGAGATCCTCGAGGGCCTTGCCCTCGGCTCGTTGGCGCCGCTGGCGTGCTGGCTGTGCGGGTTCTACAGCGCTGCCCGCGGATTGAATCTGGGCTGACCCGTGCGGCGTACCCGGATCGCGCGGTTGGCGGCGGTCGCCATGATCGCGGCGTCACCGTGCGCACCGCCGGCGAACGCGGTCGCACCGCCCCCGGTCGACCACACCCGATTGCCCGCGCCTGCGCCGGCCGCGCCGGCACACCCCACGGTGCAGCGCGAGGTGTGCACGGTGGGCACACTGAGGCCCAATGGGACCCCGACCCAGCTCGACGGGCTGGACCTGGCCGCGGCCTGGGCACTCACCCGCGGCGCCGGACAACGGGTTGCGGTGATCGACACCGGTGTCGCGCCGCACCGGCGGCTGCCCGGATTGACCGGTGGCGGCGACTACGTCTCCACCGGCGACGGCACCCGGGATTGCGACGGGCACGGCACACTGGTCGCCGGAATCATCGCGGCCGCACCGGATCCCTTGACCGACCGGTTCAGTGGCGTGGCGCCGTTGGCCACCGTGATCGGCATTCGGGCATCCAGCGCACGGTTCGCCGCCATCGGCGACGCTGCCGGTATCGGCGATGTCGATACCCTGGCCAAGGCGGTGCGTACCGCGGCCGACCTGGGCGCGTCGGTGATCAACATCTCCACGGTGGCCTGCCGGCCCGCACGTACCGGACTCGACGACCGAGCGCTGGGCGCCGCCCTGGCGTACGCGGTCGAGGTCAAGAACAGCGTCGTCGTCGCGGCAGCGGGCAACACGGACGAGGGTTGCGGCGCCGAGGGAACCATGATCGTCACGCCGGCCTGGTACGACGACTACGTGCTGACCGTCGGCTCGGTGGATGCCCGCGGCGTCGCCTCAGCGTTCACCCTGCCCGGACCGTGGGTCGACGTGGCAGCACCCGGCGAAGCGGTGCTCTCGTTGAGCACCGTCGGCGATGCGATGGCCGACACCCTCGACGGCTCGCCGTTGCGCGGCACCAGCTTCGCCGCGCCGGTGGTCAGCGGGCTGGCGGCGCTGATCCGCTCACGGTTCCCGCACTGGACGCCACGCCAGGTGACGGACCGGATCAAGGCCACCGCCCACCACCCGCCGGGCGGGCGTGATGATGTTGTCGGCGCCGGTGTGGTGGACGTGTTGGCGGCGCTCACCTTTGACGTGGCCACCTCGGCTGAGCCGCACCGGCCCGCCCCACCTCTGCCCCGCCCTGCCCCGGACCTCGAACCCGCAGCCGAAGCCACGCCCCCCGGACTGCGCACCGCGATCGTCGGCACCGCGGTCCTATTGGCGTTGCTCCTGACAGCCGTCACCGGTCGGGCACTATTGGGCCGGGCGCCGCATCGCGGCCCAGCAGCGCTTGGTCCCGACTGAGCCGGGGCCCGGCCGGCAACCCAGCCAACAGCGGCCACGGCACCCCGGCGGCCACCGCGGGCAGCCCCAGCCTGCGCGCCGCATCGTTGTCGTCAACGGTGAACCGCACCCCGCTCTCGGCGATCAGATAACCGACACCGCGGGCGTGACCGGAGGTGTCGGCCGCGCGCACGTAGGCACTGCGCCCCGGCGGCAGGTAGACCCCGTCCAAGGCGGGGCCCGGCCCGTCCGCCTGGGCCAGCACGGTCGGCGACTCCTCAGCCGGTAGACGCACCCCGCTCGACAGGGTGACCCCGGCCGGGTCGTCGGCGCGCCAGTGCACGCACAGCGTGGCCGGGGCCAAGCCCACCATGGAGAACGCCTTGCGAAGGCCGGCCGGCGGGGCTTCGGGGACCGCGTTGAGCAACAATGCCGAGACCCGTCTCGGCACGGCGGAGTCCAGCAGCGGGTCAGCAGGGTCGACCGGAACCCGCCGTCCGTCGAAGAGCAGAAAGGTTGCCCCGGATTCGGAGCTGACCGGTATCGCCTGCTGCGGGTCGAAGTTGCCGGGCTGCAGCGGGTCGGCACCGACCATAAGGACAGTGCCACCGGAGTCCTCGCACAACGACCACGTCACAGCGTCCGGCAGTGGCGCCCCGAGCACGCCCGGCGCACCCGGGATGCCCAGCGGCGGCCCACGCCGAGCCCGGCCGAGCGCATTGCCGTCCACCGGCCGCGGGTCGGCCGCCCCGGTGATCAGCCGCGCCGAGGCGAGGTTGTAGACCGGATGCACCGTGTCGCCGATTCGGACGTAGAGCGCCCCGGTCGCGCGGTCCAGCACGATCGGCGCATCACCCAGGACCGGCTGTGGTCGTAGGACGGCCAGCATCACCGCGCCGACGGCCACCACCATGCTCAATAGCCACCCCAGGGTCAGGGCGCTTCGACCGGGGACTGGGCCGCCCGTGACCTGTCCGCACCGCAGCGCCCGTTCCATCCGGCGAGACAGGAAGCGGTGTGCGCTGAGCTGAAGCTGCGTCGTCGATCGCCCGGCCATATCGGCCACAGGGTATTCGTGAGACCGGCGCGGCCGTACTCGGCCATCCACAGTCCCGTCGGTATCGAATTCGGGCTTCGGTACCATTTCGGGTATGCGTTTTGTTCAGCTGAGCAGCATTTTTTCCGCGACATTGATGGCAGGCGCACTGCTGACGCTTCCGGCCGTAGCGCCGAGCCTCGCCCCGGTGGCGACCGCCTACGACTGCCCGGACGTCGAGGTCATCTTCGCCCGCGGCACGAGCGAGCCGCCGGGCGTCGGCCGGGTCGGCCGGGCTCTGATCGACTCGCTGCGTCAGCAGACCTCCAAGAAGGTCGACGAGTACGCGGTCAACTACCCCGCTGGCCGGCTGCAGCTGGGTGGCGGCGACGGCGCCAACGACGTGATCAAGCGGGTCAAAGCAGCGGCCGAAGTCTGCCCGGACACCCAACTGGTGCTGGGCGGCTACTCGCAGGGCGCCTCGGTCATCGACATCGTGACCGGCACCCAGGTCGGCGGCATCACCTGGGGCAACCAGCTGCCGGCTCAGTACGCCGACCAGGTGGTGGCGGTGACCACGTTCGGTAATCCTGCCGACCGCACCGGCGGACCGATCAGCGTGCAGAGCGCCCTGTTCGGCTCCAAGGCTCTCGACCTATGCAACCCCGGTGACCCGATCTGCCACGAGGGCCCCGGCAACGAATGGACCGATCACACCGACGGCTACATCCCGGCGCTGACCAGCCAAGCGGCGAACTTCATCGCCGGTAGGCTGCGGGCTGCCGGACCGGCGCCGACACTGGAGCCGTGATCGGGCCCACCCCGTTTTAGTTAGCTGATCAAGGCTTATTTTCGCTACTATCGTTCACCATGAAGGCATTCCGCATTCTGGCGGCAGGAGCCGCTGCCGCAGCGCTGCTGATGGACCCCACCGCGTCATCGATGCCGACAGCCTCGGCTGACGGTTGCCCCGACGTCGAGGTGGTGTTCGCCCGCGGCACCAGCGAGCCGCCGGGCCTGGGTCGGGTCGGCGACGGCCTGGTCAGCGCCCTGCGGAACCAGACGTCCCGATCGGTCGGCGCCTACGCGGTCAACTACCCGGCCAGCTATGACTTCGGTCGGGCAGCCGACGGCGCCAACGACGCCAGCGGCCACATCATGTGGATGGTGGAGAACTGCCCGGGCACCCGCCTGGTCCTCGGCGGCTACTCGCAGGGCGCGGCGATCATCGACATCGTGGCCGCGGCACCGGTGCCCGGCTTCGGCTTCACCGCGCCGCTGCCGCCCGAGGCCGCCGATCACGTCGCGGCGATCGCGGTGTTCGGCAATCCGTCGAACAAGATCGGGCAGCCGCTGACCAACAGTCCGGCCTACGGATTCAAAACGATCGACCTGTGCACCGATGGCGACCCGGTCTGCTCCCCGGGGCGCATCTTCTCCGCGCACTCCGGCTACACACCGGGCATGACCAATCAGGCCGCCTCGTTCGTCGCCGGCCTGTTGTAGCCCGGTTGCCTCGAGTGTGCGGTTTGGTCGCTGAAAACGCGCTTCCGCGACCCAAACTGCACACTCGGCGCATCGCCCTCAGCTGGGCTTGCGCAGATCCCGGGTGATGATGGTGCGCGCCGCCAGCTGGTCGTCCGGCGGGTAGTCGACACCGACCAGCGTCAGCCCACGGGCCGGCGCGGCGGTGAAATCACTGGATCGGCGCTGCGCGTTGAGCAGATCGGCGCACCACGCGGGATCACGCCGATGCTCACCGACCGCCAGCACCGCCCCGACCAGGGAGCGCACCATCGACCAGCAGAACGCGTCGGCGCTGACGTGCGCGGTGACCAGATCACCGTCGCGGACCCAGTCCAGGCGCTGCAGGTCGCGAATGGTGGTCGCACCCTCGCGATGGCGGCAGAAGGCAGCAAAGTCATGCAGCCCCACCAGATTTCGGGAGGCCTCGGCCATCGCATTGACGTCCAGCGGACGCGACCACGCGGTGATGTAGCGGGCCTGCTGCGGCACCACCCCGTACGGCGCGGTCGACAACCGATAGGCGTAGTGGCGCCGCAGCGCCGAGAACCGAGCGTCGAAGTCAGCGACCGTGCGCTGCACCCGCAGCACCCTGACGTCGACCGGCAGGAAGCGCGCCAACCTCCTGGTGAGCGCCAGGAACTCCGGCTCACCTTCACGGCGGGTACGCGAGTACGCATGCCGCAGCGCGGGAACCGGAACGTCGACGTGAGCCACCTGTCCGGTGGCGTGCACACCGGTATCGGTGCGTCCAGCCGCGAACAACCGCACCGGAGTGCGGAACACCGTCGTCAGAGCCTCGTCGAGAACTCCGGCGACCGTGCGCTGTCCCGCCTGAACCGCCCAGCCGGCGAATTCCGTGCCGTCGTAGGCGATGTCGAACCGAAGCCGGACGACTTCGGCCGTACCGTCAGGACTCGTCGGTACCCTCGGCCGCATCGGTGGCCTCGGGAGCTTCAGTGGCCTCTGGCGCTTCAGCCTCGACGGCCTCGACCTTGGCGGGCTTCTCGGCCTTCTCGGCCTTCTCGGTCTTGGGGGCAGCCTTCTCCGCCTTGGCCGCGGCGCGGCGAGCGCGGTCAGCCTCCGACGTCACGGTCTTCTCCCGAACCAGCTCGATCACGGCCATCGGGGCGTTGTCACCCTGACGCGGCTCGACCTTGATGATGCGGGTGTAGCCACCGTTGCGGTCCGCGAAGTGCGGGGCGATCTCGGCGAACAGCGAGTGCACCACGTCCTTGTCGCGGATCTTCTTGAGCACCTCACGCCGGTTGTGCAGCGTGCCCTTCTTGGCGTGGGTGATCAGCTTCTCGGCGTACGGCCGCAATGCCCGCGCCTTCGGCTCGGTCGTCTTGATCCGGCCGTGAGTGAACAGCGAGGTGGCCAGGTTGGCCAGCAGCGCCTTCTGGTGCGAGGACTTTCCGCCGAGGCGGGGGCCCTTAGTGGGCTTGGGCATTGCGACTTCTCCTAAATGGGGCCGGCCCCCGTATCAGGTAGGGCCGGGACGGAATTCTTTTAGAGCTGCTCGGTTTCGGCGTAGTCCTGCTCGTCATAACCGGCGTCGGCCGACCAGGTGCCAGTGGCAACGTCGTAGCCCGCCACCTGCGACGGGTCGAAGCTGGCCGGGCTGTCCTTGAGCGACAGGCCGAGCTGGTGCAGCTTGACCTTGACCTCGTCGATGGACTTCTGCCCGAAGTTGCGGATGTCGAGCAGGTCGGACTCGGTGCGAGCGACCAACTCCCCGACCGTGTGCACACCCTCGCGCTTGAGGCAGTTGTAGGACCGCACGGTCAGGTCCAGGTCGTCGATCGGCAGCGCGAACGAGGCGATGTGGTCTGCCTCGGCCGGCGACGGGCCGATCTCGATGCCCTCGGCCTCGACGTTGAGTTCCCGTGCCAGACCGAACAGCTCAACCAAGGTCTTACCGGCCGAGGCCAGCGCGTCCCGCGGGCTGATGGAGTTCTTGGTCTCCACGTCCAGCACCAGCTTGTCGAAGTCGGTGCGCTGCTCGACACGGGTCGCCTCGACCTTGTAGGTCACCTTGAGCACCGGCGAGTAGATCGAGTCAACCGGAATGCGACCGATCTCGGCACCCGACACCTTGTTCTGCACGGCCGGGACGTAACCGCGACCGCGCTCGACGATCAACTCGACCTCGAGCTTGCCCTTGTCGTTCAGGGTCGCGATGTGCATGTCGGGGTTGTGCACCGTCACGCCGGCCGGCGGAACGATGTCACCCGCGGTGACCGCACCCGGGCCCTGCTTGCGCAGGTACATGGTGACCGGTTCGTCCTCTTCGGACGAGACCACCAGGCCCTTGAGGTTCAGGATGATGTCGGTGACATCTTCCTTGACGCCGGGGACCGTGGTGAACTCGTGCAGCACACCGTCGATGCGGATGCTGGTGACCGCCGCGCCGGGGATCGACGACAGCAGGGTGCGACGAAGCGAGTTGCCCAGGGTGTAACCGAATCCCGGCTCCAGCGGTTCGATGACGAACTGCGACCGGTTCTCGGCCACGACCTCTTCGGACAGGGTCGGACGCTGCGAGATCAGCATGGTGTTCTTTCTCCTTCTGGCACCCGCTATTTGATGCCGTTTGGGTGTACTCGGGGTTTAGGACCCGAGTGTTACTTCGAGTAGAACTCGACGATCAGCTGCTCGGTGAGCGGAACGACGATCTGCGCACGCTCCGGCAGTTGGTGGACCAGGATGCGCTGCCGCTCCCCGACCACCTGCAGCCAACCCGGGATCGGACGGTCGCCGGCGATCTCACGGGCGATCTGGAACGGCACCGTGTTGAGCGACTTGTCCTTGACGTCGATGATGTCGTACTGCGACACCTGGTAGCTGGGCACATCGACCTTCACACCGTTGACGGTGAAGTGGCCGTGGCTGACCAGCTGACGGGCCATCCGACGGGTGCGGGCCAGACCGGCGCGGTAAACCACGTTGTCCAGCCGGCTCTCCAGGATGCGCAGCAGTTCCTCGCCGGTCTTGCCGCCGCGACGGACAGCTTCCTCGTAGTAGCGACGGAACTGCTTCTCCATCACGCCGTAGGTGAAGCGCGCCTTCTGCTTCTCCTGCAGCTGCAGTCGGTATTCGCTTTCCTTGACCCGGGCGCGGCCGTGCTGGCCGGGCGGGTAAGGCCGCTTTTCGAATGCCTGGTCGCCGCCGATGAGGTCAACGCCCAGACGGCGGGACTTGCGGGTGGCGGGTCCGGTGTAACGAGCCATTTTGTTTCAGTCCTCCTAGACCCGACGCCGCTTGGGCGGACGGCAACCGTTGTGCGGCTGCGGGGTGACATCGGAAATCGCACCGACCTCGAGGCCGGCGGCCTGCAGCGAGCGGATCGCGGTCTCACGGCCCGAACCCGGGCCCTTGACGAACACGTCGACCTTCTTCACGCCGTGCTCCTGCGCCTTGCGGGCAGCGTTCTCG
>Ga0182738_1000422_pt1 | contig 61643 bp, 52 predicted proteins | sample eDN5th30CBELigMG_FD_128876 | JGI IMG/M metagenome (GOLD analysis project Ga0182738, IMG submission 128876) | Enriched Miracle-Growth compost microbial communities from Emeryville, California, USA - eDNA 5th pass 30_C BE-Lig MG (version 2)... ... | reverse complement strand
TCAGCCAAACTCGCATGCTTTTCAGCCTATCCCCTATCTATATAACAAAAAAAGAGTTATTGGAAAAGTAAATCTCCTTCTCCAATAACTCTTTTTTTGAAACCACTTAAAAATAAGGTTTATGCACGTACTTTCATCACTGAACAGTCGTCGCAATGAATCATGTTTTTAATTAATTCTTTATTCTTTTCTTCAAATAGTTCATTATGGGACGACACCATAGCACTGTTGCTTGCTTCAGGCTGGATATATAATTTAGCTTTATTGACTGCATTCGCTGCATCTTGGAAAGCTCCTGCAATTAAATGAACTTTACCTTCATGCTTAAGAATATCCCCAGCCGCAAATATACCTGGCACAGAAGTCTCACTATTAACATTACCTGCTATGTAAAAATCTTCAAGCATGTCAATTTTTAATTTACTATTTTTTAATAAGGAAGAATCCATTTCATATCCATGATTAATAACTACTTCATCCACTTTTACAGTGGTTACATCTTCTGACTTTGTATTCGTTAATTCAACTGAATCAATACGATTATGGTTTTCGTTAGCAATCAGTTTAGTAATAGAAGTATGGAATAAACATTCAACATTGCTTTCTAACAATTCTCTTGCTTTTGCCTCGTGACCAGCAAGTGTATCTTTTCTACATGTTAAATACACTTTTTTTGCAATTGGCTCTAGTTCAAGTGCCCAGTCCACTGCTGAGTTTCCGCCACCAGAAAGAACGACCACTTTATCTCTAAAGTGCATTAAAGATTTCACCGTATAGTTTAGATTGGAGACTTCAAACCTTTCGGCACCTTCTATTTTTAGTTTTTGTGGAGTGACTATTCCGCTTCCTACTGCTACAATAACCGTTTTGGAGTAATGAATTTGTTCTGAATCCGTTTCTAATAAGAAAATTCCTTCCTTATCTTTTGAAATGGAGTGAATCTTCGTATTCGTTACTACCTCAGGCTTAAAGGTCAGTCCTTGCTGTACTAGCTGCTCTCTTAACCTCTCACCTGGCATTGGAGTGATGCCACCAACATCCCAGATCATTTTTTCAGGATATAAGTGCAGCTTTCCGCCTAACTGTGGCAAGAATTCTATAATTTTTGTTTTCATTTCTCTTAATCCACTATAAAAAGCAGAATACAGTCCTGCTGGTCCGCCACCAATTATTGTCACATCGAATAGTTCTCTATGATCCATTAACCTGCTCACTCCTATTTTGAAAGTTTTGTACTATTTATATGTTTAAATCGTTCTGTCTATTAGTTATATTGATTATCATTCTCATTTAAATACTACCTTTTTTTTTGAATTTTTTCAATCCTATATATAAAACTTTTATTGAATAGTTTGTGAAATGGAATAACTTCCTATATAAAAGCTATTTTTTACCAAAATATAAGAACGTACATTCCTTTCTATCCTGTTAAAGGACAGAATCAAGAGTTATTTAGTGAATTAGGCAGTATTTTTAAGCATTCAGCCTATTTAATTTAATCAGAAAAAACTTTATGAACGATATAAACTGTATATGCTTTATTTTAACGTTTGCGCTATATAATATTTATTTTATATAATAAGGGTAACTCTACAGGAGAAGGATATGGATAAGTCCCATTACCATACTGGGAGTAACACGGAGCAAGTAATACTATATACAACAATTTATAACCCAAAGTTCCACTATAAGTATTGCCATAATACTCGCTTAATTCCTACTATTCCTCTATAAATAATCAAATTTTCAATTTCTAATTATTTATCCATATTCGGAAAATCTCCAAGATAAACCTTTTAAGGAGAAGTGATTAATGCATAAAATCGAAGTTAAGAATCTCACAAAAATATTTGGAGGTAACCCGAAAGAAGGGCTAAAAAGACTCCAAGCAGGCGAAGAAAAAACGAAAATCCTAAAAGAAACTGGGATGACAATTGGAGTGGATAATGCTTCTTTTTATGTAAAACAAGGGGAGTTTTTTGTCATCATGGGTTTATCCGGAAGCGGTAAATCTACACTCATTCGTCTAATTAATCGACTCATTGAGCCAACTTCTGGTGAAGTATTGATAGATGGGGAAAATATTACGACTATGAATAAAAAAGAATTAATAGCTATTCGCCGCAAAAAGCTTAGCATGGTTTTTCAGAATTTTGCATTATTTCCTAATCGAACTGTACAGGAAAATGTGGAATACGGATTAGAAATTCAAGGCCATCCTAAGGATGATCGTGCAAAAAAAGCTATTAAAGCCATCCATGATGTTGGTCTAAAAGGCTATGAAGCAAGTTACCCTAATCAGCTGAGTGGCGGTATGCAGCAACGTGTAGGTCTTGCGAGAGCCTTAGCGAATGATAGCGATATCCTTCTAATGGATGAAGCATTTAGTGCGTTGGATCCACTTATTCGTAAGGAAATGCAAGATGAACTCCTTCGATTGCAGAATAAGCTAGGTAAAACGATTATTTTTATCACCCATGACCTAGATGAGGCACTCAAGCTCGGTGATCGAATTGCAATCATGAAAAATGGTTCCATTGTACAATTAGGAACAGCAGAAGAAATCTTAGAAAATCCGGCGAATGACTATGTATCTAACTTTGTAGAAGATGTCGATCGTTCCAAAGTGTTAGTTGCTGGTCAAATCATGAAGCAGCCAGATCTTATTACCACTTGGAAGGACGGTCCAAGGGTAGCAGTCCGAAAAATGGAAGAAGCTGGCCTATCAAGTATTTTTGTAGTAGATAAAGATAAACAACTAAAAGGTATCCTGACCATTGATGCCGCCATTAATGCGTATAAAGAAAATAAATGGGTAGAGGATGTTTTAGAACATGACTTCCATTCCACCACATTTGACACACCATTAAATGATTTAATTGGAATCGCAGCAGAATCAAGATTCCCCATTGCTGTCACAGAAAATAATAGATTGCTAGGAATTATTGTACGAGTCTCTATATTGTCTGGACTGATTCTCGGAAAAGAACAAAAGGAGGCTATACTATGAACTACTTCTTCTTTCCACTAGAAGATTGGACAAATCAATTTGTAGACAATTGGCTACTGCCAGTTTTAGGTGACTTTTTTAACTCCTTTAGCGGAGTGTTAAGCATATTTATAAATGCTGTCACCAATTTATTCACTTTCATTCCTGCTGAAGTAATAGCAATCATTTTAGCTCTTTTAGCTTGGCGCTTTGCCGGAAAGGGAATGGCTATTTTCACTATTATTGGGGCGCTTTATTTAGGATCCGTTGATCTTTGGACAGGTGCTATGCAAACACTATCTATTGTTATTGTTGCAACTTTTTTCTCTATCGTTGTTGGTATTCCATTAGGAATTTTGACTGCAAAAAATCGAACATTGGATCATATAGTTCGACCAATTCTCGATTTTATGCAGACATTACCAAGCTTTGTTTATTTAATCCCTGCCATTCTACTCTTTGGTTTAGGAGAAGTTCCGGCAGTTATCTCTACATTCGTTTTTGCTACTCCACCAGCAGTACGCATGACGAGCTTAGCAATTAAACAAGTTCCAGCCGATATTGTAGAAGCTGCTAAAGCTTTCGGTTCTACATCTTGGCAGTTACTTGTCAAAGTTCAGCTACCTAATGCCATTCCAACTATAATGGCAGGTATAAATCAGACCATTATGCTAGCACTATCAATGGCCGTTATCGCTTCAATGATTGGTTCACCTGGATTAGGTAGTATTGTATTATCCGGTATCTCCAGTGTAAATGTTGGATTAGGTCTTACTGGCGGATTAGGGATCGTTGTCCTTGCCATCATACTTGATCGAATTACACAAGGTTTAGGTAAGAAGGCTTAAAGGATATATGCAAACCAATGAAAAAATTGAAAAGACGAAAGGAAGTAATGATTTATGAAAAAATTGAAACTTAGCTTTTTGCTTTTATTACTATTTACTCTTTTAATTGGCTGTTCTTCTCAGTCACAAAATTCTGGTGAAGATGATGCTAGCAATAGCGAAACAATTACATTTGGGGTGACCCCTTGGACAAGTACCATCCCTCCTACAAAAGTTGCTAAACTTTTATTAGAAGATATGGGCTATACAGTAGAAGAGAAAAATGCAGATGCAGGTGGGGTCTATACTGGACTTTCACGTGGTGATTTAGATGTATTTATGGATGCTTGGTTACCTGATATGCATGCAAATTATATGGACAAATACAAAGATAACCTAGAAGATTTAGCAGTGAGTTATACTGAAGGAGAACTTGGATGGGTTATTCCAGCTAATGTTGAAGGAATTGACAGCATTGAAGATTTAAAAGGAAATGAAGATCTTTTCGGTGGAAAAGTTTATGGAATTGAGGAAGGTGCAGGGATGACTGTAACTTCTAGAGAGATGATCGAAGAATATGGATTAGATTTAGAATATGTTGCTTCTAGTGAAGGTGGAATGCTAGCACAAGCATCTAAGTTTATTAAAAGTGGTGATCCTGTTCTATTCCTAGGATGGCGTCCACATCCAATGTTTGTTGATTATGACTTAAAAGTATTGGAAGATTCAAAAGGTTTCTTTAAGACATCAGAAGTTCACGTAGTCGTAAATAATGGTCTAAAAGAAAAATCTCCTGAGGTTTATGAATTCCTAAGCAACTGGAGCATGCCTGTTGAAGATATCGAAGCAATGATTGTTAAAATCGAGGATGGTGCTGATGAAGAAGAAGTTGCACAGGAATGGATTGATAATAATCAAGATAAAGTCGATGCTATGTTAGGTAAATAAATGATTATTAAAAAACGGATACCTTTAAAAAAGGTATTCGTTTTTTATATCCTCTAAGAGAAAAGACTTGAAAAATTCTTAACAAAGTTATCTTCAAATCTATCAGTTTTGCCTACTATATATACCCAAAAACCGAGACTATCCCACGGAGTTCCCACTTTTTAACTACGAACATCTTTCTTACAAATCGATTCTTGTATGACCAAACAAGAATAGCAGAATAATAAACACTAAAAAATTTTTCTCCCGCTCTTCTATCATGTTTTTTTAAAATTTTTTTGGGGTAATGTATTGGTACCTCTATCCCTTACTTAATCAAGCAGTGAGCATAATTTGAAATATTCTGACAAAAGTGTATAATAAAGATATTCTATTCTTTTTATTATCCGAGAAAAATATTGACAAATATCTTATGAACAAACATCTTATCACCTATAAGGGATAGAACAATACAAGTAGAAGGAGATGAAAATCGATTTACATTTCAAACACAAATATAATAATGACTCGTGAAAATCATTATTATAAGAGGAGGAGAAAGTAAATAAAATGAGTGATCGATTAAACCCTGACAGTAGGAACAAAAAATCAAATCAAAAAAACAATTTAAAAATCATTGCAATTATTTCCACATTTGGTGGTCTTCTTTTTGGCTTTGATACTGGCGTAATTAATGGAGCCTTACCCTATATGGCTCGTCCAGATCAACTTAACCTCAATGCAGTCACAGAGGGCCTCGTCACTAGTTCCCTTTTATTTGGAGCCGCATTTGGAGCCATGTTCAGCGGTAAGCTCGCCGACAGCTATGGACGAAGGAAAGTTATTCTTTATCTTGCTGTTATCTTTCTTATTACAACACTCGGCTGTACTTTTGCACCGAATGTCCCCATAATGGTTACTTTTCGTTTCTTACTTGGTATCGCAGTTGGAGGAGCATCGGTAGCTGTCCCTACATTCTTGGCAGAAATGTCTCCTGCCGAACGCCGTGGTCAAATGGTAACACAAAACGAACTAATGATTGTTACAGGGCAATTACTCGCCTACATAACAAATGCTATCATCGGAAATACACTTGGTGGCTCCGGACACGCTTGGAGATATATGCTCGTTATTGCAACAATTCCCGCCATCGTTCTATGGATAGGCATGCTAGCAGTACCTGAGAGTCCTAGATGGTATGCATCACAGGGCAGATTCAAAGACGCTTTTCGTGTACTATTGCATATTAGAAAAGAAAAGCGTGCCAAAACAGAATTACAGCAAATCAAGAAAGCAATTGAAACAGAAGAGAAAGTTGAACAAGTTGGCTTTAAAGATTTAGCAGAGCCTTGGATAAGAAGGATTGTTTTCCTAGGAATTGGGATTGCAATTGTTCAACAAATCACAGGTGTAAACTCGATTATGTACTATGGTACACAGATATTGCAAAGTACAGGATTCACTACCGAAGTAGCATTAATAGCAAATATCGCTAATGGAGTTATTTCTGTTTTAGCTACCTTTGTAGGTATATGGCTACTTGGGCGTGTTGGAAGAAAGCCAATGCTAATTACAGGATTAATTGGTACCACAACTAGTTTACTATTAATCGGAATTTTCTCGTTCACTTTAGGCGGAATGTCTATTCTTCCATATGCTGTACTAAGTATGACGGTTACCTTCCTTGCCTTCCAACAAGGAGCAATATCACCAGTTACATGGCTGATGCTAGCGGAGATTTTCCCTTTAAAGCTTCGTGGATTAGGAATGGGTGTTTCCGTATTTTGTCTATGGACAACAAACTTTCTCATTGGTTTGGTTTTCCCGATACTTCTCGATAAATTTGGCTTATCCACTTCATTCTTTATATTCGCAGTACTAGGTATATTTGCGATAACATTTGTTACCAAATTCTTGCCTGAGACAAAAGGAAAAACATTGGAGCAGCTAGAACAATATTTCCGAAACTTTGATAAAAAGTCTCGAGATGTCCGGAAAGCTAAAATAGGAGAAAATCAATTTCCTTCTTAAGGTTAGTCAGGCATTGAAAAACATGCCAGATAAGTGCAATATGATGAAGGAGTTTCCTGTTAAAAAGAAGGGAACTCCTTTTTATTTTACATTTTGCATTTTTTTCAGATAATATTTTTTCATTTTTTAAAAACTATCATTAAAATTATTGCAATTTATAAAGAGGAATAGAAAAGTGCAATCTTTTTTTCGTTTTTTTTACTTTTCCACGTTGAAGCGTTAAAAATAATCGTTGACGCTTATCAAATTTTTACATATAATAAACTCCAAATTCAAGGAGAATGGGGAGTTCAAATTTGAAAGAGTTTTTCAGTAAATTATTAAATGGTATGAGTATCGGAATCGTCGTTTCTTTAATCCCTAACGCACTACTTGGCGAAATATTAAAGCTCTTTATTCCATTCTTTCCTCCACTTCAACACGTATTAGATATTACTGCATTTATTATGAGCTTATTGCCTGTGTTGATTGGTGTAATGGTTGGAATATCATTTAAACTATCCTCCATTCAAACAGCTAGTATTGGAATTGCTGCAATGGTCGGTAGTGGAGTGGTTCAAAAAACAGCAGAAGGATTATTTACTTTAAATGGTATCGGAGTGGTTGTAAACACAGGTATTACAGCTGCACTTGCTGTATTATTTGTTCAATTTGTTGGCGACCGATTAAAAGCATATTCTATTCTTCTTTTACCAACTTTAAGTATTTTAATACCAGGAATGGCAGGATATTTATTATTGCCATTTATGAAATCTACTACTGGATTAATTGGCGTTGCAATCGCCACTATTACGAACTTACAGCCAGTCGTTATGGGCGTTATCATTGCAGTAGCATTCTGTTTAATTATTCTTTCTCCTGTTTCCACAGTAGGGGTCGCAACTGTTATATCCCTATCTGGTATTGGATCAGGGGCAGCAAATCTCGGTATTGTGGCAGCAGGGATTGGATTAGCTATAGCAAGCTATAAGGCCAATTCTTTAGGAACTGCCTTAGCACATGTGCTTGGCTCTCCGAAAATTCAGATGGGGAATTTCTTTATGAAACCGAAGATTGTTATTCCGATGATTATTACTGCTGCTATATTAGGCGGATTAGCTGGCTTCCTCAATATCCAAGGAACACCCTATAGCGCCGGCTTTGGATTATCTGGTTTAGTTGGTCCCATGAACTTTATGCGCTTAGCAGATGGTGGATGGAGTAGTAAAAATATCGCTATTATGATTTCTACCTTTTTAATTATACCGTTCCTTTTAAATGTGTTCTTCCTTTATTTATTTTCGAAAAAATTGAAAATGATAAAGGCCGAGGATTATAAATTAAATTTCGATTGAGTTATGGAAGAAAAGTCTTTGTCCTCCTTATCTAGTGGGCTTTCCTCAAGACATATTTATAGCAAAAAGAGGATACCAATTTTCTAACATTGGTATCCTCCTTCTCTATTTTCCTACTGCGATAATTCCTTCTTCTTCATCAAGCACTAATTTCAATCCAATATACGGATCTAAATTTAAATACTCATCTAACCATATCCGCAGTGCTTCAATCATATTTTGTGTGATTAGCACTTGTTTTCGATCATGGACATAAGCTTCGGCAGAAAAACCATAATCATCATCATACATTAACTCTACTTCTACTTCCTCTGGCCTTACTTGTTTCTTACGCGCCACATAGACACATATCGCATTAATAATATCCTGTTCTGGGATGATTAATTTCTCCAATTATTTGCTTCCTCTCTTTTTTTATTTCGATAGAAAGTAAATAAACGCTTGATTAGGTTAAATACCACAACAATTGCAAGGATATTAATTAAAAGCCCTAATAAAGATCCAAATGCTCCCATATTGGCAAAAAGACTTCCAAACAGTAAACCAGCAAGCCCACCGACCATTAGTCCTCTCATTAGCCCCCCGCCTGAGAAAAAGCCTCCAGATTTATTTGCAGTAGTGGATTGATTAGATTTTGTCGTGTCATTTGTATTATTTTTCTTCTGGAAAAAAGAATTTGTATTTGTATTACTATTATTGTTATTAAAGCTTCTTTTTCCTGATTTATAAGACTTAGCTTCTACTGTTGTGACTGTATCTTGAAATAGGATACTCACCGGGGATAAAACCAGACCTAATGTGAGAATTGCTGATAAAATTTTCTTCATTTTCTATTCCTCCTGATTATTGTTTATCCATGCTGAATTATACTTGGGCTCCTATATTTCTTCTAAATCTCTTTAGTATTTGCTAGAAAAAATAAAAAGCCCTACCATTAATTTGGTAAAGGCTTGAAAAATCGATCTATTTATCCCTTTACCAAAGAACGGCAAAGGTCTCGCAAACAACATCTAGTTGCCAGTTAAGCCGGCGATTGGAATCGCGTATTGACGACATAACTGTTAGCTACTCCCCTTTGGAGTATGCAATTTTTAAATATAAATACATTCTAATATAAATAACAAAGCTAGTCAAATCATATGATGAAAGCCTATTCAATTGAATACAAATGAATGAATAATCTTTATCCCTTTTATTTTGAAATTTTTACCATCCATATCCCATTTTTGCAATAGATGAATAGGAATAACTTTTTTTCATAACCTATATTCATATTCCAAATTTAGTAAGTAGGTATACAAATGAGCGAAACAATAACTTTTCCAAAAGCAAAATACAGCACGGCCGGTATTACCTATATTATGTATCACAAACCCTGTATTGTCGCTTGGTGGTCCGCTGTATTTCCCGGGTTTGGACATTATCTGCTTAATCAATATGCACGAGGAACATTGCTGACAATTTTAGAAGTAATCATTAATACTGGTGCACATATTAATGAAGCAATGGTGTACTCCTTTTGTGGAGAAATTGACCTAGCTAAATCTGTAATCAATCTGGATTGGATGATTGGCTATATTGCCATTTATCTAATAACAATAGGCGATAGTTATCGTGCGGCAAACCAAATTAATAAATTGGTTGATTTATCTATTCCTAATTTATCTCATGCAAAGATATTCCCATCAGAAATACGATACTTACAGATTAAAAATCCTTTCATTAGTGCATTATACTCCCTTCTCTTTCCTGGATTAGGGCAGCTATATAATCATAGACTATTTCTAGGATTTTACGCTATTTTTTGGTGGTGGACGTATATTTTACTTTCTCATGCACATAAGGTACTTACATTAATTATACTTGGGAAGTTTGATTTTTCCATTACGATGTTAGCTCCACACTGGTTATTATTTATGCCTTCTGTTCTTGGCGGTTCCATTTACCATGCGTATATAACTTGCGTTCACCATAATATTCTTGTTATAAAATCTCAAGAAGAACGCTTAACTAATCGATATGCTGGTTCCAAATTTAATTTAAGAGGTACAAAAGGATGATCATAGTCGGTACATTTAAGCCATCTATTGAATTTGAGCACGCAATTTCTGAAATCGAGCAATATGGAATTCCACCAGAAGAGATGATGGTTTTTTATATGAATGAATACCCACCTATCAGTAATAGAAAAAAAATCCCCATCGATATCCATGTTTCTTCCTTTGAAATTGGAATGGCATTTGCTACAGGATTTGCAGTCATTGGCGCAAGCATTGGCTTTAAATTAATTATAGGCCCTATTTTCAGTGGACTTCTTGCTGCTATTATTGGCTTTACCTTCGGCTATAGTATCTATTATTTTTTCCACCGAAAGAAAGAAAGCCCCCTGCATAAAAGCTTGCCAGAAATTATTATTATCATTCAAAGTCCAAAAGAAATTGCTCCTTCCATTAAACAGATACTGTGGAAACATGAAGCAAAGAGTGTTGGCATGAGAAAAAGATATGACTAGCCCGAATACTAACAAAAGCCAAAAATCTTATGGATAATAACGTTTTAGGCTTCTGTTAGTATTTGTTTTTCGTTATAAACCATTTTAAACGAATTAACTAAAACTTTTTAGAAAATTTAGATATATTATACATACAATAAACAAATGAACATGTTAATATATTGGCAAGACATATTAATGTGAGGAAAGTTAACATTATTTCTTTTATTTTGCAAGGGGGAGGAATTTAGCGAGATGAGCTTAGAAGCATTAAATAAACGTATACAAACAGATCTATCCTACCTTAATTATGGCGGCCAAAATTGGGTTCGTCCAAAAACTCATTCAGAGGGCCATATTTTCGATGTAGTCATCGTTGGTGGAGGCCAATCAGGATTAGGAATTGCATTCGGCCTTTTACGAGAACGTGTATCTAATATTCTTGTTATCGATGAAAACAAAGAAGGTCTTGAAGGACCATGGGAAACCTATGCCCGTATGGTCACCTTACGTACCCCTAAACACTTGACTTCCATTGATCTTGGCATCCCATCCCTTACCTTTCGTTCTTGGTGGGAAGCACAGTTTGGGGAAGAAGGTTGGGAAAAGATTGATAAAATTCCACGTGGTGATTGGATGAATTATCTAAGATGGTATCGGCAAACCCTTCAATTACCGGTTCAAAACGAAGTAAAGCTGACTTTAATTGAACCATTAGAAAAAGGATTACACCGCCTTCATATTCAAAAAAACGGCAAGAACCCCTCTTCCTTACTTGCCCGAAAGGTAATTCTAGCAACCGGCATCCAAGGAGGCGGAGAATGGCATATTCCACCAATGATTTCTAATAATCTCCCTTCTTATTTATATGCTCATACCTCTTCACCAATTAATTTTAATTCCTTACAAGGGAAAAAGGTTGCTATTTTAGGTGGTGGTGCATCAGCTTTTGATAATGCTAATTTCGCTCTATCCCAAGGGGTATCTGAAGCACATGTATTTGTCCGTCGCAAAAAAATGCAACGCATTAATCCAATTAGGCAAATGGAGGTGTCTGGCATGATTGAACATTTCCCTGCTTTATCGGATGAAGACAAGTATGCTGGCATTGCCCACTTCTTTCAGCATAATCAACCACCTACGAATGATACTTTTAACCGAGCAACTTCTTGGTCAGGATTTCATCTTCATCTAGGCTCTCCATGGGTAAAAGTTTCAGAAAAAGGAGATAAAGCAGAAATAACCACTCCAAAAGGGACTTATCTATTTGACTTCTTATTTATTAGTACTGGTCTTCTAACAGATCCTAAACTCCGTCCAGAATTACGATTAGTTGAAAATCATATTACCCGATGGAAGGACAGATACGATGCCCCTGAAGCAATAGCATCACCCACACTCGATGCACATCCCTATTTAAGCCTTGGCTTTTCTTTTATTAGCCGAGATGAAAAAGGGGAAGCATTGCTCCATGGGATATACGCATTTAATTATGCGGCTTTAATCAGCTGTGGATTATCTGCTTCTGCTCTATCTGGCATGAGATATGGTATACCTCGCATCGTTTCAGCTGTAACGGATGAATTATTTATGGATGACAAAGAGGCTAATTTAAATGATTTTTTCGATTACGATGTAGAAGAGTTCACCAGCGATTGGCCAGTGAATCAAGAAGATACATCTGAGGTAGTTTAACAGGAATGGCTAAGACTTGTGAATAAGTCTTAGCTTTTTCTTTCGACACGTTTTAAACAAAATAAATTGGGTATAAATAACAATACTGATTATTAATTGATACATATTATCATATGGGAGGTATTGTGGTGAAAAATAAAAAAATCGAGCAATTAAAGAAATATACCATTGATAATGAACAGACAGCTGGATTAACAACCAACCAAGGCCTAAAAATGGCTGAAGATGAATTCTCGTTAAAAGCTGGCTTAAGAGGTCCTACTTTAATGGAGGACTTTCACTTTAGGGAGAAAATGACCCATTTTGACCATGAAAGAATTCCTGAACGGATTGTTCATGCACGTGGTGTTGGTGCCCATGGCGTTTTTCAATTATATGAATCTCTTGAACGATACACCAAAGCTGATTTCCTGAATGATACAAGTAAAACCACACCTGTTTTCGTTCGCTTTTCCACTGTCCAAGGATCTAGAGGCTCAAGTGATACGGTGCGAGATGTGCGCGGGTTTGCTGTTAAGTTTTATACAGAGGAAGGTAATTATGATTTAGTCGGTAATAATATTCCTGTATTCTTCATCCAAGATGCCATTAAATTTCCTGATTTTGTCCATGCGGTAAAGCCAGAGCCTCATAATGAAATTCCTCAAGGAGCTAGTGCACATGATACCTTTTGGGATTTTGTTGGCCAAAATCACGAAACAGCTCATATGGTTATGTGGGTAATGAGTGATCGAGCTATTCCTAGAAGTCTCCGGATGATGGAGGGGTTTGGTGTGCATACCTTCCGCCTTGTTAATAAAGAAGGAAAAGCTCACTTTGTTAAGTTCCATTGGAAACCGAAGCTTGGCATTCATTCACAGGTTTGGGATGAAGCACAAAAGTCAGCAGGGAAAAATCCCGATTTCCATCGCCAAGATTTATATGAGGCCATTGAGAAAGGCGATTATCCTGAATGGGAACTAGGATTACAAATCATACCGGAAGAAGACGAATTTTCATTTGATTTTGACATATTGGATCCAACCAAAATATGGCCAGAAGAAATGATTCCTGTCAAAATCGTTGGAAAGATGACCTTAAATCAAAATGTTGATAATTTCTTTGCTGAAACAGAGCAAGTAGCATTTCATCCTGGACATGTTGTTCCTGGAATTGACTTTTCAAATGATCCCTTACTACAAGGTCGATTATTTTCCTATACTGATACACAATTATCAAGACTTGGAGGACCTAACTTCCACCAAATCCCTATTAATAAGCCTATCTGTCCTTTTCACAATAATCAAAGAGATGGTATGCATCAAATGGCTATTCATCATGGACAAACGAGCTACCATAATAATTCATTAAATAATAACCAGCCAGAAACTGTACCTGTTGAAGATGGGGGTTATCAGCATTATCAGGAAAAGATAGATGGTATAAAAATAAGAGGGCGTAGTGAAAGCTTCCTTGATTTCTATTCCCAAGCCAAATTATTTTATAATAGCCTAGCGCCATTTGAGCAGCAACATGTGAAGGATGCCTTTAGCTTTGAACTTGGAAAATGCAAATCAGAGACAGTTAAAAATAACGCTGTAGCGCTTCTAAATCGAATTGATCGCAGCATTGCTGAAGAAGTAGCTAAGAATATTGGAGCAGTATTACCTGATGAAAATTTAGAGGTCAATTCATCGAAAAAGTCTTCTGCTTTAAGCATGGCAAATACCATAAAAAAACCAGACACCCGTTGTGTAGCCATCCTGTTAAACGGGGACCCAGATAAAGCACAATTACGTCAATGGGTCCAAACATTGGCAGCAAATAACGTCAATTTTAGTATCGTTGATAAAACGATGCGCACAATTGATGGAGATTTAAAAGTGACGGATACGTATGATACAGCGGATGCCAGTCTTTTTGATGCTGCAATTCTTATTGGCACTAGCAATAAACTAGAGAATAAGGCGATTGAATTTATTGAAATGACTTTTAACCATTATAAGCCTTTAGGCATTTTCGTTGGTGAGCCTAAAGCACTAGAAAAAAGCCGTATTACATGGAATGCACCAGGTATATTTGATTTAACGAAGGATTCCATTAATCGCTTTATTACAGGAGTAGCAGAAGCCCGCTTTTGGAATAGATCTGTCTAAATATAATTGGAACATGTATCAAAGACAAAGATAAACTCGAACAATCATGCGAAAGAAAAAATTTCGGATGATTGTTTGAGTTTTTTATTAGCGTTAAAAACATAATGAACGGATATATATTTACACCTTGGCTTTATTTAATAGCAAGATTACGTCTTTATAGATATCGATTTGGTTGTATCCCATCCCTTTTTTCTCGCTATCAGAAGTCAATATGTATGGAAAGGATACATATCCATAAACGACCGTGGGTGGTTTTCTCGATACTCCTTTGGTGTACAAAGTTTTATCTTCACAAAATTACGATTAAAGGACCGTATACTTTCATAACCACAAAGAAAAGCTATTTCAGATATATTATGTTCTGAATAGATTAATAGATAACATGCATAGTTTACTCTCGTCTCATTTAAAAAATCTACAAAAGACATATTAACATTATGATTAAAGTACTTCGATAGATAATTATAATTGTAACCTAACTTACCAGCGATACTTTTTAAAGTTATCGATTCTGTAAAATGTGCCTGAATAAACGTTAACAATTTATGAAGCAACTCTTGATCTTGTTTTTCGCCTTTAATTAAGCTAGTTTGCCCCATTAGCTCTGATAATAATAAATAAAGACAAGCTTTTTGTTCTAGTAGATTAGAGCTATCTTTGAAAAGTGTTCTAGAAGCAAGTGAATCCGCTTCCAAAGATAGGTTAAAAATTGGATTTTCAAGTGAACCATTTTCTATCATTTTGTGAAATGTCGGGACATAGTCAGGGGAAAAAATACAAATTTTTGCATGTGACTGAGATTTTGTAATAAACGAGTGAATTTCATACGGCAATATTAGTAAAAATTGTCCAGTACTCAAATGGTAACTTTTTTGACTAATAATAACTTCCATTTCCCCCTCCATGAGGAATAATAATTCGAAGCAACGATGGAGATGGCTTGGAAAGTTTAAATTTAATGTATGATAGTTTGCTATTAAGTTAAAATGGTGTGCTTCATATATTATCATCCGCAAAACATCCTCAGTAAAGAATAAATTTTGTCTAGGATTATATAAGTTTTTACTTGTTGTGTCAAACCTATAAGTGATAGATTTATCGATAATAAAGTAATCTAAATGGACAACAAAAGGAGATACGCTATGGAAAAACTTAGAATTGGAATGGTTGGCTATAAATTTATGGGAAAAGCACACAGTCATGCTTACCGAGATCTCCCCCTCTTTTTTCCAAATACCGTTCATCCTGTGATGAAGGCTATTTGCGGGCGTGATCAAAAAGGTGTAGCACTTGCAGCCAAACAATTCGGCTGGGAGGAATATATGACAGACTGGAAGAGCCTCTTAGAAAGAGATGACATTGATTTAATTGATATTAATGCACCTAGTAATGTCCATAAAGAAATAACCATTGCGGCAGCAACTGCTGGCAAACATGTCTTTTGCGAAAAACCGTTAGCGCTTACATTAAAAGATTCAAGAGAAATGCTTGATTTAGTTGAATCGGCTGGAGTCAAACATATGGTTGGATTTAACTATCGCTTTGCACCGGCTGTTATGCTGGCTAAAAAGCTTATTGACGAGGGACGGTTGGGCGATATCTATCATTACCGTGCCTGGTATTTACAAGATTGGCTTGTGGACCCAAACTTTCCTTTAGCTTGGAGACTCCAAAAAGAAATTGCTGGTTCAGGTTCTCACGGAGACCTTGGGGCTCATCTTATCGATCTGTCGCACTATCTAATCGGCGATATAACAGAAGTTATTGGGATGAATGAAACATTTATTAAAGAACGACCCATTCCTTCACAGATGACGGGCTTATCAGCAAAAGGGAGTGATAGTGATAAAAAAGGGGAAGTGACCGTTGATGATGCTACCCTATTTATGGCTCGTTTTGCGAACGGTGCTTTAGGGAGCTTTGAGTCCACACGTTTTGCTGCAGGCCATCGCTGTACAAATTCCTTTGAAATCAATGGCAGTAAAGGAAGTGTCATCTTCGACTTTGAACGTATGAATGAGCTGCAGGTTTACTTCACAGATGATAAGGAGGACGTACAAGGATTTCGGCGCGTATTAGCAACAGACCCTTCTCATGCTTTTGCAGAAAATTGGTGGCCTCCAGGACATACGATAGGCTATGAACATACATTTATTCACGAGATAGTGGAGCTTATGGAGTCTTTCCGTGAAGATCGACAGCCTGTTCCCAACTTCCGAGATGGAGTAAAGTGCCAAGAAGTTTTAGAAGCGGTTGACTTATCGATTGAAAACCGACAATGGGTCCGAATATCTGACGTTTAATCAAAATATCCTGAAGGAGTTGCATGTACCATGAAAAAGAATGCATTGATTGTTTGGGGAGGCTGGGATGGTCATCAGCCTGAGCAGGTAGCAGAAATTTTTAAAGGAATTCTTGAAGAAGAGAACTTTCAAGTAGAGGTATCTAATTCACTAGACTCCTATGCAGATAAAGAAAAATTAAAAAACTTGGATTTAATCGTCCCCCACTGGACAATGGGTCAAATTGAACAACAATATGTTTTAAATATTTCGGAGGCAGTTGCAGCAGGTGTTGGGTTAGCTGGGTGCCATGGTGGTATGTGTGACTCTTTTCGTAATAATGTTGACTGGCAATTTATGACAGGTGGCAATTGGGTTGCCCATCCTGGAAATGATGGGGTGGAATACACGGTCAACATCAAACATTCTTCTAGTCCCCTTTTAGAAGGCATGTCTGATTTTAAAGTTGCTAGTGAACAATACTACCTTCATTACGATCCGGCTGTTGAAGTATTAGCTACTACACGCTTCCCGATTGTTCATGGTCCTCATGCCGCGAATAAAGCGGTAGACATGCCTGTAGTATGGACTAAACGTTGGGGGCTTGGAAATGTATTTTATAATTCATTAGGCCATCAAGCAAATATCATTGCTCTGCCGGAAGTTTCGCTCATTATGCGCCGTGGATTCTTGTGGGCATCTGAAGGGAAAAGACGAACTGAAAAATCGAATGAAGCTTCCATTTATGAAAATGTACGGAACTATACAGGTATGGGAGACAGTCAATAAAGGGAGATCATCAAAATAAAAATTATCGAAAGCTAAACATAATCTACCGGAGGGTTTCTTATGAGAAAACTTAAAATTGGCATTATCGGTTGCGGGAATATTAGTTCTATTTATATGGAAAACTGTCCGAAGCTTTCTCACCTTGAGCTTGTCGCCTGTGCAGATTTAGATGTCCAACGTGCTCAACTTCAAGCTGAAAAGTTCGGTATTCCAAATGCTTATTCCGTTGAAGAACTGCTTTCTGATCCTGAGATTGAACTAGTCATCAACTTAACCATTCCAAAAGCACATGCCTCTGTCAGCATCCAAGCACTTGAAGCAGGTAAGCATGTTTATACGGAAAAACCACTTGCTGTTACACGAGAGGAAGGTAAGCGAATTTTAGAAACAGCGAAGAAGCATAATCTTCTCGTTGGCAGTGCACCTGACACTTTCTTGGGAGCTGGAATTCAAACTGCTATCCATCTGATTGAACAAGGGGAAATAGGAATACCAATTGGTGCATCTGCCTTCATGATCGGTCGTGGCCATGAACATTGGCATCCAGACCCTGCCTTTTATTATGATTTTGGAGGCGGACCAATGTTCGATATGGGGCCCTATTACTTAACAGCCTTAGTGGCTCTATTGGGACCGATTAAACGAATTTCTGGTTCAGCGCGGATTAGTTATCAAGAAAGAACGATACTCAGCGCACCAAAGGCTGGTACTAAAATGAAAGTATCCACCCCTACGCATATCTCAGGAGTAATAGATTTTGCTTCAGGAGTAATTGGAAGTATTACAACAAGCTTTGATGCCTTTGGCGGTAGCACATTGCCTCCTATTGAAATTTACGGAAGCGAAGGAACGCTACTTGTTCCTGACCCTAATACATTTGATGGTCCTGTAAAATTAAGAAAACGTGATGAACAGGAATTTAAAGAGGTGCCTCTTGCATACGGGTATAACGAAAACAATAGAGGGCTTGGCGTTGCTGATATGGCCAAGGCAATTCTCGAAGGTGGAAACTATCGAGCAAATAGCGAATTAGCCTATCATGTTTTAGAAGCGATGTATGGTTTCCAGGATTCCTCCGATAGCGATAAACATTATATAATGGAAAGTACATGTGAGCGTCCTGAATCACTATCTTTAAAAAGAAAGAATTCATAATTTGCCTAAAACAATATCAAAGGAATCTCCCTCTTTGGCTAGGGGGTTCCTTTGATTAGGAAAGAATCTTTCAAGCACACATTCCTCTAAAATAGCGATAAATCTTATCTATTTTTTTCGCTTGCCCTGTTCCTTCCATGCTTCCAAATTCAAAAAATTTCACTTTTTTAATTCCTACAAAGCGAAATACTGCCTTTTTCATTAAAACCTTATGACCATTATGCAAAAAGAAAAAGGGGTACAGCCCAGGTCCCTTCATAGTAGAAATACAGATGACCGACTTTCCTTTTAAGAGCCCTTTTGTGGTATATTTTCCAGTTTCTTTATAAGCAAAATGAGCAGATAATACTTGATCAAAGTACCCTAGTAACATGGCTGGTGGTCTTCCCCACCAAATAGGATAAAGAAAAACGATTTTATCAGCCCATAATAACTGATCTCTATGCTTTGAAAAAGCTGGGTTCTTATACATATGACGCCTTTTTACTTTTTCATCAAAAAATAAAATGGGATTAAAATTTTCTTCATATAAATCTAAAAGCTGTATATTCTTTATAGAACTGTTTTCCATACTGCCATTCAAAACACTTTTTAAAAACGCTCCATTTAAACTTTTCTGATTGGGATGTGAAAAAACAATCAATAAATTCATAAGAATCCCCCTCTTTTTAGTTATCATTTGATAACTATATTACCATTTCATCTTTTTGTTATCAATTGATAATTGTTTATTGATAACTTTTTATGCTATCTTACCTATGAGGTGATTCTTTTGGATGAAAGACAATTTTTTCAGAAATTCATTACATTTACAGCATCTGTTCATCAACTAAAGCACGCTTTAACGAATGATCTAAGACCAACTAATTTAACTCCGATTCAGTATAATATCCTTGAATATATTTCGATCAATGAGCCAGCGATTCTAAGTGATATTAGTTCATGTCATCAAATGTCATTGCCTAATACTAGCCGAGAATTGAAAAACTTAATGGAAAAAAACTTAATTAATAAATTCACAGATGAAAAAGACCGCAGAAAGCAGTATATAGTGCTATCAGATGAAGGAAAAGAGGTAATGAATCTCGTATTTCATGAAGTAGAACAAATATTAAAAAAAAGAATAGACACTCTTTCAGGTGAACAATTGCAGGAAATAGCAACTGCCATGGAATTATTACAAAATAAGGTGTTTTATAAATAAACAATACAGAGGTGAATAATAATGTACCCTTCCTCTCCCCTTTTTCACACAAATGTTCCGTTAAAAAGAAGATTAACAGTATTTGGAAATAGCATATTGTCCATTGAACCGACTATTTGCAAAATTATGCTTGGCATTAATACGGAGTCCAAAAATGTAACAACTGCCCAGAAAGAAAATGCTACCAAACATCAACAAGTTATTTCGTCCATTTTAGGTTTAGGTATTCCTTCCTCCAATATTCAAACCGTTGACTATACTATTTTTCCTCAATATGACTATGTGGAGAATAAACAAGTCTTCAAAAGCTATAAAGTAACCCACCTGCTATCTATCCTTGTAGAAACGATTCAACTTGCAGGAAACGTTATTGACACAGCCGTTCAAAATGGCGCAAACCAAGTTACCAGTATTCAATTTGATGTAAGTAATCGTTCGGAATATTATGAGCAAGCACTTCAAAAAGCGGTTAAAGATTCTCTTTCAAAAGCAATGGCCATTGCTGAAACCCTCCGTGTAACGATAGATCCGATTCCGGTAAAAATACATGAAATTCTATCTGATTCTAGCAATCCTATCCCACTTGCAAAAATGTCGTTTGATCAGGTAGGAGGAATTGCTACTAATCTAGAACCAGGACAGTTACTTATAGAAGCGAAGATTGAAGCTAAATTCTCCTACTAAGCCACTTTCTATATCCTTTCAAATTATCTTTGCTATGACTTGTTGAGAAGTTAATCTAACATTCTCCTTTCAAAATAAGGGAGTTTCTTGAGTACAGGAATCTTCCTTATTTACAAAATATTTTTTACCCTCTCCAAAATGATAGCGCTTCATTAAAAACATCTCATTAAATGAAAAATCTTTGACATCCTGGCAAAAATAATGTAAAGTACCTAATGGTCGAACATTTTTAGATAACAGCGACCTTAATATTCGTATTTAGGAGTGTATTTTAATGGATAACGTGTTTGATTACGAAGATATACAATTAATTCCGGCTAAGTGTATTGTTGATAGCCGTTCAGAATGCGATACAACTGTAACATTAGGTGGCCATACATTTAAGCTTCCTGTAGTGCCTGCAAATATGCAAACTATTATTGACGAAAAAATCGCTGTATATTTAGCAGAAAATGGCTATTTCTATATTATGCATCGTTTCCAGCCAGAAACACGCGAGACCTTTATCCGTGATATGCAATCTCGTGAGTTAATTGCCTCTATCAGTGTTGGTGTGAAAGCAGAAGAATATGACTTTATATTACAATTAGCAGAAGAAAATTTGGTTCCCGAATTTATTACGATTGATATTGCACATGGTCACTCAAATGCTGTTATCGCAATGATTAAACATATCAAAAAGCATTTACCGAATAGCTTTGTTATTGCTGGTAACGTTGGAACTCCTGAAGCAGTAAGAGAACTTGAGCATGCAGGTGCAGATGCTACAAAAGTAGGAATTGGACCTGGTAAAGTATGTATCACAAAAATTAAAACAGGTTTTGGAACTGGTGGTTGGCAGTTAGCTGCATTGCGCTGGTGTGCAAAAGCTGCAAGCAAGCCAATTATTGCAGATGGTGGTATTCGTACACATGGTGATATCGCAAAATCGGTTCGTTTTGGAGCAGCAATGGTAATGGTCGGTTCGTTATTTGCTGGCCACGAAGAGTCTCCAGGAGAAACATTTGAAAAAGACGGAAGGCTCTATAAAGAGTATTTCGGTTCTGCTTCCGAGTTTCAAAAAGGAGAAAAGAAAAACGTCGAAGGTAAAAAAATGTATGTAGAGCATAAAGGCTCTTTACAAGATACATTAACAGAAATGGAACAAGATCTTCAGTCTTCTATCTCTTATGCAGGCGGTAAAAAATTAGATTCTATTCGTAATGTAGATTATGTAATTGTTAAAAATTCTATCTTTAATGGCGATAAAGTATATTAATTTAAAAGTTACACGAAGGATGCCCTACCAATTTAGTAGAGCATCCTTCATTTGTACTAAAGAAGACAACTAGAAAAATAGTGACATATTCCTATTATATAGGTATAATAGAGACAACCTCTTAGAACTCCCTCCTTTTTATTATCAGAAATTTCAAATAAAAACACGAAAGGTTGATTGTATTACATGAAGAACTTTTCCTTCCACACAAACCACCGCCAGAGAACAAAATCCCCAGAAACAACATTTAAACTGATTCCCCTTACCAGCACACAAAGCAGAAGCGAAATACTAAAGAAAATTGAAATCAGTTCACAATTTAATATGCGCTACCGCGGACTATTTGAATATTATGGCGACGATTTAATTACTTATAAGAAAGAAAATCCTACTGATTTTTTTCGAAATGAGTTTTTACGAACGTTCTCGAGTTATCTAACTGACTACCTAGAAGACAACATGCCGATCTCTTGGAATAAATGTAAAAAACCCTTTATCGAGTTACTTCTTTATATTCATCTACCTAACACTATAAAAATCTCCAAAGAAAGCAACAGCATCCAACATTTCATCTCCGAATTTAGAAAGTTTTCCATATGGCTAGATCAAAAAGAAAAAACAACCTGGACAAAGCTGTTAGCTCCTTATGAAGAATCCATTAATGAGTTACTGTTATGCGAGGAATTGTTGAATAGATTATATCTCCAGATGTATCCTCAGTTTTTTGAATCCAATTGGGATTACGAAAAAGACTTAACAAGGGTTAGCCAGATCTTTGAGAAATGTAAGGACATAGAGGACAGCTTCTTTCAAATAATAAATATGGAGGGAAACACTGTTTTTCTATCCAATATTCATACAAATAAACAATTTCAGATAAACAATCTTCCTATTACCAAGCGGTTTCTTGGCATCATTCTTCATGGTTCCATTGGGCGGATAGAGGGGAATACAACATGGTCATTGCTACTGGCAGCAGGGTTATATCCAAAAAAAGCGAAGCGATATTTATCCTATATGGAGTAATGAAAGGGAGCAAATTGGGTAGCAAAAAGACTGTGAAATCAACAAAAATTCAACTAAATAAGCCTTTTTATAAACAAAAAAGCCAAACAATCAACGAAACTTTCGTTTGATTGTTTGGCTTTATCTTTGGCTGGGATCCTTATGTCTAAGCAGCTTTTTTTAATCCGGCTATCATTTTCAGTAAAAATTACTTACTGGGAACTATTAGTGGAAGAATTATTCCCCTGTCTCTCATTCTCATTACCAGTAGGAGGAGCTTCTCCTCGATTTCCTTCAAAATCACCACTTGGTGGATTTCCACCTTGTCCTCCTCCTCTGCCGCCACCTGGTCCACCCATATTATTACTAGGTGCCTCTGTAATGCCAGATTCATCTACGTAGGTTACTATGTCAGAAATAGTAAATTCTACAAGTTCTGTTCCTTTTTCATAGGTCCCTGTAGCTAAACCATTACTGTTCACTTCTGTGCTACTACCACCAGAATACAATACATAAGTACTATCCTCTGTAATCTTCGGTGAGCTAATCACAACCGTTTGGTAATCCTTGCTTGGTTGTACTGTTACAATAGCATTCCCATCACTATCCTCTAAATGAACAATAGTGCCAGCTTTTTGCGTTTCCGAATAGGTCATCATAATTGAGTTTTGCTTAGATGTATCAGATGTTGTTTGTGCCATCCCCGAACTTCCTAGCGCTACTAGTGTTCCTCCACTTATCTCTAGGCTTCCATCATAGTCTAGGGCTCCATTTCCATCATTTGTTGGACCATTAACAATAGTCGTACCGCCTGTGACTACTATTGATCCATTTGCATCCAATCCATCTCCATCTGCATTTACGTAAATGCTTCCTCCATTGATAGTTAATAGTGCATTTCCTGCAGATTCCATTCCCATTTCTCCACCAGGAGCAGCACTTTCACTACTTCCATCACTTACATTAATTCCGTCATCTGCTGTTACAACAGATATATCTCCATCATTAATAGTGACTGTTTTTCCTTCTATTCCCTCATAACTTTTATTAACTTGAATTGTTCCACCAGCAATTAGGAGCTCATTGTCTGTATGAATCCCATCATCACCAGTAAGAATAGTAAAATCACCATCCATAATCGTAATATTCGTGTCACTATGCACTGCATCATCTAATGTATCTATTTCGAATGTTCCACCACCAATAGCGATTTCCTTATTTGCTTTTAAACCTTTCGTACTTGGTGTATCCTCCTCTTCTGTCTCTTCAGCTGCGCTATCTCCCCAAGGTTGTCCTCCCATCATTTCCTCTCTTACTTCAATAGTCTCTGGACTTCCTCCACCTGCTGTAATGGTGAAATCGCCATCTGCCACATAGAGAGAAGACTCAGCTTGTATACCATCTGTTCCAGCCTTTATATTAAATATTCCATCTTCAATGGCAATAATACCTTTTGTATCATTTGTATTCGTTGATTTAATACCGTCTCCACCTGCATTAATTTCAAACGTTCCACTCTTTATTGCAACTAAATCTCTGCCCAATATGGCATCATCTACTGCTGTTATTTTTATCGTTCCTTCCATAATTCGCAAATCATCTTTACTTCCAATTCCATTATCATAATTTCCTACTACTTCCAAAGTACCTGTCCCATTTATTGTTAAATCATCCTTGCTAAAGATTGCTGCATTGGGCTCGCCAGATCCATCATCTTCGGTATAAGTTTCTCCATCAGACACAACATTTTCAGTATTCTCTGCAAGCGTAATAATCGTATCCTCTGCTTCTTTTACAAAAATCGCCGAAGACTCACTATTATGAATGTCCACTCCATTTAAAACTAATTGAACCTCTCCTGTATCCGGTGCGTCAACTACTATCTGCCCGTCAGCTAAATCACCACTTAAAACATATACTCCGCCAGACCTTATGGTAACAGTTGATCCAGATGTCATTATTGCCGCCGATTCATCGTAAGAAATTTTGTCCCCATCTAAAGTAATATAAGTAGGATTTTCTTCTTCCCAATTCGTTAAATAATCCTCCTCCTCATAACTTATATTTTCACTAATATATGCACTCACATCCATTTCACTAAGTGAGCTATCGTTACTATTTTGGGAGTTATCGCTGTCCTTACTACATGCAAATAAAAGCAAGGTACATGCAATAGGCAAGACTAATTTTTTCATTTTACTTTTTTTCATTACCATGTCTCCTTTCTTTCACCATGCCTTCATTATGAGTGAACAACCTTAACAATTCCTTTAGAATCTCGTTTTTTATTTTTCTTTCCATCTATAGAGAAAAAAAAGTCTCATCTTTCCTCTCCCGCATCTACTTTTACAGTATTTTTACAAAAAATTAATACCTTCTTAAAAATCTTAAGGATAGATTAAGGTTTATAAATGATAATGTGTCCAAGCAGTTAACAGAAAGGAGAATCAAAATGGAAGCACAAAAACTAAACGGCTTAAATGGCCGAACCGAACTAAAACATGAATTAAATCAAATAGATTGTTATTTATTAAGAAATAAATTAAAGCATGTGATGCAAGTTGACCCCCATGCTACTAATAATGGGAAGTATCTAATTAGAAGTGTTTACTTCGATAATATTGAAAACAAGGCACTTATTCAAAAAAAAGAAGGACTTCTTAACCGAGATAAATTTCGAGTAAGATTGTATGACTATAATACAAACCTCTTAAATTTAGAAAAAAAAAGCAAACGTAATAATTTGACCTATAAAGATAAATGTAGAATTACAGCAGAAGAATATGAAAAAATCCGCATTGGAGATATTAAGTGGATGGAAAATGACCATCGCGAATTGGTCAAAGAACTATTCATTCAGATGAGTTTATATCAATTAAAGCCACATACAGTGGTTGATTACGAACGGGAAGTATTTATCTATCGTTATGGAAATGTCCGGGTCACCTTTGATAGCTCCATTAAAACAAGTTTCCGAAATAATGATGTACTGAACAAGGATTTACCTATGGTTGAAACCAACCCAGATATCACCATTTTAGAGATTAAATACGATGAATTTTTGCCTGAAATAATCAAAAATCTTCTTCAATTAAGTGATAGAAGAAAAGGAACTTATTCTAAATATCAAATCAGCAGAATGTATGGATAAATTTATATAAATTCAAGGAGGAACAAAAAAATGAGTAATATTAGCTTCGAAGATATTTTCAAATCAAGTATTTTAGAAAAAACGAGTAACTTTTCCGTAATTGATTCTTTAATAGGGCTGTTAGTAGCCTTTGGCGTCGGTTTATTTATCTATTATGTTTATAAAAAAACTTTCTCAGGTGTCATCTATTCCCACACCTTTAATATTTCTCTAATTATTATAGCAATGGCAACTGCCTTAATCATTATCGGGATATCATCCAATGTTCTATTATCACTTGGTATGGTTGGTGCCTTATCGATTGTACGCTTTAGAACTCCTATTAAAGATCCTATGGACTTAGTTTATTTATTCTGGGCAATTGTTACAGGAATACTTTGTGGAGCAGGCTTTATTATCCTAGTTATATTAGGTGCTATCCTAATTGGTTTAGTTCTTATTCTGTTTACTAACCGAATCAAAATTGAAAATCCCTATTTATTAGTTGTTAAATATACAAATGAAGCGTTAGAAGATTCATTAACAAAAACTATTTCAACTCATGCTAAAAAATTCTCCATTAAATCAAAATCAATTATGCCTGGAAACGATTTTGAAGTAACATACGAAATTCGTGTGAAAGAGAATAACTCTACCTTTATTAATACTATTTCTAAACTTGATGGCGTGAAATCAGCCATTATGCTTAGCTATGATGGAAATTTCACTGCATAACGAATAAGGATTTTTCGTAATGCTGATTCCAATCATACACATTCATTTCATAGGCTAAGCATATTCCCATTGGTTTTAAAAAAAAACAGCTTATAAAAGAAAAAACATCCAATCTAAGAGAACTCTTATGTTGCGATGTTTTTTTCTTTTCCATTCTATAATACTTATAATTATTATTATCCAATAAATATCTGTATAATTATAGTTATATACACTTGATGGTTTTAAATAAAATAAGGTATACATAATTTATTTCTTAACATCATAATAGACAAGGAGTTATAAGAATTATGACTATTCTTTTAGTAGATGACAATACTGTCAATCTATTTGTAATGGAAAAAATACTAAAAAACGCTGGGTACGATGATTGTGTTTCTCTCTCTTCAGCCCAGGAATTATTTCATTATTTACAACTTGATGCTCCGCTTTCGACAGGGAATAGTGTGGATTTAATATTGCTCGATATTATGATGCCAGAAATCGATGGCATTGAAGCTTGTAAACGCATTAAAAAGATGGAACACCTCAAGGATATTCAGATTATCTTTGTAACAGCATTAGAAGATAAGAATAAGCTCGCGGAAGCCTTGGATATTGGTGGTGTAGATTATATTACAAAACCTCTAAACAAAATCGAACTCCTTGCAAGAATACGCGTTGCTCTACGGTTAAAGGCAGAGCTTGATTGGCATACTCAACACGAAAAAAAAATTCAGTATGAATTAGACTTAGCAACACATGTACAAAGAAGTCTTTTAAGTGCCCCTTTAGAAGATGAACATATGCATATTGAAGTTTCTTATTTGCCTTCCTTTAATCTTGCAGGTGATATGTATTATTGGCATAAAATTAATGATCACAAATATGCAATTATTTTATTAGATATGATGGGACATGGAATATCCGCTTCTTTAGTGTGCATGTTTATCTCTTCTGTCCTGAGAGAATCAGTTAAACAATTAGTGAAGCCAGATCTTGTTATCAAAGAATTAAATCGCTATATGACCTTATTAAAAAATGAAAAAGAAGGTCTTCCATTCTACTTTACGGCAATCTATTTAGTAATAGATACAGAGAAGAAAACAGTGGAATATGTCAATGCTGGTCATCCTTATGGATATATGCTAATGGATGAAAAGGAAGTAGTTGCATTAGAACAAGGTACTTGCGCAGTAGGATTTTTCGATGAAATGGAAATTAATACAAAAGAAGTTACCTTTGAAAAAGATGTACAAATCATCCTTTATACGGATGGTGTCTTAGAAGCAATGGGACCGTGTGAATTTGAAGCCGAAAAGAAAATCCAAGCAATTTCCTCCAAAAGATGGGAACATACCAGCTCCGTAATGGATCACCTTCTAACAAAAGAGCAACAGTCTAATCAGCCAGATGACATGTGTGTATTAATGATCCAAGCAAAAGGTAAATAATTAACACTTTACTTATTCCTTTAATGAGTACATAGTAAATAAAAAGGATTTCTCCTAAAGAGAAATCCTTTTTATTGTTTTAGAAGAGCTCCTATAAATCTTAGTAGATTTTCTGATAAAGTCTTTCTCCACCAGCAAGCTCTCTATATTTTGGCATTACATCAACAAAGCTTAATGTTTCTTTATCTCCTAAACCAATAAAGCCATCTTTACTTAAACTTTCATAAAATAGATGATGCACCTGGTTTTGGAGCATGGGATTAAAATAAATAAGTACATTTCTACAAATAATGACATGAAATTCATTAAAAGATTGGTCTGTTACTAAATTATGTTGGGCAAATATAATATTTTTCAATAGATCAGAATGAAAATAAGCATATTGATGGTCTGTTTTATAATATTCCGAGAACGCATTTGTTCCTCCTGCAAGCATATAATTCTTAGTATATGCTTGCATTTTATGTAGAGGAAATACCCCTTTGCTTGCCTTTTGCAGTACATTTTCATTCATATCTGTTGCATATATAACTGCCTTTTCCTTTAGCCCCTCTTCTTCCAATAAAATAGCCATCGAAAATACTTCTTCCCCTGTAGCACATCCCGCATGCCATATCCGGATTTCATCATACTTTCGTAAATGTGGGATTACTTGTTCTCTAAATGAATGAAAAAAGCTTGGATTCCTAAACATTTCCGTTACATTGATAGAAAAATCATTTAAAAGCTGTTCCAGGAAAACCTCTTCATGAATCACTCGTTCAAGTAGTCGTGTAATCGTAGGAATATTATCCATTTTCATTCTATAGTAGATCCTGCGTGTAATAGAAGACCGGTTATATTGACGAAAATCAAAACCTGATAATCGAAATATCCCTTCAAGCAGCAGATCCACTTCTATATCTGCATGATCTGGATTCTCTACCTCGTGTTCGTTATTCAGGAATGGATTATTCATAACCGCCTCCTCCTTACTTAACTAGCCATACTCTTAGAACAGAATATAATTGATCTAAATCTAGTGGTTTACTAATATAATCTGATGCGCCTGCTTCCAGACATTTCTCGCGATCGTTTTTCATTGCTTTAGCAGTCAATGCAATAATAGGTATCTCGGTCAAGTTCATTGTTTGACGAATAATAGTCATTGTTTCATAACCATTCATATTTGGCATCATAATATCCATTAGAATCACATCTAAGTCAGGTGTTTTTTCAATAATTCCTAACGATTCCTTTCCATTGTGTGCAACAAGGACGTCCATCCCTATTTTTTCAAGGGTTGTTTTAAGAGCAAATATATTGCGGTTATCATCATCAACAATCAACACTTTTTTCCCTTTAAATACATCATCATGCTTGTCACTAGACAACATGATTTCCGCCTTTCTTTCTTCCTCATGTCTCTGTTCTTCTTTATCTATTTCAAATCGAGCCTCTTGCTTTTTCACTTCCATTGTAGCTGCAACATTTATATCACTAAAATTGAGCTTTGCATCAGCTATTCCATTAGGAAGACTTGGAACCGTTAAGGTAAATGTACTTCCTTTTCCTTCTGAGCTCTTCAAGGAAATCCACCCACCTAGTAATCTAGCAAATTCTCTACAAATAGATAGTCCTAACCCAGTACCACCATATTTACGTACAGTGGCCCCATCTGCCTGCTGGAATGTTTCAAAGATTAATTTATGTTTATCTCTCGGAATGCCAATACCGGTATCCGAAACCGAAATTTCCAGCCATTCGCTACTTAATTCTTTCATGCTTCGACTTATCTGTTGCTTTTTCTTAATATTTAAAGAAACGGATCCACTTTCCGTAAACTTAAAGGCATTGGATAATAGATTTTTTATAATTTGTTGGAATCTCTTTTCATCTGTATACATAATATCTTTACGTGGTTCCTGCTTATGTATAATAAATTCTACATCCTTCTGCTTTGCAATAGGGGCAAAACTTCTCTCCAATTGGGAGGTAATATCATTAATACTTACTTCGCTAAAATGAACATCGAGCTTTCCTGCCTCGACTTTTGAAAGATCAAGAATATCATTTATAAGTGAAAGGAGATCTTTACCAGAAGAATGAATGACATTCGCAAACTCCATCTCCTCTGCCGACAGATGATTAGCGTCATTTTCTGCAAGCATTTCCGAAAGAATTAGAATACTATTTAATGGTGTTCTTAATTCATGGGACATATTTGCTAAAAACTCTGATTTATAATTAGAATTTTGAATGACCAATTCGGTTTTCTCTTCCAATTCCTCTTTTGCTTTTTCTAAATCTTTTGTCTTCGCTTCCGCTTCTCTTGTTCGATCTTCTAGTTGTTCATTTGTAGCCATCAGTTCTTCTTTTTGCATTTGCAACTCTTCAGACTGTGATTGTAATTCCTCTGACTGTGTTTGTAGTTCTTCAGATTGTACCTGTAACTCTTCGGTCATGGCTCTAGATTCGTTTAATAAGCGAACTATTTCCATTCTACCCATAATACTATTAATCGTTACTCCAAATGATTCTACAATACCAACAATCAAATCTTGCTGAAGCTTTGTAAATTCAGTCATCGTCGCAAGCTCCAAGACAGCAATAACGTCCCCCTCAAACATAACGGGTACAATTACAATGCTTCTCGGTGAAACATCCCCTAAGCCGGTTGCGATTATACGGTAATCATTAGGTATTTCCTTATAGTGAATCATGCGCTGTTCTTTTGCACTTTGACCAATTAGTCCTTCTCCTAATTGAAAAGTGTCTCTGCCAATCGCATCGCCTGATTCTGCGAACGTTGCTGCCTTTACATACATTTCTTTCTTTTGTTGTGCATCCTTTACGTAAAATGCTCCAAAACTAGCATTTGTTTTTTTAGCCAATTCTGTAATAAATGTATTAGTCAAAGCTTCAATAGAGGCAAGCCCTTGAAACTTCATCACAATATCAGCGACATTAGACTGTAGCCATTCTCTCTGCTCTACATTATCAAGAAGCAGATTAGTCGCTACAGCAAGCTCTTTTATTTCATCATTCGTTCGCACATGTATGCGTGTATTAATAATGCCTTTAGATGCTGCAATCGTACCAATAGTGCCTGTCACTTCTTTAATCGTTCTAACAATGGATTTAGAAATTTGACTAGCAATAATAATCGCAATAAGAGAAATCAAAACTAGTGCACCAAATAGCCCAATGGTTACAGTATTATTTTGGGTGTCTAATTTTGCTGCTTGCTTAGCAGATGCAGTCTTTTCTGTATCTCTGAGTGAATTAAACTTCTCTGTAATCTCATTTATATACTCTCGACCAGTATCTGACTCAAAAAAAGCATTTAGAGCATCTACATTATTCTGTTCTTTGTATTGGATGGTTGGCTCGCCTGCTGTGTTAATCCAATTCTCAATATTATCTTTTATTTCTAATAAAGTTTCCTGTTGTGCAGGTTTATCTTTCATTAACTGATAAAGTTCATCAAATTGCGCTTCCCAGTTTTCCTTCCCCTCGTTATACGGAATTAAGTAGCTTTGGTTACCTGTTATTATAAATCCACGCTGACCTGTTTCCATATCTAAAACACTTTTTTCAATGGAAGCAGTTAATTCCTGTATGCGAGAATCATAATTAATAATCGAGTTACGTTCCTCTTGCAAGGATCGAATTTGATTATTGAGCAAAATTACCGACACAAGTAAACAAAGTATAATAACAATGTAGCCAAGGATAATTTTGGAGCGAATTCCGAACTTGAATTTCGATTCCATTTTAATTACCTTCCTTAAATTAGTTTCTATTTTAATAGTATAGTATTTATGATAAAAATGAAAAGGAAATTTGCTCTATTTTCTTCCATTATTTATAGTGTAAATGACTTTTGCCTTTGACTCAACTTATCTATTTTAATAAAACTTCTAATCAACAAATAAATACTTGATTAATCGTAGGAAAGAGGCGGAAAAAACCAAATAACTAATCTTCAAACACGAACAATAAGTCGCAACAAACAAATTATTGTTCGTTTTTATTGCTAGCTGAAATGTTTATATCCCAGCCTCTTTCTTTTTCCCTTTCTCTGTCAGCAATATGCAATAGAATACTACTCCAAATTATGTTCTATGAAAACAATCATTACAGATAGAAAATTTAAATCTAGATGACAGCTCTTTTCCACACTTTCTACATGTTTTAACACGCTTTTTCCCTTTAATTCCAGCTTTCAAATGATCATTTATTTGATCACTCAATTCTCCTCTTAACTTTTCCCAATAATAAGCTTCTGTTCTTCTTTCCAATTTATATAAAAATAATAAATGAAGGCCGATAGCCTTATACGATAACTCCAACTCCTCCAAGCTGTCTGTTTTTAGTTTGGGGTCTGGTAAATCCTTATTTTCAACAATTGCCTCCATATTGATTTTCCATTGAGCACGTAAGGCTGCTTCACTTGTTGCAAACGGAAGCTTCAAGAAGCTGAATAAGTCATGTAAGGACATTCTAGCTTCCACCATTGTATCCATTATCATTTCATATAATAGTACTTCCTCTGCTAAGGATGCCTTTTTTGTTCCCTCTGGACTTTTAAAGTGTCCCCATAAATAGAAGAAAAGACCCAGGTTATTAGAGTACTTTTGAAATCTTTCTAATACAGCATTAGTTGGTGCAATCGTAAATCCATATAGATCATTATCCTTTTTTTCTAATAAATACTTCATCTTTTTACGATCGCTTGTAAAAGCAACTCTGCCAATATCATATATTCCTTTTCTTCCTGCCCTACCTGCAATCTGCTTCACTTCCTGAGAGCTTAACATCCTTCTTCTTATACCGTCAAACTTGTCATTTTCTAAGAATACGATTCTTCTTATCGGCAAATTAAGCCCCATACCAATGGCATCTGTGGAAACAATTACCTTTGTTTCTCCTTCAATAAACCGCTGCATTTGTTTTTTTCTAGCTTCTGGAGGCATACTTCCATAAATTACACTTACTTGCCAGCCATTTCTTTGTAACTCAGAAGCCGTTTCTAATACACCTCTCCTTGAAAAGCAAACAAGCGCATCTCCTTTCCTTGTTTTGCTCAATTGAAATAAATCCCCTTCTATTTGTAACGGCGTATCCCTACGATACTCGTGGACTTCCACATTCGCGTCCCCTAGTAGTTGCAGAAGCATATTTTTTGCATGTAGACTTGCGATAATATGAATCTCTTTTGCATTTGCCTTCGTTATTGCTCGATACCATGAAAATCCCCGTTCCTTATCTGCAATCATTTGGGATTCATCGATAACCACTACGTCATAATAATCTTTCTCATGAAACATTTCCACTGTACTAGACTGATGTTGTGCCTCTATTACAAGCTTTTCCTCTTCCCCTGTTTTGAGAGAGCAAGGTACACCTTGCTGATTTAGTTTTTCATAAATCTCTAATGCCAGCAATCTTAATGGAGCCAAGTATAAACCACTGTCTGCCTCCATCATGCGATTAATTGCTTGATACGTTTTACCAGTATTCGTTTCTCCGGTATGCAATACATATTTTATATTTCTACTAGTTGGAGGATAGTATTCTTTACCAAAAATATCCTCAATCATTCTTGCTTCTTCTTCTTTTCGCCGCCTTTGTTCCTCGCGATCCTCCGCTTCTTTCAGTTCTTTTCTTTTGCGATCCTTCTCCATTATCTCCTTATGAATCTCCATATCAAAAGGAATATCTAATAGCTTCTCTAAATCAATTATATATTCAGGAAATAAATCTTCTAGAAACTCTCCTGTAATTTCTTTAAGTAACGGCGTACTTGCTTCTAGTAAAAAGGAGTTGGATAAGGATTGATTAAATACTTCTTGATATTCCTCCTTTATACGTGTTGGTAGTTTATCTTTTACCCATGAAGGAAAAAAATCAATGAGATGTTGAAAAATTAAATTTTTATATGTTTCTGTTCTGTCTTCTAAAAAGTAAAATTGGTTATAAGACATGTCCATTTCATTCGATAGATATTCTTCAAACGTTATTTCCATGGAAGGCAAAATAATCCCATTTCTATCGATCTCAACAGCAATATTACATCCCGTTAAATAGCGTATATAAAGAAAAAGTTCCTCATAATGTTTCTCCATTAATTGTTCTATATAATAAGAGAATTTAGCGGAATATTTACGCTTCCTTTCCAAATCATTATTTTCCTCTACATGTTGTAAGTGGATTTTCCGTATCTCATTATATCTATTTTCCCATTTCTCTTTATGGTCGCCTATATGTGCTTTAAGCCAACCCTCATATGAAAATACATCAACATCTCGAATTTCATTTCGAAACAATCGATTTATATCCTTTTTATTAAGATCACTGATATCAAAACCATTACTAGTAAGATAATCCTTTTTTTCAGAATAACGAATATGGCTGGCAGCTGTATTAATCCATGTGTTTAACCATATTTGCTCGATAAACACCTTTCGATCAGCCATGTATTGTTCAAAGGATGGTTTAGTTTCTTGTTTTTCTAAATACTTATTTACGTCATCCATGATAAGCGTTTTTGTTTGTTGAATCGCTTTATCGTATTGGGATTTTAATATTGAATTGACCATTTATGAACTCCTATGATATATATTTCCACTCTTCTTTTTACTTATTTTCCTTTATTTTAGCGTAGTCATGTAAATTTTTTAATATTTTTTGGATTTTCTTGTGTTTTTGGATGGGAGTTTTACTATTTATAGAGGACACAGCCTTCCTTTCTTCGACAAGATACTGTTTAGTCAAGTAAGGGTATGTCGGTTTTTATCGTTTTTTAGAAAACGATTTTTCCTCCATTTAGGATTACATATGTAATGATAGGGGAAAGAAAAAGAATACAGATTCATTTCCTGAGAAATGAAAAAATCCTTGCATCTTGGCAAGGATTATTTGGAGGTCTTCTTTAATAGATTAAATTTGATGCTTATTTTTTCTTTAGGCTCAATTCTCTTTTGTACTTCTCTAACTCTTTCGTAGTACAACGCACAAAGTGACCTGGCGTAACTTCTCTTAACTCTGCTGGCTCACTAGTGTCATGTACGGTTGGATCATAAGCGATTCTTGTACGCTCACGCTCATAACGTGGATCTGGAAGCGGAATTGCCGATAATAATGATTTTGTATATGGATGAAGTGGATTATCATAAAGCTCATCTGCTTCTGCTAACTCAACCATATTTCCCATATACATAACACCAATACGATCACTTATATATTTAACCATAGATAGATCATGGGCAATAAATAAATAAGTTAATCCACGTTCCTTTTGTAACTTTTTCAATAGGTTAACAACCTGGGCTTGAATAGACACATCAAGTGCAGAAATTGGCTCGTCACAGATGATGAAATCTGGCTCTACAGCTAGCGCACGAGCAATCCCAATTCTTTGTCGTTGACCACCACTGAATTCATGTGGAAAGCGTGTAGCATGCTCTTTGTTCAATCCAACTACTTCAAGTAATTCTTCTACTCTCTGACGACGTTCTTCTGGTGTTTTTGCAAGCTTATGATTATCAATACCTTCTGCAATAATATCCAGTACCGTCATACGCGGATTAAGAGAGGAATGAGGATCCTGGAAAATCATTTGCATTTTTCGGTTAAACTTGCGAAGCTCTGCATTTGATTTTTTTCCATGCACATCTTCGCCTTCAAATTTAACTTCTCCACCTGTTGCATCATAAAGACGGATAATGGTTCTACCTGTTGTAGATTTTCCACAACCAGATTCACCAACAAGACCAAATGTTTCTCCCTTAAAAATGTCAAAGGATACACCGTCTACCGCTTTAATGATTCTATCTCTACCAGCTGAAAAGTGCTTTTGCAAATTCTTTACTTCTAATAATTTTTCGTTAGTCAACTTTTTTCACCGTCCTTGCGACCTGTTTTGGAGAAACCAAGCATTCTTTGTTTAACCGCTTCTGGTGGCTCAATCTTTGGTGCATCTTCATGTAATAGCCAAGTTGCTGCATAATGTGTATCAGAAACTTTAAACATTGGTGGTTCCATCACTGTGTCAATTTCTAGTGCAAATTGATTTCTAGGCGCAAACGCGTCTCCTACTGGAGGCTTTAACATATTTGGCGGGCTTCCAGGTATAGCAAATAGTTCTTCATCCTTACTATCAAGTGTAGGCATTGATCCAATTAATCCCCAAGTATAAGGATGCTTTGGATTATAGAAAATATCATCTACTGTACCAATTTCAACAATTCTACCAGCATACATAACAGCTACACGATCAGCAACATTTGCTACTACACCAAGATCATGGGTAATAAAAATAATCGCACTCTCCGTTTTCTTTTGAATGTCCTTCATCAATTCAAGGATTTGAGCCTGAATCGTAACATCAAGTGCTGTAGTTGGTTCGTCAGCAATTAAAATCTTCGGATTACACGCAAGCGCAATCGCTACAACCACACGTTGACGCATTCCGCCTGAAAATTGATGTGGAAATTGATTAATGCGAATTGCTGGCTGTGGAATGCCTACTAATTCAAGCAACTCAAGCGCACGTTTCTTAGCGTCAGCTTTATTCATGTTTTGATGCTTGATTAGACCTTCCATGATTTGATTCCCAATCTTCATTGTAGGATTCAAAGAAGACATTGGATCTTGGAATACCATAGAGATATCTTTTCCGCGAATTTTTTGCATATCCTTCTTCGATTTTTTAATAAGATCTTCGCCTTCAAATAAAATTTCTCCACTTTTTATAATACTTTGTGGTTCAGGAAGAAGTCTCATTAAAGCATTAGAAGTAACGGATTTACCAGAACCGGATTCCCCTACAATTGCTAGTGTTTCCCCTTTATTTAACTCAAAGCTTACACCGCGAACAGCTTGTACTTCACCGTTGTAGGTGTTAAATGATACTCTTAAATCTTTGACTTCTAATAATTTACTCATTTATAAACACCTACTCTCCTATTTATGCATTTTAGGATCGAATGCATCACGCAAGCCATCACCTAATATATTGAATGCAATCATTAATATTGACAATACAGTCGCTGGAAAAACTAGTAAATATGGGTACAACCTTAAATTTGCAAATCCTAGTTCAATTAAAGCACCTAATGAAGCATTTGGAGGTACAATACCTAAACCGATAAAACTTAGGAATGCCTCGAAGAAAATAGCACCTGGAATAGAGAACATTGTATTAACAATAATAATCCCAGTTATATTCGGAACTAAGTGTCTTCTAATAATCGTTCCATTAGATGTTCCTAACGTTCTTGCAGCAAGAACAAATTCTTGATTTGTCAGCTTTAATACTTCTCCACGAACAATACGGGACATTCCTATCCATCCTGTAATCGCTAATGCAATAACAATGGAAACAATACCTGGCTGGAGAATAAGCATCATTAAAAGAATAATTACTAGGTTTGGAATACCTACTAATATTTCTGCAATACGTTGTAATATGTTATCAACTCTTCCACCATAGAAGCCCGAAACACCACCATATGTTACCCCAATTAATAAATCAAGGATTGCAGCAACAAATGCGATGATTAACGATACTCTTGTACCTTCCCATAGTCTCGTCCATTGGTCACGACCAAGGGTATCAGTACCAAACCAGAAATAGGTATCATCCATCTCCTTTGCTTCATAGATATGAAAGGTTGCTTTTACAGCAGCGGAATTTCTTGAACCGTCTCCTTCTTCAAGGACTTTAATATCAACAAACTCATCTGTACTTTGATAACGAGCCATTGCCTTTGTAGTTGCATCTTCCACATCCGTGCCTTCATATCGACCTGATAATGTACCATTTAGACCCAACCAAGAAACATTCTCTAATAATGGCACCCTAGGCGGAAGCTTTGCTCGGGAAAGATCCTGATCATCGTTACCATAGTCATTCAAACTTGGACCAATTATACTCATAATAATAATTAACAAAATGATGAATATACTAACAATAGCAGGCTTGTTTTTCATTAACGTTCTTCTTGCATCCTGCCCAAAGGTTCTACTTGGTGCCGTTATTTTTTCACTAACATTTTCTTCTTGATTAAGAGGCTTAAATAAATTCTTATCAATTTGATTAAGATTTTTCTTTTCCATTTTATTTATTACCTCCTGCAATTCTAATTCGAGGATCGATTAATCCATATAGGAGGTCAATAATTAAAATAATGATTACAAACCCAAAGGCAAACAATAATGTTGTTCCCATAATCGTCGGATAATCATTTACTGTTACAGATGTAACAAACTGTTCTCCAATACCCGGAATAGCAAATATCTTCTCAATTACTAATGATCCTGTCATTAAGCCGACCGCCATTGGCCCGATTACTGTAACTAAAGGAATCAATGCATTACGCAATCCATGCTTGAAAATAATTCCCGCTTCACTAACTCCTTTTGCACGAGCTGTCGTTATATAATGTGAATGCAGAACCTCGATCATTTCAGTTCTAGTGAACCTTGCAGCTACAGCTAGTGGTGAGATTGCTAGTGCAATAGTTGGTAGAATCGTATATTCAAACCCATCCCAAAGTGCAACAGGTAGTAAGTCCCATTTAACTGCAAAGATATATTGTAATAGTCCTGCAAATACGAATGATGGAACCGATGTACCGAGTACGGCAATAATGGTGGATGTAAAATCGATGGGACCATTCCTATAAATGGACGCTATTAAGCCCAGTAGAATTCCAACAACAGTTCCCAGCACTAATGCTTGTCCACCTAAAAGTGCGGAAGGGCCAATTTTTGCCGTTAAAATATCTGTAACCGGCGTATTATCAAATGCAAACGAAACCCCTAAATCCCCCTGCACAAGGTTTCCTAAATAACGTACATATTGAACGGGAATCGGATCGTTCAATCCATATTTTTCCAATATAATTGTTTTTTGTTCTTCACTTAATTTATCGTCAGCCTTCAGCGGACTTCCTGGAAGGAACTTCATCAGGAAAAAGGAGACTGTTGCGATAATAAACAGTGTTATTAACATATACCATAATCGACGAAGTAAATATCGAGCCATCTGTGCACCTCCTAATTTTCTTTGTTTATTATAGCATAATAATTTATTTTTGCTATAATCAGAATTTTCCTACTCAAAAATACAAGAGAGTATATGCTATAAAAGCATACACTCCCTCTTATTTCATAGCATCGAATTTTTCAAAAAAGTGAAATTACTCTGCAGCTCCTACACTAGTCCATTTGTATTCATATGATGGTCCAAATGGATTTTCGATTAAGCCTTGAATTTTTGGAGATGATAAGAATGCACCAGCACGTTGGTAAACAGGAGCAATCGCTGCATCTTCAAATAGAATTTTTTCAGCTTCTAAGAAGTTTTGGTAACGAGCTTCATTATCTGTAGCAAGTGTAGTTGTAGTTTCTTCTAACAATTTATCGTACTCTGCATTTGAGTAACCCATTTTGTTATTTCCGCCATCTGTAATCCATAGGCTTAAGAAAGTATATGGATCAAGGTAGTCAGGTCCCCAACCAGCTAATTGAAGATCGTAGTCTTGATTAGTATCTAAATCTAAACGTTGTTCAAATGGTACTTGTTTTAAAGTTACTTTTAAACCTGGTAGATTTGTTTGTAATTGATTAGCAAGATATTCATTCATTGTTTTAGATACATCTGTATCTCCACCTAGGAATTCGATTTCCACTGAATCAGTTCCTAATTCTTCTAAACCTTTTTCCCAGAACTCTTGCGCAGCAGCAGTATCATATGTTACAAGATCTCCACTAACTTCGCGGAAATCACCGCTACCGTCAGGCATTGGAGTAAAATCTGCTGGAATTAGACCATTAGCCGCTAAAGAACCGTTATTTAAAATTGTATTTACTAGAGCCTCTTTATCAAACGCACGGCTGATAGCTGCACGGATGTTTTTATTTGCAAGGGCTTCGTTTCTTGTTTGATTTATTTTCAAATAGAATACAGAGTTGTCAGCTTTAATTGTATAATCTTCATCAGAAGAATATTGGTCAACTAAGTCTGAAGATAAACCAGTACGGTCTACTTCTCCTTTTTCGTAAAGGTCAACCATGGTTTGAGCATCTTTAACTACTACATAGTTAATTGTTTCCAACTTAACTGTATCTGCATCCCAGTAAGTATCGTTTTTAGCAAGATTCCATTTTTGAGAAGTACTTTCCCAGTTTTCTAACGTGAAAGGACCGTTAGCTAGTAGATTTTCAGAGCTAGTAGCGAATGCATCGCCTTTTTCTTCAACGAATTTTTGGTTCAATGGTAAGAATGTACCAAAAGAAGTTAAAGATTCAAAATATGGAGTTGGGTTAGCAAGTTCAACAACTAAAGTATAGTCGCCATCTGCTTTAACTCCTAATTCTTCAACCGGCATATCACCTTGGCTGATTTCAGTAGCATTTTTGATTACGCCACCCATCATGTAAGGACCATACTCAGAACCAGTGTCAGGATTAACTGCACGTTGCCAAGCGTATACAAAATCATTAGCAGTTACAGAATCTCCGTTTGACCATTTTGCATCTTCACGTAACTTGAATGTCCAAGTTAAACCATCTTCAGATACGTCATGGCTTTCAGCGATACCAGGAACTGCTTTAGCGCCTTCACCTAAACGGTATAGACCTTCCATAGTAGCACCTAAGAATTGGAAACCATATTCATCTGTTGCCATTGATGGATCCATAGAAGGAATCGCATCTCCGTTAATTAAGTTTAATACTTGTTCAACATTTTCTTCTGATGAACCATCAGTACCTTCAGACGCGTTATCATCGCCGCCAGAACATGCTGCTAAAAATACACTCAGTATCAATGTAAGTGAAAGCAGCCAAGTTAATTTTTGCTTCATTAAAAAAGACCCCCCATTGTTATATTATTCTGTAAATTACATCTAAAAAAGAAGCTAAAGTGAGTATACTATTATTCTAGTAGAGTTGTAAAGACTAAATATAGAGATAATTTCAAATATTGCTATAGTGCACTAGAGTGTTTTTGCATTATAACAACAAAGATAGCGCTTACTTTTATATTAAAATTCTAAAAATTTTTATAAAAAAAATAGCAATTTATATGGCAAAAGAACGATTGATTGTTAAAAATATCCATATCCCAATATACTTTTCTTCCTTATATTAGAAGATTGTATTATTATTGTAGAATTTTATAATAGGATATATTTACATTATTAGTTTTTTCTTCCTTAATATTGTAAATAATAATCCGATTCCTCCTAGTTTAATTCAACTATCTTTCAACTATATGAAAATGAAGGTGACACTCTTTTTGACTATTTGATAGTATGTATACTCAATATTTTATAGTCATATGGCTTCCGAAAATGTACATTCTATAAAAGTTAGGTTAAAATACGATTATTCGTGTTGCAAACATACTTAGTAAAGGTGAATAAACATGCTTAATAATAAATGGTCTCTATTTCTAATAAATATCTTTATAACGGGAATTCTTTTTTTTATTTTTTCTTCTGAATATACTTTTGTTTCTTATATTAATACAGTCTTTTATCTTACTTTCTCTTATATCGTTATTTTTCTATTTCAATATATTGCAAAAGGAGGCTTTTTTGACGGAGTAACGTTCAGCTTCCGAAGATTCCATCACGTGATTGTTAAAAATGATGACTACTTGGATGAATGGAAGGAAAAACCTCTTCCATCTCAAAAGTTTAACAAAAGGTTTTACGCTACAATTAAATTTCAAGTACTACTTCTTTTGATTTATCTATTCATTTTGCTTTTCATTCACTATATTTAATACTACTGTTTTTATAGTCCTTTTTAATGAAGACTTTCCCATTAAATCGGAGGTGATAATTATCACCTCCGATTTGTACCTTTATATAGAAACGTTTTAACTTATTCCCCCTATACATTTTTAAAATGTAGGAATATTTATTCAATTACAATATTAAAATTGTATATATAGTGTTTTCCCATTATAATAGTGTTGTTAAAAAATTGAAATGAGGGGGATATATGAATGGAATTGAAAGCGTTTCCACCTGTTAAAGGCAAGCATAACCTTGAGAACTATGAGGACTTGTACCAACATTTCAAATGGGACCAAGCAGAAAAGGAATTTTCTTGGCATCAGACTGGAAATGTTAACTTAGCTTATGAAGCAATTGACCGTCATGCTGAGAATTACCGTGCCAACAAAGTAGCCCTCCACTATTTTCATCCATCAAGAAAAGAGACATACACATTCAAAGACTTAAAGAAATTATCAAATAAAGCTGGAAATGTTTTAAAAAAAGTAGGAAACGTAAAAAAAGGCGATCGAGTGTTTATTTTTATGCCTCGTTCCCCTGAATTATATTTCGCTTTAATTGGAGCGATAAAATTAGGAGCCATCGTTGGTCCACTGTTTGAAGCATTTATGGAGGATGCCGTAAAGGACCGTCTCCATGATAGTGAGGCAAAAGTTATCATTACTACACCTGAGCTTGTAAATAGGATTCCACATACAGAATTAAAAGCTCTAGAAACAATTTTTATTGTTGGGGAAGATGTACAAGAGGATGATAAAACAAAAGATTTCCTTCAATATTTTCACTCTGCTTCTATTGAATTAGACATAGAATGGGTTGATCGTAAAGATGGATTAATCCTTCACTATACCTCTGGTTCCACTGGAAAACCAAAAGGTGTGCTTCATGTCCACAATGCGATGATCCAGCACTACCAGACGGCAAAGTGGGTTTTAGATTTACAAGAAGATGATGTCTACTGGTGCACAGCTGACCCTGGTTGGGTAACAGGTACCTCCTACGGCATTTTTGGTCCTTGGCTTACTGGCTCAACAAATGTGGTTGCAGGTGGGCGCTTTAGTCCAGATATATGGTATAAAACGATTGAAACATTTGGAGTGACCGTTTGGTACAGTGCACCTACCTCATTCCGGATGCTAATGGCAGCTGGGGATACGGTTACCGAAAAATACACCCTCTCCTCCTTGCGTCATATTCTAAGCGTTGGTGAACCGCTAAATCCGGAAGTAATCCGGTGGGGTCACGAAGTATTTGGACATCGCATTCATGATACTTGGTGGATGACTGAAACTGGTGCACAGCTGATATGTAATCTACCTTGTATGGATATCAAGTTAGGCTCAATGGGGAAACCTCTTCCAGGGATAGAAGCTGTTATTCTGGACGATAACGGAAATATTTTGCCGCCAAATCAGATGGGGAATTTAGCCATTAAAAAAGGTTGGCCATCAATGATGCATACAATTTGGAATAATCAGGAGAAGTTCAATAGTTATTTCCAACATGATGAATGGTATGTTTCTGGTGATTCCGCTTATATGGATGAAGAAGGTTACTTCTGGTTTCAGGGACGGGTGGATGATGTTATTATGACGGCTGGAGAAAGAGTTGGTCCATTTGAAGTGGAAAGCAAACTAATTGAATTTCCGGCAGTAGCAGAAGCTGGTGTCATTGGAAAACCAGATCCTATTCGAGGTGAAATTATTAAAGCCTTTATTGCACTAGTTGACGGCTATAAAGAAACAGATGAATTAAAAGAAGAAATACGTATATTTGTAAAAACGGGCTTGGCCGCTCATGCCGCTCCAAGAGAAATTGAATTTTGCGAAAAGCTTCCTAAAACCCGTAGCGGAAAAATAATGAGGCGAGTTTTAAAGGCTTGGGAACTCGGACTCCCTACTGGCGATCTTTCTACAATGGAGGATTAAAATTCAAAATAATAGGAAAAGAAATGGAGTGCTTCTTCCATCTCGAAATGGGAGTGCACTCCTTTCCTATTTTTTTTGCTAGAAAAGGAGTATTTTTTCGATTTCATAAGTCTAAAGGTTGGTGTTCATCGCCTTTCTATGGCAAAATAAAAATGGTTTACTGTATTAGAAATTTTTATCTTGCACAATTATTAAAGCGTTTTCTACTAATAGAAGGGACTGAGAAACGTGAGAACAATCAAACTAGGTAGCAGTAATTTAGAAGTGCCTGTAGTAGCGGTTGGCTGCATGCGTATTAACTCATTAGAAAAAAAGGAAGCAGAGAAATTTGTACAAACTGCTTTAGAACAAGGTGCTAACTTCTTTGATCACGCAGACATTTATGGTAGCGGTACTTGTGAAGAGATATTTGCAGATGCTATTCATATGTCTCCAAGTGTACGCGAAAATATTATTTTGCAATCCAAATGTGGCATTCGCAAAGGAATGTTTGACTTTTCAAAAGAACATATCCTAAACTCCGTTGATGGAATATTAAGTAGGCTAAAAACAGAATACTTAGATACCCTTCTGCTTCATCGTCCCGATGCTTTAGTTGAACCTGAGGAAGTTGCAGAAGCATTCCAAATTCTTGAGCAATCTGGAAAGGTTCGTCATTTTGGCGTTTCTAACCAAAATCCGATGCAAATACAACTATTGCAAAAATATGTGAAACAGCCTCTTGTGGCTAACCAATTGCAACTAAGTATTACAAATGCCAATATGATTTCTAATGGAATCAATGTAAATATGGAGAATAACTCTGCAATTAATCGTGATGGCAGTATTTTAGACTTCTGTCGCTTGCATGATATTACAATCCAGCCTTGGTCTCCATTCCAATATGGTTTTTTTGAAGGGGTATTCCTTGGAAATGAAAAATTTCCTGAATTAAATCAACAAATAAATGAAATTGCTGAAAAGTATCAAGTCAGCAATACAACTATTGCGATTGCGTGGTTATTGCGCCATCCTGCTAACATGCAGCCGGTTATTGGAACAATGAATGTGGATCGTTTAATCAATTGCTGTAAAGCAAGTGATGTTCATTTAACACGAGAAGAATGGTACAGTATTTATCGCGCTGCTGGGAATATCTTGCCTTAATCCACAAAGGAAAATATGACTTTAAAAAACCAGTCAACAACCTCAAAATTACGAGTTGTTAACTGGTTTTTTATTATCGATTATCTACTTTTTCTGGATACATATCATGGTTCATTAAGCGATGGGCTGCCATCTCTTCAAATTTAGTGCCCGGTTTTCCATAATTGCACCATGGATCAATTGATATTCCGCCACGTGGAGTGAATTTCCCCCAAACCTCGATATATCGAGGATCTAATAGTTTGATTAAATCATTCATGATAATATTGACACAATCTTCATGAAAATCACCGTGATTGCGAAAGCTAAATAAATATAATTTAAGAGATTTGCTTTCTACTATTTTCTTATTTGGGATATAGGAAATATACATTGTGGCAAAGTCAGGCTGTCCAGTTATTGGACAAAGGCTAGTAAACTCTGGACAATTAAATTTTACAAAATAATCTCTATCAGAGTGGAGATTATCTACCGATTCTAACACCTCTGGTGCATAATCACTTTTATATTGAGTATTTTGATTTCCTAACAAAGTTAAATCTGTTAATCCTTCTTCTTTCTTTCTTCCAGACATTTGAGCTCCTCCTTGTTTGGTGTTTCCCAACACTGCATAAAAGAGAGGTATTTTACCTTACGCAGAAACTAGCTGAATAAAACAAAAAAGCCATATCCTTTTTATGGACATGGCATTGATTGCATGTATCCATAGTTTTTTATAGAGGGTATTCGCTATGAACCTCTCCCGTCTCAGTACGGGTATTTCGTTTTTAACTATATAGAAATCGCGAAATTTCGTCAATTAGAAATAAATAACTTTCTCTCTTCATGAAGTTGTAACGTAAATTTTTTTAATGAATCCATAGCCTCAATCGTTCCAATATTAATTTTCCTATCAAAAAAATCAATCTATGAAACCAGCCTACTTGTGGTGAACTTCTATTGTTTCGATTCCTTCTTCTTCCATTTCAGCCTTTAAATCATCTTGTACTGTTACATCTGCAAGCTTTACTTTAGAACGATAGGCAGAACGCACGACTACATGGGATGCGACAGGCGAAGTTAGGAAAACAAAGAAAATTCCTAGAAATAAACGAATACTAAAAGTTCCCTCTATGATAAAAAAGACAAACGTTCCAACAAGAGTAAAAAGTACTCCCATTGTAGAGCCTTTGGATGCAGCATGTGATCTCGTATAAACATCTGGAAGTCTTATTAGTCCTAATGAGCTAAGAAAACAGAAGATAGCGCCAAAAAATATTAGTAGAACTGCTATAAGCTCAATCGGATTGTTTTCGCTCAATGACTACACCTCTTTCAATATATCGTGCAAAGGCAATGGTTCCAATAAACGATAGAATCCCTATTAATAAAATCACTTCAAAAAAACCTGTATTTCGAAGTAACACAGAAAAGATAGCTACTCCGGCAATTAAATTAATCCCCAAACAATCAAGCGCCTGAATTCTATCTGGAGCAGACGGACCTTTGACCAGCCGAAAAACCGTTGCAAATATAGATAGAACAAGTAAAATTAAGGATCCAACCAATAAATTATCAATCATAACGAGTCACCCTCTTAATAGCCTTTTCAAATTTTTCCTTCGAACGAAAGATGGATTCTTTTTGAGCGGGTATATCCATTGCATGGATAAAAAACTTATTATTATCAGAAGTGACCTCCACAACAACTGAACCTGGAGTTAAATTCATTAATAAGGCTAACAAGGAAACCTCTAATTCCCCCTCTAATTCCGTCTCTAAGGAAAATATTCCTGGGGAAATATTAATCCTAGGTTTTATTATTTGTCGAATGACGACTACACTCGATGTAAACAGCTGTTCAATAAAAACAACAAACAACTTAATGACTGCAAAAAATGTCTCTAAATAAAAGTTAGTTGACATATAGCGGCGCAAGATAAAGAGAACGAGAATTCCAAATAAATAACCAGTGAAAAAGGTCAATACATTCCAGGTGTCTTGCAAAAACATCCAAATGACACCTATTAACAAGTTTATTAATATTTGCATAGGCATATTAATCACCTCTTTCCATCTATTTAATTACTTCTTTTATTTTCCATTTCCCAAAACAGCCTCTATATAATAAAGAGGATTCATTAACCCTTCCACTGCCATATCTACATATTCATGTATTCCTTCTGTCCCAATGCCTAAAGCAATCGTAAAGAAAGTAAGCAGAGAAATTGGCAGCATTAATCCTTTTGTTGTCCCTTTTTCTTCTTCAAGTGTTAAATCCGTATATCCCCAAAACACCGACATAAATACTTTCATAATAGAGTAAAGAACAAATAAACTACTAATCAGTCCAAATGCACCTAGCCAATAGTATCCTGCAGTAAATGTCCCTTCTGTTATAAATATTTTACCTAGAAAGCCACTTAAAGGAGGTATCCCTGATAAAGACAATGCTGCAATAAAGAACATCCAGCCTAAGTGAGGATGCAAGCGAATCAATCCGTTCATTTCATCTAATTTACTTGTTCCTGTTAGATGGATTATAGTGCCTCCTAATAGGAAAATAAGTGCTTTAATCACCATATCATGAATGAAGTAATAGATAGAACCAGTCATCCCTACCGTTGTATAAGTAGCGACTCCTGCTAAAATAAAGCCAACACCAATGACCACATTATAGGTCATTACCTTATAAATATCTCTATAGGCAACCGCTCCGATTGCCCCCAGTGTCATCGTAATACCTGCAAGGATGCCAATTAATAAATGTGTTATTTGTACTTCATGATAAAAAATCAAAGTAAATACTCTGATAATTGCATACATTCCAACCTTTGTTAAAAGGGCAGCAAAAATAGCGGATATAGCCGTCGGTGGTGCACTATAAGAGCCTGGAAGCCAGAAGAATAAAAATAGCCCCGCCTTTAAACTAAACACAATTAAAAATAAAATCGCTACGGTTGTCATTAATCCATCTTGACCAACTTCGGCAATTCGAACCGACAAATGTGCATAATTTAGCGTTCCTGTAATCGCATATAAATAAGCAATTGCCACTAGAAATAGAAAAGATGAGATAATGTTTATTAAAATATATTTGATTGATTCCCTTAACTGAACTCTTGTTCCTCCTAAAGAAATTAATACATATGAAGCAACAAGCATTACTTCAAAACAGACAAATAGATTGAAAATGTCACCCGTGAAAAAAGATCCGTTAACCCCTGTTATTAAGACCAAAAATAAGGGATAAAAATAATATTTTTCTCTTTGCTCACCAATTGAATGAAACGCGTATAATAAACAACAAAATCCAATAATACTAGTAACTAAAACTAGAAGCGCTGCAAACATATCTGCAACCATGCTTACGCCATATGGCGCCTCCCATCCCCCTAACTGAATGGACTGTATTCCTTCTGCTTTAATTTGAAAGATTAAAATAATCGTTACAATAAATACAGAAATAATTGCTATTAGACTTAATATTCGATGAAGCGTAACTTGTCTCTAAAAATCACCATAATCATCGCAAAAACGATAGGAAGGATGATCGGCAATATTACAATATTATTCATCCTCATTACCCCTCAATAAATCTGTATCATCGGTGCCAAGCACTTTAAATGCTCGATAGCTTAGGACTAAAAACAAAGCAGTCGTTGCAAAGTTTATAACAATAGCTGTAAGCAGCAATGCTTGCGGCAACGAATCAGCAAAAGTGTGATCGGTTATTCCTAAAAGGGGAGGACCACCTTTTTTCAATCCCCCCATTGTAATAATAAGCAAGTTTACACCGTGACCAAGTATAGATGTTCCTAAAATAATTCGTAATAATGTCTTTGTTAAAATAAGATAAATTCCAATGGAGAATAATACTCCCACTAGAATAGACATTAATGTCTCCATCAGCGATCATCCCCAATCGTCATAATAATGGTTATCGCTGTACCGATAACGGCTAGAGCAACGCCAATATCAAAAATGACAGCTGTCGCTAACTCTGTTTTTCCGAAAACAGGCAAGTCAAAATATCCAAATGCTTGAGTCAAGAAAGCTTCCCCAAATACCATTCCACCAACACCTGTTAAAACAGCAATTAATACACCTACCCCTGCTAACACTTTAAAATCAACAGGGATATTTTTTCGAACAGTCTCAATATCAAAAGAGAGAAAAAGCAAAATAATCGCGGCAGCAAAGGTAAGTCCGCCAATAAATCCCCCACCTGGAAAGTGATGTCCAGATACAAATAGATTTATGGCAAAGGTAAGGATAATAACGACGGCAACCTTTGTGACACTTCGAATGATAATATCATTTGGTTTCTTCATTCTTATCCCCTCCTACAAGCCTAACTTTTATTAATGTATACACTCCTAGACCAGCAACTGTAAGGACAAGGATCTCTAACATTGTATCTATCCCTCGGAAATCAACTAAAATAGCATTGACAATATTCTTTGCTCCTGCCAATTTATAGGAATCTTCATAGTAGCTCGAAATAGAGTCAAATAGATGGGTACCATTAGCTGAAAGAGCAACAATTGTAACAACTGCGCCTACTCCTATTGAAATAATGGCATTGACCGCTTTGAAACGAATCCTACTAATTTCCTTCTTTAATTGCGGCAAATGATAGAAGCACAGTAAGAATAAAACGGTTGTCACTGTCTCAACTACTAATTGTGTGAGTGCCAAATCAGGTGCTCTAAAAAGTACAAAGAAAAACGAGACAAGAAATCCTAGGGCACCAACTGCTACAATGGATGTAATCCTTGATTTAGAGAAAAGAACGGTAACCGAGCTTATAATCATTGCAATAACAATGCCAATATCAAAAAAACTAATTGGTGAGTCCTGAGACATATCGAACGTGACCCCATTAAACAACACGAGAGATCCCCCGATTATGACAATAAGGAATCCAAATATATAGACTAAATAATCACGAAGGAATCCTGTCATATAAAAATCTGTTATTGATTTTGCCAGCTTCTCCATATATTCCAAACTAAGATTATATAAATTGCTTAAGGTGATAGCTTGTGGATAAAGGCGATAAATCTTATACCATTTTTTTAATAGTAAATATAAGATAATTCCAACAGCCACAACCCCAATCGTCATCCAAAGTTCTGTGTTGAATCCATGGAAGGCACTGATCTTTTTGGATTCCACCGTATGCGCAAGAGATGGTAAAACCGATGCAAAAGCTGGTTTTAATAAATACTTGGAAACAACATTAGGGATAAAGAAGAACAGAATAACTAATGCCCCTAAAATAATCGGCGAGACTAATAAACCAATTGGTGCTTCATGAATCGCTTTATCTAATTTTGGCGCTTTGTTTTTTCCTTTAAATGTTTTGAATACCAAGATCATGCAATAGATAAAGGTAAAGACACTTGCAACCCACGCAATAATGGGAATAATCATACCCAGATGTGGAAGATTAAATATTTCCATATGGGAGGCATTCACTGCAGCCGTAAAGAACATCTCTTTACTTAAGAAGCCATTGAATGGAGGAAGACCCGCCATCGAAAAGCCACCAATTACAGTAAGCGTAAAGGATACGGGCATTAAGTGAATTAATCCACCAAGTCTCCGAAGATCCCGAGTACCAGTCTCATGGTCAATAATCCCTACAACCATAAATAAAGAACCCTTAAAGGTGGAATGGTTTACTAAATGAAAAATAGCTGCAAAAATAGCTGTTGCATATAATCCCGCCTCTTCTACTCCTAAATCCTTATATAATGCAGCAGAACCTATACCCAGTAAACTCATAATCAGTCCCAATTGACTAATCGTTGAATAGGCTAATAATGCCTTTAAGTCTGTCTGTTTCACTGCATTAAAGGATCCATATAATAAAGTGAATAAACCAATTCCTACAACAAACCAAAACCACTCTGCTGTGCCGCCAAAAATCGGTGTCAAACGAGCAACTAGATAAATTCCTGCCTTTACCATCGTGGCAGAGTGTAAATACGCACTAATGGGCGTAGGTGCTTCCATAGCATCAGGCAGCCAGATGCTAAACGGAAATTGCGCCGATTTTGTAAAAGCGCCAAGCAAAAGAAGAATCATGGCTGGTATAAATAAACCGTGATTTTGGATTAGATGGACATTCGCTAAGGTCTCTCTAATACTTGTCGTATCTGCCATAATAGAGAGCATGATCAGTCCTGCTAACATAGCTAGCCCGCCAAAGACAGTAATCAACATTGCTTTTTGGGCACCATATCTTGAGCGATCTCTTTCATACCAATAAGCTATTAGTAAAAAGGAGGATACACTAGTAATTTCCCAAAATACATATAAAACAAAATAATTATCAGATACTACTAGCCCAAGCATCGCCCCCATAAATAACAATAAATAGACATAGAAGTTATGCAAAGCTTCCCGGTGTTTTGATAAATAGAATATAGAGTACAGAATCACCAAAGTTCCTATTCCAGCAATCAATAAACCAAATACTAAGCTTAGTCCATCCAAATACGTAGTAAAATTAATATTATAAGCAGGTATCCAGTTGACTGTAGAAGTAAATACCTCTCCTTTCGCTATTTTAGGGATATACATCAATAGGAAAAGAAAAATGGTGAATGGAACAAACAAGACGAACCACCCTGTATGAATCCGAGGCGTTAGCCTTTTATATATAAAAGGTACAATTAGTGCAAACATAAATGGTAGCAATATCATAAAATGTAACCATGTCATTTGTTGTATCCTCCTCCTTTTTTGCAAGTTTTATATTTTGGGTTTTCTTTAGATAAAACGTATTTATAATGGAAACTATGTCTAACCTTACTATTAGTACTAGAAACGGATAATAATTGTCATTTGGATAATTTAAGAAATGCATTGACTCATAAAGTAGCATACGTTATAGTCATACATAGTTTATTATTAGTGGTGTAAATCATTCACATCTATTGAGGTGAAAAAAATTATGGTAAATGGAAAAGAACGCATGGATGAAAGTATTTTAGTATGCGTTTATTACGGACCTAACGGTGAACGCCTTATACAAAGAGGCTGTAAAATAGCGAATATGCTTGATTGTCCACTTTATATCCTTACGGTTGATCCGAAACCATTTGATGAGTTGGATGCAGAAAAATCAAATTATATTGCTAGATGGAAAGAATTAGCTGAACGTCATAGTGCCGACGCATTTATCATTAAAGATAAGGAATCGCGACCAATCTCTAAAGTGATTGCAGAAGTAGCTAGAGAGAAGAAAATCACACAAATTGTTCTTGGTCAAACTGCACAAAGTCGTTGGGAACAAATTGCTAAAGGCTCCATTATTAATTCCTTATTGCGTGAAATCCCTTTTGTTGATCTTCATATTATTTCTGTTGCACGCTTTTTGAAAAATCCAGAAGGCCAATATGAAAAAGGTGTACGTGCGTATTTAGTAAAAGAGGGAAATGGCTATCGCCTAATTTTCAATCATACAAAACATGTAATGTATGAAGGAATTTTCTTTAAAGAACAAGGCACTGATTTTAATAATGGTGTTTTTAAATTTATGAAAGATAAAGATACATTGCAAGTTCAAGTCCATGAGGACATCGTTAACGAATTAACTAATGTTGATATTGATACAGATGCTAGTAATGATGACTATTTATAAGTTTGACTAATCTCCACCTAGTTTGGTGGAGGTTTTTTTTTAAAGATTGACATCCACTTTTACTAAACGTTTTTCTTGCTTATCAATCCCAATATATTTTAACGTTTCTGCCCTCGAAGTATGATTATATACATTCATCAGTAAGGAAATCGCAATCCCTTTTCGATATGCATGATAGCCAAAAGTTTTTCTCAACGTATGGGTTCCAATTTTTCCCGGAATTCCAACTAGCTTCGCCGCCTTATTAATAATCCGATAGGCTTGCTGGCGAGTGATTGGTTGATTATTTTTCTGCGATTTAAATAAAAACTCATCCTCTTTGAATTCCCGTTCCTCCATATATTTCTCTAACTCCGTATGCACCTTACCGTTTAAATAATATGCTTTTACTTCATCAGCATCATGAAGATACAAAAACTCTTTCATTCCAGATTCATCTTTTACATCCTGAACCTTCAATGCGAGTAAATCGCTTACTCTTATCCCAGTATTTATACCTAACACAAAAAGCAACAAATCTCTTTGTGATTGTTTTCGCAACACTTCTTTAATCGCATTAATACTTTCAATTTCTTTTATAGGATCGACATATTCCATCCGTTCGCCTCCTAATAATGTTACATAACTTTATGTTATCATCATTTAAGTAACATTACAACGAATAAACTTTCATCTTAATTTTTTCTTTTGTAGTATGCTTCTTTTGTTTTGGAAATAGTCTGTTGAAGACGGGTCTTTGGAAAATGCTTTTAGCTGTAGTAGGAAAGGGGGTTTTGATTGATTTGAAAACGAATAGGAGCGGGTTTTTTCTATTACCTTCTTTTTTATGAAAAATGGGCTTTGTTTCGACCACTCTGTTACCTTCGCGCTTCTTTTTCCTTCCATTCGGGCTTAGAGACGGGTTCTCTGTTACCTCCGCGCTCCTTTTTTCTTCCGCTCGGGCTCAGAGACGGATTCTCTGTTACCTTCCTGCTCGTTTTTCCTTCCATTCGAGCTTAGATACTATTTTTTTAACTTGCTAATATCCTTTGAATCAACTCTCCATAAATAAAAGCAGTAAATGTCTCCCATCTACTGCCTCGTCTAATGATTAATATTCGAAATTCACTACCCATTCTTCTCCTGTTTTCATATCTCTCACTTTATACATATTGCCTGCCACTTCCTCGTCTCCTAGTATAATCACCTTTTTGACACCTTCTTTATTTGCTTTATCTAATGCTTTCACCAGTTTTTTCTTTCCTAACTCGAGCTCTACTTTAAAGCCTTTGTCACGAAGTGTTTTCGCAACTAAAAAAGCTTCCAGCGGTCGACCAATCGGAATAATATAGTAATCCAACTTTACATCATCAAAATCTATTTTATCTAATAAAAGAGCAGATAATATAACATCCAACCCAAAGGAAATACCCACTGTTGCATAGGTTTGCTTTGAGCCAATTAATCCGCCTATCGCATTGTCATATCTTCCGCCGCTACCTATGCTCGACTTTATTCTCTTATCAGTTAAGAAAATTTCATAGATTGTTCCAGTATAAATTTCAAGACCTCTCGCAAGAAACGGATTGAATACGCAATATTGCTCCAGTCCCAACTTCTTTATATACGATTGTAATTCATTCCATTCTTCCAGCCCTTTTCTAATGCTCTCTTCTTTTTCTGCCAGCTGTTGATAGTACTCTATTATGCCTATTAAATCCTTTTGTAAAAAAGCATCAATCTCCTCTATTACTGTTTGTTCTAATCCAGCTTCTCTTAGTTCTTCCTTTATTTTTTCTTTACTAATTTTTTCTATTTTATCTACTATCAAAATCACCCGATTTATCAATTGATCCGCAATATTCAATTGACGAAGAAACCCAACTAATAATTTTCGATTATTGTATTGAATCGTTACTTCCATCTTTAATTTATCAAAAATATTCAAAGCCATCATCATAAGCTCTGCTTCTGCCATTTGTGATCGAACACCTACAATATCGACATCACATTGTGTAAACTCTCGATATCTCCCCGTCTTTATCGGACCATCTCGAAACACTTTGCCAATTTCATAGCGTTTAAAAGGCATATTTAGCGTTGGATTCATCGCTACCACTTTCGCAAAGGGAATGGTTAAATCATAGCGCAACGCCAGCTCCCTTTTGCCACGATCAGAAAGAGTGTACATTTCTTCTAAAATTTCCGCTCCACCTGCGTATTTAGAAGCAAGCAATTCTTGGTAATTTAAGATAGGTGTCTCAAGCGGTTTGCAGCCATACTGAATAAATACATCTTCCATTGTTCTCCGAATATTTCTTCTGATTTCTTCCTCTCTCGGTAAATAATCCATTGTTCCTTTAACATTTTGGTAAATCATCTTCTTCATTTTTTCATGCCCCCTGTTTAAAATAAAATAAAAAACCGCTCTTGATTTAAGTAGTTAAAACTTAATCAAATGCGGTTTCATGAGAAATAGTCTTCCTATGTACGATTATTAAATCGGAATAGCAAGACTACTTTTTATGATGATGTAATTGTGAAAGGTTGATGCTGTGCGTACGTTTAACCATTTCAATCACCTCTTATTTTCCAAATACTTTAACATATTGGAAATTAGAAAACAAGACCCACTTTACTTTTTAATAAGTGGTTAACTTTCCTCACCCATTTTTATGTTTGCATCGCCATATTTCATCAGAAAAGAGTCTAACATTTTAGTATAAATCTCCGGCTGTTCATCCTGAACTAAATGTGCCGCAAAAGGAACAACTGCAATGTGCATATTCGAATTTATTTCTTGATAATAGCAAGCGCCCTCTATCTCGTCTCTTTTTCCTTCGCCTACTATACAAAGAATCGGCATCTTTAATGCATGTATATCCTTAAGTTCATGAAATGGATACCACGTTGAATCTTGTGTTATTAAAAGGGCTTCTCTCCAATCCCCTCTATGAATTTGGTTGAAATAATCAGCTACCTCTTTCTTTTGCAAAAGGTGACTTTGTTGCTCTATGTCTTTACGATGTAACTCTTCCCAATTATCAGGCTTTAAGGGCATAATCCCCGAGATAGTTAAACTCTTTACTTTTTTAGGATGCTTTTTTGCAAAAATGATGGATACCAATGCTCCTAATGATCCTCCTACAATATGAGCAGAGTCTATTCCTACATGCTCCAACGTTTCAAACAAATCATTAGCAGATTCATCAAAGAAATTAGAAAAATTGGATACTACAGAATGACCATGCCCTCTTAAATCAGGAGAAATCACCTGATAATGCCTTTGAAAAAAAGCTCTTTGATACTCAAAATCTGTTAACCCTGTTTGCAAACCAGTATGAAGAAATACAATCGGTTCTCCTTTTCCTTGAATAGAATTATGTAATATCACTCAATTCCCTCTCCTTATTTCCCTAATCTTCTAAATTTTTATACTTCATCAAGTATAACCGATTTTTCACAGTAAATATATGGTACACTAGCTAAATTAGACGTTAATTAAAAGGTGCTGAGACAATGATAAAAGAAATCTGCGTAGAAAACTTCACACTCGTCCCAAGAGCTATTCAAAATGGTGCAGATCGAATTGAGCTCTGCGATAATCTATCTGTAGGGGGAACGACTGTTAGCTATGGTGTTGCTGCTAAAACTATCTCCTTTTGTCGAAAAACCAATACTAAGGTAATGGCAATTGTTCGTCCAAGAGGTGGGAATTTTATTTATACCGAAGATGAAGTGGATATTATGTGCCAGGATATTCATCTTTTTAAACAGCTTGGTGTCAATGGAGTGGTAATTGGTTGTTTAAATAAAGAGCAATGGATTGATGAAGATGCAATGGAGAGGTGTTTAACCGCTGCTACTGGTTTGGAGGTTACCTTTCATATGGCCTTTGATCATATTGCTCCTAAGTTAAAGAACCAAGCAATCGACTGGCTCATTTCCCATCGGGTAAACCGGATATTAACACATGGTGGTCCCCTATCTACTAAAATTGAAGATAATATACCTACGCTGAAAAGTTATATCGAATACGCTGCTGGAAAAATCATTATTCTTCCTGGTGGAGGGATTACCTCTGCTAACCTTCCAGTTCTATCCCTCCAATTAGGAATTGTAGAAGCGCATGGGACAAGCATCATTGGCGATTTATAAAAAACTACTTAAACTAGTCACTATTTCATCTTATGAATAGGAAAAGGACTACCTTTTATTGGATAGTCCCTTTCCATTAATTATTTCCTCTAGTATAGTTCTCATCAAACCATTTTAAAACTATCTGAATCGTATGATCCCAAAATGCCCAATTATGATCACCTGGAATTTCAATATACTGAAATTCCTTTATTTTTTCTTTTGCTTTCTCTCTAAACTTAAGGTTATCTTGATAAAGAAAATCTTCTGTACCACAGATCTGAAGCATAGCTAACTCATTTTTATGATCAAAGTTCTCTAATAAGTGAAATAAATCATTTTTACTACCTTCCAGTTCGTTAATAGAACCAAAAATATTAGAAAATGCTTTATCTCTATTTCTATCTCTCTTCCATAATTCTGCAACATCCATGGCACCAGATAAAGAAGCAAAGCTATTGAATCGATTCGGATAGTTAAGAGCCAATTTGGTAGCACCATACCCACCCATTGATAGGCCCGCAACAAAACTAGCTTCTTTCTGATCCGAAATGCGAAACCATTTTCTAACTAAAGCTGGTAGCTCTTCTGATAAAAACGTCCAATAGCGATTTCCATGTACCATATCTGTGTAGTAACTTAAATCTACTTGGGGCATCACAATAGCAAATTCATAATCTGATGCGTATCTTTCAAGTGATGTAGCAGTTAACCATGCTTCATCATTATCTGACCATCCATGTAATAGATAGATAACAGGCATAGGGGCGCTATTCTCTTTATCAGGAAGATATATATTCATAGATGTCACTTTCCCTAAAACCTCAGAACGAAAATTCACTTTAGAAATAGCCATTTTATTACACCTACTTTTTATTAGAGATAAAAGAGTTACCTTCTACAAAACTGGTGATGATCGATTCATCCTCTACTTCTTCATTATTTATCAGTTGAACAACTTTTTCAGCTGCAACCATTCCCCAACGATGCTTAGAATAAGAAATCGTTGCTAATGACGGATTTAAAAAGGAACCTATTTCTATATTATCAAATCCAATAAGGGAAATATCTGTACCTATTTCTCTATCTGTATTTCTAAAATATTTATAAATCCCTACAGCCATTTCATCGTTAAATGAAAAAATGGAAATCGGCGGACCTGTCATTTTGGAATGTATAATTTCCGCCGCGGCATACCCTGATTCCTCTGTAAACGCAGATGGAATAACCTCATACTCTACTCCATAGCGAGCTAATTCACGTTCACTTGCTTCTAACCTTTGGCGACTATCGAAGGCTTCTTCTGGACCTGTTACTAAATACACTTTATCAGGATAGCTTGAAATAATCTTTTCCATCGCAAGGGTTGCTCCACCTTTATTATCTAATAGTACTTTTCTAACATTAGGACAATTCATTTCTCTGTCCAAAACAACTAGAGAATGACCTCGGTTAGCAAACTGAACAATCTCGTCCGTGCTAAAAGTCCAATCTAATATAATTCCCCCATCTACCATTCTTTCTGGAAGAAAAAGATGGGACTTTTGCCCACTACAAACAATCATATCGTAATTGTAATGGGCAAGGCCTTTTTTAATTCCTTCTAATAGCTCTCCATAAAAGCTTCCACCATAATCAGCTAGGTAGACTGCAATAATTTTCGTTTCCTGCTTTTTCAATGTTCTCGCTGCCATATTAGGAATATAATTGAGTTCATTTGCAATAGCAGTTATTCTTGCACGCGTGGCTTCTGTTACCTTCGGACTGCCATTTAGTGCATAGGATACGGTAGAAATAGAAACTCCAGCTGCCTTAGCTATATCTTTAATCCCTACCATTGCCTTCCCCCCTTCCTATTAGCAGTATATTTCTAAACTATTTTCTTGTTGTAAATGCTTCTTGATTACTTCCTTATCTAAACAGATTCCACCGATTCGATAAAGATTAGCTTCCACCTTACCTTCGATTACATTTCCATTAAAAATTACCTGTTTAACTTCCAGTCCTAGGTTGTACGTAATCTTTACAGGTTTATCAAATAATCTAAACTCCACTATTAATCCATTTAATCTTTCAGGTAGAACGGGATCCATAATAAATGTATTCGCCGTTTGTCGTATTCCTAGTACATTACTTATCAACTGATTTATATAGATTCCTGGTCCACTGGAGTATATACGCCATCCCCCTTTTACAGGAACCTCCCCATTTTTAAGTTTATCAAAATTATCTTGTGCTTCATACCTTGTTTTGAAATCGCCATCAGAACTGCTGAAATACGCATTACTTTGACGAATAGCGGCATTTTCCACGCGATTTTTGATGCCAATTGGATTAATTGTATTTAATCCTTTCCATGTTTCTTCAACTTTCCCTATCTTTGCCATTGCTTCCGTAAAACGGATATGCGCATGTACATACTGCAATCCAATTTCTCTTCCAAAATTTGCAGCCTGTTCCGCTCGTTTAAAGTTTGTGCTTACTCCACCTTTATAGAATGCAGGACGATTCATCAAACGCACACCATCTGGAAAATATAGATTTTCTTTAATGATTTGATAATGATGCTCCGCCATCTCAGGTGAGATTAGTTCTGCAATCATACTTCTCGTCATTGGCAATAATCGGTATTGAATATTTGTCTTTTCATCTTCTGGATGTATCATTAGTTTCACATGATCTGAATCTTCCATATAGACAAATCCAGGAATCGTATCTGTTCTTACTATATATTGATTAAAATCAGCTTTAATATTATTTACTAAACCAAGTAGATATTCTGCATACTGCTTATCATACCCTTCTAACACCTTCGCTAAATTGCGTAACGTCTGATAAGTAAGAGCGACCGTCCAGCTACTTGCCATATTTTTTTTCAATCTGCTATCATATGGCTGCAATGTATCGTCCCAATCGCCGTCCCCATAGCATGATAAAAACGTGTTCGGCAGAAAATTTGTTTCTATATATTGAATTTGTTTCTTTATATGATCCAATAATGAATATAAATCTTTTGTCTTTCCAAAAGTAGTTCTGTCTGTAAATGGAATACGTTCTTCCAATATACTGGTATCACCGGTGAATGATAAATAATCTCCTACAACCTTTAACGGCCATACAATTACATCCCCATGACTTTCATCTGCCTTAATCTTTTCAAAGCGATCAAACATAAACCACTGTGGCCAATTTCCATCATTTTCGAATTGGTTCGCATATACCTTTTTCAATATTTCACGAACAATCTCAGGTCGATTAACAGCAAAGAAATATTCAACCGGTCCCTGAGAAACATCCCTTGTTCCCCATGCCGCACCGCCATACTGTTCTAATCCATGTGGAGATAGATAATGAACGAGCATATTATGAGAATACCATCTACTAAGCAGATTCATTCGTTCTACTTCTTCTTGGATCTGCGGATTCTCATGATTCATTTGAAAACCATTTATCAAATCGTCCAAATATTGTTTATAGCTTGTCGTCTCTTGAACCTCGCTCTTTAGATGATATTGATAGTTTTCTTTATTTAAATTCCCTTGAATAGTAAGGTTTACTGTATGCTCTTGATTTACTTCTAACATGACTAACGGAAAGTTAGAAGATAGCTTAGAAGTAACAAAAACTGTTTCATTTTTCAATGTAAAAGGTTGTTCCACATGTACATGATATGTTAATTCTGGATATCCTTGACCTACAGTAGAATTAGTTGTGCCACTAAATGTAATAACTTGATCTGATTCCCTCCATTTAAATGGAACAGAATCTTCCCCATCGTTCATTAAAATATGATTGCTAATGACAAAGTCATATTTTCTTCCTCTATTACTCTCAATGATAAGCTTTATTTCGTGATCTTCCATGGAAGTATAATTCGTCACGACAATTAAGTCATCTGCAAGCTTGTAATACCATTTAGCAACATTAAAGCCCATTTCAAATGCAGATGGCATCGCCAATAACTGCCATTGATCCTCTAATTTCATATAAATACGCTGACCAGATTTCTTCATGATATTAAGAGAATTTCTATTATTACTCATCATTTTGTTCATCGAAGTATTCCCTAGAACAATTTGCGAGTTAAAAATACCGTACATATAGACAGTTGTTGCCATTATTGGTTTTTCTACTACTAAATCAGTCCCACTTAATAGTATATGTCCATGTGGTCTTTCCATTTGAAGTTCCTTTTCCTTCAATACGACATGATGCTTTTTATTCGTGAAAAAGGACAAAAGCTTTTGATCGACTATCTCTTCTTCTATTTTATCACCAAATAAATCCTCTACTTCTATAGGTGTCAATGCTTCAGTTTGTACAACCTGATTAGCAATATTAACTATTTTATCCATTGATTTCGTAACCGGTTCTGAATTGGCTACTTCTGCCCAAATGGCTTCTATTTGTTGGTTAGTAAAATACGGTTTTTCTACAGCTGTCGGATGATCTTCTAATATAGAACCATAAAAAATGATCGATTGTTTCTCTTGTATATTTAGTTTTTCTGTTTGTAAAGAGGTATAGGCCATTTCATATTGATATACCTGATTCTGTAAGCTATTTTTCTTTAGTGCTTCTGGAATATTGGTTTCTTTGTAGGATTTGCCAAAGAATTGATATCCATCTGTACTAAATCCGGTCGTTTTTTGTAAACAACCTTGCTGAAGATAAGGAAACATCTTCCCTTGTGGTTGATTTTGCCTAGAACAGATTGTATATCCGTTTTGTGTATCGATATGATGATCAATATATTGAGATACATATGCCTCATTTGATTGAACTGCCCCTTTTGCTGCAATACCAACATCCTGCCCATATAATAAATCGACCATTTGATTACCTTGTAAGTTAACTTCCCAAAACCATACATCCTGTGAAGTTAGCAAAAACTTCACTTCATAGGATACT
>Ga0182738_1000421_pt1 | contig 61736 bp, 91 predicted proteins | sample eDN5th30CBELigMG_FD_128876 | JGI IMG/M metagenome (GOLD analysis project Ga0182738, IMG submission 128876) | Enriched Miracle-Growth compost microbial communities from Emeryville, California, USA - eDNA 5th pass 30_C BE-Lig MG (version 2)... ... | reverse complement strand
CCCGGCTCGCCGATATCGAGAAGCTGAACGGCATCATCAACCACCTCAATGCCGACCTCGACAACATGAAGATCGAGCTCGCCACGCGCGACACGGCGGTGGAAAACATCAAGAGCCGCGCCGGCAACCTTCGCGACGAGCGGGAAAAGCTGCGCGAGGAGCTGAAGGCGGCAATCGAGAAGGCCAAAGGGCTGGAACTGCGCCTTTCGCGCGAGGAAGGCCGCGTGCGCCAGCTCGAAACGAGGCTGACGCGCGAGCTTGCCGGCAACGCCGACAAGGACAACGCGATCGAACGGCGCATAGCGGAGATCAACCGCCTGCGCGACAAGGTGAAGACATTGACGGCGGAAAACAAGGAAGTGGCCAAGGCGACCCGCGCGACCGGCCTTGCCCGCACGATCGCGACGAACCGCATCGCCGCGCGGCGGACGGAAAAGCCCCAGCCGCCGCTCGACATCGCCGCGCTGGAAGAGGACGTGCGCAACCAGGGCACCGCGCTGACGGAGCGCCTGCTTGCGGCGGGCTCGACGACGAACGACACGGCGCTGCGCGAGGAGATGGCCGATCTCGCCAGCAAGATGATCGTGCTGACCGCCGCCCGCGAAGGCGCCAATTCCCCCGTGCACGAGCTGATCGCCACCATCAACCCCGCCCTCGACGGCGACGAGCGCAGCCTCGCCCGGCGGGTGCGCGAGCGCCTCAACGGCGAGGAAAGCTAGCCGATCCGCCCCATCGCCGAGGCGATCTCGTAAAGCGCGATGCCGCTTGCCGTCGCGACGTTGAGGCTGTCGAGCCCCGGGCGCTGGGGAATGCGGGCGGTGCGGAACGAGGCGAGGATGCCTTGCGGCAGCCCCTCGCCTTCCGTCCCGAGCACCAGCGCGATGCGCCGCGCCGCGGGAATGGCCGAGACGGGCACCTCCCCGCGCGGCGAAAGCCCCCAGATCTCGAAGCCGGCATCGGCAAGCCCGCGCAGCATGGCCTGCGCCGGGAGCCTGCGCGCAAACGGCACGGCCAGCACCGAGCCGACGGAAACGCGGATCGCCTTGCGGTAGAGCGGATCGCAGGAGGTCTCGTCGAGAAAGACGGCGTCGGCGCCGAAGGCGGCGGCGTTGCGGAAGATCGAGCCGACATTGTCGTGGTTGGAAAGCCCGCAGCCGGCGAGCACGAGGCTCGTTTCGGGCAAGCGGCCGAGAAGGCCGGCCTCCGCTGCCGCCGCCGGCTTGCGGCCGAGCGCCAGCACGCCGCGATGCATGTTGAAGCCGGCGATGGCATCGAAGACCGCGGCCGAGGCGACATAGACCGGCACGCCCGGCGGGAAGGCTTCCAGCAGGTCGGCGATACCGGCAAGGCGGTTTTCGAGAAGCAGGATCGCCTCGGCGGCAAAGCCGTTCGCCCGCGCCGCCGCCTGCCCGAGCATGCGCAGCACCACCGTGCCTTCGGCGATGAACAGCCCGTCGCGGCCGGTCAGGTCCCGCTCGCGGATCGACACGAAGCCGGTGATGCGCGGATCCGCGGAGTCCTCGATGCGGACGGGATCGGCCGCCATGGCGGTCAGTTACCCTTGATATCGATCTCGGCGACCGTGCGGCCGGAGGCGATATCGAAGAGGAAGGCCCGGCGCGCGCCGTCGGCCATGACGCCGTAGAAGAGAATCTGGCCGTTCGACTGGGAGACCGCCGAGACGGCGAAACCGTCCGGCAGCGCCGCGGTCGCCTTGACGGGCGCATCGCTCGGCACCGCGACGCCGGAGGTGACGCCTGCCGCTTGCGGCTTGCCATCCCGCGTGGTGATCTTATAGACAATGGCCGCGAGCACCGCCATGAACATCAGGAGCATGATGCCGCCCGAGACGAGCTGGAGGCGGATCATCTTGCGCCGCACATTCTCCATCACCGGATCGAGCGGCTTTTCTTCCTGATCGTCGGTTTCGATGTTGGACATGTCGGCCCTTCCGGCAATGCGTTTTGAGTGAGACGATGAGCGACCCCTTTAAAGAAGCCGACGCCACAAGAAAAGTCCTGACGGTACCGGAAGACGCCGAAGGGCGCATCGACGCCTGGCTCGCCGCCACGCTGGCCGGCGATTATTCGCGCAGCCGCATCAAGGCGCTGATCGAGGAGGGCGCGGCCCTCGTCAACGGCGCGCCGATGCTGGAGCCCAAGCGCAAGGTGCGCCCCGGCGACGTCGTCGAGTTCACCATGCCCGCCCCGCGCGATCCCGAGCCGAAAGGCGAGGACATCCCGCTCGACGTGCTCTACGAGGACGACGACCTCATCGTGCTCGTCAAGCCTGCCGGCCTCGTCGTGCATCCGGCCGTCGGCAATTGGACGGGGACGCTCGTCAACGCGCTCATCCACCATTGCGGGGAAAGCCTTTCCGGCATCGGCGGCGTGCGCCGCCCCGGCATCGTGCACCGGCTCGACAAGGAGACGAGCGGTGTCATGGTCGTCGCCAAGAACGACGCGGCCCACCGCCACCTCTCCGACCAGTTCGCCGACCACGGCCGCTCCGGCCCGCTGGAGCGCGCCTACCAGGCCGTCGTCTGGGGCCGGCCGCGCCAGCTTCGCGGCACGATCGACGCCCCGCTCGGCCGCGGCGCCGACCGCACCAAGCGCGCCGTCAAGCGCGAGGATGCCGAGGACGCCCGCGAGGCCATCACCCACTACGAGGTGATCGAACGCTTCGGCGAAGGCGAGGATGCCGTCAGCCTTGCCTCCCTCGTCGAATGCCACCTGGAGACCGGCCGCACGCACCAGATCCGCGTGCACATGGCCCATATCGGCAATCCGCTCATCGGCGACCCGGAATACGGCGCGGCCTTCAAGACCAAGGCGAACCGCCTGCCGGAGGACGCGCGCAAGGTGGTGAACGGCTTCCGCCGCCAGGCGCTGCACGCCTTCCTCCTGCAGTTCGAGCACCCCTCGACCGGCGAGACCATGCATTTCGAGGCCCCGCCGCCGGCCGACATGGAACGCCTCATCGAAGCGCTGCGCACGATGGACGCGCCCACGGACCCTTGATTTTCCGGGCGGCGTCCCCATCTCAAGCCTGTGTCGCACAATCCGTCTCCACCACCGCCTTCACGCAGCCGTGAAGCCCTGCGGCACCTTGAAACATTGTTTCGCCATACCTATCTGTAGGATCGTGGGGTCGCCATGACCCACGGGGAGCATGGTTCCGGCGGGGATCCGGTTTCGGGATCGAGCTCCGTGCCAAGGCTTGCCGCAAGGAAGCCGTCTCAGAAAGGGGTGCTGAATGGCCCGTAACACGCTGCCGTCGATCACGGCCGGAGAAGGCGGTCTCAACCGCTATCTCGATGAAATCCGCAAGTTTCCCATGCTTGAGCCGCAGCAGGAATACATGCTCGCCAAGCGTTACCAGGAGCACGGCGACCGCAACGCCGCCCATCAGCTCGTCACAAGCCACCTTCGCCTCGTCGCCAAGATCGCGATGGGCTATCGCGGCTATGGCCTGCCGATCGGCGAAGTCGTTTCCGAGGGCAATGTCGGCCTGATGCAGGCCGTCAAGAAGTTCGACCCGGAGCGCGGCTTCCGCCTTGCGACCTATGCCATGTGGTGGATCAAGGCCTCGATCCAGGAATACATCCTGCGCTCGTGGTCGCTGGTCAAGATGGGCACGACCGCCAACCAGAAGCGCCTGTTCTTCAACCTTCGCCGCATGAAGGGCAAGATCCAGGCCATCGAGGACGGCGACCTGCGCCCCGACCAGGTCAAGGAGATCGCGACCAAGCTCAACGTCTCGGAAGACGAAGTCGTCTCGATGAACCGCCGCCTGTCCGGCGACGCCTCGCTGAATGCCCCGATCAAGGCCTCCGAAGGCGACAGCGGACAGTGGCAGGACTGGCTCGTCGACGACCATGACAGCCAGGAAGAAACGCTCATCGAGCAGGACGAACTGGACACGCGCCGCGCCATGCTGGCCCGCGCCATGGGCGTCCTCAACGACCGCGAGCGCCGCATCTTCGAGGCTCGCCGCCTCGCCGAGGATCCGGTGACGCTGGAAGAGCTCTCCTCCGAGTTCGACATCAGCCGCGAGCGCGTGCGCCTGATCGAGGTGCGCGCCTTCGAGAAGGTCCAGGAAGCCGTGCAGAAATACGCGGCCGAGCAGGCCCGCGCCGTGCGCGTCATCGAAGACGCCTGACCGCAGGCGGCCGAACAGACATGAAAAAGGCCCGGCAGCGATGCCGGGCCTTTTTCATGATAAAATTGCTTTTCGCGCTTACCGATTGGCCGCCCCGCCGCCGAGGCTCGCCCAGGCCTTCATCACCTTGTCGAAGGCTTCCGCGCCGGCCTTGCCCTTGTCGAGCGTCAGCAGGGCACGGCGGCCGTTGCGGTAGGTGATCGGAATGTCGATCCAGCTCCGCGTACGCAGGAGCTCGGTGTTCTTGGCAATGGCTTCCGGGAAATCGTTGAGCGCGATCATGTGGAAGTCGTCGGTGATCTTCGCCGGCACGGCGATCAGCGCGTCGCCGCGATCCTGCTCGGTGCGCTTCATCGCCACGCGCTGGACGCTCTCGATGCCGCCGCCCTCGAAATTCTCCGGCAGCGAGAAGACCAGCTCGACGATATGGCTCGCCGGCAGCGACTTGTCGGTGTTGCGGCGGAAGGTGATCAGCGCCGTCAGGCCCTTGGAGGGCACGTTGATCTGCGCGCGCACCACGGGCTCGGGCTTGGCGTCGCCGCCCGGCGATTCCTCCGCGGTCGACCAGGCGACCGTGCCTTCGATGGCCGTCGGCGAGGTCTGGCCGAGGCGCTCCTCGTAAAGGAACATCTTCTGCGCCACGCCGGCAGCGGCCTGATCGCCGCTTGCCGCAGCGGTCGTTGCGGCGCCGGTGGTCGTGGCGGTCTCGCCGCCGGCCGGCGTCTGCGCCGCGCCCTCGGTGGCGCCTGCCGCCGCGCCGCCGGCATCGGCCGTCGTCTGTGCGGAGACGGACTTGCCCTCTTCGCTCGCGCCGTCAAGCGCCGGCGCCGGGCCTTCGTCCACTTCCGAACCGTCCTCCAGCAGGCGCTGGGTGAATTTGCCGCCGCTTGCGGGCGATGCGGACGCCACTTCGGTGCCGTTGCCCTTGCCCGCCGCTTCGCCCGTCCCGGAGCCCGTATTCGCCGGCAGGCTGCGGCTGCCCTCGGCCGTATCCCCGACCTTGGAGGTCTCCACAGGCTTTTCGGAAGGCGCCGTGAAGGAGGCGATGCGCGCGTCGACCCAGCCGTTCACCGCATCACGGTTGAACCAGTAGGCCGCCCCCGCTCCGCCGACGACGGCAAGGACCGCGACGGTCGCGGCAAGGGCCGCAAGGCTGAAGCGCGACTTGCGCGGCTCGGCGCGGAAGGAACGCTGCGGCGCACGGGCCGGCTCCGCCGCGGCAGCGGCAAGCCCGGCATCCGCCGCGGGCGTCGTCGCAGCGGCCACACCTGCCGCGGTTTTCGGCGTGAAGCCGATCAGGTCTTCGAGATCGCCCCACTCGTTCGTCCTGGCGGGCGCAGCCTGCGCGGCGTCGGACCGGGGTGCCTTCTCGTCCGGCCATTCCCAGGCGAGCGGATCGTCCGCCGGCACGGCCTCTTCCGGCTTTTCGGCCGGGGTGGTGACGGATACGGCCTCCTGCCAGTCCCACTCGGCTTCGGATGCCGGCATGCGGGCATCGGCGACCGGCTCCGCCTCGGGCACGACGGCGTCGTGGACCGGATAGACCTGCTGTTCGGGCTCGACCGGCAGTTCGGGATGGACGTCCGCAGCCGCCGCAGCCTGTTCCGGTTCGTGCCAGGACGGCACGTAGTCTTCGGCCGGTTCGGCCTCTACCTGCCAGGACGGCTCGGTATGCGCCTCGACGGCGACCACTTCTTCGTGGACGACGCTTTCCTCGGCGACAGGCTCCTCGGCGACAGGTTCCTCGACGGCAGGCTCTTCGACAAAGGCCGGCTCTTCGGCAATCTGCTCCTCGTGAACGGGTTCGTCCACGACGACCGGCTCGGCTTCCGCCACCGGCTCGGCAACGGGCTCTTCCCCGACGGCCGGCACCGCTTCTTCAGCGGGCTCGACGTGCTCTTCCGGTTCGGTTTCGACGGGCTGCGGTTCGACGGGCTGGGGCTCCGGCTCGACGACGGCGATGGTCTCTTCCTCGACCGGCAGCGCCTCCACCGGCTCTTCGGCCGGCAGGGCTTCGGCGTGTTCGGTCTCGACGTCGCCGATCGCCGCCTCGAGCTTGTCGAGCTGGCGCTTCATGAGCTCATCGGAAGGGCGCGGGTTCATGGATTCGAGCTGCCGGCGGACGGCGCCGCGGGCCTTCTCGTAAACCTTCTGCCGCATCTCGGCATTGTTGTCCGAGAGGCCGTCCACGGCCCTTCGAATGACTGCTACAAAATCCGCCATCAGAACTTTCCGTCGTGTCCGCTCGCTATCCCATTGGAATACGTCACGGAACTGGTGTTGAGCTTGAGATTAGTCCTCAAACGGGTCGGTCACAAGTATGGTGTCGTCGCGCTCCGGGCTGGTCGAAAGCAGGGCGACAGGCGCGCCGATCAGCTCTTCGACCTGGCGCACATATTTGATCGCCTGGGCCGGCAGGTCCGCCCAGCTCCGTGCGCCGACGGTCGATTCCTTCCAGCCTTCGAGCGTGATGTAGACGGGCTCGACGCGGGCCTGCTGGCCCTGGCTTGCCGGCAGGTGGTCGATCTCCTTGCCGTCGAGCTTGTAGCCGACGCAGATCTTCAGTTCGTCGAGGCCGTCGAGGACGTCGAGCTTGGTGAGCGCGATGCCGGTGATGCCGTTGGTGGCGACCGACTGGCGCACCAGCGCGGCGTCGAACCAGCCGCAGCGGCGCTTGCGGCCCGTCACCGTGCCGAATTCGCGGCCCTTCTCGCCGAGGAACTGGCCGATCTCGTCGGTCAGCTCCGTCGGGAACGGGCCTTCGCCGACGCGCGTCGTATAGGCCTTGGTGATGCCGAGGATATAGCCGAGCGAGCCCGGGCCCATGCCGGAGCCGGCGGCGGCCTGGCCGGCGACGGTGTTGGAGGAGGTGACGAACGGATAGGTGCCGTGGTCGATATCGAGGAGCGAGCCCTGCGCGCCTTCGAACAGGATGCGCGCGCCGCGGCGGCGCTCCTGGTCGAGCAGCACCCAGACCGTGTCGCGGTAGGGCAGCACGCGATCGGCCACCGAGGTCAGTTCCTGCATGATCGTCTCATGCGCGATCTCCGCCTCGCCAAGACCCCGGCGAAGGGCGTTGTGGTGGGTCAACAGGCGCTCGACCTTGCCGGACAGCGTGTCGAGGTCGGCAAGGTCCATGATGCGGATCGCGCGGCGGCCGACCTTGTCCTCGTAGGCCGGGCCGATGCCGCGGCGGGTCGTGCCGATCTTGACGCCGGAATTGGACCTGGAAGCAGCGTCCTCACGGATGCCGTCGAGCTCGCGGTGCAGCGAGAGGATAAGCGTCGCGTTGTCGGCGATGCGCAGGTTCTCCGGCGAGATCTTGACGCCCTGCTTTTCCAGCTTGTCGATCTCGGCGATCAGCGCATGCGGGTCGACGACGACGCCGTTGCCGATGACGGCCATCTTGCCCGGACGCACGACGCCGGACGGCAGCAGCGAGAGCTTGTAGCTCACGCCGTCGATGACGAGCGTATGGCCGGCATTGTGACCGCCCTGGAAGCGCACAACGATATCGGCGCGTTCGGAAAGCCAGTCGACAATCTTGCCCTTGCCTTCGTCACCCCATTGCGATCCGACAACCACCACGTTCGTCATTTCATCTTTCCCGTTTTCGCGCACGAGCGCTTTACCGTTGAGGCGCATGGAGATGCGCCGGGCTTGAAACCCGCGCATCTATACTGTGTTGTCTATGGGAATGCGACCCTGTTATGGCGGGCGCTCTCCGGTTTTTGCATGACACCGCATGGTTTTTCGCCTTATGTGGAGCGCCCGCCGGCGCCCCGCCCGAACCATCCCTCCATCCGGACGACCCGCCCTTGAACATCAGAGCCTATCTGTACCTGACCATCACATCGCTTTTCTGGGGTGGCAATTCGGTCGCCGGCAAGCTCGCCGTCGGCCATGTGAGCCCGATGGCGCTGACCACGTTCCGCTGGACGATCGCGCTTCTCCTCGTACTTGCCTTCATGGCCCCGCAGGTGCGACGCGACTGGCCGGTCATCCGCCGGCACTGGCTCCAGCTCCTGCTCTACGGCGTCTTCGGCTTCACCGCCTTCAACGCCCTGCTCTATACGGCGCTCGGCTATACCAGCGCCATCAATGCCGTCATCGAGCAGGCCGGCATCCCCATGCTGATCTTCGTCTTCAATTTCCTGCTGTTCCGCATCCAGGCCTCGTTCGCCCAGATCCTCGGCTTCACCGTCACGCTCGTCGGCGTGCTGGTGACGGCCGCGCACGGCGAGTTCTCGGCGCTTGCCGAACTGCAGTTCAACTTCGGCGATCTCTTGATGCTGCTCGCCTGCATCGTCTATGCCGGCTACACGGTCTCGCTGCGCTGGAAGCCGGAACTGCACTGGCAGAGCTTCATCGCCGCGCCCGTCGTCGGCGCGCTCGTCAGCGCCGTTCCCCTCCTCTTATGGGAACTGTCGCGCGGCGCCACGATCTTTCCCGACGCGACCGGCTGGGCCATCATCGTCTATGCCGGCATCTTCCCCTCGCTGCTCTCGCAGGTGCTCTACGTGTTCGGCGTCGAGATGATCGGCGCCAACCGCGCAGGCCTCTTCATCAACGCCATTCCCGTTTTCGGCACGCTGCTTTCGGTGTTCCTGATCGGCGAGACGCTGCACCCGTTCCACATCGTCGCGCTGCTGCTCGTGCTCGGCGGCATCGCGGTCGCCGAATGGGGCCGGCCGAAGAAGGCATGACGCGAAAAGGCCCGCCGAGACGATCCCGGCGGGCCTTCTCCATTCCGTCTTGGGAGGACGAAGATCAGTCGACGTTGAAGACGAGCGGCTTGACCTGGCGGATCGCCTCGTTGGCGCGCAGCTTGTCCAGCACCGCGTCCGAGACCGCGCCGTCGACATAGAGCAGCGCGATGGCATCGCCCCCCTGCTTGTCGCGGCCGAGCTGGAAGTTGGCGATGTTGACGCCGGCGCCGCCGAGCGTCGTGCCGATGAAGCCGATCATGCCGGGAACGTCGGTATTGGTGATGTAGACCATGTGGCTGCCGACATCGGCGTCGAGGTTGATGCCCTTGATCTGGATGAAGCGCGGCTTGCCGTCGGAGAAGACCGTGCCGGCGATCGAGCGGGTCTGGTTGGCGGTCTTCACCGTGAGGCGGATATAGCCGTCGAAGACGCCCGACTTGTCGCGCTTGACCTCGGAGAGGATGATCCCCTTCTCCTTGATCATGATGGGCGCGGAGACCATGTTGACGTCGGCGACCTGCGAGCGGATGAGGCCGGCGAGCGCCGCGCTCGTCAGCGCCTTGGTGTTCATGCCCGCCGTCGAGCCGTCATAGAGGATCTCGATTTCCTTGATCGCGCTTTCCGTGACCTGGCCGACGAAGGCGCCGAGCACGTCGGCAAGGCGGATGAAGGGCTTCAGGATCGGCGCTTCCTCCGCCGTGATCGACGGCATGTTGATGGCGTTCGAGACCGCGCCCTTGACGAGGTAGTCCGACATCTGCTCGGCGACCTGGAGGGCGACGTTCTCCTGCGCTTCCGTGGTCGAGGCGCCGAGATGCGGCGTGCACACGACGTTCGGCAGGCCGAAGAGCGGGCTTTCCGTGGCGGGCTCGACCTCGAACACGTCGAAGCCGGCGCCGGCGACATGGCCGGACTTGATGGCCTCGGCAAGCGCCGCCTCGTCCACGAGACCGCCGCGGGCGCAGTTGACGATGCGAACGCCCGGCTTGGTCTTGGCCAGCGCCTCGGCATTGAGGATGTTGCGGGTCTTGTCGGTCAGCGGCACATGCAGCGTGATGAAATCGGCCTGCGCCAGCAGCTCGTCGAGCTCGACCTTCTGCACGCCCATCTCCTCGGCCCGTTCCTTGGAGAGGAAGGGGTCGTAGGCCAGAACGCGCATCTTGAGGCCGATGGCGCGCGAGCAGACGATGGAGCCGATATTGCCGGCGCCGATGACGCCGAGCGTCTTGCCGGTGATCTCGACGCCCATGAACTTCGACTTCTCCCACTTGCCGGCCTGGGTCGAGGCGTCCGCGGACGGAAGCTGGCGGGCGACGGCGAACATCAGCGCGATGGCGTGCTCGGCGGTGGTGATCGAGTTGCCGAAGGGCGTATTCATGACGATGATGCCGCGGCGCGATGCGGCCGGGATATCCACATTGTCGACGCCGATGCCGGCGCGGCCGATGACCTTGAGGTTGGTCGCCGCCGCGATCAGCTTCTCCGTCGCCTTGGTGGCGGAGCGGATGGCAAGGCCGTCATAATTGCCGATGATCTCGGCGAGCTTTTCCTTGTCCTTGCCGAGCTTCGGCTGGAAATCGACTTCGACGCCGCGATCGCGAAAGATCTGGACGGCGGTTTCCGAGAGTTCGTCGGATACGAGTACGCGAGGTGCCACGAGAGGCCTCCTTAAATCGGTCTGGGGAGATGGAGATAAAGGTGGCTTCGCCCTGCGGACGAAGCCGGTCGCGAAATCAGGCCGCAGCCTTTGAAAGCGTCGCTTTCTGGGTCTCGAAGGCCCAGGTCAGCCAGGGCATCAGCGCCTCGAGATCGGCGGTGTCGATGGTGGCACCGGCCCAGATGCGAAGACCCGACGGGGCATCGCGGTAGGCGCCGATGTCGTAGGCGACACCCTCTCTGTCGAGAGCCGAGACGAGGCCCTTGGCGAAGGCTGCCTGCGCCTCGGCGTCGAGCGCCAGCACGTCCTTGTCGACGATCGTCAGGCAGACCGAGGTGTTGGAGCGCGTCGCCGGATCCCTGGCGAGGTTGGCGATCCAGTCGTTCTTCTCGACGAAATCGAAGATGACCTTCGCATTGGCGTCGGCGCGGGCCATCAGGCCCGTGAGCCCGCCGACCTGCTTTGCCCAGAGGAGCGCATCGATATAGTCCTCGACGCAGAGCATGGAGGGCGTGTTGATCGTCTCGCCTTGGAAGATGCCCTCGATGAGCGTGCCGCCCTTGGTCATGCGGAAGATCTTCGGCATCGGCCAGGAAGGCGTGTAGCTCTCCAGCCGCTCGACCGCGCGGGGGCTGAGGATGATGACGCCGTGCGCGCCCTCGCCGCCCAGCACCTTCTGCCAGGAGAAGGTGACGACATCGAGCTTGGCGAAATCGAGGTTCTGCGCAAACGCGGCCGAGGTGGCGTCGCAGATCGTCAGGCCCTTGCGGCCGGCCGGGATGAAATCGGCGTTCGGCACGCGCACGCCCGAGGTTGTGCCGTTCCAGGTGAAGACCACGTCACGGTCGAAATCGATCGTGGAAAGGTCGGGAAGAAGGCCGTAGTCGGCCGTGATCTTGCGGGTGTCGGGGAGCTTCAGCTCCTTCACGACGTCCGAGACCCAGCCCGAACCGAAGCTCTCCCAGGCGACCATGTCGACGCCGCGCGGGCCGAGCAGCGACCACAGTGCCATTTCCACGGCGCCGGTGTCGGAGGCCGGCACGATGCCGATGCGGTAATCCGCCGGCACTTCCAGGACGTCGCGGGTGAGATCGATGGCCTGCTTGAGCTTGGTCTTGCCGATCTTGGCGCGGTGCGAACGACCGAGCGGAGCATCGGAAAGCGCTTCGAGCGACCAGTCGGGGCGCTTCGAGCACGGGCCAGAAGAGAAATGGGTATTGTTCGGACGCACGTCCGGCGGGGTGACGGTCTTCGTCATGATGGCTATCCTTCCAGATAGAAAGCCCTTCGTTGGGGAAGGGTGTCCCGCCGCCGGATATACGGAAGCGCTGGAAATCTGGCAATAGGGAAAATGAGATAGTCGCGAGATTATGCAGGTTCATGCAGAACGATGCGAGAACGCCATTCGGGAAGTGACACACCAGTGACACAGAAACGTTCTACACATGTTCATGGCGAGAACCCACCCTTCAGCAGAAAGCTGACGATCCCGGTGATGATTCCGGCGATGATCAGCCAGTTGATGCGGGAGAGGTTTGGCGCGCGCGCGTGATGTGCTATAAAAAGCGAGCCGAAACGGTGCTGCAAACACCGGATCGGCTCTAACCAAGTCAACCTGTCTAAGAGGTCAAGATGGCTGCTACACTTCTATGCTCTATCCCGGAATGCGGCAATCCAACACTGGCTCGCGGGTGGTGTAGGAAGCACTACCTGCGTTGGTACAAGCACGGTGATCCGCTGGAGACTAATGGCACCGAACGGGGCAAGCCGCTCGACTTTCTTATGAATGTTGTGCTGAAGCATGTGGGAGACGCATGCATCGAATGGCCGTTTTCCACGGATCAAAACGGTTATGGGAAAATCTCTTTTGAAGGCAAATCCCAGCGCGTGAATAGCATTGTTTGTTCATTCGCACATGGGGATCAGCCAACGGAAAATCATGAAGTGGCCCATTCGTGCGGAAGGGGTAGTTCGGGCTGCTGCTCTCCTATGCATTTGTCGTGGAAGACGCATAAGGAGAACGAGGCAGACAAGATGACGCACGGCACGCTCAGGCGTGGCGAGGACCATGGACGTGCTAGGTTCACGAACGCCGAAATAAGGGAAATCAGGAAACTCGCCGGGTCTAGGTTGCAGCGTGAGATCGCCTCTCGCTTCAAAACGTCCCAAGGGCAGATAAGCGCCATTGTAAATCGCAGGGTGTATGCGTCTGTGTTCTAGACGCTAAGGCCACCTCTGACGATAAAGGCTATGATGCCGGAAACGATCCCGCCAAGAATGAGCCAATTTATTCTGGAAAGTGATGTCTTTATGTCGCCAACGGATTGTTCTAGCCCTGCGAAGCGCGCGTCTATTCGGTGATCCATAGCGTTCCATCGCTCATCATAGCGCGCACTTTCAATGTCCCGCTGGCGCTGCCAAGCCTCTAGAGCGGTCAGTCTTTGACTATTGCCCTGGATTGTATGCTCCGCGCTCACCATGCGGCTGCGAAGATCGGGGTCCGTATCCGATGGAGTCATTACCAGCATCCTGCCTGCTTGCCATGCTTGTTATGCGATGCCACCTGATTGGCGAATGGCCGATCCTTGGTGGCGATGATCACCGAAGTCTCAAGGTTGGGCTGAAGCCTCTGCCACCCGGCGCACGCATTCGAGGCGTTCGGCGTCTGGCAGCTCGAAATGAGCGCACAGAGAGGCAGCATCAGCAGAAGAGATTTCCGCATTGGTCCGTTCCCTTGATTGGATGAGTTCGACGGTCTTTTCCAGAGCAGCCGTTGCAGCCGCCGTTTTGCCGGCCTTGACGCCGTAGAGGTAGGCTGGGCCGGCGAAGAGCGCAGCGCCGAGGACCGCCCCGGCGCCGATCTTGAGGGCGTCGAGGAGGCCGATCACGTCGCCCACCCGAGCCGCTTGGCTGCAGCGTAGGCCATTTCGACGGCCAGGCCGATAGCACCGCCGACGAGGATCAGAATATCGGGATCCGCGCCGATCTGCTGGCCGAGGTCCGAATCGAGATAGCCGGCCGTGACGAGGGCGGCGGCGAGATAGCGCAATGCGATGCGCGCGAGTACGGCTGTCATTTCTTCCATCCTTTCACGAGATTGAGGATTACGGCGAGGATGCCGGCGAGCCAGTTGCCGGAAGGGACCGGGCCTTGCTCGATGGTGGCGGTGGGCTTCGGCTGCGCTGGGGCGGGCTCGGTGGCGGCAGGCGGCGCCTTCGCGGTATAGCCGCCAGCAATCAGCGCTCGCTCGAATGCTTCGGCATAACCGGCAATCAGCGCCGCCTTGTCCGTGCCGTTCACGATCCGCCGAGCGCCGACGTAATCGGCCCGGCCGTCGCTGATGTAATCCGCGAGAGCCTTCCCCGTGAAGCTGCCAAGCTCCATCCCGGTGAAGAGGATTTGAACCGCCGTGGAAAGCTCCAGCGCCTTCGACGGGTCTTTCACCAGATCGACGCCGATCAGCATGCCGAGCTTCTGATAGTTCGCCTTGTGGGTGATCTGGACGAGACCACGGCCGAACCATGACTTGCCGTCAGCGTCCTTGCGCCAGTACGGCGTCTTCACCCATGTCAGCTTGCCGGCCTTCCACGCCTTCTCCAGCGCGGCGATGGCGCCCGCGTCGGTCGTCGCGAGCGTCTCCCTCACCGCCTGCATGGTGTGGGCGGATTCGTGGTAGGCCGTGGCGAGGATATAGGCGAGCTGCCGGAGCGGCGTTCCTCGCTTCTCGGCTTCGTCAAGGATGGCCTCGACGCCCTGCACCTGGCTCTGACTGATAGACGTGCCGAAGACTGCCGACGTGCGGGCTCGCACGCTGACGTAAAACGCTGCGCGATTCATGGAAATTGTCCTTTAGGAAGTCACTCGACTCTTTGGCGAGTTGGTGGAATCATCCTGAAAACGGGGGATGAAGCATGATCGAGAATGACGCCTGCCGCGCCATTGCCGAAAGAAGGATCGTCACGTTCTACTATGACGGCTCGCTTAGGACCGTGGAGCCCCATCTGGTTGGTTATGACCATGACGGCGATCTGACATTAAGCGCGTGGCAGTTGTCAGGAGGAAGTGGACGGGGCTTCCGAGCTTTTCATCTACGTAGAGCCACCGCATTTTCCATAACTCAACAGAACTTCGAAGGGCCGCGCCGAGGATATAACCGAAACGACCGGACAATCGAGCGGTTTCTCTGTCGGCTTTAGCGACCCCGCAATCGCAAGCCATCGGCATCTTGGCCGGCAAGTTATGCAGGCCGCAGTCGGAAGCATGAACGCGCATGGTTATGTCCTTGAGGTTGGATTATGCTATAGAGCGAGGCCCGTCTGGTTTCCTAGTCTTCCAGACGGTTTGGGCTGGCAGATAGCCACTCGTCTGCCGGCCGCTTTTTTGCGGCTAGGCCGGTCGGGCGGATTGCCCACCTAACCGCTTGCGGTGCAAGATGGACCGCTCACGGTGGGTACTGCGTAAGATCGTGAGGGGACCCGGTTGAGCGATACGAGGCGTTCCCGGGTCTCAATTTGATATATCGAGAGGCAGCCGAGCATCGCCCCCCCTGACGGGGTCAGGCTAGGGCCGACAGAAGGCTGAAAGTCCCTGCCGGCCCGCTTTCAGGTTGTGCAGATCAGTGGTAAAGCGGGCACATTAACGCCGAGGTACTATCAGTTGCCGATAAAGGATCAAAAACTCTACGCGCTCGAATTGCTGCGAGGTCTGTGCGCCATTGGCGTTGCCGCCTATCACTTCATCTACTGGTCGACAAAATACGACCTTCAGAGCGTATCGATGTTCGGGGTCTACATGTTCTTCGTTCTTTCGGCTCTCGTATTGATGATCCGATATTCGAGGACTTTCGAAGACGGTATAGGCCCGGATGCGCTGAGAGAGTTCTACCGCAACAGAATTGCGAGGATCATTCCTCTATTGCTGCTTATGGCCGCGTTGTCGTTCGTGTATTTCCAAATCAGGTACGGCAATCAAAGTCTTGCCAAGGCGTTCTTTACAGGCACAGGCCTGTTTTTTCTACAGCTGCCCGGCGCGCTGTCAAATACCCCCGGGGCATGGTCACTTGGGATTGAACTGGCGTTTTACGTGGTGTTCCCGGTAGTTTGCGTTCTGACCGCAAAGGCTCGCGTGACAACGCTTGCTCTTGTGTTGGCTGCACTTGTATTCTCTCAGCAGACAGCGATTGCTACTCTTCACGCCCCAGACTCGCCGGATTTTTGGGGACGATACTCTATGCCCCTCACCTTCGCGCCATTCTTCTTGTCGGGCATCATAATTTTCAGGGCGCGAAACGCCGAGTGGCAACACGGATGGGTGGTTTCGATCATCCTCGTGGGAGCAATATCCCTGTTTACGCCAATCTTCCCGATGAACCTTTTCGAGGGAGGGGCGGCATACATTGCGCTGAGCGCTATCGCTTCCGCAGCAGTCTTCTTCGCCTACTCCAGTTCGCTACCGCTCGCCGTTGTCCCTACCGCACGCCTGCTTGGGAACCTCAGCTATTCCATCTATTTATCCCACTGGTTCGTCTATCAGAACGTGTCTTGGATTGGACCTTTTGCGTTGCGGATAGCCGCCTTCGCTGGCGGGACCTTCCTCATGAGCTACGTTATCTACCGCTTCTTCGAAATTCCCATGAAGAATTGGCTGCGATCCACCCCAAAGCGATCGCTCGCGGTCACGGCATAGCGAAGAGCTTCACCGAAGCTGTGACGTTAACTGCCGTCGAATAGTCTTGCCTGACGCGGGGGCTGGATACGTTGTTCAGGTAGACCACCTTGGCCATCAGTTCCACCCTTGGATTGGTACGGAGGCATTGAACAGCAGGACGTCGCCTGACGTCAGTATTGTGCTGCCGCTGACGGTAGTTGTCCCACCTCGCCCGGAGCTTTGAACGCCGAAGTTCAGTCCGGCTTGTCCGTCGGTGGCCAATACGGTGTAGGATTCTGCCCCTACGGCCGACCGGGCCGCTGTCCCGACGAGGTAGCGACCGTTGAAGATGGAGGAAACAGTGAGCCCACCATTAACGCCATCGACGCCAAGCGAGATCGACAACGTGGTCACCGTTGATACGCCCGACGTAAGTTGCCCCCTTACTTCCAGATCCGGCCCGTTGCGACGCGAATAGATCAACACCTGCGTTGGGGTCCCCAAACCCACTATAGTCGGTGTATACGCCACCCACGGGCCGACCTCCTTCTGGCTGTACGACCGCGGGACATTATTCGCCCCCGACACCCTAGCAAACGATCCGATGAGTGCCTTACGGTCGTAGTTCGTCGGCATGGTCGGCGAGGTTTTGGACAGCGAGAACAGCACGTCGACGACGCCCGTGTCCGACCGCTGGATAAGCCAGACATAGTAGATGTTGTTGCCGACCGATCCCGTGTCGAGGCCGCCGTTTCCCGATCCGACTGCCCAAGCCGCATCAAGCCGCTTGGTTAGCGCGGACGCGAGGACCATAAGAACAGAGTCGATCTCCGTGCTTGCCGCCTCGCCTGCTGCAATGTCGATATCGTTGGCGGCGTCCGAGACGTTGTTGGAGAGCGTCAGGCCGTAGAGGTGCCCCTTGAGCGCCGCGCTGATATTCGTTCTGGCCTGCGCCTGCTGTGCCGCAGTGAAGGATTGCGCGGCATCGACCCGCACAGACACGTTCGCGTCTGCCTTCTGCGCGAGAGCGACAAGCAAAGCCTCGTAGGCGTCTTCATGCTCATCGATCCATGCGGCAATCTCTTCCAGCGTATCGAGCGTTTCAGGTGCCAACCCGATCAAGATATCGAGTATCTGCCCTACGGTGAGCTTAACCGTGAGCCCGTCCTTCATTGCCGGGAGTACATAGTCCCGGCTAGGTAGAACTGTCGGATTTAGGGCGTCGATGCGAATAGCCATGGCATCAAGCTCCAATCGACGCGATCAATCGCGCCGGCATAGCCATCATGTCGACGACATAGATGAAGTTCATCGCATAGCGCGTGGCTGGAATATCGATGGCCGGCGTCCCCGGATAAGACGTGTAAATAAACTCATCCCCGTCCACATATGCCGTGTTCGCCATTTCGATAAACACGCGGGTGAAGCCCTTCTGTTTTGGCGTGCGGGCCCAACCATAGTTAAGAGCTTGCGTGCACCTCGCTTCATTGAGACCGGGGCTAACGACGGCGCCGGCCGTCATCGGTGCGTTCAGCATCAGCCGATCACGATTGACCAGATTAGTAATCGTCGGCACGTTGCTGGAGTTGGTAATGACGCGCGCCACGAGCATGTCGTCAAACGTGCTGTCAAATGACGCGTTGTCTTCCGAAAGAGTGCTGGGGTTGTACACGCCGGATGCCAAATCCTTGAGAGCGAATCCATCCACCTTGTTCCAGCGAAGGTGATACGTCTTGCTGGCATCCGTCGCGAGATCGGTCTGCGTAGTCGTATAGGGCGATATCCCGCGATGCAGGAAATTGACCCCGGCCGGGACGCGCACCTGGCCGGTTCCCGGCGTCGTGACGCCGAAATGTCCGTTATCGTTCTGCACCTCTGGGAAGATCGGCAGGCGTGCCGAAGCCTGAAGCAGCGTCAGGTAACTCTCGGTATCACCGCCTCCGGTGGAAGCATCGATCATCGCCTGAATAGCCTGACGCACTTGCGTCATGTCGCCATTGTCGGGAGTCAACCCGGCATGGGTGATGACCTCGCCAAGTTCCGACCAGAGCGACCAGAACAGCCAGTTCCACATGGGTAGGCTGAACGGTCCACAGCCGATGCCGCTCTGAATTTCGTCAGCAGTAGGTACGCGCCGCTCGCCATCCCATGCGAACGGGGGATCAAAATCAGCCATTTTAGGTGTTCCTTGTCAGCAACTATAAGGTTTGACGTCCAACTCGCACATCATGTCGGCGCCTTGGGTGAGCGGGCCGGTCCATATTTCCTCACCGTCTTCGGTAACGAGGATATCGCCGGACTCGGTAGCAAGCGGGAGACCTTCCGGTTCCCATTCCTCGCAGGCAGAGCCCCATCCCTCCCCAAACCCTGCGACGATGCGCGTTCCGAAATGCCAGCGGGACACGATGCCGGGCGCGAGAGGCAGGGCGCGCGGCACGATCTGCAGTATGGCCGTCTCGGCCTCGCTGAGTTCGCGGAATGGCGCGAGGACCACACGTCCGTTGCCAGCATCGAGAACCGCCGCTTGCTCGCCATAGATTGCCTGAAGAGCTGCGGTTAGGTCTGCAAGACTGTACCGCGATTGCATCTGGTAGGAGCGCGCTATGAGCAGCTTCCGGTACATCTCGTCGTCGTCGATACATATCTCCGAAATGCCGTCCTCGCCGCAGCCTTCCCACGAACCCACCTCGCAGGGACCGATGATAGGGCGGTCGGTTGGAACACCGTCGCAAGCGAAGCCGTAGACGGGAGAAATGTCGCATACGCAATGACAGCGCGGGAAACCCATGCGCTTGCCGATGAGCGTCAACTGGTCCCCAACTGCCGTTTGCAGGTCGAAGTAGCTCGGCAGGTCGCAGATCGCCGCGTGAACCTCTGCCACCTTCCGCATGTAGGTTGCGATCATGAAAAGGAGCCGAGGACTTTCGCGATATTGCGTCAGGACCTTCGATAGGCCTTGTTCGACAAGTTCCTCGATATCAACGCAGCTCATGCCGTCACCGTCACCGTAATGTCGTCAGCGGCCAGCGATGCCCGCTCGATGAACGCAATGTCGACATCTTGGTTGTCGCCCTGAGAAATCCCGTCGCGCTGCCCGTTGATCGAGACCACCTCCACGTTCGAGAACAGGCTTTCGATGATGGATCGGACGCGATAGTAGGAAACGTCCTCTCCGTTAAGAAGGTAGACGGAAGTAAGGAATGCCGCCTTAATCGCCGAAGCAGCAGGCGGCGGGCAGCCGAGACCATCGCGGCGCGTGCGAACGGCGATCGTCAATTCAACCGGAACATCGATCGGTCGAAGAATACGGAACGACCGGCAATAGCCGTCGATCACGCTTTCTACGATCTCAGTCCCGAAGATCGTAACTCCCGGGACGATGTACTGCCGGATTGCTTGTGCGATTTCCTCCCCATCCCCGCCCGTCACGGCGACACAGATCGATCCGGCAGGCATGCCGTTCTCGTCAACCTCGCCAGTATCGTTTACCCAGACATGGGAATAGGTCACGCCGTCGAGAGCCGCGATAGCTCGGTTGATGTCTTGCAGATCGATACGGGCCTGCCCTGCATTGGTGATGGCGCGCCGGTATTCCTCGTCGGTCGCCGTGCCGCGCCCGATAAGACGGATGCTGCCAAGGGTATCGAGCCGAACGCCTTCCGCCTGATCGGGATCGTATGACTGGTAAACGTCCTCCGCCTGTTCCCAGAGCTTCGTGATGATCTCGGCCATCAAGCCGTTGATCTGCCCGAGCGGAGACTGTGCCGTCTGGATCACGCCCGGGCCGAACTCGGTAATCAGCGCGGCCTCGATCTCGGCAAGAACGAGGGTCAGCGGCTTGCGAGAGAAGCCTTCCGGGACTACGCCATACGAGGTCATACGCTTATTTCCTCATCGAACATCGTCAGAACATTGATTTCGCGGATCAGGAGCCCGCGCGTTGCTTTGTCGAACCCGACCGAGAACGAGGTGATTTCCTCGATCCCGTCCGTATCGAGCAGGTGAGCCTTCACGACGCTTTCGGCGAGCGCGGGGTCATATCCCTTGCCGAGGATCTGATCGAGCCACGGGACGCCGCAGGTCGTGTCAAGAAACCACTCACCGGAATAGGTCTGAAGGCGCTGGCGCCCATGCTGACCAACCGCTTCAGCATCCGTGACAACGGCGAGGGAGCCATCATCCCGGAGGAATAGGTCATTGGTGGCCTCGTCCAGAGCAAGGCCGATACGAACTGCTGTCATCAGATCATCATCCCTCGGACTTTCGCCGCCAGCGCTGCAAGGTCCGCAGAGATGGAAGCGTATTCGCCCGTATGGACCAGCTCGGGCTCAGTGCTGAGCAACTGGAAGCCCTCGGCGTCCTTTTCGATGGCAGATGCCAAGATGTCGAAAATCTCGCCCTCGGCACCCGTCAGTTGGAATTTTCCGTCTGCCGAGCCCTTGAGGCCGAATGAACCATCGGCGTTGAAACGGAGGTGGAAATTCTCCAGATCGATGTCCGGAATGTTCTGGGACAGGCTTTCCCCACCCGACAGGCTCGCCCGCATGGTCGATGGGTGGAATTGCCGAGCGTCGTAGGCCGAGGCCTCCCCGCCTTCCTCGAAGTCGTCCAAGGCTCGCATTTGCGGTGTGAGCATGACAGGCGTCCCCGCGGGGATCGGAAACGTCATCCCGCCGTTGCCGGTCATCGGCTGGTCAACCGGAACATCATAGAGAACCGGCATATCCAGCTTCTGACCGTTGACGACCGGCTTATATAGAGGCTGCACATTGACCGTTCGTCCGTTCCACGCACCAACCGTAACGCCGGGGATCGGCCCCCACATGCTTGCCGTTTCCTCCTGCGCATAGGTGCCGATCACATCGGCCGGCGCGTTGGTTGTTTTCCCAGTGTAGCCCGGCATCAGGGTTTCACTCCTTCGTCAACTTTCCCGCTCTTGATCGCTTCCCCGGTGATCTCGATCTTGAAATCCCCGTCATAATTGTCGCCTGAGTAAGTGCAGGTGGAGACGCGGTACATCCCGTCCTGGGCGTTCATCTCTAAGGTATCGCTCTTCAATTGGACGCGGCGGTTTGGCCTCACCTCGGGATTGAGGAGGGCCGACACGCGGACACCATTATCCGTGAGTGCTGGCGTGCCGATCATGCCCGTTTCCGGTGTGATCAGCGCCACCGTGCCGACAAAGCCGTCACTCGGCACGATTTCCAAGGTTTCGTTTTGCGACCCCCAATAGAACCCGTTGCCGCGGCTGATAGTGTCCATTTCCCGAACGCAAGAGCCGCACGCCACGTATGGCCGCTTGAAGGTTTTCTTCTCCACCGCTTCCGGTAGCTTCACCTCCCCCCGGCTGAGGCCCTTCGCCTCCAACTCTTTGGCGATATCGTCGATCACGTCTTTGACGGGCGTGCCGGCCGGATAGCTCTTGCTGATCGTCGCCCTGCGGAAGGCAGCATCACCATCGCCGCACGAAATGATGGTGATGATGTTCGTTCCTTCTCGCCGATGCTCTACGTCACGGATCGCGCCTTTGAAGATGATACCGACGTTCCCAGCCTCGCCCGGCGGCATGTACCCGGCCGACAAGGTGATGCTGTCCAACTCCTTGCCAATCGAATTCCGCGTCTTTTCGGCGAGGTTATAGATTTTGATCTCTGCCGCGTTTTGAGCGCTGGATATGCTTTTCGTGATCGTGAATTCGATCTTCATTTCATGGAGCGACACGGGACCGGGGTTGATAATGACGTTCCCGCCGAGGACCGCTCTGACTTTCCGGAGATACTGCCGCATTATGCCTCCGTCAGCTCAGCCTCTGACGCGTGGAATAGCTTGACTGTCCCTGCCGGCAGCGCCCGCCGATCTGGGTTTGCGTTTGGGGTTACAGCCAGTGCGACGATGACCCCGAGATCGAAGTTGAACGGCGCGAGCAGGTCCACGCCCGTAACGATCCGCCGCCCTACGAGGACAGGCTGATCATCAATGGCGAGGTCGAAGCTCCAGCGCTCAGAAGCCGGGTTATACCGTAGCCGGATTGTCACCCGCCGGCCGTTGATGATCGTGCCGAACTGCTGATCGGCAGCGTCGATGATGCGAAACACTTCCATCAGTTGCCCCACCAGCTCGACAAGAAAGACCTGTCCTCAGGTGTTGCGGTGCTTACGCCCGTGTCGCCGCGCATTTCCGTTTGAGAGGCGCGATCCGGCGTTGCCCCGCCCTTAGCCCGCTCAGAGGTGGCCGGCGCTGCACGCGTGCTTTTCTTGCCGCCAGGCTTCCCGCGTTCGCTGTTGTCGCCGCCGGGATCCGCTGCATAGGCGGTCGCAACGATTATAGCCTCCTGAAGCTCGACCCTCCCGCGGAAGACGGACGAAAAGCCCGCGTCCCTTTCAGGATAGATGGCTTTCACCAACATATTCGGGAAAACCTTCAAGCCGGTGACGAGGGTGAAGGGAACCCGGCTTTCCTGAAAGGCCACGAGGGCGGCAAAGGTTGCGGCAGCATTTCCGCTTGCTACGTCCAATCCTACCTTTTTCGGCAGGACAACCGCATGATCAGTTATGCGCGCGCCGGTTTCGATGGCAATCTCGGTGATTTCCAACTCGGAGCTGGGTTTTTCCGAGATAACACAATCGAGCGGGACCGGCCCGATTGCCGTTGAAAAAGCAATGATAGAGGACATCAGCGCGGCCCGCCGTTTACGATACGCGCCTTTCCGGCGCCGGAGAGAGCATCGCGAATCGCGTTCTCCGTTTCTCGACCCGCCGCGGCGGCAGCCTGGTTGATCTCCGTCACGGAGACGCTTGCCGTTGCCTTGACGTTGATACTGCGGTCGCTGTTATCGTTGACGACGGTAGACGCTGCAGCATTGCCGCCCATCTTCGCCATGTTGTTTTGGAAGTTGAGGAACCCGTCGAGCGACGACTGCCGCCCACCGTCGTCATTCGCTCCGCTTGAACCGTCAGAACCGCCGAACAAAGACGACCACCAACCACGGATCGCGTCACCACGGGCCTTCACGCGGGCCTTATTCGCCTCTGGCGTTGCCTTGGCTGCTTCTTCGGGATCGGAAAGAATGTGTTCCTTTCCGCCTTTAAGCAGCTCGACCAAACCCCAAATTCCGGCCGCCCCCAAGCCGAGCTTGCCGACCGCGCTAAGCCGTCCGACCGACGCAGCGCCAGCCGCGGCACCGGCCCCGCCCATCAGCCCAAGTGCCGAGGCGAGGCTGCGCAACGCCCCGGCGAACATAGCAACACCGATAGACGCGGCCAAAAGACCGCCAGCGGCCGTAGCAATCTTTCCGAGAACGTCGGCGACCTTTTCCGGGTCGGCGTCAAGAAAGTCGGCCAGCGCGTCGATGAAGTCTCCTATGGCCGACTTCCCGCCGCGCATATAACCGAGGAAGTCGTCGAGGACGATGGCGGCGGCGAACAGCGCAGCCCCGAGCGGCCATAGACGGATGGCAACGGCGAAGAGAATTCCCTTCAACCATTCCCACGTTCCCTTGTGCTGCTCGATGATTTCCGCAATCGTCCCCCAATGCGCCGCCATGCGCCATCCGAAGCGAGCGATCAGATCGGTAATCCAGATAAAGGCCTTCGACCAAGACGTCGCCCACCTATCTAAGGTGCCGTCGAGCGCCAACTGGTCGAGGAACCGCATCAGTCTGGCGAGTTGACCTTTCACTGCGTCGAAGAACCCCGCCTCGCCAATCCGACGCTGGAAGCCTTCCCAGACGTCACCGAGGTTGGCAACCATGCCGTTCCACGTCTTGGACTGCTTATCCATCGCGCCGCCGAAACGGCGCTCGAAATTCTCCGACAGGAATTTGGCGATCTCGACGCCGTTCTTGTCGAGCGTCTTTTTGAACTCCTTGCCGTTCTCGCGCCACGTATAGGTGATCTTCTTCCCGGCGACTGCGGTAGTGATGCCGAATGCCTTCAGCCGTTCGTTTTCGCCAGTCGTCGCGTCGGCGATAGCCTCAACGCCGTCCATGATGGATCGGCCCATCGCGCTTGCAGCGTCACCCACCGCCGTCAGCGACCCGTTCGTGGGATCGAGACCGTAAGCGCGCATCCGAATGAACGCCTCGGTGACTTCCCCGACGTCATAGGGTGTGCGGGTTGCGAAGTCCGTCACCCAATCGAGAGACTTCCTCGCCTTCTCCGCGCTTCCCTCGATCGTCTCTAGCGTGGCTTGGAAACTCTCGAACTTTGCAGACGTCTGGATCACCGAACGACCGAATACGGCCATGGCGCCGGCGGCGACCGTGGCGGCAGCGGCGGCAAACGTTGCTAAGCGCCGCGCAGCGTCATCAATCGACTGGGTGAATGCGCGCAATTTGTCTTGGCCGCGGACGTCATAGCCAAGCACGGCCACCAACTCATCAACGATCATCTTATTGTTTCCTCAATAGAAAAAGGCTCTCCAAAGAGAGCCTTAAATATTGTCTTGCGATGATCGCTGATTACGCTTCGGTCAGCGCCGGCTTGATCAACTGCGCCAGCTTCGTCAGGCCCTTGGCCGTCACGCGGACCTGTTCCGTGACCTTTTCGGAGCCGTCAGCGCGGAGAACCGTCGTGACCTTGTGCTCCAGCAGACCGGATTGTGTCTTGGACGAATAGCCGAGGTCATGAGACGCCCCCACCCGCTTGTAGATCCAGCCGTTCTGGCGGAGCCAGTTGAAAAGGTCGCTCGGGCGCATCTGGAGTGCCTTTGCGGCGTCGGTGATGCAAAGCGAGCCATCCGCCTCCGAAAGCCGCTGCAAGGCTTCCTGCGACGGCAGAAGCTCCTTGACCTGCTTTTCCAGTTCCAGCGCCTTTTCGCTGTAGGTGAGCAGAAGGCCGCGAAGCGCGCCGGGGTCGTTGAGATCGACGGTCGGACCGCTGTTCGCAATCCGGCGAAGCTCGGCCTCCATGGCGTTGAAGGCTTCGATATAGCGCAGCTTCCATTTCAGGGCCTTGCCGCCGGTGAAGCCCATAGCGAGAAGGGTGAAGCCGTCGCGGTCCATATCGTAGGAGCGGGACCGGATCGGCGCGCCGCCGCTCGGGTTCGGGCGCTCGCTGACCGTCTCCTTAAAATTCAGGAGACGCAATTTCGGCTCCTGCTGGATAAGGCCGTCGATTGTCTGCATGACATTATCGTGCCGCTTGTCGAAGAACGCGCCGACGTCGCGGCTATTGGCGAAGACCTCACCGTCCTTCGTGAAGACGACGGGATTGCGCTCGGCATTCATCGGTGTCATCTGTGCGCTTGTCATTGCCTATTTCCTTCTGTGCGTAGGCAGTGGAGCTAGCCATCGCGGAAACGATGGCCGGTGGTCGTGACAGCGGGGCATCGGAGTCGTTGCCAAACCCCGCCGTCACGGATCAGGCGACAATGCCGCCCAATTCTTAATTTCCGTTAACCATTCAACTTCGGACTACGCCGCCGGGACGATCAGCGTCTTGAGGAAGTCGCGGAAGTGGAAAGGCTCATCGCCGAAGCCGATTTCCGCAGTTTCTTCCAGCCAGCCGTTTTCGAGGATCGCCGTTACCTTGCGGCGGACGTCCTCTTCCGTCCGGCACTGATAGCGGATCAGGTTCTTGCACGATGCCCACGAGTTTTCGTATTCCGGGCCGTCCGCGATAAGATCACCGTCTTCATCAGCCATCGCGCTCCATGCTTCCTTGTCGGCATAGAAACGGCGGATCAGAAGATCGATTTCCAGCGTGGCGACGGCACCAATGGCTGCCGGCGTGGATACCGCGATTGCGGCTCCCTTCATGAAAGTGCGACGGTCCATCACGCATTCCCCATCGTCGCGGTTTCAAGGGTCAGCGCCTCGCCGCCGGTCAGAACCGGGGACTTCGGAGCCGGGACGGCGAAAGCCGAGCCGCCATCACGTTCAGCGCGGCGGAAGGCGTCGGCGACCAGAGGGTTTCGGATGAGCGCAGAAAGGGGTATACGGCGGGTAGCCATATCAATCTCCTCGAAAGATTGGTTTCGGTTAGACCGCACCTGAGGATTAGGCCCCTCTTGTGCGGTCGTTTTATTTATGACATCATAAAGTCATGACGTCAATAGATAACATTAAAAAGTCAAAAACCGGTCGCCCCTCTGTCGATACTGAGGCTGTGACGCTGCGGCTTCCCCGTGAGATGATCGAAAGCATCGACGGCTTCCGACGCCACGCGATGGATCTTCCAACTCGCCCCGAGGCTATCCGCCGCCTACTAAAGGCGGGCATGGCTGTCTCCGTTCTTGCCGACGAACTCATAGCCGAACTGAAGTCCGACTATCGTCTTTCAAAGGAAAACCCACGCGCCGCGAGCCTTATTAAGCGAGTAGACGAGAACCTGCGGGAACTCTACGTCGCGGCGACGACGGTTGACAACGACAAGAGCTGACTCGACTCCAGATTGCCCGTGTGATCTCATCCCGAATAGAGGGAGAGAAGGATGGGCAGGAGATCCTCATTCAAATTCCGAATGCGAAAGCCAAGCTTAAAGAAAAGCCTGGCCGCTCGCACGTCGATAAAACGAGTTGTCCGGCACAGTCTGGGCCTCAAAGCGCCTCGTGGTTGGGGATGGCTAACCAATCCGAAGAGAGCGGCCTATAATAGGCTCTACAGCCGAACTACATTCAGCTTTTGGGCTCTGCTCAAGGCACTCTTTAAGTAGGACTTCAGAAGGTCACACCAGATGGACGTTGTCTCCGCCAGTGTCGCTGCTGGCCTCATTTCTATCATTGGCGGTGTTGTGGGAGCCGTAATCGTAAGAGCCAAACCGTGGGTCGGCGGGGTCGTTGGGCTTGTTTTCGTCGCCACCTCGGTCGCGCTTTCCCTAATAGGCGTGTCCAACCAACTGGTAGCATTCGCTGGCTGCATCATTATGTCTGGCTTGGTCGGTGGTGCGCTTGACCTCTCCGGCCGTCAGCTTCCTACTGTTGTCCTTGGAGCTATCCTTGGCGCAACCATCGGCATCGCTGTGATTAGTTCTGGCGCATAGGTATGCTCGGCAAGCTGATCCTCACCCTTGCCTTGCTGGCCCCTGCACCGCTCTTCGCCACCGATATCACCGGCCGCGCCTCCGTCATCGACGGCGACACAATCGATATCCACGGCACCCGCATTCGCTTCGACGGCATCGACGCCCCGGAGAGCCGACAGTCCTGTGTTGATGCCGCCGGCAAGCCCTACCGTTGCGGCAAGGTATCGGCGGAGGCCCTTGATAGGTTCCTCGCCGAATCCCGCCCCGTCTCCTGCCGCAAGACCGGAAGGGACCATAACCGCATCGTCGCCATCTGTACCCGCGCCGATGGCACTGACGTGAACCAATGGCTGGTTTCCAACGGTCATGCCATCGACTGGCCGAAATACAGCAAGGGCCGATATGCGAAGGAGCAGCGCCAGGCACAGGACGCGAAGCTCGGCATATGGTCCGGCACCTTCATCCCGCCTTGCGTGGTCCGCGGCGCGCGGTGTGATTAATCCTTTCGGCTCTTCTCTTGCATGGCGGCTTTCAGATCGAGCGCTTCATGGGCGTCCATGACGTCCTGTAGCGTGACCCATTGCCTTAGATCGGCCTGGGTGTAGATCGGCGGGTCCGCGAGGATTGGCCGCCACAGCCACATATTGAGGTTGGGCGCGATCCGCCCGACCTCGGCCGTCGTCAGGCCCTTCCCGCCACCCCTCGGATGCCACTGCCCGGCGCGGCGGAGAAAAAATCCCCGAACACCTCTTTCAGCACGAAGGCGGCAACGGGGATGATGGCGCCGAAGTCCTCGGTAAAGTCGCCATCGAGGTCCATCACCTCATAAGCACCGGACGGCCGTTTCAGGCGGGCGAGACCGATGATGTCGCCGACAAGGCGGGCGTATTCGTCGGGCTCCAGTTCGGCAAAGACGCCGGTCAGCACGCCAACGAACTTCACGCCGACCGCCTGCTTTGCTTCGTCCGTCTGTGCGGCACGAAGCGAGCCGATCAGTTCGGGGAGTTGATCGGCAACGCCGCCGGCCGCGCGCATGAGACGGGCTTGAAGGCGCAGCGCCTCCGTTGCGAGTGGCCGGTCGACCTTGATCTCCATGCCTCGGATTTTGCGTTCACCCATTGGGGATCTCCGGGTTCCAGTCTGCGGTCCACAGCACCCATTCGCGCACCACGGCGTTCACGCCCTTCTGGTCCGTGGGCGCGGTCTGGATGAAGCACTTGTCGGCAGAGCCGCCCTCGCCCGATCCTGCGTCCATGAAACTGAACGGGAACGCCGCCGTCATGCTCGCAAGGGCCTGTTGGCGCTTGAGCTTCTGGCTGAGAAGCCGATGGGTCGGGCTGGTGTGCTGGAGGCGGATGGTAATCATCGCGCCGCGATTGGCCGAAACCGAGAAGATGCCAGCACCATCGGCACCGACAAGCCCGGTCCCTTTGTCGGCGGCCGGCGCAACGGAGATCGGATCATCCCCATCCCAGAGGCCAACGACCTTCTGGCCGTCGACCGATGCGGATACGTTCTGGAAGCCATAAGCGGATGTTTGAGACATTGGTCAGGCTCCTTTAGTACGAGACCACGAAATCGGCCTGGGCGTAATGCACAGCACCGCGGGCGCGGAAATAGATGGTGATCGGCGGGGCGATGCGGTTCTTGCGCTGGCTGGCCGGGACGGAGAAGACAGACGGCACTTCGATGACGACGGCCGGTTCATAATCCCCGGTCTCCGGGTTCAGATCGTTGGCGATCAGCCCGGCGCGAATTGCCTGTTGGGTGACGATCCTCGGGCCGCTGGCGAGAAGCTGCATGCCCGCATCGTCGAAGCCGACGACGTTGTTATTGCGAAGCACGTTGAGGAGTTCTTCCTCGCACCGGGCTACCATCCAGTCGCCGGAATGGATTTCGTCGATGAAGACGTTGGCCGTCAGGGTGGAACCCTGCTCCACCTGATTGATGCCGCCCTGGTCGATATAGATGTTCGCCAGATGACCCGTTGCAGAACTCTGACCGATGGCCGGCACGAAGCCGTCGATGGCCCGCGCCTGATCGGACAGGATGTTGATCGGCGTGATTCCGGCCAGCGGCTTGTACTTCGCCGTATATGCCGAATTCGCATTGTCGAACGAGAACGTGCCGAGCTTGGCCGCAAGCGCGAAGCCGGGGTAAAGCGTGGCCGTCGGATGGTAGAAGACCGCCGTCCGCTCCACCGTGCCCTTGTGGCGGGCCGCGATGTTGCTGGTGTCCGCGGGGTCCTTCAGAAGCGGATCGTTGGAAGTGATGATCGCCATCTTGGTCTGAGCCTCGACCCATGCCACGAGGCCATCGAGCGCATCCGTGTCGCGAAGCGCCGGCTCCACGTCGATCCAATACCACCCGGTATCGTAGTCCTGGATGGCGTCGAGCGCGTCGGAAAGGTCATTGGCCGTAAGCCCGGTGCTGGCTTCGTAATAGCCGAACGCTACCTGGAGAGGGCGCGGGTTCTGTGAGAACGCTGCAAGAGCCGCATCATACGGGGCATCGCCAGCGTCCCAATGTGCCGCCACCTCATCGATGGACGACGCATAGAAGACTGGCTTTGCAGCGTCGAGAACGCCGGCCACGCTTTCAGACGTGAGGAGGAGCGGCACGCCGAAGCCTCGACGGGTCGCAAAGCGATTTTGCCGCGTAATGCTCACCCGAACATTGCGCGAAATCGGAAGAACAGCCATCGGGCTTTCCTTTCTGGTGGGTTGCTAGTCCTGCCGCTCGATGACTATCGGCGACGTTTCTTCGATGATTTCGACAGGCCCCGCGCTATCGCGGATGATGCCGCGCACGATGAGGTCCATCTGTGCCCTTGGCTGCCATTGCTCGTTGATCCAGTCGGGCACGTTCCGGATTTGGGAGATTTCGTGAACCATCAGGTTCGGGAACATCGGCTCCATTGCCTGGGTCAGTTTGTGCGCCGACACGATGGGGCGGAGGACGTCGGACGGGTCCGGTCCATAGGCATGGACAGAAAACCGCCATTCCATTTCGATGACCATCCGCGCCGTGACGTCCGGGAAGACATCGCCGGTATCGATATCTCCGGTATCAGCGTGTTCGTATTCGACGTTCGAGTGCCAGCGCCGCACCTCCGCCGCCCCGGTGAAGTTCACCATGGCGTATGGGGTGGCCGGCGATGGGCCGCTCTGGTGCGACTTGATTGTGATCTTGCCGGTCTTCGTCTTCACCCAGCGGACGACGGCGCTCCAGACTTCATCGTTGGTCATGGAGAAAGCCTCCCCACCGCCGCCCGATAGAACCCGCCTTCCATGCGGGGCCAGAGATACATCACCCGGTAGGACACGCCACCCGAGGCAATCTCGTCATCCAGTTTCACTTCCGACCGGCTCCAGAGAAGCCAGCGAGCCTCAACGCGAAGACCTTCCGGCAGGTCCATCAACTGGTTACCGTTCGCGGGCTGGATAGCAGCCCTGATCGTCGAGGTTGACGGGCCACCAGGCACCCACTCGCCGTCGTCGTTCCAGTAGCCCCCAGAGCCTTCCCGGGTCAGCGAGACGTTGACCGCTTCGCCATCGATTGCCACAGCAATATCGATCATCGCCTGTCGACCTTATAGGTTACGGCTCCGCGCATCTCGCCACTGTCGATGAGCGGGTTGCTGGAGCCCTTGAGTTCGACGGTCACAGGGCTGTTCGGCGGGCTGGAAAGTGCGGTGATCTCTTCCTGAATATCGCCTTGCGCCAGTATCCCGAGCTTCGACAAAACAACCGAAATCGTGGTCTGCCCGGTGAGCAGCTTCGCGGCAGATGCCTTCATGCCGTTGCGATACTTCGTGGTATTGTCGCGCATGGCGTTGCGAAGGAACGGACGTTCCGGGACTGGACCGCCCCAACCTCCACCGGAAGCACCGCCGCGAGTCCCAAACTCGTTCCACACCGCCTTCTGGATGTTGTCCGCGTCTGCCTCGCCAGCGGGGAAACCAACCTTGACGATGGTAGGGCCACGCAAGCCCATCTGGACCTTGGACAGGTCGATATGCTTGGTGCGGCGGACTGAGACAGTGAAGGTCATACGGCAGCGACCGACGGGAAATTCAGGCGCATCAACTCGATAAACCGACGTCCATAGGCAGTGGTGGTGTACGATGCCGCAAGGCCACCAGAGGAGCCGGTGTCACCGGACGAGACGCCAGCAAATTCCGTTTCCACGTCGCCGACCTTTCGCCGCTTCACAGCGCCGTTGAGGAGCGTTTCGCTGCCGGTTCCGCCATTAGCGATCGCGGCGGAGCGGGCGGGTTCTCCCTCCATGGCGAGGAGGTGCGCAGCAAGGTACATCTGCGCCCTCGCCCGATCACGCTCCAGCCATGTGTCGCCGACGCGCTCTACTGCCTCCCCGAGCACCAGGCCGACAAGTATGTTGGACACTGCGGTGAACTCGGTGAAACGAGCTTTGAATAGTTCCGGCGTCGGCGTCACATAGGCCATGGGTCACTCCGCCAGTTTCGCGTCGATCTTCTCGCGAAGCGTTTCCTTCGACCAACGCCAGTGAGGCGCAATGCCGAGTTCCTTTGCCTCGCTCCGGAGCTTTTCGAGTTCCTCATCCGGCGCGGGGTTGCCTTCTCCTGCCCCGCGACCTTCCGGAGGATCGACGGGCTCAGGTTCTCCGTGCTCCTCCCCGACGACGGAGAGGATACCGGATGCGAGCCATGCCTTAACGACGGCATGGTTCTTGATGTACGGCCACTGGTCGATGTTCGTTTCGACGCCGGGCCGGAGAACGGGCCCGCGCGGAAGACCGAGCGGACCTTTGTGTTTCGAGACGATGACGGCCATGATCAGATGCCGTCGCGATACTTGACTTCCAGCGGGCGCCGGATGTCGAGGCCGCCGAGGCGGAAGACGCCGGGAACGACCCAGTGCAGCGGGCCGTCCTGGTAGACGCCGAGGAAGCGATGCGGCATCGGAATGTGCAGCTTCAGCACCTGCGGGTCACGGCGATAGGCGATCATGCGCTCGGTGTTGCCGGCGCCGACCGTTTCGAGGCCGCGAACGCCGCGGATCGTGAGCGGTCGGCCCGTCGTCGCGGTGAACGTGTTGTTCTCCCGCAGGAACTTCAGCAGCGTCGTCTCGGTATCCCCGAGGCGGGTCGTTGCCAGATAGTTCAGCTTGCCGTTGGAGAGCAGCAGCGTGTCGGCGATGGACGTGTACTTGGTGTCCGTCGCGGTCGCGAGAATCGCGTCGTTGACGTCGGCCAGTACCTGGTCTTCCGTCGTGCCGGTCCCGCCCCAGTCACCATTGGTCGCGCCGGTCGGCGTGATGGCCGAGTTGTCGATGAGGCCCTGGAAGTTCTTTTCGGCATCGCCGGCAAGAGCGACCCGGTCCACCATCTCCTCGTAGGCGCGGCGGGCGGCCATGGCGTCGTCGTTCGGCAGATTCCGGCCGAGCATCATGGCGACATTGACCTCTTCCCAGCCCCAGCCGTAGCCGATGCCGGCCGTATAGACCGACGTCTTGTGCTGGGTCAGTTCGGTTCCGGCGAGCGGGATGTCATCGGCATTGCCGTTGATCCAGCTGGCCTTGCCGAACTTGTCGGAGCTGTAATAGGTGACGGTCTGCGCGAACGGGTGCGCCGACGTGTCCACCGGGATCAGGGCCGGATACTGGATATCCGGATAGACGGTTTCGTTGACGGCGGTCTCGACATGCGTGGTCTGGGAGACCACAAAGCCCATCGCGGCCTGCGCGTCGAACTGGAAGTTCGGGTTCATTGATCGGTTCCTTTCGATTAGCCGAGACGGAGCTTTGCGAGCCCGGCGCCGGAGGTGGACGATTCCCACCGGGCGTTCGGGATGGCGACGACGCCAGCGCCAACGGCAGCCGTGCCGAGAACGCCGGTGGCGAGGGTGACGGTGACGTCCTGGCCCGCCGAAACCGCACCGGCGACTTCGACCCAGATCACGCCCTTACGCATGATGCGTGCGCTTTCGTACTGAGCGAATGCATTGGGCGTTTCCGGGCGAACCGAGCGCTCGCGGACGGTGATGCCGAGGAACTTGTAGGCATCCATATCCGCCGTATCGAGGTCGGCGGTGCACTGCCCGTCCTTGGAGCCGTCCGCCGCCGCTTCCTGGACGACCTTGCCGAAGCCGATGCCGGCGGCATCTGCGACGGTGCGGGAGATCAGGTCGACGGGTTCCATGTTGGCGATCTGGCCGGCGCGAGCGGCGTCCATCGTATCGTTGTAGGCGGTCTGTACAGCCATCGGTTAGGCCTCCTTCTTCGGCTTCCACGCATCGGCGAGACGCTGCTCATAGGCAGCCTGGCCGTTGTCCGTGGGCTTGATGGTCGTGTCGCGGTTGAGAAGCGCACCGCGAACCGGATCGGCAGCGGCCTTCGCTTCGTCGGCGAGGATGTCGAAACGAGCGTCGATGTAGGCTTCCGGCTTGTCCTTGATCGCCGTATCGCCGACCTTGGCGACGACGACCGCCTTGCGGATCTCGGCATCGGTCAGGCCCTCGGTTTTGACGTCCTTGGCGATCTTGGTAGCAAGGGAAATCAGGTCGGCGCGCGCCTGCACCTTGGCATCGAGGGCCTTTTCGTCGAGAACCTTGACCTTGAGGGCGTCGATTTCGGCGTCCTTCTTGGCGAGTTCGGCATCCTTGGCGGCGATGGCCGTCTGGTGAGCCGTTTCAGTGGCGGTGATCTTGGAGACCGCATCGGCAAGCCGCGACTGCAGCGTGGCGATGACGGTGGCGCCCTGGTCGGTCACCTCGACCGGGATTCCATCGACGGTAACCGTCTTCAGGGTCATGATCTTTTCCTTTTCGGGTTGCTGATCATTGGTCACAGGGGCAACGCCCCACGAAATCGCACCGTCGCCGATGCGAGCCTTGGAACCAGCGCGACCGTTCTGCACAATCGCAACATGGTTGATCCGAATGTCCTTCTGGATGGCGTCGTATGCTTGGCCGTCCGGCGTTACACCTGCTTCCCAAGCAAGGTCACAGACGTAGCCGGCAGACAGTTCGCGCTTGCCGTCCTCGACGAGCTTGATGGCCGCAGCGTCCATGACAACGAGCGGGATGCGCACGAACTCCCCATCACGCGCCACCTCGTCGCCGATCTGGCCGACCGCGAGGTCTTTCCAGTTCGCGGCACTCACGGCCTCCGCCGGGTGATCGTTCGTCACCGGCTTATGGGCGTAGCTGCCCATGCTGCCTTTCGCGAAGACCTGATCGGCTGGACGATAGACCTTGACGATAGGCATGTCGGGACGCCCGACCTCAAAGCCGGCATAATCCTGAATTCCAGTGCGTGCCGTACGCACCTCGGCGACCAGATAGCCATCGGCGGTCCGTCGCGTTCCCGCGATCGGTGCAGCATCAACGAATTGCATGGAGCCTCCTACGGCCTCGCCAGCAGAACCACGTCCCGCCCGGTATTCTCGACGACATCGACCAACGCGAAATGCGCCTCGACCTTGCGCCGCCACCATTCGCCATCTCTGACCGTGAGGTGGAGCGGAACCTTGAGCAGTTTCGGGCCCATCCTGTCGGGCCGGGTGGCGATGCGGAAATATGCCGCCCGCTTCACTCTTGCCGAAATGCCGCCGAGCACGTCATCGACCTTGTGCCCCGGGATATGCTCCATCACGTCGCAGCAGTAGCCGTAGTCGGCGGGAGGCAGCGCTTCCGGCATATCCCATAGGCAGGCCTCAACGAATGGGACGTCGGTCTCGCGCGCGTTGGGGGCGAAATCGACGGCGATGGCGTCAAGGCCCTTCTCTTCAAACCACTTCGTCGCCCGCGCCGGGCCGGCGCCGAAATCGATGAGCGTCTGGCTCGACATCATCCGGCAGATCGTGAACGCCCTTTCACATTCCAGCATGCCGGGGCTGACTTTCCGGTATTCCTGGCGCTGCCAGACAGCGACGTACTTTTCGCGCTCGACGGCGGCGAGATTGTCCATGGACAGCAATTCCTCGATGTCAGCGAATGGGAAGCACCGCAGGGCACTTCTCGGATTGGTGTTGAGCACAAGGACGCCCGCCTTCGTCAGTTCGGGCTCCATGGCTTCAAGCGTCGGTATGAAGCGATCCCTGTGCTGGCCTGGGACGGGGGGCAGCTGGTGATCTTGATGGTAATTCCCCGGCCTCATGTCGAAGCCCATGAGAACGACCACCCTTGCCCCCATGAGGTATGCGAGATTGATCCCGGATGAGCCACCGCACCAACCGCCGAGCGTATCAGGCCAATGTGAAAGGCGGCGCGGCAAGAACCGCATAAACCTGATATCGTGGCCGGTCTCGATGTGCGGCCGCTTCCGGCTAATCTTGTATTTCCCCTTGTGCAGCTCGAGCCGGCCATGATTCCAGTCAAGCCATCGACGATCCACCCACAGTAGGACATGAGCCCATGGAGCGAGATCGAGACCGGCATTGTTGACGGCGATGACGTTCCGGCCTCGGAGGCGATCAAAGTCGAAGCCCTTGACAGAAGGGCCGCCGCCGATCACGAATGCCGCTTGCCCTTCCCACTCTCTGGGGACCGAAAACGTGTCCATGTCTGATGATCAGTTCCGAGCGTTGAAGACGTTGATCCTCGACCAATCCGTCAAGATCGAAGCGCTTTCTGCCGATATCAGAGCCTTGAAGAAGGCGGTTGAGACCACCGATGTGGTGTTTCTCGATGATCCACGGATGACCACCGACGACCTTCTCAAAACTCTACAATCCCGCGAGCCAGGCAGCGGCAATTGATAGGCTGGCCGGGTGGAAGCCCCTGCTCCGCGCCCGTCGCCTCACCCCACTTGTAGACCTTCCCTTCCAATCGACGATGGCGCTCGCGCACCCGCTCGTCGCGACTGGTAAGCCACGTATATGATGTCACTCCCGCCTGTTCCTGCCGGCGGCGATTCAAATCCGAATTGAGCTTGCTCGTCTGGTCTCTGGCGAGCAACTTCGCCCGGCGATCTGCGATCCCGAATTGCTCTTGCAATGCCTTGCGGAGGGTCGCAACCGAGTTACCCGCGATGCTGTTGTTGTAGACTGCCTGCTCGATCCCTTTGATCAGGTCATCTGATAATCCGGTGATCAGCGAGGCGTTCCGGGCGGCGGCCTCGCGAAGATAGCCGGCCAGATCCTCTTGCTGCACCACGGCCCGCAGGTCGATACCGAGCGCCCGCTTCGCCGTAGCCATGAACGTTTCAGTATGGCGCTGGCTTTCGAGCGTCAGTATCCGGTCCACTGTGTCGGATGCCACCCGCGACAACTGTGTTGCCAACTGTCGCAGACGGACGAACCAATCGCGCCCCGCATCACCGCTGTAGGCCCGAGCGGCGCGCTTCTGGCGTTGTTCGGCCTCGTAGGCGGCGATGATGCTCTCCCGCGTCTCCTTCGCCATCTGTGTCAGCATTGAGCGGAGGACGGCGTAATATTCCTTCTCTGTCCCGAGCCGCCCTTCGATAGCGGGGAGGTTCGCGGTGGTGCCCTTCTTGCGGCCCGCCTGCCTGCCGAGTTTCGCGAGCGAATAGCGAAGCATCATTCCTCACGGATGCTGGCTTGCCAGTCTTCCTTGACCTCCTCGAATATCTCCGGCCCAAGCACGATCTTGCCCGTGTAAGGTTCGATCTTCGACAGTTCGAGACCGGCGGCATTCCACGAGATGGTGACGTGCGGCTGGTACTCTGGATAATCCGTCTCCGCGCCGAGCCGCTTGATATCCTCGTGACGCCAGGTCAGCCGGGAGGAAGCAAACTGGAGCACCACAGCTTCGCCGAAGCGCTCGATGATGCGCGGGCCACCTGGCGCGATAGTCATTTCGCCGTCCTCATCCGAAGACCACTCGCCAGCCTGCCCAACCTTGATCCAGTCGAGCGGCGTGCGGGTGTGGATGATGGTGACGTGCAAGCCGTCCTGTACGGTTTCGAAGCCCTGCCCCTTGGCCCATGCAATGATTTCGGCGGCGTTCAGGACGTCACGGCGGACATAGAGCGTGCGCGGAGCGGCATCGTTCGCCTGCTGGCGCGCCTGCTCCGCATTGGCCTTGGCTTCCGCCTCCGCTTGCTGTGCCTCCTCGAATTCCTTTTCCCAACTATTGCCGGTGCTGGACATGGCCTGATCGAGGCCGGGATAGAATGAGCTTTCGACAAGCTGGTTGCCGACGACGGTGCGCAGCTCCTCAGACGTGAAAATGCCCGTGCGGCCGAGGATTTCGGCGGTCTCGGCATTCATCTTGCCGATTTCGGCCTGCTCCTTCTCTGTCATCTGCTTGAGCGGAGACCACTCGTAGAAGATTTCAGGCGGCCGGCTGCCGAGCGCCGAGCGGATCAAGCATTCGTCGAGACGATAGAGGGCCGGCGTCATTTCCAGAGACTGGATGGACGACACCCGGTCGTAGTAGTTGTTCATGTCGGATTCGCCGGTCGCATTCATGCCGGCCGGGGACTGACCCAGCAGGCGCGTAACCGGGATATCGGCGGCGCCGGCGGCCATCTGCAAGAACGTCTGCATGACTTCGGGCAGTTGGGCAAACGTAACCTGCTTGCGGTCGTATTCCTCTTCCTTGTCGAGCAGCAGCGCCTTGTTGATACCCTTGGCCGTGGCAGCCAACGTGAAGCGATCGAGCAGCCTCGTCTGGTAGGCGGGATCGGCAAGGCTCGCCATGAAATCCGGGATGCGGAAGACATCCACGTTCGCCTCGAAGACCAGAGAGGCGATGTTGGCCGCGGTCGCATCGGCGTTCTTCATGGCCGAATAGACGGCCTCGATGATACTATCCCCCCAGCCTTGGTTCGGCCCCATGCCGAGCAGGCTGTCACCATGCGGAGCGCCGACGAACACTGCCAGTCGGGACGGATGAATGCGCACCATGGACGCATTGCCGGTCACTTCGTAATAGGCCGGCCGCCCATGGAACTCGGAAAGAACGTCCTGCTCGATAGGACCGGCGCTCACGTCGCGGCGAGAAAGGACGGTCAGGTACTTGACCCTGTCCTTTGCCATGGCCTCGACGTTGAGCGGCTGCATCAGATCAGTCTCGCCAGTACCGATGTACAGCGCAGCGCCGCCCCACAGGCGCGCCTTGACCTTCACTTCAAGCAGCTTGTTCCAGAACCCGAGGCGCTTCTCCTCAGCCTCGATAAGCTCGATCTGATCCTGTTCGGCCTGCCAATCGCGCCCCTTGCGCACGGCATCCATGGCGGGAATGTCAACGATCTTCCGACCGAGCCAGTTGCTCTTGTAGATCGCGGCGAGTTGGTAATCATCAAGGTATTGCAGCACATAGGCCGCAGTCGCCATTTTGTCGCGCAGCGGATCGCCGAGGCCGGCGACGACAGACCGCAGGCTGTCATTCGTCCGAAGCTGGATCACATCACCCATTGCGCTTGTCCCTGAGTTTCGGCGGGTTCTTCACGACATCCCGCGCGACCTTCGGCAGAACCTTAACCACACCCTTGACGCCAGCCTGCTTGCGCGCCTCGGCAATCATCTGCCGACGCTTTTCACACGATCCACAGGCCATGGTGTCATCCGATGTTCGAGAGCGTGTAGGTACTCGCCGTCAGGAGGGCGTTGAACGCTCGGCTCGTGCTGTCCGCGTCGTCGTCGTGTTTGGCTTCCGGGAACGCTTCAAGCGCGGAAAACCACGCGTCATTCCATGGCCCCCGCAAGACGAGCACATTCCCGGCCTCGGCCTGGGCTGAGAACGGGCTGAAGCGAGTAACCTTGTCGCCCGATTCCGGCGTTGCCTTTACGCTGAACCCTGCAAGCATCTTCGTCAGGTTCGTCACCTGCGACTTGCCAGCCTGCCCGGGGTCCTGCGGGAGCGAAATTTGCGTCTGCCGGCCATCGGCTTCGGCAGTATTCTTGATCAGCCTCTCGACGCCTGACGGCGAAAGGAAATCGGTGACGTGGTGCCCGACGATATATCGCCCGTCCGGCAGCTTCCCGATTTTCGTACCGGCAGTGGCGTCGGGATCGCTTCCCTCAGTCTTCGGCGTAGAAGCCAGGTCCCATCCCCGCATCCAGCGGACGCCGGCCGGTACAGCATCGACGACCTGGCACCAACCCCGCTGGAACAACAACCCAGCCGCCGGCCTGATCTTCCAATTGCCGCCGAGCAAACGTTCGCGTTCGACGGTCGGCTGCGCCATCAGGTTGGCGAGATAGCCAGGGTCAGCCGCCATCAACATGGCGTTGTCGCTGAGCTTGGCCGGGATGAAGGTAACGGACTTCGCCGGGATAGGCTCGCCCGTCAGCGGGTTAGTATGATGGGCCAGTTCCTCGGGACTGTCAGCCCAGATGATGGTGTCGCCGATGCGAATGAACCAGCGAAGAACGCCAGCCCGGTCAGGGATGGCTAATCCGGTCTCCTGATCGATCCACCAGGCAATGAACTCAGCAACCCAGCTATCCGCATCGGGATTGCATGTCGCCCTCACGTAAGGCCGTATCCCGCACATGGAGCGGTTACGGCTGAGCATGTACCAGAACTGCTTGGCGCTGAAATGCGTCAGCTCGTCGAAGCAAATTAGCGGGATCTGCGACCCCTGCCAGTTATAGATCGTCTTCTCATGTTCAAGGTGGGCGAATGCCACGCCCGCCCCCGATGGGAAGGTCCAACTCAGGTCCGGCGCCGAACGCGGCGTGGCACTCAAGTGCGGATAGAGCTTTTCGCTTTCGTCCCACAGGCCGCCTTCATTGCGAACCTGCGTCAGGTTGCGCCGGAAGAAGACAGCCCCGAATCCGGGGTTGCCAACGTGTCGCAGCGGCTCCATCAATAGCGCCCACGTCTTCCCGCCGCCAGCCGCGCCACCGTAGATGGCAATATCGGCCGGAGAAGAGAGAAACGTCGTTTGAGGCCCGGCTTGCGGCCTGATTATCGTCTGGGCTGTAGCGCCCTTCTCATCCCCTGCCATTGTCGGGCAACTGGAAGATCGTCACCGGCGATACTGGCACCGGCAAATCCTTTCCGTCCTTCCCTGTCAGCTCGCGCCGGTTGGTATAGCTGCCGCCGACTTCCTCGGCTGCCTGCTTGAGCAGCGAGGACGCCAGCACCATGTTGCCCTGCCCCTCTGCCTTGTCGGCCATACGCTGGAGAGCGCGAAGACGGACGGCTCGGTGGCTGATGGCGATGGACGCGGTGTCCTCAAGGAAGGTCTTGCGGGTTTCCTCGAACAGCACGCGCCACTTGGGTGCGAGGCCGGAAGCCGCCTTCTTGTTCGGGTCGTGGCTCTCGACGAGTTGCCGGCTCACCTCGATGCCGAACTCCTTCTTGACTGATGCAGCGACGATCGACGGGCTGTCGAAACATGCCAGGGCTTGGACGATGTAGGTTTTCACCTCATCGGAGAGTTTCGCTTTTGCCATCTTCGTGTCAAAGTCCAGTCAAGGGAGATAAGCGATGACTATCCGGCCCGTGAAATACAGAGTGAAGCAGCCTGTCGTGGTCGATGGGCACAGGGTCAGCGATGGGGTCTACGTCGGTCAGAAAATCTCGGACACCGAGATCGAGAGACAACGGAACCGGCTGTTTTCCTACTTCCTGCACTTGGCAACCCAGAAGGCGGGCAAAGGGGCAACCGGAGTGCAACGCTTCGACCTCGATGTCACCGACCTCGTGATAAGTGGTCAGATCGACCTGGGTTAAGCCACACGCAGATTGCATGTGCCGCATGCATGCTCGATGTGGGCTCGGGCAACCTCAGGCGGCCTGCTGGCAGCATCTACGAGCTCGCGCACTCCGGCGGCATCTGCCCCGTAGCGCCGAACCACGCCGATGAACTGCTCTACGTCATGTCCACGAATGGTGAAGACCGGGCGGCCGGTCTGACTGTTGAACTTCGGGGCGCCGAAACTGTCGACGTCCTGGGCGGCGTGGTAAAGCTCGTGCTCCACCAGAGCCATGAACTCGGCATCACCACAGGCGGCACAGTAATTGGCATCGAGCGTGATGATGAAGTCCGGCACAGAGCCGAACCATTCTGTGATCTGCTGCTCGACGCGGGCCTTTGCCCACTTACCCATTGCGCCTTGTGGCTGGCCCGTCTCGCACTGGCCTATGACGCGCTTGCCCTTGCGGGTGTTCTCCACGGCCGCCCACAGATAGCCGATATGGGCATCGGCCAAGTGGGCGTGCTCGGGGTTAGCCACCGGCGAGGCCTCATCCAGGAACGTGACCTCCACCCACTCCGGCATGTCGAGCGCGGGAGTGAAAGGCGATCCTTCCACCTCGAACATGCTCTCTGGAGGTTGTGGTCGCTCAATCATGGCTTGCTTTCGGATCAGCGCTGCGCGAACTTCTCATGCCGGGCATTTTTGAGAACTGGCATAGTCTAAACCTTGGAGGTTCCAATGAGGCTCGTACAATTTACTCGCACGTCACCGGCTGGCGCCCCAGTTTCGGTCAATCCCGAGTTGGTAGCGGCCGTTATTACGGCTGGGGATAAAACCGTGATCCAATTCGCCGCCCCAAACGGAGATGGAAGCCTCGCGTATTACGTCCAGGAGAACTACGATCATGTCGTCGCTGCCCTGCAAGGCGAGGCCATCTACTGATAGCGACGCGCATCTGAGAAGCCGGACCTAGGCCCGGCTCTCGTTTCGGGGATGCGGGGGTTAGGAGATACTTCGGAAACGAGGGCGATAGCCGAACACGAAGAGTATTCGCTCCACCAGCGTCAGGAAGCGCCCGCGCCCATTCTCGTCCACCATCAGAATTCCGTCGGCTTTGCGATGGTAGCGCATGCTGGTTCCTTTCTGCTGGGGTGGAGGGGTTAGGTGAATACACCTTGAATGGATGGTTCCGCCGATTTTCATACATGTCACTTGTATTTCCTGTTGACTTCATACACGTATCTTGTATGATTTGGCATCAACAAGGGAGACCGACATGACCAAGTACACAAAGCGCCAGTACCTCGCAGACATCGCAGCCAACGAAACTGCTATCGCCTCCATTAAAGCTGAACTCGAAAACCTCAATGCCAGCGCTGAGGCCGGCGAAAAGATCACTGAAGAACTCTCCATCACTTGGAACGCCGCCCATGATCGCGAATGGGAGCTTGAGCAGGAACGGTTCGACATCGAGCGCCGCTGGACCCAGCGCAATTGGAACGGCGCCGATTACGCCTTTGCAGAGCTCGTTGCAGCCAACATCGACTAAGGGAGGGCGGGGCAACCCGCCTTAATCTTTATGGCCCTGCTCCGAGACAATTTGCAGCCGACCGACTTTGCCGACGCGGATTGCCGGGTAACCGAATGGATGCCTTTCAATGGGTACGGCGGCGCGAACGGATACCGTATATGGATGTGCAAATGCACCCACCACTGGTTCCAGCGACATGAGTGGTCTTTCGACGGGAGAAACCAAACAGAAATAGATGCCTGGATATATTCGGGCTATGACCCGCGCCGAGTATGGGCGCAGCACTACAAACCCGCTCCAGACACGAGGGACATATGACAGCCGAACAGTTCACGCGCTGGCTTGCTGAAATGAAGGCCGCAGGTCTTGCCCGTTCGGACGCACAATGCGCCAGGCTACTCGATGTCTCCGCCAATGCCGTTGTTGCCATGAAGAAGAACGGCGCCGACACCAGAACTGGCCTAGCCTGCCGGGCTCTTCTGCACCGCCTTAAGCCTTACTCCTGAAATGCGAAAGCCCGCCACCAGTGAAGGCGACGGGCAGAATGAATGCCGGCTATGCCGTATGGGGTCGGGAAGGAGAATCCCTCAACTTACGCGGGGTTCGCCGCCAGCTTGCGCTACGAAACGACGACAGGCCCGCCTTCCCGATTGGTTGCAGAGGCGGGAATTGAACCCGCGATGATCCGGTTATGAGCCGGAGGCCTTACCACTTGGCTACTCTGCGTGAACTGGCTCAGGCTCCTCGATTCGAACGAGGGACATTCAGATCCAAAATCTGACGCTCTACCGCTGAACTAAGCCTGATGGCGCCGGCCTACCCTCCCGGCTTGGCCGCTGGCGACGGTTGCGTATCCGTCACTTCGATGGGCGGGGCGCAGCGGCTTCCCCTGGTATTGAAACGGTTCCGTGGGCTTCTGCTTTTGAACCAATCGCGCGTTTCTGACCGATCCCACTTCTGGCAAGTCTACTGTAACGGTCCTTCAGACTTGCATCCACGTTCTCGGCTGAGCGAACCCAACCTGTGCCGTCGTGGCAAACTATCAGCGCCCTAAGCGCAAATCACCACTATAGATTTCGTATACCTTATTCGGGTTCCGAGTGGAATCCCTATTCAAGCAGATTTTCTTAGTTTTCCATTGTTCTCATAGCCGAAATGCATAGCCAGTGCGGTGAGCCCCTGCTTAAGCATTTCTACATACGCCCGCTGGAGATTTTTGCTCTGTGCGAGATCGGCAACCGCCCGCCCCTCGCCGGCCACCTTCACCATGACGTCATAGCCGATGCCAAGGACGCGCCGGCAATCGGCAAGGTCTATGCCGGCCTGTATCTGCCGGTCGGACAGCGCCGAGCGCGGGCCCCCACCATCGACCGGCTCGCGGCTATAGTCGAACGATCCAGCGCCAGCGCCGCCGAGGGCTTCCCAGATGCGCCGGAATCGCTCGCCGGCCTGCACTTGGGCGGCATCGATGAGCCTGCGCTGCTCCAGCACGACGAGCGCGCTCTCCTTCATGTTTTTCACGCCCATGATCTTCTTCGGGTTCCAGGTCTCGCCATCGTGGGCACGATTGTAGAGCGGGTTATCAATCTCGCTGAGTTCGGGCTTCGCCTGGCTGTGACCGACTGCCGCCAGATCGATCCCGCCGAGCTTTGCCTTCCGTCCTCGTCTTGCCATTGTGGTGTTCCTCGTGTTCCGCCGTTCAGTCTTTGCGGCGACGGTCGATCTCTTCGTCAATGATCGTCGCCATTTTTTTGATGAGCCGGGCCATAGCTGCGCTGCCGGTCGCGTTGTAAGTGGCGTTTTGCCCGAACTTCGCCGCCACCTCGAAACGCCGGATATGCGGGCCCATCACCTCAAGCCACGATCTAGGCTTGGCCTCTGCCATCCTCACCCCTCCTTGCCGTTGAGGATCGAGACGCGAGGCATGGAATGCACCTCGCCCGATACGTGGTGGCGCTCGACGGAGCGGATGCCGAAGCTATGGACACGCTTGCGAGGTGGCCGCTGGACCGGCTCGACGGCGCGCGGCTCCTCCTTGATGGTGATTGCCTGCTCCCTCGCCCTCACCCGCCCCGGGAAAAGATCACGATGCATGCTGGCCGTGCCCAACATGCTTCCCCTGGTGACGCCAACCAGCTCAGCGATTTTCGAAGCAGACAGCCCCTGATCCCAAAGCCTGGATGCTTCGTTCAATCTTTCCTCGGTCCATATGATGCGGTTAGCCAAGGCGGGCCTCCATCTTTCGAACTGCGAAAAGGATGGTCGTATGATCGCGGCCGCCGAAGATTGCGCCGAGCTGCGGGAAAGATAGATCGGGCCGCGCCCTGTGGACGGCCAGGATGCAAGTATGACGGGCCTCGACGACAGGCACTGACCGGCCAGCCCCGACGACCTGGGCGTATGTGATGCCGGGGAACTCCTGGAGGATATCCGTGATGATCGCTTTCGCCGGCCGCCGGCCCTCGGTTGCTTCGTCGCTTGCGGTCAGGCTCATGATGGTTTGCTCATGGGCGCGGATGATGCTGGTCTTCTCGTCCAGTTGTTCACGCAAGCTTCGGTTAGTTGCTTTCATTTCCGTCAAGCGGTCCGCCAATTCCGATATCCTGTCGTGCAGCATCTTCCGCTCCGCAACATTCACCGCCGCCTTCCTGCTTCCCATCAACGCCTCGCGACGGGCTTTTGCTTCGGCAAGGTAGGACGGAACGTCCGTGATTTCCTTCGTTGCGATTTGAATGTTCATCGCTGGAAACTCCTCTCGGAACGCCGCAGCTCGGCGGCAAGATACTCTTCGCGGGTCGGGATTTTCTTCCCGGTCTTGGGAGGTTTGTCGGGGGGCTTGCTCTGGACGCGCTTCCACATCCGCTGGCGGAGGTACTTCGCAGCGGAGCAGATTACCGTCCTACCGCCGCCCTTGGCCTGCTCGACATAGGCGCTGGAAAGGCGCTTGGCTGCGGCTCGATCCTCATCGGAAAGCTGCTGCCACGACCGGAAAGCATCCTCGTGGTCGTCGCTGGCTTGGGATGGCCATGAAGAAATCCAAGAATCGAAATCCGCGCGCTCGCGCTCTTTCTTTTCGATAGATTCCGAACGAAGTGAGGAATTACCTCTCCCTCCTCCATCCTCCATCTGCGGAGACTTTTCCGAAACGGTTCCGAACTGGTTCGGTACTGCTTCCAAACCGTCATCTTCAGATGGCTCGGGAACAGCTTTTGCGCCCACGAAATCAAGCCAGTCATCCGGCAGCATTCCCGAACTGTTGGGCTTCTTCGGCCTCTGGTAGCGCTGAAAATTGCGAATGACGCCCGGTCTCTTCGGGTGCGCATCGAGCCGCGCGACAAGTCCGTGCTCGACAAGCTCAAGCAATAGCTCGTTCACATCGACGGCATCGACAGGGAAAATGCGCGCTTTGAGCGTCAGCGGTTTCCATTCGAAAACGCCATCGTCAAATGCTTCTGTCCAGATGCCCATGAGAAGGAGGCGAGCGTAGGCCGATAGAGACATGAACGCCTCATCGGTCCAGATGCCAGGATGGATAGAGCGAATCCTAGCCATCTGACTGTTCTTCGCTTTCGAGCCATGCAGTTTCGGCTATGATGATGTTGTTGAAATCATCCCAGTCGCGGCATCGTTTGGCTGTCTCCTCAAGGAGATCCTCGGTGGCTCCCCACTTCGTGAGCATCAACTCCAATGCCTCGACATAGAGACCGCGCCGATCTCGAAACCGGCGACGAAGTATCCCTTGCGTGTAGCAAAGGCTTTTGATGTAAGGTTTCTCAACCGACTGGCGACGAATTGAACATATCGCTGGGACCTTCATAAAGGCTTTGTTCCAGGCCTTGTCGTCTGGCTTATCCTCGGTCCACTCCATGTAGATATCGAACGCTTCATCGACAGCCAGTAAAACCTCATCAAAAGAGTACTTTTTCAGCCATTTCCGAATATCGGACTTTCCGTTCTCATTCGGTACGAAGTGGCCTCGCTCTCCGATCTTCCCGCAAATCAGCTCAACGGTATCCGTTTTGATGCGCTCCAGTTCATCTCGCCATTCCAAAATCATCTGCAACTGCTCACGGCGAGCTTCCAGGATTTCAATCTGCGCGCGTTGGCGTTCGACGACGCTGGAATCGTCAATTAAGCGAGCGCCTTTCCCCGAGTTGCAGCCTTCGCACGCGGTGACAAGATTGAGGACGTCGTTCTCGCCGCCCTTGGCAACGGGGTGCAAGTGATCCACATGAAGAACCACATCTGGCGCTTTGGATCCGCAATACTGGCACGTAAACTTGTCGCGCTTAAAAACTTCAAAGCGGAGCTTCTTGCTTATCGACTTTCTCTTCGTCATTTCACGATCTCCACTTCTATTCCGTACAGCGCCTTGACGTGCTTCTTCGCCCGCTTGAATTCTCGTGTTTCAACGCCCTTCACGTCGATGACGCGGAAGCGATCTTCACGGGCATCCCAGAAGGCGAAATCGGCTGTGTATTTGCCGATGAATTGGCCGTTGACGATCAGGGGGAATTCCGGCTGGCAGGCGAGCGCGTAGATTTCACCAGCGCGAAGCCGGAGCCGGAGGAGAGCAAGGTGCTTTCTTTCTGCCTTGCTATCGATCCGCTTGCCGTCCTCTACCGAGGCAACCGCCCCGAACTTGTTTTCGCGGGAATGGGAACCGTATCGCATCTGGTGGAATTCGGCGGCTGACATGCGGTCACTCATGCAGCCACCCCGCTCTTGTTACGGACGGCCTGCTGGTGTTCCCTGTGCCAAGTCTTATGGGCCTCGTAGGCTGCGCGGGCAGCGGTGAGGGCGTTGTATATCTCGCCCTCGGTGCATCCCATGATCTGGGCAATCTCTGCCGTGTCGTGCTGGCCGTCTCGGCCGAGAAACAACTGGCCTATCTTGATGAGGGCTTCCTGTCCGAAGGTCATACCCCTGCCCTCCGCATCATGCGCTCAAGCGGCGAAAGGTGGCTGGCCGGTATCGCGACGTCAGACTTAGCAACCGGCTCAAACCGCCTCAGGTATTCCTTGCAGGCCTTCGGCCAGACCTTGCGGCCCCAGCTCGTCGAGCGGAAGTGCGCCGGGCAAAGCTGGCGCAGATGCCGCTTGCGATCCTCAAGCGATATCGTGCCGGGCGTCTCGTCGTCGTAGCGCTTGATGACGGCGCGGGCTTCGTCCAACCAGGTCATGCGCTCGCCCTCCTGTCATCGAGGGAGGCGATCTCGCGATCCAGACGGGCAACCGTTCTGGATAGGATGGTGATCCTGTGAAGCTTCACCCCATTGTCGGCACGGTTCATCGAGCCGCGAAGACGGTCTATCTCCGCTTGAATCTCTTTTCTTTCTTCCTTGAGGAGGGTGATTTCGGTCATGCTGCCCTCCCGTGAGCGACGGCTAGCGCGCGCTCGGTCCGAAGGATCGCGCGACCTATTGCTTCTGGGATTTGCGGAACGACGGCGTCCCCGAACGCTTCGACGATGAGACTTGCTGCAGAAGTCCCTTTTGGACCGCCGACCGCAATGCGCGCGCCAGCCACCCAGGCGGAAAGCCCATCATCCAGTTGTAGGTGACGGGCAAGGTCATCGAGGGACCAGTCAGCCCGCCACTCTGCAACGCGGCCGCAATCTGCCGTGCGTAGTCCCATTTCTGATCGCGGAGAAACGTTGGGACGTTTTGAGATTTCACCTTGCCGCCACTCATGACGCCAAGCGAGCCCTTCCGGTCGCTCTTCAGAGGCGTCGGCATCATCTCGTGCTTCGCCGCTCCGTCCATCAGAGCATCCAGCTTCGGCGATCGCCGACGGGCGTAGGCTTCCGACCACGGCTCCATCTTCCGGTCGTTCTTTACCGGGGTAGGCAGCTTGGTCGCATTCGTCGCAGGCCCAAGGCCATCTGATGCCGTGTTCGCAGACGTGCCCAGCGCCAAGAGGCTTTGCCGTATCATCGTCTTGGTGGAATGTCGGATTGGCCCGGTGCGCCCCATCCCGCCGCCCTGATTGCTGCCACTGTTGCCAGCTATCGGCGTCGGCAATTTGATTGAGGTCGCATCCGATGAGCCAGCTTCGGGGCCGCTCGTGATTGGCGCCGATGTCTCCAGCACGAACCACGAACGTCCAGCAGGTGTAGCCGAGTGCTTCCAGCGCAGCGAGGACGGCGTCAGCGCCCCGAGTTCGGAGATTAGAGCTGTTCTCAAGAGCGAACCAACGAGGACGGCACTCTCCGATGATGCGGATGGCTTCGAAGTAGAGGCCGCTGCGCGCGCCTTCGACGCCTTTGCCTTTGGTGTTTGCGCTGCTGATGTCTTGGCAGGGAGGGCTTCCGACGACGACTGACGGAAGTCGTCCGAAATCTCGAAGAATTCGATCTGCCGTGAGGGTGCAAACATCGTCATAGATCCTGACGCCTGGGTTGTTCTGCGAGTAGAGCGCGCGGCGCCAATCAACGAATTCGCAGGCGGCCATGGTCTCGAAGCCAGCTCGATGCATACCGAGTGACCAGCCGCCGGCCGCTGCGCTGAACAAGTCGAGCACTTCGATACGTTGCATCTGCATCACTCGCCCTCCTCGATCTCGGCCTTAAGCTCCGGCGCGAGCAGGAACGCATTGAGTTCTTCGGTCTCGACGGCACGCAGGGAGACCCGCAGATCGCCGTGGTAAACGTCCTTCACCCGGCTCTTCGGCCAGCCGAGCGCATCCGCAAGAGCGATGGTGCGTTCAGCGTGGTTTGCCATTGGTAATAGACGAGCGCCGGCTTCACGAAGCCGCTCTTTGAAGACTAGCACTGCCGAGTGGTCACGGTCGCGCCGGCCGACAGGCCCTTTTGGCGGCAACGGTTGCGGCATCTTGGGGGTGAGTATCGCGGCGAAGACCGATCGCATCTCCTCGGTCTCTACAAACCACTCTCCGGAGAACCGATGCGCCGCGAACCGTTGGTGCAGATGCGCCTCAACGTCTCGATCACCTGGCATATGCCCAACAAATTCGACTGCTACTGGAGACCCTGAGACAATAGCCCCGACGCGCTTATGCAGGTCGGCGCTGTAGCCGATTTTGACCAGTTCCGCGGAGCGCAAAACGTAGATGCTCATCTCAGTCCCCCACGATCCAGTCGGCCCTATCGGCCCATTTCCGAGAACGGTCGCGCCAGCGCTTCGCGATGCGCAGCATTTCTGGTGCCACCATCATCACGCTGCCCGCCGTGCTTGCTGCTTCTCGGGTGAAATCCAATCGGCCCACCGGTCCCTTGGGATGTTCAGCAAGGTGAGCATGTCGATAATTTCAAAGAGATCGACGCGTAGACCGCGCAGCTCATGCAACGCACGTACTCGCCGCCTCGACCAAGCCGGATTCATCAAATGAAGTTCCTGAAACGCTTTCTCCACACAATCGCCGATCGGAGTTTGGCGTGGGTAACGTTCGAAGATCTGCTGTAAGAGCGCGAATGCGCGACGGGCGTCTTCCTCGCGCCGGGCAACAGGGTGGACGGCCTTTGTCGTCCACGTTTTCGGCGTAAAGCGGAACTCGGCGTCCTCTTTGTCGGCGACCAAGCTGATGTAGGCTTCCAGATCATGGCTCGCGGTGAACCACTCCCCTTCTGTCCGAAGGTGAGCGAAGCGCAGCTGGACTTTACGTTCGGTAGTGACGCCGCCCGGCATGGAGGCGAAATAGTGAATAGGGCCCACAGCGCGAGCGATTGCCGTCAACCTATTCACGACATTGGTTGCGGTACCGATCTTTATCTCGGTCGGCGCGTCAATCTTGCGGACGAAGTACACAGTCATTGATCTTCCCTCAGTTCCGGACAGATCCACTCGGCAGCCCAAGCGGCCCTGTCACGAAGCCACATCGCAATCGCGTGCCTGCGTTCGAAGCTGAGCCATCTGGCGAAGGCGGGCGGTTTTCTGTCGATATTCCGCGTGTACATCGCGGGCCCTCCTTACGGCCTCTGCCGTCTCGTAAAGCTCCATCATCTGGAAGTGCCGTACGGTCTGGCTCTCGTTGTTCCACCACGCCCGGAGGCGTCGCTCTGTCCACTTGTTTTCAGGATCGTCACGATGCGGGAAAATCCTGCGCAGCTCTGCGCATGCATTTTTGAACATCACGGCGACATGGCGCGATCCGCCAATCTCTTTGATCAGGTCGTTTGCCAGTGTTACGTCGCTCATATTCGTGCTCTTACCGTGTTTTAGTTTTCCCGAATCTACGGGTGACTTTCCCGACATTTTCGATTTTCCCTGTGCCATTGTTCTCGCGTTCAAGGAGAACTGTCATGGACAGGATCACTACTGAGAAACGAGATGGCTCCGAGGAGCTTGCCGGCTCTTGTGAAGCCATCTCGTCCGGCCCGCCTGGGTCGAACCGTCTAATTCCATTCCCTCGCAGCGCCGCCGCCGCTTTGTCTGCTGAGGGTTCAGAGGACGCCGGGGTATCCTCGGCTTCGGCGTCCTCGACGTTTGTTCCTTTGTCGGTTCCTGTCCGAGCCGTCGTGATGAGGCTGCAAGGACGGTTTCCGAGAATTCGAGTGGAGCGCGCGACTGAGGGGGACTTCGCCGCGCGCTCCGATCAGTCAGCGGCTTGGGAGGATGAGGAGCGGCGCTGACCGATTCCGTTGATCACTGATCCCTCCACCAGTCGTGTTCCTGGTAGTCGTCGTCTTCATCGGAGAGGACGAACGCGAGGGCCGCGCAGCCGCAGAGGATCGTGAAGCCGATGATGCCGTAGATGAGCCAGGTCATGCCGCTGCCCTCCGCTTCAAAGGTTCAAGCCCCTCGCCCATGCGAAGCCCGTCAACAAACTCGATCACCTTCGACCAGTTCATTGCTTTCGGACGACCGCGTTGGCCGGGAACGGTGATGATAAAGCTGGCTTGGCTGCGATAGGTGCTGAGGTGGTATCCCCGATCAGCGAGGAAGGCCTTCAAGGACTGATAGTCTCCAGACGTGCCAGCCTCGAAACGACGGACGCCGTTGCGCTCGATGTAGGCCTTGACGATGGAAGAGACCTCGGCGCGGGCGATCTGCGCCCGGCTATCGCGGATGCGGCCCTCGATTAGGTTCTGCGCTGCAGAGTCATAGCCATTGGAGAAACGAATTGGGTTCATCACGCGGCGTCCTCATGCTGCGCCATAGCCTTGCGGCACGAGTAGCAATGGTCTCGCGTTCCGCTTCGGCACATTTCGGGTTGGAGGCAGTTCGGGCGGAAGGAAACCTTCGGCTTGGATGCGGTTGCCGGGCTTTCACCGGCTCCAGCATGGCTCAGGTCAACGCCTTCCGGTCCAGCCGGGATTGCCTCGCGCCCCTTTTCCGCTGCCTCACTTCCGGTCTCGAAAGAGCCTTCCGTGGCGCGGTCCATCTGAAATTCGGTATCCGGGCACGAAGCGTCACCGCCGAAGCGGTCGGTTTCACGGGGCGCATCCCCTTCCCGGATAATTTGACCCTGTTCCGCAGCAACAGGTTCGCGCAAATCATCGTCCGCCGTAACTGCGGCCTCGGCGGAGGAAGCTGTGATTTCGGTATGCTTGGTGACGATGTTCAGGCCAGCGTCGGAGCGGCGGTCTTCGAGGATTTCGCCGGTCTCTGCGTCAAATTCCTCAATGTTTTCTCGTACTCGTGCATGCACGAGATTGGTGCCATGAACGGCGTCCCAATACATATCGAAAAGCGCGTCCTCTTCCTGGCGCTGGTTGTCATCGACCTTCCGGCGAGCGACGACCTTTTTCAGCGTCTTCTTGTCGAAGCCAACTGCAGCCGCCTCTTTGTAGATGTCGGACTTGTCGTCGTTGAGGGTTTTGATTTCCTCTTCGATACGCTCGACGCGCTGAACAAAGGCGCGGAGTTGATCGCGGGCAATGCTGTGGACGTCCGGGATGGTTTGAGAGTCCGTCATGCGGGGGCTCCAGCTTTCTCCGAAGCGAGCCACTCGCGCTCAATAGCTTTGCGCGTAGCGCCGCGCGCAGGGATACCCTCGTTTTCCCAACGCCAGACCGTGGATTTATCGACGCCAAAGAACTGTCCCATTTCATCCTGGGTCCAATTGCGACGACGGCGAAGTTCTTTGAGGTCGATTTCGTTTTCCATGGTACGACAATATGCATAACGCACATCGTGTCGTCAAGTCGAAACGCATACCGAAAATATGCTTTTTGCATGACATGGAATATGATGATCGCCCAGAGCCCGCCAAACGTCTCGAACAAGCCCGCATCGCCAGAGGCTTTGCCACGGCGAAGGATGCCGCCCGTTACCATGGGTGGGTGTATGAAACATACATTCAGCATGAGCAGGGAATCCGGGGCATCCCGAGAGCGGCGGCGAAATATGCGAAGGCCTACAAGGTGAGCGAAGGATGGCTTCTCACCGGCGAGGGCCCCGCCCCCGAACGCGCGCCGCTGATGACGAAAATTCGCGGCAAGGCGGGTGCAGGGCCTGACGGCTCCGTGCTGTTTGCAACGGGCGATGGATACCTTGGCGAAGTTCCCGCCCCCGAGGGCGCGACAGAGAATACCTCAGCGTTGGAAGTAGAGGGGGATTCAATGCGTGGGCTGGCAAACGACGGATGGCTGATCTTCTACGAGGAGAAGGAAGACCCTCGCCCTGACCATATGGGCGAGCCTTGCGTTTGTTTCCTTGAGGATGATCGCGTTCTGGTGAAGACGCCCTATCCGGGGTCACAGCAAGGCCTCTACCACCTGGAAAGCGTGAACGCCCCCATGATGCTCGACGTGCCAGTTCGGTATTTCGCTTTCGTAACGGACATCAAGCCTCGCCGATCAGCGCAGAAACATATCCGACGCAACCCAAACGCTGAGATTCAGGACGTTCGGCTTGATGGGCGGAGGGCCTGACTTGTCGCATGACCCCGCCCTCCTCTCTGCCGGCGCGGTCGCGCTATTACCGTGAAAGCGTAGATTTTCGCCGCCTATTGTAAGAACACCCAGCCCGCTCTTCCGGCGGGCTTTTTTGTGCGCGCGCATCTTTTTGCACACTAGATATGCGTTTTGCATTTTCTGACTTGACGCGCAAATGTGCGTAATGCATATTCTCCTCATCACCCCGACACACCGGGAATATGAGGAGCAAGGGAAATGGCGCAGCAAGACGATTACCTGAACGGTCGGGAAGCTTTCCAGAACCCGGCGATGCGTGACGCGGTCAATGCCCATTATCGCGGCGAAATCCAGCTCAAGCGTAGCGAGGACTGGTTCTACGGATTTCAAGACGCCGAGGACGACTCTCGCTGGGATCATGTTGCCGCTGAGAACAAGCTCAGGGATTGGGCGGACATGTGCTGATCCCCTTCGGCATCCCGCACACAGCGGCGGGATATCGAAAGAGATCACCTGAGGAACAAGCCATGCGACACGAAGCAGACCGTTTCGAGATCGAATACACTTTCGAGGAAGTCGAGCTTATCGGCGACGGCCTCATGGCTTGGGGCGTGGCAACGCTCGTCGAGGACTGCGACGACGATTTCTATGTCGAGCGCATCTTGATCGGTGGGAAGGTTCTCGACCGTTTCGGCACTGGTGCCATGGGCTTCCCGAGCGCCGTCAACAAGGCGCTGTTCGAAGCCATTTCCAAGCAGATCGAAAACAGCAAGCACGCGCAGGAAACGTTCGGCGAGGCGATTTCTGAATATCGCGCCGGCAGCTTTCTGGAGGCTGCGGAATGACCCGCTGCGACCTCCACACCCACCGGGAATGCTCCTGCATTCCCTCCGGCGTCCCCTGCAAGGTTCAGGAACAGGCTGGCCCCGAAGAGTTCCGCGAGGCGACCCGCCCCAGCGTCGGCCAGATCATCAACGATACGGCACGCGACCTTTGCGCCGGCCTCGTCGTCATCATCACCATTCTCGTCGTCGGCTTGATAGCCGCCGATCACAGTTTTTCCCGTGTTGAGCGGGCCAACGAAATCGCCCGGAGGGTCTAATGTCCGATACCGCATCCACCGACCTGATTATCGCCCTTCCGTCCGTTCCGAGCGTTGCCACGTTCACCGACGAGAGGGAGTTCGACAAGCTCTATGACGCCATCCTGAAAAAGGTGGACGAGCATAAGCCCGATGTCTCGACGAAGAAGGGTCGAGACGAGATCAAGTCGCTCGCCTTCAAGATCGCCCGCACCAAGACGACGCTGGACCAGCAAGGCAAGGACCTGACCGAGGAATGGCGCGAGAACACGAAGAAGGTCAACGAGACTCGGAACAAGATAAAGGCCCGGCTTGAAGAGCTTCAAGCCAGCGTCCGCAAGCCTGTCGATGACTGGGAAGATGCGGAAGAGGCCCGTCTCCAGTCGCTCAAGGATCGCTTCGCGGCGCTCGACGCTGGCCGCGCCGACGCCAATTGCCCGTCCGACCAGATCGCCGCCGTTCTGGCGGAAATCGAAGCCACCGAAATAGGAGACGACTGGCAAGAGTACCGCGACGAGGCTGCCATCGCCAAAGATCGCGCCGTCTCGGCGCTGCGCCAGAACCTTGCCGCCGCAGAGAAGCGGGAAGCGGATGCTCGCGAGCTCGAAGAACTCCGAGCCTTGAAGGCCGCAAAGGACGAAGAGGATCGTCAGCGCCGCGAGGCGGAGGAAGCAGCCGAGAAGCTGCGCGAGCGCGCGGTGAAGGCCCGGCAGTACATCGAGGAGGTCGAGAAGGGTTTCGTGGGCGGCCAGCCCCAGCCCTACGGCATTCTGATCTATGAGCTTGAGCAGAAACTGCCGCCGCTCATCGACCAACTCGGCGAACACGCTGCTGACCTTCACGCTTTGCGCAAAGGCGCTCTGGCAACCATCACGCTGGCAATGGAGCGGCAGGCCGCTGACGATGCCGCCAAGGCCGAAGAAAAGCGCAAGGCGGATGCGGCTGAAGCCGAGGCGGCAGCAAAGGCGGCCGCCGCCCTCAAGCAGGCCGAAGACGAGGCCCGCCACAAGCGGGAGGTCGAAGAGGCCGCCCAGGCAGAACGCGACCGGATCGCCAACGAACGGAAGGCTGAGGACGAAGCCCGCGCCAAGCGCGAGGCCGATGCAGCCCATCGCGACAAGATCGCGAAGGACATAGCCGACGCCCTGCGCACCATGTCCGGCCGCGCCACCCCTGAAGCCATCGCGGAAGCCCTCATGAACGGCGACATCCCGCATTGCATCGTGGAGATTTGATCATGAACCAGATTGCTACAGTTGAACGCGATACTCAGCTTGAACGGTATGATGACGCGCAGCCTCATGCGGATGGCCTTCTCGGTGTCATCGAGCGTCTTGCCAGCAACGACAAACTGGACCCCGACAAGTTTGCCGCGATCGTCAAGGTTCGCGCCGACGAACAGGAGCGTCTTCGTCGCATCGAGCGCGAAGACCGGGAGGACGCTGCGCGCCGCGAATGGCTGGCCGCCTTCGCGAAGGTTCAGAAGGAAATCGGCCCGATCTTCCGCACGAACGACAACGACCATACCAAGTCGAAGTATGCCGACCTTGCCGACATCGAGCGCGTGGTTACGCCGATCCTGACGGAACACGGCTTCTCCACTACCTCGTGCCCCGTCCCCTGCGACCTCCCCGGCCATATCCGTATGCGCCTGACGCTCGGACACTCCGGCGGGCATGAAAAAATCTATGAGGATGATTTCCCGCTCGATGCGGCCGGCTCTGGGGGCAAGGTCAACAAGACCCCCATTCAGGCCAAAGGCAGCACCCAGACCTATGCCCGCCGCTACCTCAAGGCCAGCGCGCTCGATCTCGCATTCATGGATGACAAGGACGGCAACAAGGCCCCAGCCGAGGTCGAGACGATTTCCGAGGATCAGGTAATCGAGCTTCGCGAGATGATCGAGGCAGCCGAGGCCGAGGAATCGCGCGTCTGCGAGATTGGCAAGATCGCCCGCCTCGCGGACATGCCAGCGGCAGATTTCGACAGGGCGATGACCATGCTCCGCCGTCGCCGCGACGAGAGGTTCGGCCGATGATCCAGATTTTCGATTGCGAGCAAGGTACGCCGGAATGGCTCGCGTGCCGCGCCGGTATTCCAACGGCTTCGATGTTCGCGACCGTCATGGCTTCTGGCCGTGGCGGCGGCGATAGCAAAACCCGAGCAAAGTACATGCGCCAGTTGGCTGGCGAAATCATCACCGGCGACCCGATGATATCCTATAGCAACGACCATATGGAGCGCGGCCATGAGCATGAGCCATTGGCGCGCGAGATGTATTCCTTCATCGTAGATGCCGAGATCCATCTCACCGGCTTCATCCGCAATGGGGACAAAGGCGCCAGCCCTGACGGGCTTGTCGGGTCCAGCGGTATGTTCGAAGCCAAGTCCAAACTGCCGCATCTGCTCATTGAGTGCATCGAGCGCGATGAGTTCCCGCCAGAGCACAAAGCACAGTGCCAAGGCGCGCTTTGGGTAGCCGAACGCGAATGGATCGATATCGTCGTCTATTGGCCGAAGATGCCGCTGTTCGTGAAGCGCGCCTATCGCGACGGGCCTTACATCGTCTCGCTCGCCAGTGCGGTGAAGCAGTTCAACGAGGAACTGGCCGAGATCGTCGAGAAGGTTCGCCGCTACGGCGCGCCCGAGCCGGTAGTCACTGACCGCGAAATCCTTCAACGCTCTATGGCGGCGGGCTGAATATGGAAAAGCAGCGCTTCACTCTCATCAACGACAAGGTGCGCCGCAACGCGGTCAATGCTGTCATCCAAGCAGCAGAAGGTTGCTCGGTCGCGATCGGCCCTGTCACGCGCAGCGGCGGGCAGAATGCGTTCTTTCATGCGATCTGCACCGATCTTGCCCGTTCAAGCCTGCCTTGGGACGGGAAGCGTCGGAACGCTGACGAGTGGAAGGTTCTACTGGTATCCGCCCATACCGTGGCGACCAACGGTGAAGTCGATCTTGTGACGGGCCTCGAAGGCGAACCGGTCAACATCCGCGAGAGCACCGCCCGCATGTCGGTGAAGCGGGCTGCGAGCCTCATCACCTACGCGATCGCCTTCTGCGACACGAACAACGTCCACCTGACCGAGACCATCCGTGGCGGCTTCCACGAGGCTGCGAACGATAGGAGAGTGGCATGACCAGCACCATCCGCGTGCCTCGCATTGTCTCCGACATCATGTGGCTGTTTCACAAGCGCCACGGCGGCATGAGTAAGCTGCCGGCATGGCGCAAGGCATCGGAAGACCTCGCCACAGCCAAGCGCACCGGCAGCACCCAGGCTATCCACCGCGCCCGCAAAGAAATGCGCAAGGCCGTCCTCGATGATCTGAGGAGGGTGTGATGGCCCGCACCGAATTCTCCCGCGCCACCAAGCGCGCCGCACTGGAGCGTTCCGGCTATCGCTGCGAGGCAGAAGGAACCCGCTACGGATTTGAGCCGGGCCAGCGATGAAACTGCCACCTGTCGCTCGGCGTCCAGTTCGACCACAATGTTCCCGACCAGCTTGGCGGCGATAACAGCCTTTCGAACTGCATGGCGATTTGCGTCCAGTGTCATAAGTTTAAAACCCGGAACGACATTCAGCAGATCCGCAAGTCCGACCGGCAGCGGGACCGGCATAGCGGCGTCATTCGCCCGGCCGGCAAGCTGAAATCCGCCCCCTTCCCCAAATCCGACAAGCCGAAGAAGCCGGTCGTCTACCGGCCCTGCACCTTTTACCGCGAGGATTCCGCATGACCAAGAAGATAGAAGACGGCGGGCTCGCCTTTTCAGGCAAGCGCATGGAGGAAATTGGTTTCGTCAACATCGGCGGTGACATCGAAAAAACGTTCGCGGAAGCAGAGCACCCCGGCATGAGCCTCCGCGACTGGTTCGCCGGTCAGGCGCTGGTAGGCCTCATGGCGCACAGCTTCGATGATGGGAGTGATTTCCTTCATGACGCTGGCCCTGCCGCAGCCGCGTATCAGGCTTATCGCATGGCCGACGCCATGATTGCTGCAAGCGAGTCGAACGGAGTTTCCGAATGAGCGACGAACTCGCCATTGAAGCGATGCGCGCCAGCGTCATCCGCCACGCGATCGGCCCCACGATCTTACTCGGCTCGGGAACCTACTTCGATTTCGAGGACCCTGAGAGCAGCGAGATTACTATTGAGGACATCGCTTACGGGCTGGCTTTTGAAGGAAGGTGCGCGGGACAGTGCTACAGCAGGCACTTTCAGCGCCGCGTGTTTTACTCAGTCGCGGAGCACTGCGTCCGAATGAGCTACGCCATCGCGCCAGAACTTGCCATGCAAGCCCTCATGCACGAAGTCGGCGAAGCTGTCTGCGGCGACATGACCGCGCCACTCAAGTCACTCGTCCCGGGCTTCAAGGCTATCGAAAAGCGGTGCGAGGCGGCAATCCTGACGCGGTTTGGCATCACCATCACCGACCCCGTCGCGCTGAAGCAGGCCGACGTCCGGATGCTGGCCACCGAGCGCCGCGATCTACTGCTATGGCGCGGAGAACGCTGGTCGCTTTCGGACATCAAGCCCTACGATTTCGAGATTTACCCTTGGTCGCCTGAGCAGGCGGCAGAAGCATTCCTTCTGCGCTATCGCGAACTCACCGGCAACGCCCCAGAAGCAGGCAGGTGAAGCATGAGCCGCCCACCCTCCGCGCTCTTCAGCAGAAAGGCTCCTCCAATGGGTGAGAACGTGAAGCATACGAGCGGCTTGTTGTACGACAAGACCGGAGCCGCATTCAGCCTGGATCATGAGCATGACGGCACTGCTTATGTCCGACCCATGGTAACGGTTGTGATGCAGTCGCCCAACTATCACGGCGACGACTTCCACGAGGAGGAAACGACGGAGCCTGCCGGATATCTTGTTGCGAAGGATCGCGATGAGCTTTTCGACGCGCCCCCGCGTGTTGAACTCGACGCTGACATCGTGGCGAAGAAGGCAGAGCTTGCCCAGATCAAAGCTGAAGCCTCGAAGGTGATAGATAACCTTCGCAGCGAAAAGCAGAAGGCCGAATGGGAGCTCTCGTCAGCCAAGCGCCAGCTTGACGAGTGGATGAAGACTCATAAGGGGATGATCGATCTCGGGAAGCTTCTGGACGGCAAGGTCCTTTACCCGTTGTCAGTCGAAGGAAACCGTTACCACGGCGCCAGGAGTATCCCTCGCATCATTAAGATGAAGGATATCAGCGGCCTTCGCGTTGAAGGCGGCGACTTCGAGAAAGGCAAAGAGTGGCGGGCAAAGTACTATCTGTCCGACCATTACGGCTCCGAATTTCAGTTCTTCGACACCGAGGAAGAGCGCGCCGCCGTCATCCAGTCGGAATTTGAGACCACCTGCGCCCGCTTCCGCCAGAAGCCGGACTTCACGGTCGACATCTACACCACGACCAACCTGCACTATGGCACGTTGCTGGAGTGGGTGAAGACGCACCCGGCTCTGAGCATCCCGGAAGACATTCAAGCGATGAAGGCCGAGAACGACGCCAAGCTTGTCGAGCAGCGCAAGGCGAAGCTGGCCGCTGAGCTGGCGGCAATTGATGCGGAGGGCCGCCCATGACCTCCCCCGTATCAGCCATAGAGGCAATAGAGAAGGCAATGGAAGGCGTGACGCCGGGGCCGTGGCAAACCGTACAGACCAGAACGGATATTCAGCGGCTGACGGTCGCTGGTCCGTCCGAGATCGTTTGCGGGCTCGACGGCATCTGTGAGCCTGATCGCATGAATGACCGTCTCTTCGCCGAAGACGCCGCCAACATGCGCTACATCGCGGCCTGCAACCCTGTCGCCATCTCCGAGCTCCTCGCCCTCGCCCGCCAGGCAGAGGCGTTGCAGCGGGAGAATGCGGATCTGCAGGAAGCGTTGATGCCGTTTGCAGCGATTGCCGACCAACTTCCTATCCGCAGCGTAGAAGTGCCCGAACACAAACCGTTGTGGGGTTACGACGGCGTCGAGCTGTCCTACGGCAACTTCCGCCGCGCCCGCGCACTCCTCGGAGGTGAAAATGCAGAGTGAACTCAAGCCCTGCCCATTCTGTGGCTCAGACAGGCTTATGGTGCTGCCGCCCACATGCGACCGGGACACGCCATACAGTGCGGCCGACCGCGCATTTCCGGTTGTGCGATGCAGCGGCTGCTATACGGATGTTCCCGGCAAGGATTTCGATGCTTCCAGCAAATCGGCCGTTGAGGCTTGGAACCGTCGCTCCCTCACCGCCGCCCTTTCAGATAAGCAGGCGGGAGAGGTGAAGATCAAGCCACTGGAGTGGCGGCAAGCCATACGGAACGGGACGTACCTAGCGCACGGCATAGGCATTTTATACGCGGTCGATGAAGACCATGAATGTGCGGTCCTCGCCAAGCATGAAGGCAGCAGCGTCACAAAGTCCGCGCACCCTCATGCCGAAGCCGCCAAAGCCGCGGCCCAAACCGACTACGAGCAGCGCATCCGAAGCGCCCTTGTCGATGTGCCGGCGATAGAGCCGGTGGGTGACGACCTGGTCGGCTATGTGCTGCGCTACGGGGGCATGTGCCGCGATTGCGCCGATATGGACGGCGTGTGCCAGAGCGGCCAGCCCTGCGACACTGACCAGCGCAGGGCCGTTGTCAAGCACACCGTTGCCGCGTTGGCCTACGGTATCAAGCACGGTTTCATCGCAAATCCATTCACCTCCCCACCCCTCTCCCGAGAAGGAGAGGACAGCGCGGAGGTGGAGAGGCTGCGCGATGCGCTTGAAAAGATCAGCGACGGCTACGGGCCCAACCACCTCAGTGCATTTTGCAGGAACACAGCCGCGGAAGCCCTCGCCGCCACGCGCAGCGCTTCCGCCACAAAAACGAAGGGGTGCGTCGAATGAAGGTCCGCGAACTCCGAAAGGCGCTTGCCAAGATGCCGGGCGAAATGAACGTCCATATCCCATCCGGCGAGGGTATTATGTCGGTCAAGCACATCTTCCGCATGAACCTAGTCGGCGTCGAGCAATTCGCCGAAGTGACGATCTTTGGCGGCGATCCACACACCCCCGACATGGAAGATGCGCTCATCGAGCGAGAGACTGGGTTCAAAACTCGCGATCAGCTCATCGAGGCCTACCTCAAACTGAAGAGGTCGACTGATGAATGAGAGCCCCAGACCGGTTATCGGCGACGAAACGCATGCCGAGGCGCTACGGATCGCAGAGCGCCATCTGATCAAGCAGGGGTGGAAATTCACGCCGGTTCAGGTCGCTCAGACCGCTCGGGAAATGATTGCCGCCCTCACAGCTTCCGGAACCTCCGCTATCCGCCAGAGAGGAGAGAGCGAATGACAGACCAAAGGTCGCTATTTGAGGCAGCCGTCGTGGACAGGATGAAGGAGAGCGGCTTCCTCGAAGTCGAGATCCGCACCGAGTGCCTTGTGCGCTGCGAAGATGGCTATGCCGATGAGGTAATAAACGCGGGGTGGCATTATTGGCAGTCCGCACTTCACGCATCCTCCCGCAACGCACTGGATAAGGAGCGGGGATGACGGCAACCTTCACCGGATACATCATCGCCGCCAACGATTGGCCCGATGACGTGAAACTCGCGAT
>Ga0182738_1000420_pt1 | contig 61800 bp, 51 predicted proteins | sample eDN5th30CBELigMG_FD_128876 | JGI IMG/M metagenome (GOLD analysis project Ga0182738, IMG submission 128876) | Enriched Miracle-Growth compost microbial communities from Emeryville, California, USA - eDNA 5th pass 30_C BE-Lig MG (version 2)... ... | reverse complement strand
CCGCGCGCGGCCAGCGTCTGCGCCAGCCAGCGGTTGACCTCGCCGGCCTGGGCGATCATGGCGTCGGTCATGCCCAGCCAGGCGCCGATGTTGTCGATCACCAGCGGGATGCGGTGCGCCGCGGTGGTGCGCGCGAAGTAGGAGAAATTGTCCTGCAGCGTGGCCGCGGTGGCGCCGTAGGCGACGTCGTTGATGCCCACGTGCAGGTAGACCAGCCTGGGCAGGGTGCCCGCCGGCAGGGTGCGCGGCCCGCGCCCGTCGCCCGGGTCGAAGTCCTCGGCCAGCACGTCGCGCGGCCAGCGCGCGCGCACCTGGGTGGAGGTCTGCCCGCCCATGCCGTGGTTGAAGTGGAACACGCCGGAGAATTCCGCCAGCTCGTAGGACAGCTGGCCGGGCTGCGAAGGGTAGTCGGGCACGAACTGGCCCTGCACGTTCAGGCGGCCCTTGCGCTGCGGCTCGCCCTCGGCGATGGAGTCGCCCACCACCACGGCGTAGTCCTGGGAATCGCGCGCCAGGGCGCGGCCCGCCAGCCCGGCCAGGGGCAGCGGCAGCGCGGCCAGGAATGCACGGCGGCTCAGCATGGGTGTCCTCGCAAGGGCTAGAAAATGCGTTCGCCGACGTACACCACGTCGCCCGGCTGCACGCTGTCGGCAGGCTTGGCGCGCAGCGTGGCGACCTCGCCGCCGGCCGGGTCGGCCCGCTTGATGTCGATGCGCGACTCGGAAGCACGCGGGGTCAGCCCCCCGGCCAGCGCCAGCGCGCGCATCACGTTCAGGCCGTCTTCGACCGGATAGGCGCCCGGCGTGCGCACCTCGCCGTAGACGTAGAAGCGGGCCGCGCGCGGCAGGAAGACCACGTCGCCGGCGCGCAGCTCGGTGTCCTGGATGGCTCGCGAGGGCGACTGGCCGCCGCCCACGTACAGGTCGATGCGCTGCTGGCCGCCGTCCGCGCCGCCGCGGCGCAGCAGCACCGCGGTGTCGGCCGCGCCGTCGGCCGCGCCGCCTGCCATGGCCAGCAGCTCCAGCACGCTCAGGGTGCTCTCGATGGGATAGCGGCCCGGGCGCTCGACCGCGCCCAGCACCGACACCACCCGGCTGCGCACGGCCAGCACTTCCACGCCGACCTGCGGGTCGCGCACATAGCCCTGGCTGCGCAGGCCGTCTTCGATGCGCTTGCCGATGGCCGAGGGCGCCAGGCCGCCGACGTCGATATTGCCCAGCATGGGCACGGTCACGCGGCCTTCGGCGTCGACCGTCACGCGGGCGTCCATGCCTGGCTGGCCGAACACGCTGATGGCCAGGGTGTCGCCCGGGCCCACCGCGCCGATCGCGCCCACGGACGCCGCCGCATCGGCCGGGCCCGGCGCGGGCACGGGCAGGACCTGCGCGGCAGGCGCGGCCGGGTCCTGCCCCGCCGCCATGGACTGCGCCTGCGCCCCCGCCGACAGCGCGGCCAGCAGCGCCGCGGCGCCCAGCATCCCCCTGAAGACCGATACCTTCATCCCGGTTTCCTTGCACGGCGTTGTTGCCGGGCATGATAGTAGCCGATGCGAACAGTTCTTCTCAAAAATTCTCAATACAATACCGACGGCAGGGCCGCGAACCGGCGGCGCAGCACGGGAGCAGCCATGCTTTTGACAACGGGGACCCTCTTGCACGATATGCCGCCCTCCTCCTTCGCCGCCGGTGCCGCATGACGACGGCCGGATCCGCCCCGCGCGCGCGCCTGTTCGGCCTGGACATCGCCGCCGTCACCTTCGACGAGGCGGTCGGGCTGCTGGCGCAGGCCGCGCCGGCGCGCGACGGCCATGCCCGGGTGGTCGTCACCCCCAACGTGGACCACGTGGTGCGCCTGGACGCCGCCCCCGAGCTGCGCGGCCGCTACGGCCAGGCCGAATTCATCTTCGCCGACGGCATGCCGCTGGTCTGGGCCAGCCGGCTGCTGGGCCGGCCGCTGCCCGGGCGCGTGACCGGCGCCGACCTCTTCGTGGCCCTGTGCCGGCTGGCGCAGCAGCGCGGCTGGCGCGTCATGCTGCTGGGCGGCATGCCCGGCGCCGAGGCCGGCCTGCAGGCGGGCTTCGCCCGGCACTACCCCGGGCTGGACATCGACATCGTCTGCCCCTCCATGCGCTTCGACCCGCTGGGCGATGAAGGCCGCGCCTTCGCCGACAAGGTGCGCGAGGCCGCGCCCGACGTCGTCTTCGTCTGCCTGGGCCTGCCCAAGCAGGAGAACTGGGCGCTGCACTACGCGCCCTCGCTGCCCGGCGGCATCGTGCTGTGCGTGGGCGCGGCCATGGAATTCGCCATCGGCCTGCAGAAGCGCGCGCCGCTGCCCATGCAGCGCCTGGGCCTGGAATGGCTGTGGCGGCTGGCCACCAACCCGCGCCGGCTGTGGCGGCGCTACCTGGTCGACGACCCGCGCTTCGCCGTGCTGTGCTGGCGGCAATGGCGGGCGCAGCGCGCCGGCGTCGCATGACGCCGCCGCGCCGGTCCGCGCCCGCCCCGACCCGCCCGCGCCGCAAGGCCGGGCGGGCACCTGCCGGCGCGCTGGCCGCGGGCCTGCTGGCGCTCTCCCTGGCGGCCGCCCTGCCCGGCGGCCGGGCCGAGGCCGCGGGCTTTCCCAGGGCCATCGACTACGTGCTGCAATTGCGCAGCTCGGCGCAGCACCAGGACAACCCGGCGCGCCTGCCCGACTCGTCGGCCGAACGGCGCGGCAGCGCGGTGCTGGTCAATTCGGTCGGCGCGGCGGTGCGCGTGCCGCTGCTGTCGGACGACACCCGCCTGGACATCGCCGGCAACGTCGCCGACGTGCGCTACAGCCGCAACGAGCAGCTCGACCACCGGCCCGCCGACATGCGCGCCACCCTGAACTGGCGCCTGACCGACCGGGTGGCCGGGCGCGTCGACTACGGCTACGACAAGCAGCTCAACGATTACCAGGCGCGCACCTGGCCCGAGCGCGACATGGTCGCGCGCCGCCGCCTGCAGGCCGAGGCCGGGCTGCGCCTGACCGAGCGCCTGACCGCGCCGGTGGTGGCCGTGTTCGACAACCGCACGCGCTACCGGCGCGACGAGAACCGCACCCTGTACGACCGCGACGAATCGGGCTGGCAGGTATCGGCCCGCTACGCCGGCGGGGCCGACCGCGCCTATGCCGAGACGGGCGTGCGCGAGACGCGCGCGCAATACCCGCGGCGCGACGCCGCGCTGGTGCCGCTGATCGACGACGGCTACCGCGACCGCGAAATCTTCGTCGGCGCGCAGCGCGGCCTGAGCCCCAAGACGCTGCTGCAGGCGCGCGTGGGCTATCTGCAGCGCGACTACGACCATCTGTCCGGGCGCGACACCGGCCTGCTGACCTTCGATGCGCGCGGCATCTGGGACTACTCGCCCAAGACCCGCTTCGACCTGCAGCTGTGGCGCCGCCCCTACGCCTACGACGACGATCCCGACGTGATCTACGCCACCCAGACCGGCGGCAGCGTGGGCGTGCGCTGGCAGGCCACCGAGAAGCTGGCGCTGGGCATGTCGGTCGAGCGCACGCGGCAGAAGAACACCATGGCTTCCGGCGGCTCGGGCGGGGACCTGCGCATCCTGCGCTACGGCACGCGGCTGGAATGGCGGGCCTACGACAGCCTGCGCTGGGTGCTGGACTACTACCGCGACCGCCAGCGCGGCGAGAATCCGGGCGACAGCTACCGGCAGGATTTCGTGCGCCTGGGCGTGGAATACACCTACGGCAGCAACGCCGGCGAGGAGACCCGCGGCGCGCTCACGGAAATGCTGCGCCCGGGCGAATGCGAGTGGCGCCGCCCGCCGTTCAGCCTGTGCTGAGGCGGCAGCCGACGCGGCAGCGCCCCGCACAGGCGCCGCGCCGGCACGCAGGCGCCGTCAATACGCGTTGCGGTCCCACAGCACCAGCAGCGCCGTGCGCAGCAGGATGCGCAGGTCCAGGCGCAGCGACCAGTTGGCGATGTAGTAGCGGTCGTACTCCACGCGCCGGCGCATCTTCTCCGCCGTGTCGGTCTCGCCGCGCAGGCCGTTGATCTGCGCCCAGCCGGTGATGCCGGGCTTGACGCTGTGGCGCAGCATGTAGCCGCGGATCATGCGCCGGTACATCTCGTTGTGCTCGGCCGCGTGCGGGCGCGGGCCGACCAGGCTCATCGATCCGCCCAGCACGTTGAACAGCTGCGGCAGCTCGTCCAGCGAGCTCTTGCGCAGGAAGCGGCCGACCCGCGTGACGCGGTCGTCGTTGGCGCTGGCCTGGCGCAGCACGCCGTCGCGCGCCCCGCTCGCCTCGGTGCGCATGGAGCGGAACTTGTAGACCGTGATCGGGCTGCCTCGCTCGCCGTAGCGCACCTGGCGGAAGATCACCGGGCCCGGCGAGTCCAGCCGCACCGCCAGCGCGATCAGCAGCATGAGCGGCAGCGCCGCCACCATGGCCAGGCCGCCGAAGAACAGGTCCATGGCGCGCTTGAGCGTGCGCGACAGCCCCACCATCTGGGTCTCGTGCAGCGCCAGCATCGGCACGCCGGCGATGTCGGCGCTGCTGGCGGTGAACTCGTCCAGGAAGGGCGACTCGGGCATCAGGTAGATGTCGGCCGTGGAGTCGTACAGCTTGTTCATGATCTCGACCGCGATCGCCTGGTCGCCGTCCGGGTCCAGCGTCACGAAGGCCATGTCCAGCCGGCCCGCGTCGATCAGCGGCATGGCCTCGCCGTAGCGGCCCAGGTAGTCGGGCACGAAGCCCGAGCCCTCCCGGGGCTGGACGGGCGCCGGCGCGTAATAGCCGACCACCCGTATGCCCAGGATGGGCGAGCGGCGCAGGCGCAGCGCCAGCTTCTGCGACTCCGGGCCCATGCCGAAGAACACCGCGTCGCGCCGGCTGGACGGCGCGTTGTTGATGTGGTGCGCGGCGCGGCGCAGCAGCGCCAGCCCGACGATCTGCAGCGGCAGCGCCATCGCCATCCACTGCGCCAGCAGCACGCGCAGCCATTCGGTGTCGGTATTGCTGTGCGGCAGGAAGAACAGCGCCGCCATCGCCAGGAACAGGACGTTGAACCAGCGCAGCACGCCGCGGCTGAGCATCCACCACATGCTGCGCGCGCTGATCAGCAGCCGGAAGCGCGCGAACACCACGAAGCCGGCCAGCGCCAGCAGCAGCGGCACGGTCTGCGTGTAGACCGTATCGCCCACGCCGCGCATGCCCACCAGCAGCAGGAAGGGCATGGCGTTGAGCAGCGCGCTGACGCTGCCCGCCAGGGCCATGAAAGTGTTGTGATGATGACTGGACTTGGAGAGGAACATGATGCGGCGGAAGGCCTCGCGGGATCAGCGGCCGTAGCTGTCTTCGAAGCGGACGATGTCGTCCTCGCCCAGATAGGCGCCGGACTGGACTTCGATCAGCTCCAGGGGAATCGCACCCGGGTTCTCCAGGCGGTGCCGGGTGCCCAGGGGGATGTAGGTGGACTGGTTTTCGGTGAGCAGGAAGACCTCGTCGCCGCGCGTCACGCGCGCCGTGCCCACCACCACGATCCAGTGCTCGGCGCGGTGGTGGTGCATCTGCATCGACAGGCTGGCGCCGGGCGCCACGGTGATGCGCTTGACCTGGAAGCGCGGGCCCGCGTCGATGGCGTCGTAGCTGCCCCAGGGCCGGTAGACCTGCCGGTGCGCGCACGCCTCGGCGCGCCCGGCCTCGTTCAGCGAGGCGACGATGCGGCGCACGTCCTGGACCCGGTCGCGCGCGGCCACCAGCACGGCGTCGGGCGTCTCCACCACCACCGTGTCCTCCAGGCCGAGCAGCGCCACCAGGCGATGGCTGCCGTAGGCGTACACGTTGCGGCAGGACTCTGCCAGCACGTCGCCGCGCAGCGCGTTGCCCTGCGCGTCGCGCTCGGCCAGCTGCCACAGCGAGGCCCAGGAGCCGATGTCGCTCCAGCCGGCATCGAGCGGCACCATGGCCACGCCGGGGTCGCGCTCCATGACGGCGTAGTCGATGGAATCGGCCGGGCAGGCCGCGAAGGCGGCCTCGTCCACGCGCAGGAAATCGCCGTCGCGCCGCAGGCCTGCCATGGCGGCGCGGCAAGCCTCGTCGATGTCGGGCCGGTATTGCGCCAGCGCCTGCAGGTAGCGCGAGGCGCGGAACATGAACATGCCGCTGTTCCAGTAGTAGCGGCCGCTGGCCACGTAGCGTTCGGCGGTCTCGGCGTCGGGCTTCTCCACGAAGGCCTCGACCGCGGCCGGCGCGCCGCCGGCGGGCGCCGGGCCCGCGGTGCGGATGTAGCCGTAGCCGGTCTCGGGGTAGGCGGGCGCCACGCCGAAGGTGACCAGGCTGCCGGCCAGCGCCGCGCCGCGCGCGCGCCCGACCGCGCGGTCGAAGGCGGCCTGGTCGGTCACGGCGTGGTCCGAAGGCAGCACCAGCAGCAGCGCGTCGTCGGCCTCGGCCAGCGCGTACAGGGCGGCCAGCGCGATGGCCGGCGCGGTGTTGCGCCCGGCCGGCTCGAGCAGGATGCCGGGATGCTGCAGGCCGATGCGGCGCAATTGCTCGGCGACCATGAAGCGATGCTCTTCGTTGGCCACCAGGATGGGCCCGGCTTCGGCCAGCCCGCCCACGCGCTGCCAGGTGGCCTGCAGGACCGAGGCCTCGCCCATCAGGGGCAGGAACTGCTTGGGGTAGTTCTCGCGGGACAGCGGCCAGAGCCGCGTGCCCGATCCTCCCGCCAGGAGAACGGGGCGCAGCTTGACCTCGGCGCTGGACATCGGCTTGGCTCCTTGGGCAGACCGGTCCGGCCGGCTGGTGCGGTGCTGGATTGCAAGGGGGCGGATGCCCGGTAACGTATCGAATTGTAGGAAACTGATAGCTATCGTGGACAAAAATATTGTCAAGATGCTGCGTTTTTGCATCCAGCCGTGTCAAAACGGTTTAAACCGGCGGCCAAACCAGTTTAGAATGAGATGTTGCACCAATACACCATCCGAAACAATGCGGTCGGTGTTGGTGCCGGTGGCGCCCTGGAAAGGCAAGCCTCGGCACAGTGCAGCTCCAAGACGCAAGGTTATGCTTCAAGAATGCGGCCGGGAACCGCAGCTCCGCCTTGCCAGATGGCAGAACTCTCGTGAAGGTTTTGCACGCATTAAGTTACGCGCACCGACACAACCCTAAGCCTTCCCCCTCCTCTCCCGTGCCAGCCGCATGGGCCCGCCGGTATCCGGCCGGGGCCCGTTCGCCTGCCGATGCCGGAGCGCGCCTGAAGACGCGCCTGGCCATTCCACCCTTTTCCCTGCCGGCGCCGGACGGCGCAGGCCTGCATCCGGCCTCGCCGGCAGTCCCGCGCATGCGTCCGGCCCTCGCCGGCAACGCTCCCTGACGGAGGAAAACCGTGGAACGCGCCATCCATACGCATCTCGCCGAACGACTGTGCTCCCGCCAATGGCGGGACTTCCTGGCCGCCCTGGCCGGGGAGCTGGCCGACGACCTGACCACCAGCCATTTGCGCGGCCTGCTGCGCCGCACCGGCGAGCGCTTCGCACGCCAGCGCGCGCTGCCCGGCATGACCACCGTCGCCGAGCTGCAGGCCGCCGTCAACGCGATCTGGACCGACCTCGACTGGGGTTGGCTGGAGATCGCCGAGGCGGGCGACCACCTCGCCCTGACCCATTACTGCGCGCCCCTGGCCGCCGGCTTCGGCGCCGGCAGCCAGGCGTGGACGACCGCCTTCCTGGAGGGCGTCTACGAACAATGGCTGCGCCAGTTGGGAGCAAACCAGCAGCTGCGTGTTACTCAGGCCGGGGAGCCCGACGCCTTCGGGACCGTCGGATTCCGCTTCGGCAAGTAGCAGGCAGCCCGCCGGCGGCGCCCGCGCGCCGCGGCACCAGGCACCAATAGGGAGTCGAGCATGACCCTGTCCAACGACATCTCGAACCTGTACCAGCAGTTCGAGGGCGATCCGGGCCAGTACCGGGAAATCGGCCGCAGCAACGTGGCTGCGGCCTCGCGCGAGCGCTGGCCGCTGCTGGCCGCCATCCAGCCGGCGCTGGCGTCGATCCCGCCGTCGGTGGCCGACGGCCCGGCCGCGGCGGCCGCCGCCGGCGCGCCCTTCCGCGCCGCGCCGATGCCGGCGCGCAGCATCGCGCCGGTCGACGCGCCCGCCGAAGCCGCCGCGCCCGCGCAACCGGCCGTGCCCGTGCAAACGCCCGCCTTCGTGCAACCGGCGCCGGCACCAGCCGAGGCGCCCGCTCAGCCCGTCCGGCCGGAACCCGCAGCCGCCCCCCAAGCCGTGGCGCCGGCTGCTCCGGTTGCGGCAGAGGCTTCCGCTGCGCCTGCGGCTCACGCGGCGCCGTCCGAGCCTGTCGCGCCGCCCGCCGCCGCCGAGCCGGCCCGCATCGAGCCCTCCCTGTTCTTCCAGCCCGCGCCGCCGGCGCCGGCTGCCGCCGAGGCGGACGCGCTGGCCGGGCTGCCGCCCGTCGCGGCCGCCTTCCTGCGACCGGAACCCGCGGCCCCGCAGCCCGCGGCGCCCGTCCAGGCGCCGCCGGCCCCCGCGCCGACCGTCGCCCCCGCGCTGGCCGGTGCGGCCTACGCCGCTTTCTCTCCCGCGCCCTCGCCCGCGCCGGCAGCGGCAGCGGCCGCTCCGGCCTCCGCCCAGGCAGCCGTCCCCGCCGCGCCGGCAGCCGCCGCCTACGTCCCGCCTCCGGCGGCGACGACCCCGGCTCCCGCACCGGCCCCGGCGATCGACGAAGCCCCCACGGCTGCACCGGCGCCTGCACCCGTGGCCGCCGCACCTGCACCCGTATCTGCACCCGTATCTGCACCCGCGCCTGCGCCCGTAGCCGCAGCCGCACCTGCACCCGTGCCTGCACCTGCACCCGTGCCTGCACCCGCACCCGCGCCTGCGGCCGCGGCAGCCGCGCCGGCCCCGGCCCCTTCCCTGCAAAACCTCTTCGACCGTCTCGCCCAGGCCCCCGCCGGGTCCGGCCCGGACGGCGCGCAAACCCTGTTCGGCAAGTTGCAACAGTGAAGACCATCGCTATCGTTTCCGCCAAGGGCGGCGTCGGCAAGAGCACGGTGTGCGCCAACCTTTGCGTGGCGCTGCGCCAGGCCGGCCAGGCCGTGCTGGCGCTCGACCTGGACCCGCAGAACGCCCTGCGCCTGCACCTGGGCGCCGACCCCGCCGACATCAACGGGATCGCGCGCGCCAGCCTGGCCGGCACGCCCTGGCGCGACGCCTGCGTGCTGGGCAGCTCGGGCGTGCACCTGCTGCCCTTCGGCCTGATCAACGAATCCGACCGGCAGGCGCTGGAGCTGTCGCTGGCCACCGACCCGCAATGGCTGCCGCGCAACCTGGCCAGCCTGGACCTGGCCGACGAGGCGCTGGTGCTGATCGACACGCCGCCCGGCCCGTCCGCCTACCTGCGCCAGGTGCTGTCCATGGCCGACCTGGTGGTGGCGGTGACGCTGGCCGACGCGGCCTCCTACGCCACCCTGCCCATGCTCGAAGGCCTGATCCTGAACTACTGCGCCGGGCGCAGCAGCTACGCCGGGCACGCCTACATCATCAACCAGGTGGACGGCGCGCGCCGCCTGGCCAAGGACGCCGCCCAGGTCACGCGCGACGCGCTGGGCGAGCGGGTGATCGGCGTGGTGCACCAGGACCAGGCCGTCGGCGAAGCGCTGGCGCACGGCCGCACCGCCGTCGAGCACGACCCGCACAGCCAGGGCCGGCTGGACCTGCTGGCCTGCGCGCAATGGCTGATGCAGCAACTTCCCCGCAGCGGAGGCGCGACGACATGAAGGCCTCATCCCCCCGGCCGCAGGACGGCCCCGCCGAAACCCGCGCCGAGCGCGCCGCGCGCTGGGGCGACGCCCTGCTGGCGCTGCCGGTCTGGGCCATGGGCTGGGTGCGCCTGCTCGTCGGCGCGGCCGCCGGCGTGCTGCTCGTGCTGGCCATCACGGTCAACCTCGACGCGCAGCAGCAGTTCCTGTTCGGCGCGCTGTGCTTCCTGGCGGCGCTGGCGCTGCACCGGGTCGCCGGCCGGCTGGCCACGCTGGCCATCGTCATGCTGTCGGTGACGGCCTCGCTGCGCTATATGTACTGGCGCGTGACCGACACCCTGGGCTTCGTCGACCCGCTGGACATGGCCTTCGGCTACGGCCTGCTGGCCGCCGAGCTGTACGCCCTGTGCGTCATGCTGCTGAGCTATTTCCAGACCTGCTGGCCGCTGCAGCGCAAGCCGCTGCCCATGCCCGCGGACGTGGCGCACTGGCCCACGGTGGACATCTTCATCCCCACCTACAACGAGCCGCTGGACGTGGTGCGCCAGTCGGTGCTGACCGCCCTGTCGCTGGACTGGCCGGCCGACAAGTTCCGCGTCTACGTGCTGGACGACGGCCGCCGCGACGACTTCCGCGCCTTCTGCGAAGAGGCCGGCGCCGGCTACCTGACCCGCTCGGACAACCGCCACGCCAAGGCCGGCAACATCAACGCCGCGCTGGCCCGCACGCACGGCGAATACGTGGCGATATTCGACTGCGACCACATCCCGACGCGCTCCTTCCTGCAGATCTGCATGGGCTGGTTCCTGAAGGACCCCAAGCTGGCCATGCTGCAGACGCCGCACGTGTTCTTCTCGCCCGACCCCTTCGAGCGCAACCTGGAAACCTTCCGCACGGTGCCCAACGAAGGCGAGCTGTTCTACGGCGTGGTCCAGGACGGCAACGACCTCTGGAACGCCACCTTCTTCTGCGGCTCCTGCGCGGTGATGCGCCGCTCGGCGCTGGCCGACGTCGGCGGCGTGGCCACCGAGAGCGTCACCGAGGACGCCCTGACCGCGCTCAAGATGAACCGCGCCGGCTACAACACCGCCTACCTGGCGGTGCCGCAGGCCGCGGGCCTGGCCACCGAGAACCTGTCGCGCCACATCGGCCAGCGCACCCGCTGGGCGCGCGGCATGGCGCAGATCATCCGCCTGAACAACCCGCTGCTCGGGCGCGGGCTGAAGATCGGCCAGCGCCTGTGCTACCTGAACGCGATGCTGCACTTCTTCTTCGGGCTGCCCAGGGTGGTGTTCCTGACCACGCCGCTGGCCTACCTGCTGTTCGGCGCCAACGTGTTCCAGTCCTCGGCCATCATGGTGGCGGCCTACGCCCTGCCCCACATCGTCCATTCCAACATGGCGAGCTCGCGCATCCAGGGCCGCTTCCGGCATTCGTTCTGGAACGAGATCTACGAGGCCGTGCTGGCCTGGTACATCATGCGCCCGGCGCTGGTCACCCTGGTGCGCCCGCAAAGCGCGATCTTCAACGTGACGGCCAAGGGCGGCATCATCCCGCAGGATTATTTCGACTGGACGCTGGCGCGCCCCTACATCGTGCTGCTCGGCCTGAACCTGCTGGGCCTGGTGGTGGGGGTGGGCCTGCTGCTGGCCGGCACCGACAGCATCGACACGACGCTGACCATCGTGCTCAACCTGGCCTGGACCTTCTACAACATCGTCATCACCAGCGCCAGCGTGGCGGTGGCCGGCGAGGCCCGCCAGCTGCGCAGCACGCCGCGCGTGCCGCTGGACCTGCCCGCCACCGCGGGCCTGGCCGACGGCCGGCTGGTCGCCTGCCGCACCAGCGATTTCTCGCAGGGCGGCCTGGGCCTGGTGCTGCCCGAGGGCCTGTCCGTGCCCCTGGGCGAGACGCTGCAGGTGTCGGTGTTCCGCAACGACGAGGAAGGCGTCTTCCCGGCCGTGGTCACCTTCAGCCGCGGCAACCGCCTGGGCGTGAGCTTCCGCGAACTGACGCTGGAGCAGGAGAAGGACCTGGCCCAGGTCACGTTCGCGCGCGCCGACACCTGGGCCAACGTCTGGGGCCGCCACACGCCCGATTCGCCGCTGACCGCGCTGTCGCACATCGGCCGCATCGGCCTGCGCGGCTTCACCCTGCTGCTGCGGGAACTACGCGGCCGGGCCGCCGCCGGCCTGCGCCGGCCGGCGACAGCCGAAACCGAAAATTGACAGGAACGAGGGATCAATGACGTCGAGGTCCGAAGCGGATACGTCCATGCCCACGCGGCCCCGCGTGCTGCCGGCGCTGATGGCGGCGCTGCTGTGCCTGGCCGCCGGGCAGGCGCAGGCCGCCGATGCGGCGCCCGCGCCGCCCGAAGCCGCCTCCGCGCAGCAGGAAGCCCCGGACGGCCAGGCCGCCGAGGGGCAGGATGCCGCCGGCATCCCCGCCCCGGCCGATGCGCCGGCCGAAGAACCGCCCCTGCCCGAGGGCGCCTATACCTACGACATCCCGCTCGCGCAGCTGGGCGCGCGCCAGGCGCTGGCGCTGCGCGGCGTGGACGGCATGGGCGGGCTGGGCTTCGGCGTGCGCGCCGACCAGTCGGTGGTGCGCGCCCGCGTCAAGCTGGACTACACCTATTCGCCGGCGCTGCTGCCCGACCTGTCGCACCTGAAGGTGCTGCTCAACAGCGAAGTGGCCGGCAGCATCGCCCTGCCCGAGGAAGGCGGCGGCGAGCCCGCCGAGCACACGGTGGACCTGCCGGTGGCCGCGCTGTCGGAATTCAACCGCCTGGACCTGCAGCTCATCGGCCACTACACGATGACCTGCGAGGACCCCATCCATTCCAGCCTGTGGGCCGACGTCAGCAACCGCAGCGCGCTGGAGCTGACCGTCGTGCCGGTGGACCTGCCCGACGACCTGGGCCTGCTGCCGGTGCCCTTCTTCGACCGGCGCGACCCGCGCCCGCTGACGCTGCCCGTGGTGCTGGCCGGCGGCGCGGGCAACGCCCGGCTGGAAGCGGCCGGCACCCTGGCGTCCTGGTTCGGGGCGCTGGCCGGCTACCGCGGCGCCACCTTCCCGGTCAGCCTGAACGAGCTGCCCGCCCGCGGCCACGCGGTGGTCGTGCTGGGGCCGAACGCGCAGATCCCAGGCCTGCAGGCGCCGGCGATCTCGGGCCCCACGGTGGCCGTGACGGCCAACCCCAACGACCCGCACGGCAAGCTGCTGCTGGTGGCCGGCCGCAACGACGCCGAGATCAAGCAGGCCGCCGCCGCGCTGGCGGTGGGCGGCCAGACGCTGGCCGGCCCGGTCGCGCGCATTACGCAGCTGGCCGAGGCGCAGCCGCGCAAGCCCTTCGACGCGCCCAACTGGCTGCGCACCGACCGCCCCGTGCACTTCGGCGAGCTGGTGCCGCCGCAGGCGCTGAACGTCAACGGCCACCGGCCCGCGCCCATCGACGTGAACCTGCGCCTGCCGCCCGGCCTGTTCGGCTGGCGCAGCAACGGCGTGCCGGTGGACCTGAAGTACCGCTATTCGCCGCGCCCCGGCGCGCGCCAGTCGGTGCTGGAAGTGCTGGCCGGCGGCCAGCTGGTGCAGTCCTTCTCGCTGCATCCGGAAACGCAGACCGTCTACCGCCGCGCGCTGGGCATGCCGCTGTCCGAGGCCGAGGCGCGCCTGGACGTGCCCACCTACATGCTGCCGCCGCTGTCCTCGCTGCAGTTCCGCTACGTCTACGAATACGCCAAGCTGGGCGAGTGCCAGAACAGCATCGTCGACAACATCATGAGCTCGATCGACCCGGGCTCGACCATAGACATCTCCGGGCTGCCGCGCTACGCCGCCATGCCCGACCTGGCCGCCTTCAGCGACGCCGGCTTCCCGTTCACGCGCATGGCCGACCTGTCCGAGACCGCGGTGATCCTGCCCGACGGCGCCGGCGCGGCCGACTATTCCGCCTACCTGGCGCTGCTGGGCGCCATGGGCGAATCCACCGGCTACCCCGCCACGCACGTGACGGTGGCCCAGGCCGCCCAGGTCGACGAGCTCGACGGCAAGGACCTGCTGGTGCTGGCCTCGGGCGATAACCAGCCGCTGCTGGCGCGCTGGCGCAGCGCGCTGCCCGACGGCTTCGCCGGCGGCGGGCGCAGCTTCGGCCTGTCGGACTGGTTCTCGCGCGCGCTGGCCTGGTTCGGCCCCGATCCGGACGAGCGGCGCGCCCGCCCCGACCGCAGGCTGGACTTCTCCGCCGGCGGCACCAGCGCCGTGTTCGCCGGGCTGGAATCGCCCCTGTCGGGCGGGCGCAGCGTGGTGGTGGTCGCCGGCACCAATGCCGACGGCCTGGCCGCCGCGGCCGACGCCGTGCTGGCCAACCGCTACCGCGACGACAAGATCCGCGGCAGCCTGGCCGTGGTGCGCGGCGACCAGGTCGTCAGCCTGCTCGACGAGCAGAGCTACTACGTGGGCAAGCTGCCGCCCTGGCTGGGGCTGCAGTGGTTCTTCGCCCGCCACACCCTGCTGCTGCTGGCGATCCTGCTGGTCAGCGCCCTGGCGATTGCCGTCCTGCTCTACCTGTCCCTGCGGGCGCGTGCGCAGCGCAGACTCGGATCCTGACCATGCCCCAGACCGACCGATACCAGAAGAACCCGACCATGCCCAAGCCCGACGACAGCATCCTCCCGCCTTCCGTCCGCCGGCCGCTGCTGGCCAGGCTGCCGGGCGTGCTGCTGCTGGGCTGCGCGCTGGCCGTGCAGCCCGCGCAGTCGGCCGCCCCGGCGGCCCCGGCAGGCGCATCCCCCGCAGGCGCGGCCCCGGCAGGCGCCACCGCGCCCGGCGAGGCCCAGGCGCCCGACGCCCAGCCCCCCTTCGAGCCCACCGCCCGATACACGCTGGAAGAGCTCGGCGCGCAATACCCCGTCAACCTGCGCGGGGTGGACGCGAGCAACACCCTGCGCTTCGGCGTGCGCGCCGACCAGGTGGTCACCGGCGCCCGGCTGGACCTGCGCTACGCCTACTCGCCCGCCCTGCTGGAGGACCTGTCGCACATCAACGTGCTGGTCAACGACGAAGTCGCCGCCAGCATCCCGGTGCCGCGCGAGACCGGCGGCGTCAACCTGCGGCGCACCGTCGACCTGCCGCCCTACCTGGTCACCGCCACCAACGACCTGCGCCTGCAGCTGATCGGCCACTACACCCTGGAATGCGAAGACCCGCTGCATTCCAGCCTGTGGGCCAACATCAGCAAGGACAGCATGCTGGAGCTGGCCACCACGCCGCTGGCCCTGCCCAACGATCTGGCCCAGCTGCCGCTGCCCTTCTACGACCCGCGCGACATGCGCCGGCTGGAGCTGCCCTTCGTGTTCGCCGGCACGCCCGACGACGCCATGCTGGAGGCCGCCGGCGCGCTCGCCTCCTGGTTCGGCGCGCTGGCCGGCAAGCGCGGCGCGCAGTTCCCCGCCCTGCTCAACGAACTGCCCCAGCAGGGCAGCGCCGTCGTGCTGGCGGCGGGCGCGGCCCAGGCCGCCGGCCTGCCCGGCGACGCGGTCGCCGGCCCGACCCTGTCGGTCGTCGAGAACCCCAACGACCCGACCGGCAAGCTGCTGCTGGTGCGCGGCCGCGACGGCAAGGAGCTCAAGCAGGCCGCCGCCGCCCTGGCCACCGGCAGCCAGACCCTGTCGGGCCAGAGCGCCGTCGTCACCCAGCTGGCCGACCTCAAGCCGCGCCAGCCCTACGACGCGCCGCGCTGGCTGCGCAGCGACCGGCCCGTCACCTTCGGCGAGCTGATCGAGGAAAAGAAGCTCAACGTCGCCGGCTACAGCCCGGACATCATCCGCATCGACGTGCGCGTGCCGCCCGACCTGTTCGGCTGGCGCGAGAAGAAGGTGCCGATCGACCTGCGCTACCGCTACACGCCGCAGCCCACCTCGGTCAATTCCTCGCTGCTGTTCGGCGTGGACGACATCTTCGTGAAGTCGCTGCCGCTGTTCGCGCTGGAGCGCATCGAGGACGGCGAGATCCTGCGCCCGCGGCTGCTGGCCGACGAAAGCCTGCCCATGCGCGCCCAGCTCGACGTGCCGCTGGAGATGCTGAAGTCGCGCGGCCAGCTGCAGTTCCGCTACATGTACGACTACATCAAGCAGGGCGAGTGCCGCGACATCATCATCGACAACGTGCGCGGCGCCATCGAGCCGGAATCGACCATCGACATCTCGTCCTACCCGCACTTCATGCTCATGCCGGACCTGAAGGCCTTCGCCGAGGCGGGCTTCCCGTTCACGCGCCTGGCCGACCTGTCCGAGACCGCGGTGGTGCTGGGCAGGAACGCCGGCGCGCCGGAATACGGCGCCTACCTGACGGTGATGGGCCGCATGGGCGAATCCACCGGCTACCCCGCCGTGGGCGTGACCGTGACGCGCGCGCAGCAGCTCTCCGGCCTGGCCGACAAGGACCTGCTGGTGATCGCCTCGGGCGCCGACCAGCCGCTGCTGGCCGAATGGGCCGCGCGCATGCCGGCCGGCTACAGCAAGGCGGCGGCGCGCTACAACGTCTCCGACCTGGTCCACCGGGTGCTGGGCTGGACCAACCCCGACCCGCGCGAAAGCCGGGAAGTGCGCCGCACCGAGCTGTCCTATTCCAGCGAAGGCGTCACCGCGCTCGTCACCGGCTTCGAATCGCCGCTGGCCGACGCGCGCAGCGTGGTGCTGATCGCCAGCAACCAGCCCGGCGGCCTGCAGGACGCCACGGCGGCGCTGCTGGGCGGCAAGGGCTACGACAAGCCCATCCAGGGCAGCCTGGCGGTGGTGCGCGGCCAGGAAGTCGACTCCCTGGTCGGCGAGCAGCAGTACGCCGTCGGCCGGCTCGGCTTGCTCAAGCAGCTGGACTGGTGGGTCTCGGGCTGGCTGCCGGGCCATACGCTGTTCAGCCTGCTGGTGGTCGTGGCGCTGGCGCTGCTGGTGCTGGCCGTGGCGGCGGCCATCCTGCGCGCCCTGCTGGTCCGGCGCAGGCGTCCGGCTGCCTGAGCATGATGGGCCCGACCGCGTCCGCCGCCCGACCGCCCGCTTCGCCGCGGCGGCGCAGCCTGCTCGCGGCGGGCATGGCCGGCGCCGCCGCGGCGGCGCTGCGCCCGGCGCCGGCGGCCGCGACCGGGCGCTGCCCCTGGTCGGAATGGGACCGCTTCGTCGAGCATTTCGTGCAGGCCGACGGCCGCGTGCTGGACGCCAGCACGCCGCGCCGGCACAGCTCGTCGGAAGGGCAGTCCTACGCCATGTTCTTCGCCCTGGTAGCCAACGACGCGCCCGCCTTCGAGCGGATCTGGCGCTGGAGCGTGGCCAATCTGTGCGGCGGCGACCTCGCCGCCAACCTGCCGGCCTGGCTGTGGGGCCTGGGCGACGACGGCCAGTGGGGCGTGATCGACCGCAACTCGGCCTCCGACGGCGACCTCTGGTTCGCCTACAGCCTGTTCGAGGCCGGCCGGCTCTGGCGCCGGCCGGACTACACGCGCGACGCGCAGCAACTGCTGGCCAACATCGAGGCGCGCGAAATCGCCGACCTGCCCGGCCTGGGCAAGATGCTGCTGCCCGGCGCCGAAGGCTTCGCCCGGCCGGAAGGCATCTGGAAGATCAACCCCAGCTACCTGGCCGTCTTCCAGTTCCAGCGCCTGGCGCTGGAATCGCCCGGCGGCCCGTGGCTGGAGATCGCCGCCAACACGGTGCGGCTGATGGACGCGGTCTGCCCCAAGGGCTTCGTCGCCGACTGGGTCGCCTACGAGGGCACCTCGGCCGAGCAGGGGCGTTTCGCGCTCGACCCGGACAAGGGCGCCACCGGCAGCTACGACGCCATCCGCGCCTATCTGTGGGCCGGCATGCTGCCCGCGGGCGACCCGGCCTCGCTGGCGCTGCTGGCCTCGCTGGACGGCATGGCGCGCATCGCCGGCTCGCCCGGCTATCCGCCCGAGACCGTCCAGGTGCTCAGCGGCGAGGCCTCGGGCAGCGGGCCGTTCGGCTTTTCCGCCGCGCTGCTGCCCTATCTGCAATCCTGCGGCCAGGCCGCGCGCGCCGACGAGCAGCGCGCGCGCGTGCAGTCGCTGTGGAGCGCCGCGCTGCGGCCCGAAAGCATCGCGCAGCGCCAGCCGCCTTATTACGACTATGTGCTCAGCCTGTTCGGCACCGGCTGGCAGGACCAGCGCTACCGGTTCCTCGGCACGGGGCACGTGCAATTACAGTGGGAGAAAACATGTCCGCTCGCCGCCACACCCTAGCCGTCGGTCTGCTGGCAGCCCTGATCCACAACGCGGGCTGGGCCCAGGGGGAAGCCGCCAGGACGCTGCTCGAACAGGGCCGCTACTGGCAGGCCCAGGACAAGTCCGACCAGGCCGCGCAGGCCTGGGAGAAGCTGCTGCTGGTGGAGCCCGGCAACGCCGAGGCGCTCTACGGCATGGCCGTCATCGAGCTCAAGGCGCAGCGCGCCGCCTCCGCCCAGGGCTACCTGGCACGGCTGAAGGCGGCCGCGCCCGACAGCAAGTTCGTGCCGCTGCTGGAGCAGGACATCCGCCTGGCCGCCAACCCCGCCAAGCAGCAGTACGAGCAGGCCAGCAAGATGGCCCAGGCTGCCAGCGTGCAGATGATGGAGGAAGGCCACGACGCCGAGGACAAGGCCGGCCAGCGCGAACTGGGCGAGGCCATCGCCATGTACGATCGCGCGCTGGGCAACAAGCCGCCGCAGGGCGACGTGGCGCGCGAGTACTACAACTACCTGGGCTACACCGAAGGCGGGCTGGCGCCCGCCATCCAGGGGCTGGAGCGGCTGCTGGCCGAGAAGCCCGACCCCATGACCGAGCTGATGCTGTCGCAGCACCTGATCCGCCAGGACAGCCGGCGCATGGAAGGCCTGCGCCGCCTGGAGCGCCTGTCCAAGCGCGCCGACATGGGCGGCGCGGCCGGCGAGGTCTGGCGCCAGACGCTGGCCTGGATGGCGCCGCCCAGCAGCGCGGCCGAACGGGCCTCCTACCAGGCCTACCTCCAGGCCCACCCGGACGACGACGAGCTGCGCCAGCTGATGAACAAGCCGCGTCCGACCGGCGCCGGCGGCCCGCCCCAGGACCCCAGGCTGGCGCGCGGCTTCCGCGCGCTCAAGGCCGAGGACCTGGCGGCGGCCGAGCGAGAATTCTCCGACCGGCTGGCCACCCATCCCAACGACCCCGACGCCCTGGGCGGCCTGGGCCTGGTGCGCATGCAGCAGAACGACCTGATGCAGGCCGAGGCCCTGCTCGCGCGCGCCGTGTCGCGCCCGGGCGCCAGCCCCAACTGGAACCGCGCGCTGAACTCGGCGCGCTACTGGACGCTGGTCAACCAGGCCGTGGCCTCGCTCGATTCGCGCGACCTGCCCTCGGCCCGGCGCCAGCTGGACCAGGCGCTCAAACTCAACGCGCGCGAGCCGGCCGGGCGCAACGCCCTGGGCCGCCTGTACGTCGAGCAGAACGACCTGGCCGCCGCCGAGAAGACCTTCCGCGCCGTGCTGGCCAGCGACCGCAACAACCGCGACGCCATGAGCGGCCTGGTCAACGTGCTGGCCCAGAGCGGCCGGCCCGAGCAGGCCATGGAGCTGATCTCCAAGCTCACGCCCGCGCAGCGGGAAGAGCTCGGCGACCTGGGCCGGCTGCGCGCGGCCGTGGCCGCCGGCCGCGCCAAGGCGGCCGAGCAGCGCGGCGACCTGGCCGGCGCCCGCCGGGCGCTGGAAGACGCCATGCGCGAGGACCCCGACAACGCCTGGATCCGCCTGGACCTGGCGCGCCACTACCTGGCCATCAACGCGCGCAGCGAAGCGCGCGGCATCGTCGACGGCCTGCTGCTGTCCAACCCCGACATGCCCGAGGCGCTGTACGCCAGCGCGCTGCTGTCGGCCCGGCTGGGCGAATGGGAGAAGGCCCAGGCCACGCTGGCGCGCATCCCGGAATCCGAGCGCACCCAGGAAATGGCCGCCACCGAGCAGCAGGTCTGGATCCACGTCCAGGCCGAGCAGGCCTCGCAGCTGGCCAAGCGCGGCGGCACCCAGGAAGCGCGCGACCTGCTGGCGCGCCTGGAGCCCGCCGCCGGCCGCAACCCCGACCTGCTGGGCGCCATCGCCCAGGCCTACGTCGACGCCGGCGACCCCGCGCGCGGGCTGGCGCTGCTGCGCCCGCTGATGAGCGGCGCGGGCGCCGACCGGGCCGACGTGCTGCTGCCCTACGCGGGCGTGCTGCTCAAGACCGGCCAGGACGTCGAAGCCGCGGGCGCGCTGCGCAAGCTGCAGGCGCAGAACCTGACCACCGACCAGCGCCTGCAGCTCGACGACCTGGTCTTCCTGTACACCGTGCGCCAGGCCGACCTGCTGCGCGAGCGCAACGACCTGGTGGCCGCCTACGACACCCTGGCCCCGGCGCTGGCCAAGCGCCCCAACGACGTGCTGGCGCTGGGCGCGCTGGCGCGCATGTACGCCGACGGCGGCGACCACGAAAAGGCCCTGGCCCTGTACCGCAAGCTGATCGAGCAGGACCCGGACAACGCCGACCTGCACATCGGCGCGGCCATGATGGCCACGCAGATGGACGACACCCGCTACGCGCGCACCGCCGTGGACCGGGCGCTGGCCATCGCGCCGGACGACCCCAACATCCTGGCCAGCGCGGCGCGCATCTACCGCATGCAGGGCAGGAGCGGCAAGGCCGCCGAACTGCTGGCCGCGGCCATCGCGGCCGAGGAAAAGCGCAGCCAGCCGACGCTGCAGGCCGCGCCCGCGCGGGCGGTGCAGCCGGAATCGTCGCCCCTGGCCTCGGCCAACCCCTTCGTCGGCCTGCCCGGCCAGCGCACGCGCTCGACCCTGCCCCCGCAGGTGCTGGCCGAGGCGCTGCCCGCCGAGGCCGCCCCGGCGCAGGGCGCGTCCGGCGCGCCCGCGCCGATGGCGCTGCTGCAGATGCCGCGCCAGCCGGCCGGCGCCTACGCCGCGCCCGCGACGTCGTCCGCCCCCGCCGCCACGCTCGCGCCCGCATCGGCCGGCGCCGCCACGGCACAGCCGGTGACGCTGCCCGAGCCCGCCGCCCTGCGCCCCGCCGCGCAGGCCCGCGCGCCGCTGCCGCCCCCGCCGCCCGCCCCGCGCGGCGGCCTGCCGGCCGACGACAGCCTGACGCCCTACCCCGCCACGACGGCCAGCATCCCCGCGCCGGCCAGCGAGCAGGCCGGCCTGATGCCCAGCCGCCTGCCCGCCACGGCCGCCGCGAGCCCCAGCACGCGCGACCTGCTGACGGTGCAGCCGGCGGGCCGGTCGGCCACGGCGCAGCCCATCGCCATCCCGCAGAGCGCCGCGGCCCTGCCGCCGCCCCCGTCGCCTGCGCCTTCCTACGCCGCGCCGCAGGCGGCCGCCCCCGCGCAGCCGCAGCTTCTGGCCGACGCCGGCACGCCCGCGCCGGTCATCTCCCCGCGCCTGGGCGACCAGTTGCGCGACGAGCTGCGCGAGATCCAGGAAGAGCGCACGCCCGAAGTGCGCGCCGGCGCCTTCGTGCGCAGCAACGACGGCGCCTCCGGCACCAGCAAGCTGACCACGGTGGAAACGCCCGTGGAAGTCCGCCTGCCGGTGGGCGACGGCAAGCTGGCCCTGCAGGTCACCCCGGTCCAACTGGACGCGGGCCGGGTCGGCGGCGAGAACTACCGCTCCGGCCAGTTCGGCGGCGGCCCGCAAGCGGCGCTGGACCAGGAAGCCGGCCTGGTCGGTTCGCCGGGATCGCAGAAGGACAGCGGCGTCGGCCTGGCGGTCGCCTACGAAATGCAAGGCCTGCGCGCCGACATCGGCACCACGCCGCTGGGTTTCCGCAAGAGCAACGTGGTCGGCGGCGTCGAATTCGACGGCACCATCGGCGGCGACAGCGGCGGCTGGTACACCGTGGGCGCCTCGCGCCGCGCCGTGACCGACAGCCTGCTGTCGTTCGCCGGCGCGCGCGACGACCGCAGCGGCGACACCTGGGGCGCGGTCACCACCAACGGCGTGCACGGCCAGATCGGCAAGGACATGGCCCGCTACGGCTTCTACGGCTACGGCTCGTGGGACTACCTGGACGGCCACGGCACCGAGTCCAACACGCGCGCCGAGGCCGGCGTGGGCGTCTACTGGCACCTGCTGCGCGAGACCAACCGCGTGTTCACCGCCGGGCTGAACCTGGGCGGCGTGTTCTACGACAACAACCAGCGCTTCTTCACCTACGGCCACGGCGGCTACTTCAGCCCGCAGGAGTTCTACTCGCTGAGCGTGCCGCTGACCTGGGCGCAGCGCAACGGCCGCTTCAGCTACAAGCTGCAGGGCGCGGTCGGCATCCAGCACTTCCGCGAAAGCGACGCCGACTACTTCCCCACCAGCGGCGGGCGCCAGCGCAACGCCGTCGGCGCCGCAGAGGCCCTGGGCCTGACCGACAACGCGGTCTACGACGGCCAGTCCGACACCGGCGTGGGCTACAACCTGTCGGCCGCGGCCGAATACCAGCTGGCGGGCAACTGGTTCCTGGGCGGCGCCGTCTCGCTGGACAACGCCAGCGACTACAAGCAATGGGCCGGCGGCCTGTACCTGCGCTACACCTTCTACCCGCAGCGCGGCCCCATGGAAATGCCCCTGCGGCCCTACCAGTCGCCCTACCGGAAATAGACCAGACCATGACGCACCACGCAGGAGTTGACCCATGCTAGCTTCGGTTCTCGCGGGACTGAGCATCCTGATCGTCGGCGACAGCCACCTGACCGCCGCCGGCTATCTCATCGATACGCTGCACAACCAGCTGCTCGCCCAAGGCGCCAAGACCGTCCACACCATAGGCGTGTGCGGCTCCAACCCGGGCGACTGGACCAAGGCCACGCAGGGCACCTGCGGCGGCGCCGAGCGCAGCGGCAAGGCCACCCTGGTGCGCCGCGAGGACGCCAGGACCGTGCCCATGTCCCAGCTGCTGGCCAGCGAGAAGCCCGACCTGGTGATCGTCGTGCTGGGCGACACCATAGGCGGCTACGGCAAGGACTCCTTCGCCAAGACCTGGGCCTGGCAGCAGACCACGCAGCTGACCAAGGTGCTGGGCGCCAACGATACGGCCTGCGTCTGGGTCGGCCCGCCCTGGGGCTCGGAAGGCGGCAAGTACGGCAAGACCTTCCCGCGCGTCAAGCAGGTGTCGGCCTTCCTGGCCTCCAACGTCGCGCCCTGCGAATACATCGACTCGCTGAAGTTCGCCAAGCCGGGGCAGTGGCCCACGATAGACGGCCAGCACCTGACGCTGTCGGGCTACCGGGCCTGGGGCAAGGACATCGCCGACACCCTGGTGGGCCTGCCCGGCGTCAAGCAGCTCAAGGCGCGCTGAGACCGGCCCTGCCGCACCGGCGCGCCGCTCCCGCGGGCGCGCGCGCCGGCTCCATCAACCCGAACCTGCGAGGACGTCCATGTCCGCCTCCGCTTCCATCCTGGCCGGCCTGACGCTGCTCGTCATCGGCGAAAGCCACATGACGGTGCCCGGCTTCCTGCGCGAACCCCTGCACGCGTCGCTGACCGCCCAGGGCGCCAAGGTCCATTCCATCGGCGCCTGCGGCGCCAGCCCGAGCCGCTGGCTCAAGGCCCAGCCGGTCGACTGCGGCGCCGACCAGGCCGGCGCCGGCGCACCCGTGGTCAAGAGCCACAAGGGCTTCAGCACCACCGCCATCACCGACCTGATCCGCACCGACAAGCCCGACCTGGTGGTGGTCATCATCGGCGACACCATGGGTTCCTACGACAAGCCCTCCTTCGCCAAGACCTGGGCGTGGCAGGAAGTCACCGGCCTGACCAAGGCGATCGCCTCGACCAACACCGCCTGCGTCTGGGTCGGCCCGGCCTGGGGCACGCCGGGCGGCAAGTACTTCAAGAACGACGCGCGGGTGCAGCAGCTGTCGCACTTCCTGTCGTCCAACGTGGCGCCCTGCGACTACGTCGATTCGCTCAAGTTCTCCAAGCCCGGGCAGTGGACCACCGTGGACGGCCAGCACCTGACGCAGTCCAGCTACGCGTCCTGGAGCCGCGCCATCACCAACGCACTGCTGAAATCCACCGTCGTCAACCAGATCAAGAAAAAGCAATGAAGCCGACCTTCGCCCCGTCCGCACGCGCCGCCCGCGGCTGCCCCGATCGCACGCATGCCACGCACGCCGTGCATGCGCGCCCCGCCCGCCCGTCGCCCGCCAGGCTCGCCGCCGGCCTGCTGGCGGCTGCCCTGGCGGCGCCGGCGCTGCCCGCCGCGCGCGCCGCCGACATCGCCCTGTACGAGACCGGCCCGGCCGAGGACTCCTCCTTCATCCGCTTCGTCAACGGCGGCCGCGAGCCGCTGGAAGTCGAGGCCAGCGGCTCGAAGGCGCGCGTGGAGCTGCCCGCGGACCGCCCCGCCACCGACTTCCTGCCCATCCGCGCGGGCGCGCCCATCGGCGGCACGCTGGCCGGCGCGGGCGGCAGGCACGATGTGTCGGTCACGGTGCAGCCGGGCGAGTTCGTCAGCATCGTCGGCGTGCCCGGGCCGGGCAGGGATTTCCGCATCGTCACGGTGCGCGAGCTGCCCGACGACTTCAACGCGCTGAAGGCCTCGGTCGCCTTCTACAACCTGGACGGCGGCTGCGCCGACGCCGCGCTGCTGGCGGCCGGGCGCAACGTGGTGCTGTTCGACAAGGTGCCCCAGGGCGAGAGCGCGCGCCGCCAGGTCAACCCGGTGGCGCTGCAGGTGCAGTTGTCGTGCGCGGGCCAGCCGGCCGGGCCGGCGCTGGACCTGGGCGCGCTCGAGGCGGGCCAGCGGTATACGGTGTTCCTGGTGCCGTCCGAGGACGGGCCGCGGATCTTCCAGGCCACCGATGCGCTCGCGCGCTAGGGCGGCGGCGCGCTCAGCGGCAGGCCGGCACGGGCAGCATGCCCTGCTGGCCGTTGCGCACGAAGCCGCGCTGGTAGATGGGGTCGGCGAAGGCCGCGGCCGGGTCGACGAAAGTCCAGCCGTGCTGCTTGAACATGTCCAGGATGTCGCCCAGCAGGATGGTGTTCAGCGCGTTGGTGTGCAGCAGCAGCACGTGCGGCGGGCTGCGGCCCAGGCGCTTCTTCCATTCGGCCTCTTGTTCGCTCGCCTGCTTCCAGAGCCGGTCCAGGTAGGCCTTGCGGTAGCTGGAGATGTCCAGCCCGGGGTTGGCGTCGGCCTGCTGCAGGAACCGCATGTTGTAGTTCCAGTCGTCGATGGCGATGGTGACCGCCGCCACCCCGTAGCCATGCTCGGCCAGCACGGCCATCATGTGCGCGTTGCGCTCGGGCGTCTCGCCTTCGTTCAGGTAGGGGAAGCGCAGGCGGGGGCACCAGCCGGGCATGGACGAAAGCAGCGCCTGCTCGCGCTCGACGTCCTGCCAGAAGGCGTCGACCTCCATGGCCGGGCCCAGGGCCTGGTGGCTGTAGGTATGGTTGCCGATGGCGTGGCCGGCCTGCCCCCAGGCGCGCACCAGCGCCAGCCCGTCCGGGCTGTCCACCACCACGCCGGCCGGAAAGAACATGGCGCGCACGCGGTGCCTGGCCAGGGTGTCGAGCAGGTGCGCGTTCCATTGCGCGGCGCGCGGCTCGCCGCGCGGGTCCAGCCCGTCGTCGAAGGTGACGGCCACCGTCTGCGCCAGCGCCGCCCCGGACAGGACGGCGAGCATCCCGGCCATGAGCACGAGCGCGCGGCGCGCGGCGCGCAGCCAATGCGGCATGCGCGGGAAGCTGCGGGGAAACGCCGGGGTCGGTTGCATAGTCAGGATTCTATACCCGCGCGCACGCGCCGCGCCCATTTCACATCGTCATAAAGCGACAAGAACATGGTCTTCGTCTCCCTGGAGTTCCTGACGCTGTTCCTGCCCGCCTTCCTGGCGGTCTACGCGGTCACGCCGCCGCGCGCGCGCAACGCCGTGCTGCTGACTTCCAGCTGCATCTTCTACAGCTGGTGGAGCCCGATCTTCCTGCTGCTGCTGCTGGGCGTGACCTTCATGGCCTGGCTGGGCGGGCTGATGGTCGAGCGCGCCGCGCCCGGCCAGCGCCGCAAGAGCCTGCTGGCCGCGCTCATCGTGCTCAACGGCGCCACGCTGTGCTGGTTCAAGTACAGCAACATACTCGTGGCCACTTTCAACGACCTGTCGCCCTGGCTGGGTATGCTGCCGGTCGAATGGGAGCGCGTGGTGCTGCCGGCCGGCCTGTCCTTCTTCGTGCTGCAGTCGGTGTCCTACCTGGTCGACGTCTACCGCGGCACGGTGCGCGCGCAGCCCAATTTCGTGGCCTTCGCGGCCTACCTGTCGATGTTCGGCCACATGATCGCCGGCCCCATCATCCGCTACGACTGGATCCATTCCGAGCTGCACAACCGCCCCTTCCTGTGGCGCAACGTGTCGCTGGGCGCGCGCCGCTTCATGATAGGCATGAGCATGAAGGTGCTGGTGGCCGACACCCTGGCGCCCATCGCCGACGCGGCCTTCGCGCTGCCCCACCCCAGCCTGGCCGACGCCTGGCTGGGCTGCGCGGCCTACACCCTGCAGCTGTTCTTCGACTTCGCCGGCTACAGCTCCATGGCCATCGGCCTGGGCCTGATGGTGGGCTTCCACTTCCCGGAGAACTTCAACAGCCCCTACCTGGCGCGCAGCATCCAGGACTTCTGGCGCCGTTGGCACCTGTCGCTGTCGAGCTGGATCCGCGACTACCTGTACATCCCCATGGGCGGCAACCGCCTGGGCGTGTGGAAGACCTACCGCAACCTGCTGCTGACCATGGCCATCGCCGGCCTGTGGCACGGCGGCGACAGCTGGAACTTCCTGCTCTGGGGCATCGCCCACGGCGCGGCGCTGTCGGTCGCGCGCGCCTGGGACCGCGGCGGCCTGCCGCAGCTGCCGGTGTGGCTATCGCGCCTGCTGACCATACTGTTCGTGATGCTGGCCTGGACGCTGTTCCGCGCGGTCGGCTTCGACGCCGCGCTGGCCATGTACCGCGGCCAGTTCGGCCTGAACGGCATCGCCCCGGGCGACGCCATGACCCTGGTGCTGCGCCCCACCCACCTGCTGGCCGCCGCGCTGGGCGTGGCCTGGGTGATGCTGCCGCTGGCCCAGCCGTGGCTGTCGCAGCGCGCATCCGGCCTGGCGCTGCGCTGCTGGCACGCGGCTTGGCCGCTGGCCGGCTTCCTGCTGTCCTTCGGGCTGGTCGCGGCGCGCGGCTCGGTGCCCTTCCTCTACTTCCAGTTCTGAGCCGGACCGCGGCTCGCAGACACGATACAAGGCGCGGAGCAAGGACATGACTGCCTCCACGAACGAAACCCAGATGCTGTCCGACGACCCGCGCACCATCGCCGCGGCGGGCGCGTCCGAACCCGCCCGGCGCACGGCCGGCATCGGCCTGGCCGTCTTCATGGCCGCCGCCGTCGCCTCGCTCGCCTGGGGCGAAGCGGTCGAGCGCGTCGAGCTGCTGCCCCCCGGCATCACCGTGCCGCGGGTGCTGGACGGCACGGTGTCGGGCCAGATCTCCGAGCGGCTGGCCAGGCTGCCGCTGCCCGGCGAGGCCGCGCGCCTGCAGCGCGGCCTGGGCTGGCTGGCGCTGGGCGACCTGGGCCCGCAGGTGCGCCGCGGCTGCCCCGGCTGGCTGTTCCTGCGCAGCGAGCTGCAGGTGCACCGCGACGGCGAAGCCCACGCGCGCGCCCGCGCGCAGACCGTGGCGCAGGTGCGCCAGGCGCTGGCCGCGCGCGGCATCGGGCTGCTGGTGGCGGTCGTGCCCGACAAGACCCGCATCGAGGCCGAGCACCTGTGCGGGCTGGAGCGGCCCGCCGCGCTGGCGTCCCGCGTGGCCGGCTGGACCGCCCTGCTGGCCGCGCAGGGCGTGCCGGTGGTGGACCTGGCGCCGGCCCTGCGCGCGGTGCGGCCCGACGCCTTCCTGCGCACCGATACGCACTGGAACGAGACGGGCGCAGGCGCGGCCGCGCGCGCGGTGGCCGAGCGCATCCGCGCCGCGGGCACGGCGCTGGAGCCGCCGGCGCGCTACGAGGTCAAGCCGCGCCCGCCCGGGCCGAGGCCGGGCGACCTGGTGCGGCTGGCGGGGCTGGACTGGCTGCCGCTGGCCTGGCAGCCCGAGCCGGAGGTGGTGCAGGAGCACGACTACGTGGCGCAGGCGGCCGCGGCCGAAAGCGCCGACGACCTGTTCGGCGACGCCAAGCTGCCGGCCATCGCGGTGATCGGCACGTCGTACACGCGCACGTCGAACTTCGTGCCGCAGCTGGCGCAGGAGCTGGGCGCGGCGGTGGGCAACTTCGGCCGCGACGGCGGCGAGTTCGGCGGCGGGGCGCGCGCCTATTTCTCCAGCCCGGCCTACCGCCAGACGCCGCCGCGGCTGATCGTGTGGGAAATCCCGGAACGCGACCTGCAGTCGCCGATCACGGAAAACGATACGGTCCAGCCCTGACCGGGAGCCCCCGAAGCGGGCGGCCAACGGCGGCCGCCCGGGCGCAAGCTGCCGCGCCCAGGCGCCAAGCTGCCGCTACTTCTTCCCCTTGCGCGCCTGCTCGTACAGCGGCAGCACCTGCTGCGACGCCTGCTGCAATTCGGTGCTGCGGCTTTCGGCCGAGGGGTGGGTGGACAGGAACTCGGGCGGGGCGCTGCCGCCGGCCGCCTTGCCCATCTTCTCCCACAGCGTCACCGCCGCGCGCGGGTCGTAGCCGGCGCGCGCGGCCAGCTCCACGCCCATCAGGTCGGCCTCGCGCTCGTGCGTGCGGCTGTTGGGCAGGGTGAACATCACGTCGGTCAGCTTGCCGCCCAGGTCGGACGCGGCCGACGAGCCGGTGGCGATCGACAGCACGGACAGGCCGATGCTGGTCACCATCTGCTGCGACACGCGCTCGCGCGCATGCTCGCGCAGCGCGTGGGAAATCTCGTGGCCGAGCACCGCGGCCAGTTCGGCGTCGGTCGGCTTGATGGTGTCGAGCAGGCCGGTGTAGACCGCGATCTTGCCGCCCGGCATGCACCAGGCGTTGATTTCCTTGGAGGTCAGCACGTGCACCTCCCACTTCCAGCTCTGCGCCTCGGGCCGGAAGGCGCCCACCTGGGCGATCAGGCGGCGCGAGATTTCCTGCACCCGCTTGACCTGCGCGGCGTTGCGGTCCAGCGCGCCCTGGGCCTTGGCCTGGGCGACGATGTCCGAATACTGGCTGCCGGCCTCCTGCTCGAGCTGGGCTTCGGAGACCAGGCCGGACATGTATTGCGTGCGGTTCACGCCGATGGCGCCGGACTGGGTGGTGCTGACGCTGCTGCAGCCGGCCAGCAGCGCCGCGCCCAGGATCGCGCCGGCGGCGGCCGCGCGGCGAAGGGGAAGCAGGGGGATCATGGCTGTTCTCCGGAAACCTCGCCGCACTGCGCGCGGTGGCGCAGCGCGTGGTCGGCCAGCACCAGGGCCAGCAGCGCCTCGGCGATGGGCGTGGCGCGTATGCCCACGCAGGGGTCGTGGCGGCCCAGCGTCTGCACCGGGACCGGGTTGCCGGCCCGGTCCACCGAGCGGCGCTCGACGCGTATGCTGGAGGTGGGCTTGATGGCCAGCGACACCGTGACGGGCTGGCCGCTGGAAATGCCGCCCAGCACGCCGCCGGCGTGGTTGCTCAGGAAGCCTTCCGGCGTGATCTCGTCGCCGTGCTCCGAGCCGCGCTGGGCGATGCTGTCGAAGCCCGCGCCGATGGACACGCCCTTGACCGCGTTCAGGCCCATCATGGCGTGGGCGATGTCGGCGTCCAGCCGATCGTACAGGGGCTCGCCCCAGCCGGCCGGCACGCCCTCGGCCACCACCTCGATGCGCGCGCCCACCGAATCGCCGTCGCGGCGCAGCTCGTCCATATAGGCTTCGAGCTCGGGCACCAGGGCGGCGTTGGGCGCGAAGAAGGGGTTGCCCGCCACGTCGTCCCAGGACGCGAAGGGAATGGCGATGGGGCCGAGCTGGCTCATGTAGCCGCGCACCCGCACGCCGTGGCGCTCGGCCAGCCATTTGCGGGCGATGGCGCCGGCGGCCACGGTGGGCGCGGTCAGCCGCGCCGAGGAGCGGCCGCCGCCGCGCGGGTCGCGCACGCCGTACTTGCGCCAGTAGGCGAAGTCCGCATGGCCGGGCCGGAAAGTGTCGGCGATGGCGGAGTAGTCCTTGCTGCGCGCGTCGGTGTTGCGGATCAGCAGGCCGATGGGCGTGCCGGTGGTCACGCCCTCGAAGACGCCGGACAGGATTTCCACCCGGTCGGCCTCCTGGCGCTGCGTCACGTGTCGCGAGGTGCCCGGCCGGCGGCGGTCGAGCTCGGCCTGGATGTCGGCCTCGGACAGCGCCAGCCCCGGCGGGCAGCCATCGACCACGCAGCCTATGGCCGGGCCGTGCGATTCGCCGAAATTGGTGACGCTGAAGAGTTTGCCTGTGGTGTTGCCTGACATGAGATGACTACCCCGGAGCCGCACGGGCGCCGCCCCGCGCGGGGCCGGCATGCGGCGGATATATGGCCAGGACGGAATTATGGCATTGCAGGCGGCCCCTGGGCTGCGCCGAGCCCGGCGTCCGGCATCTGCCGACAAGAGGAAACGAATTGAAACTTAACCGTAACCACGGCCAGAAAATGAAACGTTCTGACGTTGCCGCCGACGGCCCGGGTTGGCGAGAATGCCGGGTTGCTTGAACCGGCATCAGAACATCGCCTGCCACGCGGCCGGCCGGAGGTGGCATAGCATTATGAACCGACGAGCGCTGTTGCTGCGCACCGGTGCTGCGCTGGTAGGGCTGTGCGGCACGCGGCGCGCGCGCGCCATGTCCGGGCCTGCCGCCGCGACGGCCGAGCGCGGCCACCCCGTCCTGTCCGTGCTGCACGCCCGCCCGGGCCGGCCGGCCTCGCTGCTGGCCCGCATGACGCTGGCCGACCTGTCGCGCCTGCCGCAGCGCGAGCTGGCCACTTCCCTGCCCTCCCCCTTCGAGCCGGGCGGCCGGCCGGTCTGGCGCGGGCCGCTGCTGGCCGACGTGCTGGCCGCGCACGGCGCGGTCGATCCGCAGGCCATCCGCGTGGGCGCGCTCACCGGCTATGCCGCGGACATCCCCGACACCGACCTGCAGCGCTTCGAGCCGCTGCTGGCCTGGCAGCGCGACGGCCGGCCCATGAGCATCCGCCAGCGCGGGCCGCTGATCCTGATGTATCCCTACGACCAGTATCCCGAACTGGGCGCGGACGTGCGCTATCTGAACCGGATGGTGTGGCAGGTGGACCGGGTCGTCGCGTTGTACCGATGAGCCCGAACGGAAAGAGCCCGCCCCGCAAGCCCGCGCGATTGATGCCGATGAGCAGCCATCCCGCGTCGGGGCCCGGCGCCACGCTGCGCTACTCCTCGCGCTGGCTGACCAACGGGCTGTCGCTGCTGCTGCTGTGCATGGCCGCGCTGACCATCATCGCCACCCTGACCCTGCACGAGGAAGCGCGCGACCTGGCCGGCCCCGCGCCGGGCTCGGAGCTGCTGCTGGCCAGCCAGGTGGCCGCCGAGCTGGGCCGGCTGGCCGACGCCGCCCACGACGTCCTGGACAAATCGCCGTCGCCCTCGGCCGAGACCCTGCGCCATTTCGCCCTGCGGGTGGAGATCCTGACCAGCCTGGTCTCGCCCACCGACGACGCCCCGCGCAGCGCCGCCCGCCTCATGCAGGCCGCGCCCCAGGCGGTCGAGGGCCTGGCGCGCATCGCCGCCGAGGTCGAGCCCTGGTACCAGCAGCTGCACCGCGGCGACGCCGCGCCGGCGCAGGCCGCCCGGGCCGCCGGCGACATGCTCGCGCGCATGCCCGGACTGCGCCGGCTGGCCGACCAGGCCGCCAGCGCCATCCACATCGCCCAGGCGCAAATTCGCGACGACGCCCGCCAGGCCATGGCGGCCAGCTTCAAGCGGCTGCAATGGACGCTGGCCGGCCTGATCTCCGGCAGCGTCGTGCTGGCGCTGTGGCTGCTGGTGCTCAACAGCCAGGCCAAGCACCTGAACGAGCGCCTGGCCGAGGCCAACGCCAAGCTGGAAAGCGCGGTGATCGAGCGCACCCGCCAGCTCGCCTGGCTGGCCAATACCGACGAGCTGACCGAGCTGCGCAACCGGCGCGCCTTCATGGAGGCCGGCGAGCTGCTGCTGCGCCAGTGCCGGCGCTACCCGCAGCAGCTGGCCGCGCTGCTGATCGACATCGACCACTTCAAGACCATCAACGACCGCTACGGCCACCACGTGGGCGACCAGGCCATCCGCCGCGTGGCCGACGCGCTGACCGCGGCGCTGCGCGAGACCGACATCATCGGCCGGCTGGGCGGCGAGGAATTCGCGGTGCTGATGCCGCACACCGACCGCGCCGCCGCGCTGCACGCCGCCGAGCGGCTGCGCCAGGCAGTGGCCAACCTGAAGATCGGCCTGCTCTCGGGCGGGCCGCTGACCACCACGATCTCGGTGGGCGTGGCACCCTACGAGACGGGCATCACGCTGGACAACCTGCTGATGCACGCCGACATGGCGCTCTACCAGGCCAAGAACCTGGGCCGCAACCGCGTGCATTTCCATTCCCCCGACACGCCCGTGCCGCAGGAGCGCGACCTGTTCGAAGACCCGCCGGCATCCGGCATGGCGTCCGGCCCCGGCCGGGACGAGCCGGCCCGAAGCGCCGGGGATGGCGGATAATGGGCGCTTGCTGAACCGCGCCCGCCTATGCGCCCTTTTCGCTACCTATTGTCGGCATCGGCCAGAGCGTTCGCCCTGGTGCTGGGCCTGTCGGCTGCGCGCCCGTCCCTCCGGAAGGACATGCGCGCCCGCCTGGAGCGCCAGGCCGAACGCATGCGCCGGCGCGCCCACGCCGAGCAGCGGGAGCACGCCCTGCAGATCGAAACGCTGCGCGGCGAACTGCGGCGCGACCCCGTCACCCGCCTGCCCAACCGGCGCAGCCTGCTGGACGCCCTGCAGCAACAACCGCCAGCGCCGCAGCCCCATGCGCCGGCGCGCGCCGGCGGCCATCTCATGCTGTTCCGCCTGGGCGGCCTGGCCGAGCTCAACCACCGCATGCCGCGCCAGCACACCGACCAATGGCTGCGCGCCATGGCCCAGCGCATCCAGGCCGTGCTGGAGCGCGAGGGCGATGCGCCCGCGCCGCTGCTGGCGCGCCTGAACGGGTCGGACTTCGCCGTGCTGATGCCGCCGGGCCCGCACGGCCGGGCGCGCCACGTCGCCGAGCAGGTGCGCCGCGAGCTGCTGTCCATCGACGCGGCCATGCAGGAGCAGGGCCGCGCCTGCCGCTGGGCGCTGGCGCTGTCGCCCTGCCTACCCGGGCAGCCGGCCGCCACCCTGGCGCGCCTGGACCACGCCCTGATGCGCGCCGAGAGCGAGGCCAGCGACCGCATCGTCGAACCGGACGAGCCGCCGGCCGAGACCGGCGCCGGCGAGTCGGCCTGGCGTGACATCCTGGTCACGGCCCTGGACCAGCACCGCTTCTCGCTGGCCGTCGACCCGCCGGCGGGCGGCGACGGCGCGGCGCCCTGGCACCGCGGCACGCCGATGCTGCACCAGCCCGGCCGTGGCCGGCCCGTCGCGGCGGCCGATTTCATGCCGGCGGCGGTGCGCCTGGGCCTGTCGGCCGAATGCGACATCCAGGCCGCGCGCCTGGCGCTGGACTGGCTGATGCCGCGCCGCGGCGACCGGCTTGCGGTCGGCCTGTCGTGGTCCTCGCTCGGCCAGGAGGATTTCCTGCCCCGGCTGGTCCGGCTGCTGCGGGACCGCCCGCAGCAGGCGCGCCGACTCCTGCTGGAAACCCATGCGCTCAGCCTCATCGAGCAGCGTGCGGACCTGCTCGCCCTGGCACGGGCCGTCGCCGAAACGGGCGCCGGCCTGGGGCTGGCCGGGCTGGGCCGGCAACTGGGCGCCGTGGCGCACCTGCACGAACTGCCGCTGGCCTACGTCAGGCTGGGCGGCGCCCTGCCCGGCGCATCCGCCGACAGCCCCGGCGGCCGGGAACTGCTCGCCGCGGTCGCGCGCACGGCGCAGTCGCTGGGCATCCCGGTCTACGACTGCGAAGCGGCCGATGCGGCCGCGACCGTCCCGACCTCCCCGCCGGCCCCCACCGCCGCGCCCACGGCATCGCCAGTGCCGGAGACCGCTTCCACGCTTCCCGCTGCCCTGCCCACTGAGCTCCCCGAGCTCCCTGAGGTCCCTGACATCCCGGACGCCCCGAAAGCCGCGCGCACTCGCCGCGCCTCGTCCGCCCCCCCTGCCCGCCCGGATCCCCTGGACGAGCTGGACGCCGCGCAGCTGCGCGACCTGCTGCAGGCGCAGCGCCAGGCCATGGCGCTGCTCGCGCACGAGCTGCGCGGGCCGCTCGCCACGTTGAGCGCCGCCGCCCAGTCGCTGGAATTCGCCCTGGCCGGCAGCGGCGAGGACGTCGACCTGCGCCTGGCCCGCATGCGCCGTTCGGTGGCGCGCGTCGACGAGCTGGCCGAGCAGTTCATGCGCCGCGAGCACCTGGCCGCGCGCATGCTGCAGCCGCTGCGCGAGCCGGTGGACCTGGCGCAGCTGGCGCGCGAGCTCGTCCAGGCCATGCAGCCCGACGCCGCCCATCGCCTGGTCGTCGCGCCGCAGGCGCAGGCCACCGGCTGGTGCGACCGGGCGCTGTGCGCCGAGGTGCTGCGCAACCTGATCCAGAACGCCATCAAGTATTCGCCGGCCGACCAGCCGGTGGAGATCGACGCCGGCAGCGGCCCAGCGGGCAGCGTCTGGATCAGCGTCGCCGACCGGGGCCCGGGCATCGGCCAGGCCGAGCGCGAGCGCGTGTTCCAGCCCAGCTACCGCGGCGCCGCGCACCGCGAGACCCGCGGCACCGGCCAGGGCCTGTACCTGGCCCGCCAGCTCTGCGAACGCCAGGGCGGCACGCTGGAAGTCGACGGCGCCCCCGGACAGGGCGCGCGATTCACGATGCGGGTGGCCGAGGCCTACGCCGCAAAGACGTAACCCTGGCCGCGCACCGAGATCAGCGGCAGCTTGACGCCGCTGGCCTGGGCCTTGGCGCGCAGCCGGCTGACCAGCACGTCGATGCGGCGCAGCTCGAATTCGCTGGGGTCGTCGGGGTTGAAGAGCTCGGACAGCTCCTGGCGGCTGACCACGTTGCCGGCCGCGCTGATCAGCGCGTTCAGGAAGATGCGCTCCTGCGCGCTCAGGTGCAGGCTGGGGCCTTCGGGCGAGGCCAGGATCCAGCCGCCGTCCTGCAGCGACCAGCTGGCCTGCTGCTGCGCCGCGGGCGCGGCCGCCGGCGGCTGCGGCGCCGCGGCGGCGGCGATGCCGCGCGCCACGCCCGACATGCGCATGCGCCGCGCCAGGCTGCGGATGATGGAGCTCAGTTCCAGCAGGTCGACCGGCTTGGTCACGTAGATGTCGGCCCCGCCCTCCAGGCCGCGCACGCGGTCTTCCAGCGCGCCGCGCCCGGTCAGCATGACGATGCCCACGGGGTAGCCCGCGCGCAGCCGGGTCGCCACCGCGAAGCCGTCGTCGCCGGGCACGTTGGCATCCAGGATGACCACGTCGCAGGGGTCTTCGGAGAAGTTCTGCATGAATCGCGCCGAATCCGACGCGGTGAAGGCGACGTGAAAGCCGAAGCCCTTCAGGCTGAGCGCAAGTTCCTCGCGGAAATCCTCGTCGTCTTCAAGCAGGCCGATGCGAAGCAGATCGTCGGAGACGGGCGTTTGCACGAAAGATACTCCCCGAATAATTGCGCGAGCCAGCGTATCGGCAAGGCAAACCGCCCTCCGTCTGGGCCAGAAAAGGCAACTGATTTTATCACTGCTCCGTCACCAATAGATACCTTTCCGAACCTGGCTGCAACACCTAACATCGCGGAAAAACAGGGCAAATCCCGGCCGGCGGGATACGCCCGCCCGGCCCCGAGACAAGGCGCTAGGACGAGCAGCTCACCGACAGCCCGGCCGCCCAGTCCGGCGGCAGCCCGGCATAGGCCTCGGCGCCCGGCTGCTCGCGGCAGGGATCGCGCAGCAGGCCGAGCAGCCGGTCGATCTCGCCCGCGTCGCCCTGGGCGGCCGCGCGTATGGCCTGCTCGGCCAGGTGGTTGCGCAAAACATACAAGGGGTTGGCCGCGTCCATGCCCCGGGCCACGCCGGCGGGGTCGCGCCCGTCGCGCGCCAGGCGGGCCAGGTAGCCGTCCAGCCAGGCCTGCGCCGCGCCGCGATCGGCGTACAGGTCCAGGAAAGGCCGGGCGTCGCCGCGGGCCGCGCCGGACAGGCGCCGGAAGCTCAGCGTGAAGTCGGCCCGCTGGCCGTGCATCAGCTTCCACAGGCCGTCGGCCAGCGCATCGTCGCCGTCCTCGCCCTCCTGCCACGCGGCCAGCCCCAGCTTGGCCGCCAGCCGGTCGTGGAAGGCCGCGACGAAGGCCGGCTCGAAGGCGTCCAGCGCGCCGCGCAGCGCGTCGGCGTCGTCCGCCAGCTCATGCAGGGCGGAAGCGAGCCGGTACAGGTTCCAGTGCGCCACCGAAGGCTGCACGTTCCAGGCGTAGCGGCCCTGGGTGTCGGTGTGGTTGCAGACGTGGCCGGCGTGGAAGCCGTCCATGAAGCCATAGGGGCCGTAGTCCAGCGTCAGCCCCAGGATGGACATGTTGTCGGTGTTCATTACCCCATGGCAGAAGCCCACGGCCATCCAGTCGGCCATCAGCCGCGCGGTGCGCACGGTCACTTCGCGCAGCAGCCGCACCGCCGGATGCGCGGGCTCGCCGCCTGCGGCCTCCCGGCACTGGGGGTAGAAGCGGTCGATCACGTAGTCGGCCAGGGTCTGCAGGTGGTCGGCCCGGTCCAGGGCAGCCCAGTGCTCGAAGGAGCCGAAGCGCACGAAGCTGGGCGCCATTCGGGTGACGATGGCGGCGGTCTCGGGCTCTTCGCGCATGACCACGTCGTCGGAGACGACCAGGGCGAGCGCGCGCGTGGTGGGGATGCCCAGGCCGTGCATGGCCTCGCTGGCCAGGTATTCGCGCACCGACGAGCGCAGCACCGCGCGGCCGTCGCCCATGCGCGAGTACGGCGTGCGGCCGGAGCCCTTGAGCTGCAGCTCCCAGTCGCCCTGCGGCCCGCGCACCTCGCCCAGCAGGTGGGCGCGGCCGTCGCCCAGCTGCCCGGCCCAGACGCCGAACTGGTGGCCGCTGTAGACCGCCGCCAGCGTGTCGCCGCCCGGCAGCGGCGCGGCGCCCGAAGCCACGTCCAGAAAGGCCGGGCTGGCCAGCGCGGCCTCGTCCAGGCCGATGAGCGCCGCGGCCTGGGCATTGGCGTGCAGCAGCCGCGGCCGGTTCAGCGGCCGCGGCTGCAGGCGCGTGTAGAAGTCGGCCGGCAGGCGGGCGAAGGAATTGACCGCCTGCAGGCGGGCGAGCCGGTCGGGTATGTCCTGGACGGCAGTCATCGCGGCGTTCTCCTGTCGCTGGCACGCCCCCTGCCCGGCGGAAGGCCGGGGCGGGCGCGCGGGTGGCTCATGGTTCCTGCCCGTGGTGCATGCGGCGCGCGGCGCGCTTGGCCGGGCGCACGTAGAGGATGGCGCAGACGAAGAAGACCAGCGCCAGCGCGGTCTCGGCCCAGGCCAGCGCCACCGACGGGCCGGGCGGGTCGGAGGTGGCGCGCACCACGCCTTCCATCAGGTAGAGCAGCACCAGCATGGCCGCCCACTGGTAGGTGTAGAGATTGCCGCGCCAGATGCCGCGCAGCGCGAAGGCCAGCGGCAGCGCCTTCAGGATCAGCCAGGAACCGCCGGGCCGCAGGGGCGCGAGCGCCGCCTCCCAGGCCGCGCACAACGCGATCAGGGCCAGCAAAGACACGCCCGAAGCCAGGCGCAGCCTGGGGTTGAGTTCGATATCCATACTGCTATTATCGCCTGATGAAACAGCCCGCTGCGCCCGCTGCCACGGCGGGGGCCGCCCAGACGCCCCGCGCCTCGCGCCGCTCCCTGCCCGGGCGGATCAGCAGGCTGCTGCGTTTCGCGGGACAGCGCGCCGCCGAGGAACGCCTCCTGCAGGTCGCCTCCAGCCTGACGCTGACCACGGTGCTGGCCATGGTGCCGCTGCTGGCGGTGGCGCTGTCGCTGTTCACGGCCTTTCCGCTGTTCGCCGAGTTCCGCCGCGAGCTGGAAGCCTTCCTGGCGCACAACCTGATGCCGCCGGCCGTCTCGGACAACGTCATGAACTACCTGAACCAGTTCGCCCGCCAGGCCTCGCGGCTGACGGCGATAGGCGGGCTGTTCCTGGTGGTGACTTCCGTCATGCTCATCATGACCATAGACCAGGCGCTGAACAACATCTGGCACGTGCGCCGGCAGCGCCCCCTGCCCCAGCGCGTGCTGGTGTACTGGGCCATCATCACGCTGGGCCCGGTGCTGGCCGGCGCCAGCCTGTGGGTCACGTCTTTCCTGGCGCGCGAATCGCTGGGCCTGGTCGGCGGCGTGTCGCCGGCCGCCGGGCTGGCGCTGTCCTTCGTGCCGGTGGTGCTGACCGGGCTGGGGTTCTCGGCGCTGTTCGTGATCGTGCCCAACCGCCACGTCGCGATCAAGGACGCGCTGGCCGGCGGCTTCGGCACGGCCATCGTGCTGGAGCTGATGAAAACGGGCTTCGCCTACTACCTGACGCGCTTTCCCGCCTACACCGTCATCTACGGCGCCTTCGCCACGCTGCCGGTGTTCCTGCTGTGGGTCTACCTGTCCTGGCTGGCCGTGCTGCTGGGCGCGATCATCGCCGCGGTCCTGCCCTCGATCCGGCTGGGCCGCTGGGAACTCGCCCGCCGCAAGGGCTCGGAATTCGTCGACGCGGTGGCGCTGCTGCGCGCGCTGTACCACGCGCGCGGCAGCGCGCCGCCGGGCCGCAGCGCCCGCTACCTGGCCCAGCACCTGAGCCTGCAGATCGACGAGGTGCTGGACCTGCTCGATACCCTGGCCGGACTCGGCCTGGTCGCCCGCATCCAGGACCCGCGCCAAGAGCGCTGGATCCTGGCCTGCGACCCGTCCGCCACCCCGCTCGGCCCCCTGCTGGACCGCCTGCTGGTCGACCGCCACCACCCCTGGATGCAGGACGACCCGGCCCTGCGCCACGCCTGCGCGGCGCTGCTGGCCGACGGCCAGGCGGCGCCCAGCCTGGGCCCCCTCCTGCAATCGGCGCCGCCGCTGCGCATGGCCTATACGCGGCGCGCGGCGGGCAAGCCCATACCAATGACGGAACCCGCGGGTTCCACGGAGACCCACCATGCTCAAAGTCAGTGAAATCCTGCGCGTCAAGGGCAACGCGCTGTACACCACCTCGCCCGACACCCTGGTGGCCGAAGCCATCCGCACCATGAGCGAGAACGACATCGGCTCGCTGGTCATCATGGAGCACGGCAGGCTGGCCGGCATGCTGACCTTCCGGGAGATCATCCGCCACCTGCACGACCGCGGCACCGTGGACGGCACCACCATACGCGCCATCATGGACGACGCGCCGGTCAGCGTCTCGCCCAACACCGACGCCGACGAAGTGCAGCGCCTGATGCTGGAGAAGCACGCGCGCTACATCCCGGTCATGGACGGCCCCACCCTGCTGGGCGTGATCTCGTTCTACGACATGGCGCGCGCCATCGTGGCCGCGCAGCAGTTCGAGAACAACATGCTCAAGGCCTACATCCGGGACTGGCCGATGGACGGGGAAGAGACCGCGGCGCAACGGGCCTGAACAACGGGGCGGATATCAGGCCGCCTGCGGCAGGCTGCCGCGCCAGGCTTCGTAGATCAGGGCGGGATCGTCGGCCGCCAGGCGGCGGGCGTCGGACAGGGCGCGGCGCCAGCGGCGCGCGCCGGCCTGGCCGTTGAGCAGGCCCAGCAAGGGCCGCACGACGACGCGCAGCGGCACGCCTTCGGCGACGCGGCGCGCGGCGTAGGCGGTCATCTCGTCGACCACCCGCGCGTCGCCGGGCAGGCGGTCCTGCGGCCACCAGCGCAGGGACAATTCCGACAGCACGCGCGGGTTGTGCCAGGCGGCGCGGCCCAGCATCACGCCGTCGAAGGCGGGCGCGGCCTCGCAGGCGGCGTCCGCGTCGGCCAGGCCGCCGTTGAGCACGAAGACCGCCTCGGGGAAGTCCGCGCGCAGGCGCCGGGCGTCGCCGTAGCGCAGCGGCGGCACTTCCCGGTTGTCCTTGGGCGACAGGCCCTTGAGCACGGCGTTGCGGGCATGGACCACGAACACCCGGCAGCCCGCCTCGAACAGCATGCCGACGAAATCGCGCGCGAAGCCGTAGGACTCGTCGTAGTCCAGCCCCAGCCTGTGCTTGACGGTGACGGGCACGTCCACCGCGTCCTGCATGGCCTTGACGCAGTCGGCCACCAGCGCCGGCTCGGCCATCAGGCAGGCGCCGAAGGCGCCCTTCTGCACCCGCTCGGACGGACAGCCGCAGTTCAGGTTGATCTCGTCGTAGCCCCACTGCCGGCCCAGGCGCGCGGCCTGCGCCAGGGCGTCGGGCTCGCTGCCGCCCAGCTGCAGCGCCACCGGGTGCTCGGCCGCGTCGAAGTCCAGGTGGCGCGCGACCTTGCCGTGCAGCAGCGCGCCGGTGGTGATCATCTCCGTGTACAGGCGCGCGCGCGGGGCCAGCAGCCGGTGGAAATAGCGGCAGTGCCGGTCGGTCACGTCTATCATCGGGGCGACGCACAGTCGCCAGTCTTCGCGGTTCAAGCTCTCGGCGGGGGCAGGACGGGGGGATCGGTGTGTGCCAAGTTTAACGCTGGTCTAAAATTGCGCCGCGCCGCCCGGGCGCGCAGGATGCTGCGCGCCCGGCCCTCCCCAACCGCTTCGCCTGCCTCATGGCCGTATTCACCCCCGTATCCCCGGAAGACGCCCGCGCCCTGCTGACCCAATACGACCTCGGCGAACTGGTTTCGCTGCGCGGCATCACGGCAGGCATCGAGAACACCAACTACTTCCTCACCACCACGCGCGGCGAGTACGTGCTGACGCTGTTCGAGGTGCTGACGGCCGGACAGCTGCCCTTCTACGTGGAGCTCATGCACCACCTGGCCGGGCGCGGCATCCCCGTGCCCGAGCCGCAGACGCTGCGCGCGGGCGGGCGCCTGGCCACGCTGCACGGCAAGCCGTCGACCATCGTCAGCATGCTGCCGGGCGGCTACGAGCCCGCGCCGGGCCCCGAGCACTGCGCCCTGACCGGCGCCACGCTGGCCCGCGCCCACCTGGCCGCGCGCGACTTCCCCATCCGCCAGCCCAACCTGCGCGGCCTGCCCTGGTGGCTGGAGACCGCGCCCAAGGTCATGCCCTTCCTGGACGCCGGCCAGGCGGCCATGCTCGACGACGAGCTGCGCGGCCAGCAGAAGCTGGCCGGCTCCCCCGAGCGGGCCGGCCTGCCCGCCGGGCCGGCCCACTGCGACCTGTTCCGCGACAACGTGCTGTTCGCCGGCACCTACGAGAACCCGCGCATGGGCGGCTTCATCGACTTCTACTTCGCCGGCTGCGACACCTGGCTGTTCGACGTGGCCGTCAGCGTCAACGACTGGTGCATAGAGCGCGCCGGCGGCGAACTGCGCCCGGAACTGCTGCAGGCCTGGCTGCAGGCCTACGCCAGCGAGCGGCCCTTCACCGCCGAAGAGCGCGCGGCCTGGCCCGGCATGCTGCGCGCGGCGGCGCTGCGCTTCTGGCTGTCGCGCCTGTACGATTTCTTCCTGCCGCGGCCGGCGCAGACGCTCAAGCCGCACGATCCCGGCCACTTCGAGCGCATCCTGCGCCTGCGCCGCGACGTGCCGCCGCCGCCGCTGCCCTAGCGCTGCGCCGCACGGACAGGACCCAGGCCCACATCCACGCAACCCGGACCGATACGCGAGACACATGCAAGCAGCCAATCTCCCCGCTACCGCAGGCTGGCAATGGGCGCGCGACGGGCTGGCGCTGTTCAGCCGCCAGCCCCTGGCCATGTTCACCTGGGCCATGGCCATCAGCCTGGCGCTGATGCTAGCCAGCCTGACGCCGCCGCTGGGGCCGCTGCTGTTCGTGGTGCTGATGCCTGTCGTCACCTTCCTGACCCTGTCGGCCTGCCGCCACGTCGAGGCCGGCCACGCCATGCAGCAGCCGGCCGCCTGGTTCCAGCCCCTGCGCAACAAGGGCGTGCTGCGCCGCCTGCTGTGGATGGGCGTGCTGTACGCCGGCCTGTGCCTGCTGGCCGGGGTGGTCGTCTTCGTGCCCTTCATGCGCGAGCTGGCCGAGGCCATGCAGGCGTCCTCGGTCACCAGCGACCTGACGCCCTTCCTGGAGACCCTGCGCCTGCCCATGGCCATCTTCGGCGTGATCTACGTGGTGCTGGCCGCGCTCTTCTGGTATGCGCCGGCGCTCTCGGGCTTCCAGGGCGTGCGCATCGGCCAGGCGCTGTTCTTCTCGGGCGTGGCCTGCTGGCGCAACAAGACGGCCTTCGTCGTCTACGGGCTGGTGTGGTTCGCGGTCTTCCTGGCCATAGACTTCGCCTCCGGCCTGCTGGTGGCCATGGGGATGTCGGCCCAGCTGGCCGGCACGCTGCAGATCCCGGTCAACGTGGCCGCGGGCAGCATCCTGTACTGCAGCTTCTATCCCAGCTACGTGACGGTGTTCGGGCCGGGCGCGGCGGGCTTCCTGCCGCCGCCTGCCCGCTGAGCGGGGCGCAGCGGGCCTGGAAGACCGGCATGCCGCCGGCCGGGCGGGCGCAAGCGGCAGCGCAGGCCATCCGAAGCGGCCGGAGCCATGCAAGGCCGCTTCGATGCGGGCCACGCCGCCATGCGCGGCGCCGGCCTGGCCGGCGCGCAGCTCCACCGCGCTGCGCGCGCGCAGGCACCAGGCGCAGCGCCAGGGCCGCAGGCCCCTCACCACCCGGACCACCCGGCCGCGGCCATCCACGAAAGCCACGTCTATCGCATAGCGCATGCCTGCGGTATGGACCGCGCGGCAGGGGTCCAGCCACAAAGCCTCGCCGCAGGCCAAGGGCGGCGCGCCCAGCAAGCCGCGCAGGCGCTGCCAGGGCGTAGCGGCGCGGCGCAGGCGCAGCGGCCTCACTGCGCGTACTCCAGCAGCCTGACCGCGATCGGGAAACCGATGATCAGGAAGGTGCAGGGGAAGATGCAGGCGATCAGCGGCAGCAGCATCTTGACCGGCGCCTCCAGCGCCAGGCGCTCGGCGCGCAGGAAGCGTTCGCTGCGCTGGCTCTGCGCCTGGGCGCGCAGCACCGGCGCCAGGCCCATGCCCAGCGCCTCGGCCTGGGCCAGCGTGGCCACCACCGTGCGCAGCGCCGGGATGCCGGCGCGCGCGGCCATCGCCTGCAGGGCCTGCAGGCGCGGCAGGCCCGCGCGCACGTCGGCCAGGGCGAACTGCAATTCCTCGCGCATCGGCCCCTGCGGGCCGCGCAGGGCCGCCTGCTGCAGGGCCCCGTGCAGGTTCAGGCCGGCCTCGATGCACAGCGTGGCCATGTCCAGCACGAAGGGCAGCTCGCGCGCCAGGCGCCGGCGGCGCAGCCGCGCGCAATCGGCCAGCCACAGGCGCGGCATGGCCGCGCCGACCGTCCCGGCCAGCCCGGCCGCCGCCAGGGCCGGCAGCGGCCCCAGCCACAGGCCCGCCACCAGCGCCGCCCCGGCCGCGGCCAGCAGCGCCATGGCCGCCTGCGCGGCGACGACGTCGTCGGGCCGCAGCCGGCGCTGCAGGCCGGCGTGGGCCAGTTGCCCGTCCAGCCGGTCGCGCAGCCGCCAGGTCAGCAGCCGGCGCGCGGGGCCGGCCAGCGCCGCCGCCCACGGCCAGGCCAGGCGCAGCCAGGGCGGCAGGCCATCCGGCACCCCGGGCGGCGCGCGCCGGCCCGGCGCCAGCAGCGCCGCGGCCAACAGGGCCACGCCGGCGCCGGCCAGGGCGGCGCTGTACCAGATCGCATCGTGCATCGGTCATTCTCCCGAAACAGTCGGTCGGCAGCGCGGCCATGAGCTGGCGCCCAGGCCTGAGGACTGCCGGCGAGGCTGCGCGCAAGGTCGCGGCCGGCATTCCCATGCGCAGGCGCCGGCACATGGCGACGCCGCGCAGCGCGGGTGACGGCGCAGCCGCCGCGTCCCGGACACGCCGCTATACCTCGATGGCGACGATGCGCCGGATCATCCATACGCCCAGCGCTTCCAGCAGCGCCACCAGCCCCAGCACGCACCAGCCGGCCGGCGTGTGCCAGAGCAGCGCCATGGCCTCGGGCTCCAGCGCATCCAGCACCAGGGCCAGCAGCGGCGGCAGGCTGCCGACCACCCAGGCCTGCAGGCGGCCCTGCGAGGTCAGCGCCCGCACCCGCCCCTGCAGGTGCAGGCGCGCGCGCAGCGTATCGGCGATGCGCTCCAGCGTGGCGGCCAGGTTGCCGCCGGTCTGCGCGGCGATGCGCAGCGCCGCCACCACCAGCCCGGTCGCCTCCGACGGCATGCGCCCGTGCAGGTTGCCGAGCGCCTGCTCGAAGGGCACGCCCAGGCGCTGCTCGCGCAGCATCAGGCCGAACTCCTGGGCGAGCGGCGCCTCGCCGTGCTCGACCATGGCGCGCATCGCCCCCTGCACGCTGGCCCCGGCGCGCAGCGCGCCGGCCAGCGACGCCAGCGTGTCGGGCAGCTGCGCGTCGAAGCGGGCCAGCCGCAGCCGCCGCCAGCGCGCGCCCAGCCAGCGCGGCAGCGCCAGCATGGCCGCGCCGGCGACGATGCCAGCGGCCACGCTGCCGCTGGCCAGCCAGGCCAGCGCCGCGCCGGCCGCGCACAGCGCCAGGCTGGCCGTCCAGACCTGCGCGGGGTCGATGAAGACGAAGGCCTCGCCCAGCCGCGCGCGGGCCTCGGCGGTGAAATGCTGGCGATGCCGGCGCAGGGCGCCCGGCGCCAGCCCGCAGGCCAGCCAGGCGAGCAGCGCGGCAGCCACGCCCGCGGCGATCACGGCGACCGTCATGGCCTCGCGCCCCCGCGCCCGGTATCGGGCTGCCGGCCATGCGCCCTGCGGCTCCCCGGAATGGATGCGATGCAGGGTGCATCGGTGAGCGCGGTGCAGAACGTATCGGCAGCCGAGGTGCCGGACGCATCGGCAGGCGCGGTGTCGGGCGCCTCGGCGAACAGGCCGGCGTCGATCTCCACCCCGGCCTCGCGCCAGGCCTCGAAAAAGCCGGGCACCATGCCGCACCCCACGAAGGCGCGCCGGGCGCGGTCGTAGCGGAACAGTTCCTGCAGCTGCACGCGGCCGCTTTCCATGCCGGCGACCTCGACCACCGACGACACCAGCCGCCTGCCGTCGGGCAAACGCACCTGCTGCACCAGCAGGTCCACGCTGGAAACGGCGTGCTCGCGCACGGCCGCCAGCGGCAGGTCCATGCCGGCCATCAGCACCATGGTTTCCAGGCGCGCCAGCGCGTCGCGCGGGCTGTTGGCGTGCAGCGTGGTCAGCGAGCCCTCGTGCCCGGTGTTCATCGCCGCCAGCATGTCGAAGGCCTCGGCGCCCCGGCACTCGCCCACCACGATGCGGTCCGGGCGCATGCGCAGGGCGTTGCGCACCAGGTCGCGGATGCCGACCTGGCCGCGCCCTTCCAGGTTGGGCGGGCGCGCCTCCAGCGCCACCAGGTGGGCATGGCGCAGGCGCAGCTCGGCCGCGTCCTCGATGGTGACCACGCGCTCGCCCGCCGGGATGCAGTTGGACAGGATGTTGAGCAGCGTGGTCTTGCCCGAGCCGGTGCCGCCGGACACCACGATGTTCTTGCGCCGCTCCACGCACAGCGCCAGGAAGCGCGCCATGCGCGCGCCCAGGGAGCCCGCCGCGACCAGGCCGGGCAGGTCCATGTCGTGGCGCGGGAACTTGCGTATCGTGATGCTGGCGCCCTTGAGCGCCACCGGCGCGATCACCGCGTTGACGCGCGAGCCGTCGCGCAGGCGCGCGTCCACCATGGGCGAGCTTTCGTCTATGCGCCGGCCCAGCGGCGCGACGATGCGCTCGATCACGCCCAGCACCGCCTGCTCGCTGCTGAAGCCCGCGCCGTGGCGCAGCAGCCGGCCGGCGCGCTCGACGTAGATCTCGTCGTGGCGGTTGACCATGATCTCGCTCACGCCCGGGTCGGCCAACAGCGGCTCCAGCGGCCCCAGCCCGACCGCCTCGTCGACCACCGCCTTGAGCAGACCGGCGCGCTCGGCCTGCGGCGCGATGCCGGGGTCGGCGTCGATCAGCTCGCCCAGGCGCTGCTCGGCCTCGCTGCGCAGGGCGCTGTCGCTCATGCTGGCCACGTCGCGCCGGCGCAGGTCCAGCGCGTCGAGCAGGGCGGCGTGCAGGCGGCGCTGCAGGGCCAGGCGCTCGCTGCCGGGCAAGGCCGCGGCCTCGTCGCCGCGCTCTCCGGCTGCGATACCGTGGACGCCGGGGCCATCGGAAGAATTTCCGAGACCGCCATGGCCGTTGCCGCCGCCTCCACCGCCGCCGCCGCCGTGATTGAGATCGCCGCCGCCTTCCCCGCTGCCCTCTCCGCCCATGCCGGCATCATCCACCCCGGCGGACAGGCCCGGGGCCGCAGCGACGGCAGGCCCGGGCTCCGGCCCGCCGCACTCGCGCACGCGCAGCAGGCAGGGGCCGGCCTGGATCTCGTCGTCGGGTTGCAGCGGCCCGAACTGGGCCACACGCTCCCCGTTGACCCGCGTGCCCGCCAGCGAGCCGAGGTCCTCCAGCATGATCCCCGACGGCCCGCGGGCGAAGCGCGCATGCGCGCGGGCAAGCCGCCAGCTGCGCACGCGCAGCCCGCATTCCGGGCCGCGCCCCAGCAGCACCGGCGGCGCCGCGCGCCGCGTGCGCTCGCTGCCGTCTTCCAGGCGGATGTGGAATTCGATCATGGCCTGTCCTCGAAGTCGTAGACGTTGCGCGCCGGCTGCGCCTGCCATTGCGAGGCCGCGCCGGCATACGGGTCCCACGGGCTGCCGGGCCGGCCCAGGTCGCGCACCGGCACGTTCAGCCTGGGCCCGCCGGGAAAGGCTTCCTGCACCGCCTCGCGCCCGCGCGCCACGCGCTCGGCCAGGTCGGGATGCCCGGCGTCGGCCAGCACCGGCGTGACGAAGATGGCCAGCTCCGTCTCGCGGCGCTGGAATCGGCGCGAGCCGAACAGCGCGCCCAGTATCGGGATGTCGCCCAGGCCGGGGATGCGCTGCATGTCGCGGGTCTGCTCGCGCGACAGGAAGCCGCCCAGCACCAGGGTCTGGCCCGATCGCACGTTGAACTCCGTGGACGCCCGCCGCACCGACAGCGCGGGCCCGCCGGGCGCGGTGACGTTGGGGTCCACGGAGCTGACCTCGACCTCGATGCGCGAGCGCACGGCGCCGTTGCGCTCGACGTGCGGCGTGATCTTCAGCGATACGCCGTAGGGCTTGAAGAGGGTGGTGGAATTGCCGTTGGCGTCCACCGTGGCGTAGGGAACCTCGCCGCCGGCCAGGAAATCGGCCGTGGCGCCGCTGCGCGCCAGCAGCTGCGGCTGGGCCAGCACCACGGCCTGGCCGTTCTGCGCCAGGGCGGACAGGCGCGCCGACAGCAACGCGTTGACGCCGAAGTAGCCCGCCGCGCGCCCCGCGGGGAAAACCGCGTCCACCGGCGCTTCGCCCGGCCGCGAGACGATGCCGGCGCCGGCCGTGTCCCAGGCCAGCCCGGCGGACAGGCCGCCCTGGCTGGCGCCGTCCCAGCGCACGCCCCACTCGCGCAGCGCCGTGCGGGGCAGCTCGACCACCTGCACGTCGAGCAGCACCATGCGGTCCCAGCCGATGCGGCTGGTGAAGTCGATGACCTCGGGATAGCGCTGGGCCAGCGCGGCGATGCGCTGCTGGTCGGAATCGGACAGGTCCTCGCCCTCGATGACGATGCGCTCGCCGACGATGAGGCTGCGGGCGTTGGGGATGCGTTCCAGCAGCGCGGCGAGCTCGTCGCGGATGCGCCGCATGCCGGCGGGCTCGACCTGCACGGCATAGGCGCGCCGGCTGCCGTCGGCCAGCCAGACGTGCAGCGAGGTGGCGCCGGCGGCGCGGCCGGATAGCAGGATGTCGCGCTGGTCGGCGGCGGCCGCGTTGGCGATGCGGCTGTCGCCCACCGCCACGCGCGCCACGCCGGGCGCGGACAGCACGCGCGTCTCCCCGACCTGCAGGGCCAGCGTCTCGTCGCCGGCCGGCGCGGCGGGCGCGTCCGTTCCCGCAGCGGCGACCGGCAAGGCGGACAGGCACAGCGCTGCCGCCACGCGCGAGACGGCCCGCAGCCGCACATGCCAGGCCATCATGGCTCCTCCCCTGCCGATGCATGCGCGCCCGCGCGCGCCGCCTGCATCCACGCCATCCAGGCGCTGGCGACCTCCTCCGGCGCAGGCACCTGGAAGAGCGCGGCGCCGTCGGGTTCGGGCTCAGGCTCGGCGGCGCCGGCGGCCAGGTCGGGAATGCGCGCCATCGGCCGGTCGCCGTAGATGACCGGGACGCCGCGGTCGCGGCGCGGCGGCCGCCTTTGACCTTGCATGCCCAGCAGCGCGGCCAGGTCGCCGCGCGCCGCCGTGCCGGAACTGCGCGTGTCGCGCGGGTGCCTGAGCATGGCGGTCAGGGTGCCGGCCTGGCGCGCGGCCACCAGCTTGACCGCGTCCTGCGGCGAGGTGTCCAGGGTGATGGCGGAATAGCCTGCCGCCGCTGCGCCGCCCGCCTCGCCGCCCTGCCCTCCGGACAGGGTGCGCGGCCCGGTGGCCAGCACCAGTACGCCTTGCAGCAGCGGCGCGGTCACGCGCCGTCGGCGGTGCTCGAACGACACGTACAGGTCGATGAGATCGCCCGGCTCCAGCATGCCCGACAGGGAATTGATCTCGTCGACCGGAATCGTCACGGCGCGCCGGCCCTCGGCCAGGCGCGCCGACAGGGCGGGCTCGGACGGCCGCGCCACGTGGCCGGGCAGGATGGGATCGCCGCGCCGCACGGGCCGGTCCAGCATCCCGCCGTCGATCTCGCCGTAGCGCTCGGGCGCCAGCGTGTCGGCCGCCGCGTACTGGCCGGGGATGTCGCGCACGGCGACGTGCTCGGCCTGCAGGCGCGTGCCGGCCGGCAGGTCGTAGGCGGCCACCAGGCGCTGCACCATGGGCATGCGCCCGCGGGCCTCGATCTGCGCGACGCGCTGCTGCAGGTGCTGGCGCGCCGACCACGCGGCCAGCAGTCCCGCCGCGAGCGCCAGGCCGAGCAGCAGCCAGGTGCGGTCCAGCATCAGGCGGCGCATCGCGCGGCTCCTTCCCGGTATCGTTGCGATGCGCCGCGGAGGCTCATTTTCCGGACTCCAGCACGAACAGGCCGCTGCCCGCGGCCAGCGGCGCGAGCAGCAGGGACAGGCTGCGCGCGCCGCGCGACCAGCGCCGATAGCCGCCCCGCCAGGGACCCGGCCCGCCACGCCAGCCATCGCCGTTCCAGTCCTCGCCACGCCAGCCCGCGCGGCGCAGCGCCGCCTGCAGGCGCGCCGCCAGCCGCGGCGGCGGCTCGGCATGGGTATAGACCCCGTGCCGGACGGAAGGCGCATGCGCGCCGTCGGCCAGCTCGAACTGCCGATGCAGGCCGGGCGGCGCCCAGTCCGGATAGGAAGACGGCATAGCGGACGGCGTGGCCGGCACCGCGCCCTGCGCCAGCAGGGAAAGCGTGCCGCGCGTGCGCTCCGGCCCGGACGCGCTGAGCCGGGCCAGCCACTGCCCCTCGCCGCCATCCCAGTACAGCAGGACGGCATCGGGCAGCGTGAGCAATCGCGGATCGCCGGGACTGCCGGCATCGCCGGGGCTGCCGGGATTCCCAGGACTGCCGGGGTCCCCAGGACTGCCGGCCATGCCGGAAGCACTGCCGGCGGCCCCCCGCACAACGCCGGACAGCAAAGTGCGCAAGGTCGCGGCCAGCGGTGCCGGCGCGTCGAACACCTGGATGCGCAGCGGCATGCCGGCCACACTCATGCCCGCGCCCAGATCGGTGCGCAGCGTGCCCGGCGGCAGCGGCAGGCTGTCCAACCCCGCGACATCCGCTGCGCCGGGCATGCGCGGCCGTGCATCCGGGCGCGCCGGCACGGCAGGCCGCGCGGCCTGCGGAAGTCGCGAAGCCTGCGGAAACTGCGGAACCCGAGAAGGCTCCGGAACCTGTGAAAGCTTCGGGACTTGCGAAAGCTCCGCAACCTGCGGAAGCTCCGGGACCGGTGGGCGTTGCGGAACCGGTGGGAGCTGCGCAGTCGACGGGTCCAACGCTCCCGGCGCCGCCAGAGCCGCCACGGCAGCCGCCAGGGCCGCCGCGATGCGGGCCGGCGCACGACGGCGCCGGCCTGCCGGGTCGGCTCGACCGGCATGCATTGCGGGTTCGCGCCGGGCCATGGCTTTCCTCCCTGTATCGCGTAGTCATCGCCCATGCCCCTGCGCCGCCCCGACGGGCGTGCGCTCGCGCGGCACCGCCCCGGCCCAGGGGCCCAGCCAGTCGAATACCGGCGCCGGACGCCCCCAGGCGCGGTCCGCCGGCGCGGTCCTGTCGGCCACCCTGCTTCCCGCTAGGCTCGAAGCACGTGCAGCGTCGGCCCAGGCCAGCGCGGACTGCGCCACGCGCTGCTGCACGGCGGCGTCGCTGCCCGCATGGCCCGCGCCGGCCAGCACCGCCACATGGCGGCGCAGCGTCGGCCGGCCGCCGCCGAAAGGCTGGCGCAGCCCCGCGACGGAAGCGAAGGCCGCCTGGATGGCCTCGTCGTGCAAGCCCCATTGCCGGCGCAGCTCGGCAGCCCCGCCGTGCGCCGCGCCGGGTTGCCCCGCATCGGCCAGCGCAGCAATGGGCGCCAGCCGCAAGGCCGGAGCCCGGCCAGGCGCCAGGGACGAGGACCCGGCCGGCGAACGCGAGGCCGGGGAAGCCGGGGAAGCCGGGGAAGCCGGGGAAGCCGGGGAAGCCGGGGAAGCCGGGGAAGCCGGGGAAGCCGGGGAAGCCGGGGAAGCTGGGGAGGCGGGAAAAGCCGGAAAGGCTGGAAAGGCCGATGAATACGCAGAAGCCGGCGACGCCAGCGGCGCGGCGGCGGCCAGCGGCGCGCCGCCCGCTTCCAGATCGCCACGCGTCCACGCGAAGGCGGCCTGGCGCGCGGCCAGCCCGACTTCCTGGGCCAGCATGTGCCATCGCCCGGTATCGGCGATGGCCAGCCCGACGACCGCCAGCGCCGCCATGGCGATCATGCCTTCGGCCAGCGCCTGGCCGGATTGCCGGCTGCGCCGGTCCTCCGCGGCCGGCGCGCGGGATCCCGACAGAGCGCCCCTGCGTGAAAAGCCCCGCTGCATCACGACCCCTCCCGCACGGAATCCATGCCGGCGGCCGGCGCAAGGCGGGCCTGCCAGTAGGGATGGAACAGGCTGGCCAGTTCCTCGCGCCCGTCGGCGCGCGGCTCGGGCCGCGCGAAATAGGTCTGCGCCGCGCTCGACACCGTCATCGTGTCGCCGGGCCGCCAGGCACTGAAGGCGAAGCCGCCGGGGCCCAGCCGCACGCGGCCGTCGGCGTCCGAGGTGGCGAGCCGGGCGGCGTCCTGGCTGAGCGTGAGCGCGATGCCGACCGCGGCCGGCGCGCCGGCGGACAGGTCGGCGTAGCCGGGCAGCCCGCGCGACGGCCAGCGCGCCGCGCCGGCCAGGGCGTGGGAATCGGCCAGGGGATTGGCGCCGCCGCCGAACAGGTCCCAGCCGGTGTTGGCGCGCACCCAGCGCCAGAAATCCTGCGCGGAGAAATCGGCCGGCGGCGGCACCGCGTGCCCGTAGCCCGACGGCGCCGCGCCGCGCGCATGCTGCAGGCCCCAGCCCATGGGGTATTCGCGGTAGTAGCAGCCTATCCAGCGGTTGGACCGCAAGGCATGGAAGGACAGCGTGTCGCCGGACTGCCACAGACCGTCGGCCGACAGGCGGGTACCGCCCAGGCGGCGCAATTCATGGCGCAAGTGCGGGCAGCGGGTGCTGACCGGCCAGGGATTGCGCGCCGTGCCGCGGCGCGGGTCGAGGAAGCGGTAGCGGCCGGCGGCGGCGTCCACCAGGCCGCGCAGCCCGGCGCCCTGCTGCACGCGGTGCAGCGCCAGCGTGCCGGGCAGCGTGTCCTGGCGCAGCGCCATCCGCAGGCCGGCGCCGCGCAGGACCGCCTCGTCGTCCGGCGCGACGGCCGGCGCAACAGCCGGCGCGCTGGCCGACGTCGCGGCCACGCCGCCGCGGCCGCGGAAATTGGCCGCCAGCACCGCCCGCATGCCGGCCTCGCGCGCGGCCGGCAGCGAGGCCGTCAGCGCGTCGCGCGCAGCCGCGAGCACGTCGTGCACCGTGCGCTCGTGCCGGGCGAAGGCCTGCGCCAGCGCGCCGCCGTCGCGCGTGTCGGCGTCCAGCCCCGCGGCGGCTCGCGAGGCCGAGTAGGACGCGCCGTAGTCCGGCCCGAACAGCATGCCCATCAGCGCCGCAGGCGGATTGCCGCGCGCGGACTGGCGCGCCTGCGCGGCGCCCCACTGCGCCCACGAGCCCAGCGTGGCCAGGTGCGCCATGGCGACCTGGTGCGCGACCTGGGCGCGGTTGACGTAGGCGTGCATGTTGAAGGCGCGCGCCTGCAGCAGCGCGCCGCTGTAGGCGGCGGCATCGGCCGCGTGCAGCAGGCGGGCGCGGGCCGATGCGGCGTGGCCGACGTTGTGCAGATGCGTCCAGGCCACGCCGGCCGCGGCGATCAGCAGCAGGCCCAGGACGAGAGCCTGCCCGGCATGGCGCGGCGGCACCCGGCCGAAGCGGCCTGGCAGCCGAAGGATGCCTTGCGCCGGACCTCCTTGCGGCGATACGGCGGCGCTCATTGCCCCGCCCCGGCGTTGCCCGTGAAGGTCTTGAGCGAGCGCGCCGCCGACTGGCCAGCCGCGGCCTCGGCCGCGGTCTGCGCGGCGCGCGATTGCTCGCTGCCGTCCTCGCCGGCCAGCTCGCGCGCCATGGCGGCGGTCTGCGAGCGCACCACCTGGCCGAACAACTGGTACACGGCAATGGCCGCCACGGCCACCAGCGCCACGATGATGATGTATTCCGTCATGCCCTGGCCGAGCTGCCGGCACCTGCGCAACTGCCGCATACGACCTCCTGCTGTGTGCTGAACGTGGAGGAAGTATGCGGACGCGGCGGCCGGCCGGGTATTCGCACATCCCGAGCAGGATGAAAGCGCGCATTCCCCTTGACGGCATTCGCCGCGGGCGGCGGAAAACAAAACGCCGCCCCTTCCGGGGCGGCGTCGCGGCGGCCGGCATACGCCGGCGGCGCCACGGGCCGTCAGCGGCTACTTGCCTTCGGCCGCATTGCTGATCGCGCTGCCGGCGCGCTGGATGTCCTTGCCGGCGCCGGCCACGGTATTGCATCCCGCCAGGGCCAGCACGCATGCCAGCAGCGCGGCCCGCAACAGATCCGAACGCATTAGGGTTCTCCTTGTGATCGGAATGCGCGCCGCGCCCTAGGCGACGCGCACGCGCAGCTCGCCCAGGCCGTCCACGCCGCCGACCATCAGGTCGTTGCGCACGACGGCGCCCACGCCCTCGGGCGTGCCCGTGAAGATCAGGTCGCCGGGCTGCAGCTCGAACAGCCCGGACAGGTAGGCGATGGTCTCAGGGATGTTCCAGATCATTTGCGAGATGTCGCTGGACTGCTTGCGCTGGCCGTTGACGTCCAGCCAGATGGCGCCCGTGTCCAGGATGCCGGTGGCGCTGCGCGTGTGGATGGGGCCGATGGGCGCGGAATGGTCGAAGGCCTTGCCCACTTCCCACGGCCGGCCCTGCTTCTTGGCCTCGCCCTGCAGGTCGCGCCGGGTCATGTCCAGGCCCAGCGCGTAGCCCCAGATGCAGTCGTTGGCCCGCTCGACCGGGATGTCGCGCCCGCCCTTGCCCAGCGCCACGACCAGTTCCATCTCGTAGTGCAGGTTGGAGGTGGCCGGCGGATAGGGCATGGCGCCCGTCTCGCCGTCGGCCACCGGCGTCACGGCGTCGGCCGGCTTGCAGAAGAAGAACGGGTCTTCGCGCCCGGTGAAGCCCATTTCCTTGGCGTGCTCGGCGTAGTTGCGCCCCACGCAATACACGCGCCGCACGGGGAAGAGGCCGCCGCCGGCCACCGGCACCGCGGCCACGGGGCCGGGCGTCAATACGTAATCGGGCATTGCTGTCTCGCTATGGTTGGTGGATGCTGCAAAAGGGAAAGCGCCCCCACGCTGCGCCTTCGGCTTGTTGCCCCGCGAAGGGGCTTTCCGCCTTGGGGCGGCCCGGCGGCGAAAAGTACCGCCGCGCGCAAGGCTACTTGGCCGACTTCGCGTAGCGCTCGACGCTTTGCCGCACTTCGGCGCGGGCGTCGTCGGGGCCGCCCCAGCCCTTGACCTTGACCCACTTGCCCTTCTCCAGGTCCTTGTAGTGCTCGAAGAAGTGCTGGATGCGGTCCAGGTCCTCGGCCGGCAGGTCCTGGGGGCTCTTGATGTTGCGGTAGGGCGGGTAGAGCTTGTCGACCGGCACGGCCAGCAGCTTGGCGTCGCCGCCGGCCTCGTCGTCCATGTGCAGGATGCCCAGCGGGCGGCAGCGCACCACCGCGCCGACCTGGATGGCGAAGGGCGTGATCACCAGCACGTCGGCCGGGTCGCCGTCCTCGGACAGGGTCTGCGGGATGTAGCCGTAGTTGCAGGGGTAGTGCATGGCGGTCAGCATGAAGCGGTCGACGAAGACCGCGCCGCTGTCCTTGTCCACCTCGTACTTGACCGGGTCCGCGTTCATGGGGATTTCGATGACGACGTTGAATTCGTCCGGCAGGTTCTTGCCGGCGGGGACACGTTCGAGACTCATGGATCAGCCTTGTGCAATGGGTTGGGAACGGAAAAGGGATCAGCGGCCGTCGTCTTCCCGCGGCGCGCCGGCAGGGCCGGACTGCGCCGATCCGGGCGGCGTGGGCCCGGGCCGGGTGGGTTCGGTCGGCGCAGGCGGCGCGGATGACGCAGACGGTTCGGACGGCGTGGGCGGCTCGGACGGCGTGGGCGCCGCCGCCGGCCCGGATACTGCCGCAGGCGGCGCCGGCCGCGCGGCGGGGCGCGCAACGGCGGCGTCCTCGGGCAGCGGCTCCAGCCCGGGGATGGGCGCGCTGTCGAACAGGTCTTCGATGTCGAGCTGCTGCGCGGCGACGGCTGCTGCCGGCGCGGCGCGCCGCGCCGGCGGGTCGAGCAGGTAGTCGGCCGTGGGATCGGCCGCCCCCGCCCCGCCCTCCCGCGGCGGCGCGGCGGCCGCCTCGACGGGCGCTGCGGGCGCCGCGGGCGCCGCGGGCGACGGCCCGGACGGCAGCGCCGCGTCCTGCGCGGCCAGGAATTCCAGCTCCTGGGCATCCAGCAGGGCCGGGTCGCCCGCCGTGTCGGCCGGCGGCAGCGCGCCGTCGGCGGCCAGCACCGGCAGGGCCATGCCGGCCGCGGTGGCCAGGCGCCAGTGGCGCGCGGCCTCGGCCGGGCGGTCCAGCCTGTCGTACAGGCTGCCCAGCAGGGCGTGCACGTGGGCGTCGCTGCGCTGGCGCAGGCTGCGCAGCAGGTAACGCTCGGCCGCGCCCCACAGCTGGCCGGTCAGGCACAGCACCCCCAGCAGGGACAGTACGTCGGGATGGCGGGGCTGCTTCTGCAGCCAGGCTTCGGCCTTTTCGAGCCGGCGCGGCACCTGGCTGGCGTCGCAGCGGGCGTAGGCGGCCAGCAGGCGCGGCTCGAAGCGCTCGGCGATGGCGGCTTCCAGCACGCGGGTGGACTCGTCGTGCTGGCCCGCGGCATCGTAGGCGGCGGCGCCGGCCAGCGCCACTTCGGGCAGGGTGCGCTCGTCGGCCTTGAGCTCTTTCCAGATGGCGCGCCAGGTTTCGTCCCCGGCCGCGCGCAGCCGCGCCGAGGCGGACGCCTCGATCAGGCGGCGCGCCTCGTCCTGGTCGACCACGCCGCGCCGGGACAGCGTGCGCGCCAGGTTGAAGGTCTGCTCGTGGTGGCCGAGCTGGTGATGGGCGCGCAGCAGCAGGCGCACGGTGTGCAGGTGGCGGGCGCCGCCGTCCTGCAGCGGCGCGAGCCGGTCCAGCGCGTCCTGGGCGCGGCCCTGCTCGAGCAGCAGGTCGGCCGCCACGGTGGCCACCGCCTCGTGCAGGCCGGCGTCGGCGCCGGCCTTGTCCTGCGCCTGGTCGAACAGCGCGTCGCGCCGCGCGAACTCGCCCAGGCCATGGGCGGCGCGCGCCGCCGACAGGGCGGCCAGCACCTGGCGGGCGGGGCTGCGCGTCTGGGCGAGCAGGCGGGTCAGGTCTTTCTCGGCGTGCGCGTAGCGCCCTTCCAGCAGCTGGATCCAGGCGCGCTCGAGCAGTTCGTGGTCGCGCGCCTCCACCCGCCGGCCGCGCCAGGCGCGCACCCGGCCGGGGATGGCGACCAGCCAGGACAGCAGCCGCAGCCCCGCGTACAGCGCCGCGAAGGCCAGGATCAGCAGCACCACCGCGAAGGTGAGCGAGACCTGTATGCGCCACGGCTGGGCGAGTATCAGCACGTTGCCGCCGTGCTGGCGCAGCAGCACGGCCAGCGCCACGGCCACGACCGCGAGGAGCAGGGTCCAGAACCAGGTGCGCATGCCGTTTCCCTATTGCCCGCGCGCGGGGGCGCTGGCCAGCGAAGCGCGCAGCGCGGCCGCGGCCGACAGGCTGTCGGCCACGCCGGGCAGTTGCACGGCGATGGACGCGCCGGCCAGCTCGCGCGCCAGGCGCTGCGCCGTCACGGTATCGGACGAGCGCGCGTCGTAGCTCGCGGCCAGCGCGGCCGAGACAGCGTCGAGCTCGTTGCTCCAGATGGCGGGCTGGCGCATCAGCAGCGCCACCTGCGCGGTCAGCAGGCGCATGCGCACGTTGGCGCGCAGCTGCGCGCCCTGCTCGGGCGAGAGCAGCAGCGCGCTGGCGTCGTCCACGCGCTGGATGCTGATCATGTCGGCCATTTCGCGGCCCGCCGCGCCGGCCAGGCTGGCCGGCCAGGAGGCGATTTCCGCGCGCCAGCGCCGCCACCACGGCGCGTCGGCCGGCAGGCCGTCCTGCGCGTCGTCCGGCCCGGCCTGCGGCCGGGCGCCGGGCGCGGATTCGAGCACGTCCGGCGCGGCCTGGTCCGGCACCAGCAACGGCGCGCGCGCGGACAACTGGATGAGCTGCTCGACGCGGGCGGCCAGCGCCGGCACGTCCACCATGGGCACGGCGCGCAGGCGGTCCAGGTCGCCGTTGATGGCCTGCTGCAAGGTGGCGAACACCGGCCGCTCGGCGCGCGCCAGCCGCGACTGGGCGGTTTCCAGCGCGACGATGGCATTGCTCACGCTGCCGCCCAGGCGCAGCTGCTGGTTGGCCAGGGTCAGGAGCTGTTCCACGTCGTTGAGCAGGACCGCGTCGCCCGAGCCGTCGCTCTGGCTCTGCCAGGCCTGCTCCAGGGCCGCGTAGCGGCTCTGTGACTCGCCCATGGCCTCGTCCAGGGCGCGCAGGCGGTCGCTCTGCGACTGCGCCAGCGACAGCGCCTGGCGGGCGTCGCGGCGCGCGGTGGACAGCTCGTTGGAGAGGGATTCCAGCCGGCCGGCGATCTCGCGGCCGGCGCGGTCGAACTGCTGGCGCTGGTACCACAGCGCCGCCGCCAGCGCCGCGGCCAGCAGCACTGCCACGACCAGGGCCACGGCCAGCGGCGGAATGCGCCGCCCCGATTTCTTGCCTGCCCCGGCCTTGCCGCCGGGCGGCGCCTGCCGTTGGGACGGCTCGGGCGCCGCGCTGCCCGGGACGGCCGCCGGTGCGGCCGGATCGATGGCGGGAGTCTTCTCAGTCATGTTGCGATTGTAGTCGTAGGACCGTGCCTGCCGGGGCCGCGGCGCACGGGCGCCGCGCCCGGGGCGGACATTACCGGGAACGGAAAGCCTGCACGATGGCGGCGTCTTCGGGCAAGCAGATTTTTACCATCCCGGGCGCCGGCGCGCCGTCTTCCGCGGCCAGGCGCTCGGCCAGCCTGGGGTGGGTCGCGACGAAGCGGCCGCCCAGCCACCATGGCAGCAGGCCGGCCTGGCGGGCCTGCTCGCGCAGGGCGGCCAGGCCCTCGCCGCTGGTGACGAGCCAGTGCGCCTGGCCGCCCGCGTCGCGCCGCGCGGCCAGCGCCGCCACGGCCGCCGCGGGCCAGGGCGCAGGCTCGCGGGCGTAGACGGCATAGGGAAGCACCTGCGCGCCCTGCCCGGCCAGCCGCCCGGCCAGCCAGTCGCGGCCCGCCGTGCCGCGCACCAGCAGCACGCGGCGCGGCCGCAACCCGCGCTCCTGCAGGATCTGCCAGAGCGCCTCGGAGTCGTAGCTGCCGTCCTGCGGGCCGGGATGCAGCAGCTCGGCGGCCGGGTTCCACAGCGGCGAATCGCGCAGCGCCCGGGCCGTGCCCGGGCCGACGCAGGCCGCCGCGACCTCGGCCGGCCACTGTTGCATGCCGGCAACATCGCGCAGTTGCCCCAGGTAGAGGCGCGCGGCGGTGCCGCTGACGAAGACCGCCAGGTCGTGCCCCTGCGGCCGCGCCAGCGTATCCGCGTCGGCGGGCAAGGGAACGATGCGTAGCGCCGGCAGGTCCAGCACGTCCCAGCCCTCGGCGCGCAGCGCCTGCGCCAGCGCGTCGTTGCGGCCGGCGGGGCGGGTGAGTACGGCTAGGGGTGGAAGCGTCATGAGCGAATAGGGCCGCAGCGAACCGCGGCCCCGGGGCAAGGCAGGCATGGGGCCGGCCGACGCCGGCCCCGCCGCCGCTACAGCGCTACCGCAATTGTTGCAGCACGATCGCGGCCACCACGCCGATGATGGCCAATACGGCCAGACCCTGCAGCAGGCTCAGGCCTTTCTGCTTCGGGGGGCAAGCGCGCAGCGCTTCCGGGGTGGATTTCATTCTAGGCTTCCTTGTTTGCTAGCGTTTGCGTCTTGCGCGACGCGATCCAGCGCCCGACCGCGATCACGAACAGCGCGCCGACGACTTCGGCGGCGATCTTGACCGCGGGGTCCACCACGCCGAACTGGCGTTCGACGTAGATGTCGGTCACTGCCATGCCGCCTGCGATCCAGCCGAGCAGGCCGGCACCGAAAGTTACCACCAGCGGGAAGCGGTCGATCAGCTTTAGGACAAGAGTGCTGCCCCAGATGATGATGGGCACGCTGACGATCAGGCCGAACACCACCAGGCCGATCTGGTGGTCGGCATGGGCGCTCTGCGCGGCGCCGGCGATGGCGATCACGTTGTCCAGGCTCATGACGAAGTCGGCGATGATGATGGTCTTGACCGCCGACATGATGGACGTGCCGCCCTGGATCTTTTCATGGCCTTCGTCCTCGGGGATCAGCAGCTTGACGCCGATCCACAGCAGCAGCAGGCCGCCGACGATCTTGAGGAAAGGAATGGTCAGCAGCGTCAGCGCGAAGGCGATCAGCAGCACGCGCAGGATGATGGCGCCCGCCGTGCCCCACAATATCCCCTGCATGCGCTGCTTGGGCGCCAGGTTGCGACACGCCAGGGCGATGACCACTGCGTTGTCCCCGCCCAGCAGGATGTCGATCATGATGATCTGGAAAACCGCCGCCCAGCTTAGCGTCTGGAAGAACTCGAGCACTTGTAACCCCCCTGGTGAAAAACAGGCTTGTCCCTATCGGCGCCGCGGCCCGCTGCCGCGGGCGCCGTTGTCGGAAAAATCAAACCAGGGATTGTAATTCAGCTTTGCGTCAGTCAGCTTCCGTTCAGGAGCCGCCGCGCGGCGCGCCCGGGCCGGCCCCACACGGCCGGCCCGGCACCGCGCTCAGCCGGCCCGCCTGCGCGCCGTGAAGTAGCGGCCGAGCGCCAGCACGATGAGCGCGCCGGCCACGCCGCACATCAGCGCCAGCTGGTGGTGCGACACGCCCAGCGCGTCGTCCACGCGGTGCAGCGGCACGTCCAGCGCCGGGTCGCCCACCAGCATTTCGCCGGCGATGAAGCCCAGCAGCGCGGCGCCCACCCAGACGATGAGCGGGAAGCGCTCGATCACCTTGAGCAGCAGCGAGCTGCCGAAGATCACCAGCGGGATGCTGATCGCCAGGCCCACCACCAGCAGCGTGGTGTCGCCCATGGCCGCGGCCGCCACGGCCACGACGTTGTCCAGGCTCATGACCAGGTCGGCCACCATGATGGTGCGGATCGCCGCCAGCAGGCTGCCGTGCTCCTTGCCCTCGCCCTCGTCGTCGCCTTCCGGCATCAGCAGGCTCACGCCGATGTAGAGCAGCAGCAGCGCGCCTATGGTCTTGAGCCAGGGCAGCAGCAGCAGCTGCGCGGCCACCAGCGTCAGCACGATACGCATGGCGATGGCCGCCACCGAACCGACGACGATGGCCTTCTTCTGCTGGTGCTCGGGCAGCGAACGGGCCGCCAGGGCGATCACGACGGCGTTGTCGCCGGACAAAAGGATGTTGACCCAGATGATCTGGATGAGCGCGATCCAAAAGGCCGCGGAGGTGATTTCCATGCGTCTTCTCCAACCGGCGCATGCCGGCCGTAGCGCCGCCTGGCGGACGTCTTCCCTAGCGACGCCACGACGGTCTGCTTTTGACGCGAGCCTGTGTGTTGTGTTGCCTGGATGGCCAGGCTCCGCCCCCCGACGGAACCCGGCCGCGCCCCAGGCAGGCGCGGGTACTGCGCTTGCGGGCTACAGCACCGACTTCAGCAGCTTGCCCATCTCGGACGGGTTGCGCGTGGTGCGGATGCCGCAGGCTTCCATGATTTCGAGCTTGGCGTCGGCCGTGTCGGCCCCGCCGGAAATCAGCGCGCCGGCGTGGCCCATGCGCTTGCCCGGAGGCGCCGTGACGCCGGCGATGAAGCCGACCACGGGCTTTTTCATGTTGTCCTTGGCCCACTGCGCGGCGTTGACTTCGTCCGGGCCGCCGATCTCGCCGATCATGATGACGGCGTCGGTGTCGGGGTCGTCGTTGAACAGCTTGAGCACGTCGACGTGCTTCAGGCCGTTGATCGGGTCGCCGCCGATGCCCACGGCGCTGGACTGGCCCAGGCCGAGCTCGGTGACCTGCGCCACGGCTTCGTACGTCAGGGTGCCGGAGCGGCTGACGATGCCGATGCGGCCCTTGCGGTGGATGTGGCCGGGCATGATGCCGATCTTGATTTCGTCCGGCGTGATCAGGCCCGGGCAGTTCGGGCCCAGCAGCAGCGTCTTGCTGTTCCTGGCCTTCATGCGGTTGCGCACTTCCAGCATGTCGCGCACCGGGATGCCCTCGGTGATGCAGATGACCAGGTCCAGGTCGGCCTCGACGGCTTCCCAGATGGCGGCGGCCGCGCCCGCGGGCGGCACGTAGATCACCGACACGGTGGCGCCGGTCTGGGCCTTGGCGTCCTTGACCGAGCCGTAGATGGGCACGCCCTCGAAGTCCTCGCCGGCGCGCTTGGGGTTGACCCCGGCGACGAAGGCCGCTTGCCCGTTGGCGTATTCGCGGCACATGCGGGTGTGGAACTGGCCGGTCTTGCCGGTGATGCCCTGGGTGATGACCTTGGTGTCTTTGTTGATCAGAATCGACATTTGAGCGTCCTTCGCGGTATTACTTGGCGGCGGCCACGACCCGGGTCGCGGCTTCGGCCATGGTGTCGGCGCTGATGATGGGCAGGCCCGACTCGGCCAGCATCTTCTTGCCCAGTTCTTCGTTGGTGCCCTTCATGCGCACGACCAGCGGCACGGACAGGTTCACCGCCTTGCACGCGGCGATCACGCCCTCGGCGATCACGTCGCAGCGCATGATGCCGCCGAAGATGTTGACCAGGATGGCCTTGACGCCCTTGTTCTTGAGCATGATCTTGAAGGCCTCGGTGACCTTCTCGGCGGTCGCGCCGCCGCCCACGTCCAGGAAGTTGGCAGGCTCGCCGCCGAACAGCTTGATGGTGTCCATGGTGGCCATGGCCAGGCCGGCGCCGTTGACCAGGCAGCCGATGTTGCCGTCGAGCTGGATGTAGGCCAGGTCGAACT